>Ga0102946_1000335_pt1 | contig 16400 bp, 13 predicted proteins | sample SalPon2A_A_D1_MG_FD_78209 | JGI IMG/M metagenome (GOLD analysis project Ga0102946, IMG submission 78209) | Soil microbial communities from South San Francisco under conditions of wetland restoration - Salt Pond MetaG R2A_A_D1_MG | ecosystem: Environmental > Terrestrial > Soil > Wetlands | place... | reverse complement strand
TTTTAAAGAGCGGTGCCGTGATCTCCGCTTCCATTTCGTAAACAAAATCGACAAAGGAAAGTTCTGTATACCTGTCAGTAATTTCCAGTGCTTCTTCAAGCAGCTCGACACCCTCCAGTTCCGTCTGGCCGGACAGCGTATCATGCAGGATCTGCTTATATTCCAAGGGAATATCCGGGAACGACCTGATGCGTCTGTGCAGGGAGTCCAGCGTAAGCCCTGTGGTATCGAGATAGTTGATATTATCGGCCAGTTGCGTCCATGCTTCTGTGGTTTTGCTGTCGAGCTGTTCCGCCAGATTGACCAGTTCGACAAAGGCCCGGCTGACATCCTGACTGCTGATATTTCCGTAACGACTATTCAGTTCTTCCAACTTCTTCTGAAATGTTGAGACCGCATCCGGGTAGGCAGAGGAAAAGCGTTTTTCAACTTCAACACTCATAGCGGTCGCGTTTTCGTCGCAGTCACATTGTCCGGGCTGAGTTTCAGCGAGGGTCAGGTACGCGGTATAAGTGCCGCCAAAGTGACTGTTCAGTACCCTGTCTGCTATGCGGATCTCATGATTGGGATTGAACCATTTGACCGGGTTGTCGTTCACCTGAATGCGGCTGATGCCGAAAACTGCAACCACAACCAAAGCCGAGGCCAGCAGAACAATCGCTTTCCAGCGCAAGACGCTGAAAGCTCCCAATCCCTCCAGAAAACGATTGAGCAGCCCGCTTTTCGGGGTGTCGCCGTCTGCTTCCATGCTCAGACTTTGCAGCCTCTTCTCTGGAACCAGCAACATGATATATGCCGGAACCAGAGTCATGCTCAGCAACCAGGCCAGGGCAACCCCGAAAGCGACATGCAGACCAAATACCTGAACCGGCGGGATCGGCGTGGTCGCCAGTGAGGAAAAACCGGCAATGGTTGTCAAGCTGGTGTAGAGCATCGGTCGGAAGAGATGACCGATGACATAGCGGATGGTCTGCTTTTTGTCCTGAAAGCGCGGGTAGGTGTCGTAAAATTCACTGAGAATATGAACCGAGTCCGCGACCGCGATCGGCATCAGAAAGATGGCGAGCATGGAACTCATGATATGGACGTCGTAGCCGAGCCCGATCAGCAACCCCATGGTGCAGATAACACTGACAATGGCTACGATCATCGGCGCGACAATCAGGCTCAGGTTGCGGAAAAAGAGCAAGAGCAGGATAAAAATCGCCAGCCCGGCCATGGGAGCAGAGGTTGCCATCTGTACCAGCATTTCAATACCGAACGTATCTTCCGCCACCGGCAGTCCGGTAATGTAGACCTTGTCGTTTTCCGGCCAGTCGGCGGTCAGGTTACGGACCAGCGAGGCGACATTAAAGCTGTAGATTTTTTTTCTGATCGGAATATAGAGGCTGATCGCCTTTTCATCTTCAGAAACCAGAGTCCCGGCATAAAGCGGGTTATTCATGGCGTCGTTACGAATATCATTGGCCTCGGCCTGCGAGGTCGGGGCATGCTCCATCAGGTATTCAAGTTTGAGAGAGCCCAGATCCGCTTGTTTGATATTGTCGACGACACTTGGTGCGATCAGTTCTCGGCCGATAATGACACTCTGCCCCTGCTCATCAAACAATCGGTTCGGTTGGTGATTGAAAGCAACATTCAATACTTTTTGCCAACTGCTTTTCGGCGCAAGGTCGATGACGCGACGATCTATCTTTTGACCCGCAGCATTAAAGCTGCTAACTTCCGGAAGACCCGATTCGCTTTGTGCCAGGCTCAGCAGCTCTTTGGTCAACCGGTCGATACGGGTCAGCGTTTCCGGGTTGAAGATACCGTTTGGATCTGTCTCGTTGACGATGCCGACAATAACGAAGTCATAGAGGGAATATTTTTCTTTCACCTCATGGTGAAAGACGCGAACAGGTTCTTCTGCGGAGAGCATGTTTTCCGGGTCATTGTCGAATTTGACTTTTGGAAACTGCCACGCGAAGAGTATGGTTACTAAAAGGACCAGAATCAGCAACGTGCGTGGAAAACGAAGGCTCAGGTCGGTCAGGCGCAATTTCATCGGTGTTGAATCCTCCTGGTTAATATCATATAAGGCATATATATTGTTTTTAGTATATTGTCAAGGGTTTGCGATGCAGAAATTCTAACATAAAACCATCTTTACTCCAGTGATTTGTGGGGGTTTGTCGCCGTCGGTTATTTTTGAGAGAATGTCGTTCTTATCGAGGAGGTAGATATGTTGAAGCGCTCTGTTTTGTTCCTGATGGCTCTGTTTTTCTGCTGTTCGTCTGCTTTGACTTTCGCGGCAGGGCCTGATCCACTGGCTGCCTGGAGGCCTACATTTGATCCCGGTGGCGCAGAGTACACCTATCTGTTATCCAATGTTGGTCACCCGGCCATAGCGGGGGTCACCGTCGGTTTTAATATCCGTGATCGGGTCTGGAAAGAGAGTGGCGGCCGTCTTTTTGTCGATTATCGTCCCCTGTCACAACTTGGTGGCGAAAAAGACGTGCTGGGCAAACTAAAGCTGGGTGCGATTCACGGCATGATGTCCTCTTCGGTTATGGCTCCCAATGTCGACCCGAGGCTCGGATTGTTCAATCTCCCGTTTCTGTTCGACAGCTTTGAAAAGCTGGATAGGTTCCGTGACAATGAGAAACTTTTTGCAGAGCTTGGCGAAGGGGCAGAAAAGGTTGGCATCAAAGTGGTCGATTTCACGGGCTATGGCAGTTACGGTTGGGCGACAAACTCGCCGGTAAAGACCATTGCCGATGCAAAGTCGATGATTTTCCGGATTGCTCAAGCTCCGGTCAATATTGACCTGTACCGGGCCTGGGATTTGCAATTCACCGTCATGCCGTGGCCGGATGTGCCGCAGGCATTGCAGACCGGTGTTATCACCGGGCTCGATCACACCCCGATCGTCTGCAGTATCTCGAAAAAATTCACCGTCGCCAAAAACTTCACCGCCATCGACTATGCGCAGGGTCTGTACATCCATCTGATGAACAAGCGCTGGTTTGAAAAACTGCCGGAAGATTTACAGCAGATCCTGATAAAAGTCATCCGTGAAGAGAGTGCCAAAGCCCGTGCCATGACTGAAAAACAGCAAAACGAAGAGATTGCCAAGTCAAAGGCAGCCGGTGTGGCATTTGTCGATCTGTCTGATGAAGAGATCGCCGAATTGACCGAGTTGGCGGAACCGGTTGTCCAGAAGTGGGGAGAAAAGATCGGCCCCGATTTTCTGACCAGCGTACGCCAGTTTTTGGCGGATTGAAAAACGATTTTATCCGAATGATTGATTTGCTGGCCGGAGCTGAAGAGCTCCGGCCTTTTCACGTGCTGTGATAGATGAAGTTTTCAATGGGCTCGTCGCCAGGCAATCGATCTCGGCCGTGTCAATCTTGCCGATGATCCGGCTGCCCGTCTGATCTCGAAATGACAGTTCCCGTTTGTGCTTTTTCTGCCGCGCAGAGCTCTATTTTTCTTGACCACGTCTCTAAATTAAAGCTATGGTTTCTTTCTAAGTCCATGTTTTTATTGATAATTAATTTTTTTTCGGCACTACCAAACATCGTTTGTTTCTTCGAGTCCATACAGGAGGTTTAATCTGATGAAAAGACTGCTCGTATTGTTGTTGACCCTTTGTCTGGCGGCCCCCGCATTTGCCGCTGAAGCAAAGAAAGATCCGTTGGCTGCCTGGAAGCCTGGCTTTGATCCTTCAGGGGCCGAATACACCTATCTGCTTTCGAATGTTTCTCACCCGGTTATTGAAGGTGTTGCGGTTGGCTACAAGATTCGTGATGCCGTCTGGGAGAAGTCAGGGGGGCGTCTTTTTGTCGATTATCGTCCGCTTTCGCAGCTGGGTGGCGAGAAGGACGTTATCAACAAACTGAAGCTCGGTGCCATCCAGGGGATGCTCAGCTCCTCAGTTGCGGCGGCTAACGTCGCCGACAAGTTGGGGATTGTTAATCTTCCCTATGTTGTCGATACCTTTGAAAAACTTGATACGTTTCGCACTGATCCGGCTCTCTGGGACGAATTCTCCAATGCAGCGATGAAAAGCGGCATCATGGTTCCCGATATTACCGGTTATGGCCATTATGGCTGGGCGAGCACGACTCCGGTACGGAATCTGGAAGATGCCAAGACGGTAAATTTCCGTATTGCTCAGGCTCCGGTCAACAAGGATGCCTACGAGGCCTGGGGACTCAAGTTTACCGTTATGCCCTGGCCGGATGTACCACAGGCTCTGCAGACTGGCGTTATCAACGGTCTTGACCATACCGCCATCGTCTGTAACATCACCAAGAAGTTCACCATCGCCAAATACTTCACCGAGTTGAACTATGCCCAGGGTCTGTTCATCCACCTGATGAACAAGCGCTGGTTTGACAAACTGCCTGCAGACCTGCAGCAGATTCTGCTCGAGGTTATTGCAGAAGAGAGTGCCAAAACACGAGAGTTAACCAAGAAGCAGCACGTCGCTCAGGTTGCGGCCGCCAAGGAAGCGGGTGTTGAGTTTATTACTCTTCCTGCCGCCGAGAAGGCCAAGCTGGTCAAAATGGCCGAGCCTGTGATTGAAAAGTGGAGCGAAAAGATCGGTCCAGAGTATCTGAACAAGGTACGGACCACGCTTGGCAAATAAGGTCCGAAGCTGTATAATCGGCCCGGTTTAAACGGGGCCGGGGAGTCCTGCTCCTCGGCCCTTTTTTATTGGGAAATTATTCTATGTTGAAAAAAATCTTCAGGACGGTGGACCGTGGCTTCCTCTTTATTGAGGACTGGTCGCTGTTTATCGCGGTCTGTGTCGCGCTGGTCACGGCAATGGCCAACGTGATTCTGCGCAAGGCGACCAGCAACGTCAGCCTCTACTGGTCAGATGAGGTAGTCCGCAAGGTCATCTTTTTCTCCACCTATGTCGGATGTGCTGCGGCGGTGCGCAGTCGTTCCCTGATCAGGATTGATGCCCTGCCGCAGATTGTTCCGGTATTGCGCAAGCCGCTGACCCTCTTTTCTCATCTGGCGGTTCTGGTGTTTGCCGGGATCATGATCTATCTCGGTTCGGAGATGACCATGATGATGTATCAGGACGAATATGCCCGGACATCGACGTTGCAGATTCCCGAATGGTACCTGTACGCGGTTCTGCCGATGATGGGGGTGATGATGTTTCTGCGCACCCTGATCGTCATGGTGGAAGATTGGCGCGGAGTCAAGACTGTGACGGGTGACGAATAATGGAGACCAGTTACCTGTTAATTCTGGCAATTCTGCTTGGCTGTCTGGCGACCACCGTTCCGGTATTCATGGCGCTCTTTTTTACTGGAACTGTCGGGCTGGTCTGGATGCTCGATATTCCGGCACAGATTGTCATTGAAGTGCTTTATCGCAGTATGGATAAGTTTGCCCTGATCGTGGTGCTGTTCTTTGTCCTGTGCGGAAACATCATGACCACCGGCAGTATCGTGCAGAAACTGATCAAGGCGGCCAACTGCTTTGTCGGGTTCCTGCCCGGCGGTCTGGCAATGGCCGGGATTCTGGCCTGTGGTTTTTTCGGTGCGATCTCCGGTTCGACGGTCGCGACTGTCGTGGCCATCGGCGGCTTTATGATTCCGGCTCTGATCGAAAATGGTTACGAAGAGCGTTTCTCTGTCGGCATTATGACAACGGCTCCGATTCTGGGTGTCATTATCCCTCCTTCCATCGCCATGATCCTTTACGCCATGGTTACCAACGATCCACTGGAGGCCCTGTTTTTAACCGGGTTTATTCCCGGCATCATGATTATGGTGGCGATGAGTATCTACGCCTACTTTGTCTGCAAAAAACAGGGGCTGAAAACCATGCCCAAGCCTACCTTCGCAGATCTGCGTGCGGTTCTCAAGGAGAGCGCCTGGGCTCTTTTTCTGCCGGTTCTGATTTTCGGCGGCATCTATTCCGGCATGTTTACCGCCAACGAAGCGGCTGTCGTTGCTTGTTTCTATGCTTTTTTCGTTGAAATTTTTATCCACCGGGATATGAAGATCTGGGAATTGAAGCGGGTGGTTGTCTCCTCCGCAGTGACCAGCGCAACCTTGCTGGTGATCGTTGCCGGGGCTTCAGTGTTTGGTGAGTACCTGACTTTTGAGCAGATTCCTGACAAAATTGCTAATGCGGTCGTCGATAATATTCAGTCGCCCTGGGTCTTTCTGCTGGCCGTCAACATCCTGTTGCTGCTGATCGGCATGTTCATGGATATCATCTCGGCCACCCTGATCCTGACGCCGATTTTCCTGCCGCTGCTTTCCAAGTTCGGCATAGATACCATGCATTTTGGCCTGTTGATGACCATTAACCTGGGGATCGGCTACTGCACGCCGCCACTGGGGGTTAGTCTCTATATCTCCGGAGCGACCGTTGATCGTGACCTGCTCTATGTGTCACGTGCCGTGCTGCCGTTTTTGCTGATACAGATGGCAATTCTGTTAATCCTGACTTACTGGTCTGATCTGGTTCTGTTCTTGCCTCGTCTGGTTTATGGTTAAAAACTGTCACGCTAAAGAACAGGAGGAGCCTGTGAATCCGAAAATTCTTGTCCCGGTCGATGGATCGACCACCTCTGAGAAAACGATCAAGGCTATCATTGATCAAAAAGAGCGTTTTCCAAACAAGGTCAGCCTGCTGCACGTGGTAGATGTCCAGCTGGCCTATCGGATGATTCCTGATTTCCAGCTGGAGATGGTCCGCGAAAATGCGCGTAAGGCAGGACAGGTCTTGCTGGACAAGCAGGCGAAGGTTTTTCACGCTGCCGGGTTTGAAACAGAGCTTCTTCTGGAATTAGGCTCTCCACGCCATGAGATCCCTCGGGTTGCTAACGAACAGGAGTTTCAACTTCTGGTGATCGGACGTCACGCCGGGACTGGAGAAATTCGTGATGTCCTGTTCGGGTCGGTCGCAAACTATGTATTGCACAATGTGGAGTGTCCGGTTCTGCTTTTCTAGCCAGCGCCGCATTGAGAATAGAACAAAAGCGAACCCTGCGGGGTTCGCTTTTGTGTTTCTGCTCTTTAAATATCCTCCCCAATGCAATCCTTTTTCCGCTAATGGCTATGGCGCTGGTTGAGTCGGATGGATAACTCGTTTCGACGAGAGCGGCTGACAAAAGGGTGATCGCTTCTTGCGTTGATTCTGTTGCTCATTATGCAGATATTGAATAGTTTCGATAAAAAAGCGAGTGAAGAACGCCGGAAGATGCCCCTCTGGAAGTTGCGATATCTCCAGTTCGTTCTTCTGTGAAATCGTCACCAGAATTGTTTTACTGGCCATGGTCTCAAGGTACTCGGCCAGAAGTGCCGTATCGATCTCACTTGAACGGGATGGAACGATTACCAGATCGAAGCAGGACTGCAGAAGTATCTCCAGGCCCTCCAGGTCCTTCTCTGCTGAAGTCACATGAAATCCGGATAGTTCAAGGGCATTTTTGAGATCGATAAATTTCGAATTTTTGTCGATCAGTAAAATCGTATTCAATGTGGACCTGCTTTCATAAAAAAACCCGCCCCTGTAGGAGGCATTTAACAGGGGCGGGGGAGGAGTGGGTAAATATGTTGCCGATATTTACCCGGGGGGTCTCCACAGAAGGAGGTTGCGGAGCTATTAACGAGGCGGCGCTTGCAACTAAGCGAGGCACAGTCGCCTTCGAATAAGCATGTCCGGGCTAGTACTTCATGCCATGACCGGGACCGCAGTTTTTCTTGGACTGGAACATAATTGCTGCTTTCTCTTGTTGCTCAGTGGTTAGAAGCGCAAGGATCTGTTGTCTGGTCTTCATTCGCTCTACCTGCATATCAATTTTGTGAGCCGCCATCTTTTCTGCCTGGGCACGGAAGGCGTCCTCATCAAAGGTTGCTGCCGATTTCAGATCCTGAAGTTGCTTGCGTTGGTTGGAGCGTTGCTGGTACTGATCTTTCTGCTTCTCCTGTACTCCGGCGAAGATTGTCTTTATTTGTGACTGCTGGACATCCGTCAGCTCAAGAACCTTGGTCATATTCTCCAGACGATGCTCTGATCGTTCAGCCTGCCTCTCCTGATGTCGCGTATTGTCCGGGCCGTCACAGTTGCCATATCCTCGACCGGCAATAGCCGGCGATATGGCAATTCCTGTCAGAAGAGTACCGGTGATCAGGGCAGCAACCACTGCTGTTTTGCTCATATTGGAAACTCCTTGTCTGTTAAAGTTCGTTTGATGTGAGGACAGTTTAAAGAAAACAATCTGAAAAAGGGGTTAAGATGGCAACCGATTGTGTAAAGTTTTATGAACCGATGATCTTTGGCTTCACACTTCTTAACAGTCAGGCGACCCGATCTGGGCTAGACTGTCCTTGTCTTGATGAAAAACAGTCGGGAGAGAACAATGAATCGTATTCTGGTGATTGATGATGATCTGGAACTCTGTGAATTGTTGGCGGAATATTTGACCCCCGAGGGTTTTGAGGTCGAAACGGTCAACGATGGCGAGCATGGAGCAGGGCGGGCGACCTCTGAAGAGCATGCGCTGGTCATTCTGGATGTGATGCTGCCAAAGATGAATGGTTTTGATGTGCTGCGAAAAATTCGTGAACATTCCCGCATTCCGGTCATTATGCTGACCGCCAGGGGGGATGATATTGACCGGATAGTCGGTCTGGAGATGGGGGCAGATGATTATCTGCCGAAACCGTTTAATCCTCGCGAGTTGGTGGCGCGGATTCGGGCCATTCAACGTCGCGCCGAAACAGCTGAAGAGCATGGGTCGAAAACAGCCGGTTTGGAGCAGATGGAGATTGGAGATCTTTTGCTGAAAAGTAGCAGCCGGGAGGTTTTCCGCCATGGAGCAGAGATCGATCTGACCTCCGTAGAGTTTTCCCTGCTGGAAGCGTTGCTGCAGCGAGCCGGGCAGGTGATCCCCCGCGAAGATCTGGTCAAGCAGGTCCTGGGACGTAGACTGTCTCCATATGATCGAAGCATTGATGTTCATATCAGCTCATTGCGTAAAAAACTTGGAACGCGAGCCGAAGGGGGTGAACGGATCAAAACGGTCCGAGGTGTCGGCTATCTCTATATCCTCTCTGAAGTGGGCTGATGTTCGGTCGAAGGTTGAGTTATGCGTAGTCTTTTTGTTCGGATTTTTATTTACTTTCTCCTGACCATTCTTCTTTCAACAGCCATTGGCATCGTACTGACCTATTCACGGGATCATGAGTTCCTGCCGATGGGACATAAGCATTTCGCCAAGCAGGCATTGGTAGAATACGGGCAGACTGCCGCTGAAACCTATGAAACTGGTGGATCACTCGCGCTGATCCGTTATGCGGAAGAGCTGCGCGATTCTGCGGATGTGCATGTTTTTCTTTTTTCCAGTTGGGGCGATTCCCTGTCGGCCATCCCGGTGAAAAAGAGAATAAGAGGGCTTGTCACGCGAATGGCCCGACGCGCCTTTATCACCGAACAGATGGTCTTTTCTGACAGTAGAGAGTTCCCCTGGATGGCAAGCCCCCTGGTCAGCGCGTCAGGAAACGCATATGTCATCGTGGTCGGACTTCCCGAGCGTCCTTCTGTCCGCCACATATTCAAGGCGATGCCGCCCGGTTTCTTCGGCTCGCGCGCTCTGATTATTCTTGGTGTCGCTGCCCTGCTCTGTTTTATTCTCGCCCGCTCGTTGACCTCGCCGATCCGTAAGTTGAGAAGAGCGACGCACCAGTTTGCTGATGGTGATCTGACGACAAGGATTGGCACAGCGATTGAGGGGAAGGGTGAGATCAGCGACCTTGGCCATGATTTTGACTTCATGGCGGAACGGATAGAGTCTCTTATCAACTCGCAGCGAAGATTGTTGCAGGATATCTCTCACGAATTACGCTCACCTCTCGCTCGGTTGAGTGTTGCCCTGGAGTTGGCCAGGCAACGTTCCGGCGACGAGGCTCAAGGGGCCTTGAATCGTATTGAAAGAGAGTCGGCGCAGCTTAATGAAATGATCGGTCAACTGTTGAGCCTTGCCCAGTTGGAGAGCGGTTCCGGTTCGTATCCAATGGAGACCTTTGAGTTGGATCCGGTGGTGCGCTCGGTCGTGCAGGATGCTGATTTTGAGGCGAGAGGGGCCGGGCGTGAGGTGTTGTTGACAGACTGCTGTCAATTATCCGTTGAGGGGATTGAAGAATTATTGCGCCGCGCGATAGAAAACGTGGTTCGTAATGCAGTGAAATATACAGCTGCAGAGACAGCTGTTGAGGTCTCTCTTCAGTTCGACAAAACCAGTAAGGCTGCTGCCCTTATTCGGGTCCGGGACCATGGGCCGGGAGTTCCTCCCGAGGCGCTGGAAAAGATTTTTGAGCCATTTTTTCGGGTTGCCGATGCCCGCGATCGTGAAAGTGGTGGGTCCGGTATCGGATTGGCTATAGCCGATCAGGCAATCCGTCTCAGCGGAGGAAGCATTCGTGCCGAAAACCATCCCGAAGGCGGACTGGTCGTCTTGATCTCGTTGCCCGTGAAGTAAATGGTGGGCTCAGGTCATTCAGGAAAAAAACTTGATTTTAGTTGATGAAAAAAATATATTAAAAACCGAATATATAAAAAGGAGAACCTTATGGAAATCCTCATGCTCATCGGCTTCGTGGTCATCTGGTATGTTTTAAATCGCTGGGTTTTGCCACGCATGGGTATACAGACGTGACTGTCGAGCAGTTGCGAGCTTCCACGTGATGGAAGTAAAAAATCTGAAGAAGCAGAATAGCAAGACGGCCAGATGATATAAGCTTCTGGCCGTCTTTGTATCTGTTGGCGGTGGTCAGGACGGCTGCTTAATAATAGACACTGGAAGTGTTCACCTTCTCCCCTTTTTCGGAGAACTTGAATACTCACCTATCTGAAACTTCTGGGGATGATGGCCTGCTGGGGTGGAACCTTTGTCGCTGGTCGCACGCCTGCCGGAGCGGGGTCTGATTTTCTGCCGCGTTTTTCGTTTTGCTATTGCAGATTTGATTTTATTGGACTTTTAAGTCGGTCGGAGGGAAATCTTCCCCGACTTGATATGCGTCAATTCCGTTCAGTGCTGTTGTTGGGGCTGATCGGTGTCCCAGGCTACGATATTACTTTTTTAAAGGATTGGAACCGTTTCCGCAGGCCTGGCAAGGACTATTGAGCGATATTCTGAATTACAAGACCGCGTGTACGGGTAAGTCTTTTGTCCCTGGCTCTCTTTGGGACCGTGGTTGGTTTTCTCTGTTATCAACAGGCGATCAAAGAGATTGACGCAGTGCGTGCGGGGGCTTTATCAATTTTGTGCCGTTGTTTGCAGTGCTCTCGGGAATGTTGTTGTTTGACGAAGCTCTGACAGACGGGTTGCGTCTGAAAGATACCGGCTGACAGTGTTGCAATAAAAGGGACTACAGGTAGGGTGAAAAAAGTTTGCAGAAGGAATTGCGCAATCGCTCAGGGATAGACTGTTGATCAAGTTCCTGCCGGGTGACCTCTCTTGAGAGTGACAGCGCATGATCAAAATGCTCAATCAGCTCTCCGACAAGTTTTCTGTCAATAATCTCCACGTTGAATTCAAAATTAAGTCGCAGGCTGCGAGGATCGAGATTGGCTGACCCGACAAGTGCGTAATCATCATCGACCAGCAGCATTTTGCTGTGCACAAAGGGAGGGGGCTGGTAGTAGGCTTTGGTGTCATGCTCCAACAACTCCACAAGGTAGGCTCTTGAAGCCCAGTCGACAAAGAAGAGATTGTTCTTTTTGGGAAGCAGAACCTCGACCTGCACCCCGCGCAGGGACGCTGCAGTAATGGCGGCAAGCTGGGCGCGACTCGGAATAAAATAGGGGGTCATAATTCTGACCCGTTTTTTGGCACAGCTCAGAGCACCGATCAGAATCCAGTTGAGTTTTTCGTGCGCTTCATTTGGTCCGGCGCTGATCCCGCGACAACTCGCAGTTCCTTCTTGCCGTGTTTCCGGCCAGTCTCTGAAGTGTCGCTCTTCATTAGTGGCAAAATGCCAGTCCTCCAGAAAGGCCTCACGGAGCTGTCCGCAGACAGGACCTTCCAGCTTGAAATGGATATCGATCACCCGACGCGGGTGAGCCTGTTCTGCCGCCAGGTGGCGATCGCCGATATTCATCCCGCCCGTAAAGCTGCAGTGGTTGTCAATAACCAGTAATTTCCGATGGTTGCGCATGTTCAGGTATAAAGTGCGTCTCGACAGAGAAGGGGGCAGGAAGCTGGCAAATTTGACGCTGCTTTTTTTAAACAGTTTGCGGACTCTGGGGAATGAATAGCGTTCGCCGAAGGCATCGATCAGAACTCGAACATCAACTCCGCGCTGCGCGGCGGCATTCAATTCATTAACAAAGAGGCGGCCGGTATGGTCGGCCTGAAAGATATAGCTGGAGAGGAAGAGGAAATCTTTAGCGGCTCGTATTGCATCGAGCATGACCGGATAGGCCTGTTCACCGTTATGAAGAATTTCGACCTTGTTGTTGAAGGTCAGCGGGCGACGGGTAACTTCGTTGGAGAGAGTGAGCAGGCAGGCATCCCTGTAAGTGTCATGTGCTTTCGGAGAAACTTGCTGCTCGGCTTCCTGCCAGCGCAGTCCCTGTCCCTGGGCCTGTAGTTCAAGAGCTTTAGTGCGGATACGGTTAACTCCCAGCAGCCAGTAGCCGAAAGCGCCTATGCCCGGCAGAGCGAGACAGGCAACAATCCATCCCAGTCCGGCGCGTGGGTCGCGCTTGGACAGCAGTGCATGGCCTGCGGAGTAGATTGATATTGTCCAAAGGATAATGAGTAGAAGGGTCAGTGTAGCCTCCTCAAAGGATAAAGGCTTGTCACTTTAGGAGGTTACCAGACGATTACCCGGAAGTCTAGATTGATTAATCCGGGACAGCCTGAGGTGTGCCGCCTGTGTTGAGTGACAGAGGCTGTGGAGGTTGATTGTCGGACTTGGAAGCAGAAAATGGGAGTGAGCTTTCACTAATTGGCAAAAGCAAAGACTATCCTCTTGAAAAAAGGGGGCAGGCCCTGTTATCATCCGGGAACTTCAGTCCTGGGGGGGATAGATAACCTGGGAGCAAGATGGAATGAGCGAGTTCAGAATTCAAAAAGTCGAGGAGCCTGTCGTCATCTTCATGGCTGATGGCGTTGTTTATGAGGGAAGCATTTTTCTGAGTCCGTTCGCTCAGCATCGCAGCGGGGGGCAGTCAGTCGCAGACCTGTTACTGGAAGAGCAACCCTTTCTTCCGATGAAAACCACGAAAGGCGAATACAACCTGATCAGCAAGGGGATGATCAGTCACCTGCGCTATACCAGCCATCATGATCGTCTGGCTGTTTTCCCGGAGCGTGAAGTGAAGATTACCTTTCTCGGTGGTGAAGAGTTGCAGGGAACTGTTTGTCTCGATATGCCTTCTGAAAGCAGGCGGATTCAGGATTTTTTCAATTCCAGTTCCAAATATTTTTCCATGAAATCCGGTGGACATGACTACCTGGTGAATATGAACCTGATCCAGGGAGTCATGATGTCCTGAGTTCAGGGCTTATCGTTTATTTATAAAAAAAACGGGATGGCCTTTCAGGGCCATCCCGTTTTTATGAAGTTATCCGGTCTCTCTGTCAACAGTGGTTCTTGTTAATCCCGCTTGGCTGTCATTTGCGGTTCGCTCCGCTTCATAACAAACATGTAACTTTCTTTAAGTTTTTTGGTAAAAAAGGTTCCCAGCCAGAGCGGACTCCAGACCAGCCCAGCCATCATCCAGTTTTTCATGGCGCTCCGGTCGGTTTTGTCTGCGGTAATCGTCAACGCGACGGCCTCATAGCCCTCGTGCGCAACCTTGACCTGATGTTTCTCACCATTACTTAGACGATAATCGTAAGTAATCGGAGTTACGCCAACCTCTTTACCATCGATCATGACCATAGCTCCAGAGGGTTCAGAGTGAATCATCGCCTGGTGCGGCGCGCAAGCTGAAACAAAGCTCACCAGGAGCATGAAGCAGATCATTTTTTTTAGTCGTATCGGGGTCACTGACGCTTCCTCTCGTAAGTAGATCGTGGGTTCGTATGATTCTGCAAGCAGCGTACCGATATTTAGTGCTGCTGAAAAAAGATGAAAAGTTGACCGGAGAAATGAATAAAAGATCAGTGATAACAGCAAGTAACCAATAAATAAAAGAAATATGATTTTGATAGTTTGAGTTGAGTGATGAATTAGCGAATGAAAAAATGAGGCTTTAACGCAATGTCTGTGGTGAAAACACCGCACAGCGCTGAACAGATCGTTACAAGACGCCGGGCCGGCTAAAAATAACGACGTAAAAACTGCCCGGTATGTGAGCGGTCGCAACGTGCAACCGCCTCCGGTGTTCCGGTGACCAGAATCTCTCCACCTTTGCGGCCACCTTCCGGTCCGAGATCGATGATGTGATCAGCTGTCTTGATAACATCGAGATTATGCTCGATCACAACAACCGTATTGCCGGCATCGACCAGGCGGTTCAGCACCTGCAGCAGCTTGTGGATATCGGCAAAATGCAGACCGGTTGTTGGTTCATCCAGGATATAGATGGTTCGTCCGGTAGAACGTTTACTGAGTTCTTTTGCCAGTTTGACCCGCTGGGCTTCGCCCCCTGACAGGGTGGTGGCACTCTGGCCTAATTTGATGTAACCGAGTCCGACATCACGCACCGTTTCCAGTTTATTACTGATGCGCGGGATGTTTTCCAGAAATTTGCTGGCCTGGTTCACTGTCAGGTCGAGAACGTCGGCGATACTTTTCCCTTTGTATTTTACTTCCAGAGTTTCACGATTATAGCGTGCCCCTTTGCAGACCTCGCATTGGACATAAACGTCCGGCAAAAAGTGCATTTCAATCTTGATAATTCCGTCTCCACTGCAGGCTTCGCAACGCCCTCCTTTGACATTGAAAGAGAAGCGCCCAGGTTTGTAACCGCGGATTTTCGCTTCGGGGAGACGAGCAAACAACTCCCTTATTTCCGTAAAAATACCGGTGTAGGTGGCCGGATTAGAGCGAGGAGTCCGACCGATGGGGGATTGATCAATATCGATGACCTTGTCAAGCTGCTCCAGACCGATAATATCAGTCACCGGGCCGGCCTTCTCACGGGTGCGGTGAAGCTTTTGGGCCAATGCTTTGTACAGGGTCTCAATAATCAGAGACGATTTCCCTGAACCTGAAACCCCGGTAATACATGTCAGGAGGCCGAGCGGGATAGTCGCATCGACCGACTTCAGGTTGTTGGCTGTCGCACCTTGAATTTTCAGGGTTCGATCACTGCTGCGTCTGACTTCCGGGACTGCTATCTGCAACACTCCAGACAGGTATTGCCCTGTGAGGGAGTTCTGATTCTCCAGAACCTGCTGTGGGCTTCCTTCGGCGACCACTTCTCCGCCGTGGATGCCAGCAGCCGGACCCATATCGATCAGATGATCTGCAGCCATGATGGTCTCTTCGTCGTGCTCGACTACCAGAACCGTATTGCCCAGATCACGCAGTCGCTTGAGAGTCACCAGCAGCCGCTGGTTATCTCGTTGGTGCAGGCCGATGGATGGTTCATCAAGGATATATAGGACCCCCATCAGCGATGAACCGATCTGGGTTGCCAGCCTGATACGTTGCCCTTCGCCGCCGCTGAGGGTTCCGGATGAACGATCAAGGCTCAGGTAGTCGAGCCCGACATGGCTGAGGAACGAGAGCCTTTCACTGATCTCTTTCAAGATCCTGCGGGCGATTGCTGCCTGCTTGGGAGGGAGTTCCAGCGTGCTGAAGAACTCTTCTGCTTCAGCGATCGACATGGCACAGACCTGGTGGATGTTTCTGCCGGAAATATTGACGTGCAATGATTCCGGCCGGAGCCGTGCACCCTCGCAGGTCGGGCAGGGGACAACGCTCATGAAGCGTTCCAGGTTCTCCCTCACCGCATCGGAATCGGTTTCGCGATAGCGGCGTTCCAGATTGTTAAGAACACCTTCGAACGGTTTTTCATAAAAATGCCGGCGCTCGCCCTGGTCAAAATAGAAACGGACCTTCTCTTTTCCTGAGCCGCTCAGCAGAATATCCTGCAGTCGTTGCGGCAATTTATTGAACGGGGTGCGGATATCGAACTGATATTGAGTTGCCAGTGCTTCCAGGATGGCCTGGTAGTAGTAGCCGGTGCGGCTGTCCCAGGGAACGATGGCTCCGTCGCGCAATGATAGTTCGGGGTTGGGAACGACCTGCTCGGCGTCAAAATAATTGCGGGTTCCCAGACCGGAACATTCCGGGCAGGCGCCGTGAGGATTGTTGAAGGAGAACATGCGCGGTGTGATTTCCGGATAAGAGAGACCACAATCGATACAGGCATGTTTCGACGAATAGAGCTGGCTCTGTCCGTCTGGAACCTCAACC
>Ga0102946_1000334_pt1 | contig 16454 bp, 15 predicted proteins | sample SalPon2A_A_D1_MG_FD_78209 | JGI IMG/M metagenome (GOLD analysis project Ga0102946, IMG submission 78209) | Soil microbial communities from South San Francisco under conditions of wetland restoration - Salt Pond MetaG R2A_A_D1_MG | ecosystem: Environmental > Terrestrial > Soil > Wetlands | place... | reverse complement strand
CGTTCGCCGCGGCCGGCGTCCACGGGACCGCGGCGCTCACGGCGCTCACCGCCCAGAACACGGTCGGCGTCGACGCTGTCGAGGCGGTCTCTCCCGCGATGATCGTCGCCCAGATCCGCGCGGTCGCGGGCGATATCGGCGTGGACGCGGCGAAGCTGGGGATGCTCGGAACCGAGGAGACCATCGACGCGGTCGTCGAGGGCCTTGGGCTGCTCCCGGGGGGCACCCCGGTAGTGGTCGACCCCGTGATGGTCGCCGAAAGCGGGGCGCCGCTCCTCGAGCCCTCCGCACGGAGCGCGCTGGTCGCGCGGATCCTGCCCCGGGCCCACGTCGCGACCCCGAATCTGCTCGAGGCCAGGGAGCTCACCGGGTTGTCGGCCGAGGCGCCGGCGGCAGAGCTGGCACGGGCTGTTCAGAACCTGGGCCCGGAGGCCGTGATCGTGACCGGGGGTCACGGGCCCGACGGCGCCGACGTCCTCGCCGGGGCCGACGGTGGGATTACCTTGATCCCCGGCCCCGTCCACGACGGCGGAGCGGCCCACGGGTCGGGCTGCACCCACTCCGCGACGGTCGCGGCCCTGCTCGCTCGTGGGATTGATCTCGCCGACGCAGCGACCGGGGCACGCGCCGTCGCCGCCGAGGCCGTCGGGCGTGGACTGCGCGACCTGGGCGCGGGCGCGGGCCCGGTTGACGTGATCGGGCTCGCGTCGCGACGAGAGCGCTGAGGGAACGTGTCGGCGCCGAGTCCCCACGGTGCCATAATCGATCGGGTGAAGCTCGTGAGGATGAAGCCCGGGCACGGCGACCAGCTGCTGGCCGAGGGCGACCCGGAGCTCGAGGACGAGGAGCGGGAGTTGATCGAGACGTTCAGGCGACAGCTCGAGCAGGGTCTCTGGGCCGCGGTCCCGACGCTGGAGGCGACCGGACGCCGTGAGGCGGTCATGGTCCGCCACTTCGACCAAGTGCCTCGGGATGCCGACCGGGTGATCTTCTTTCCACCGGCTGCGGGCGGCTGAACGGTGACCGCGCTCTGGATCTCCCTGACGATCGTGCTTGGCGTGCTGCTCTACTTCGCCTTCCTTCCGTTACCTGCCTGGCTCAGGTCGATCATCGGCCGGGTCGCCCGCCCGGGCGCCGGCGACCGCGCCGCCCTGCGAATCGGCCGCCGACTCTCGGTCGAGGAGCTCGAGGCGGAGCGGAAGGCCGAGCAGTTGATGGTCTCGGTCGTCGGGCCGGAGGGCCTGGATGCCTACCGGGCGCTTGGGTTCCTGCACGCATTCGGGGACGCGGAGGACGACGGGCAGCCTGGATACGGGTATCTGATCTATCCACACCGCCCGATCGTCAGCTTCGATGCCCGCAGCGGCAGGCTCCTCAACGAGCTGTGCGTCCAGTTCCCCGACCGCGACTCCGACGGCGGCGAGCGGCTGCCCGACGCAGACGATGCGCTCGCCAAGTGGCTGGCGATCAACGGTGACGAGCTGGCGCTGCTCGCCGAGGCGAACATCCGGCCGGTCGGCAACCAGATCGACCCCGAGCAGGCACGGCGCGATCTGGTCCGTCTCGAGGAGTGGACGGCCGACCCCTCCGGCGACAGCGCCGACGGCGGCCTCGCGGCGGCCCAATAGCCCGCGCGTTCAGGGCGCGGCAGCCCAAGCCGGGGCTCCGCGCGCCCCGCATCTAGACTGCGGCGCGATGAGCACCGACAGCAACGGCCAGTCCGCACCCCGTCCCCGTTCCTCCGCCGTCTTCGACGGCCCCGACCGCGCCGCCGCGCGCGCCTACATGAAGGGGATCGGCTTCGACGACGAAGCGCTGAAGCGGCCGACGATCGGGATCGCCAACACCTGGATCGAGGCGATGCCATGCAACTTCCACCTGCGCGGTCTGGCGGAGCACATCAAAGAGGGCGTGCGTGCCGCCGGCGGCACGCCGATGGAGTTCAACACGGTCGCGATCTCGGACGGGATCACGATGGGGACCCGCGGGATGAAGAGCTCGCTGGTCAGCCGCGAGGTGATCGCCGACTCGATTGAGCTAACCGCCCGCGGCTACCAGTTCGATGCCGTGATCGCCCTCTCCGCCTGCGACAAGACGATCCCGGGCTGCGTGATGGCACTGGCGCGTCTCGACATTCCCTCACTGATGCTCTACGGCGGGTCGATCGCCCCGGGCCGCTACCGGGGGCGTGACGTGACGATCCTCGACGTCTTCGAGGCGATCGGCGCGGTCGCCGCCGGGACGATGTCGGAGGAGGAGCTGGGCGAGTTGGAGGACGTGGCGAGTCCCGGCCCCGGTGCCTGCGGTGCCCAGTTCACGGCCAACACGATGGCCTGCGCCTTCGAGGCCCTCGGCATCTCCCCGGGCGGATCGGCCATGGTGCCGGCGGCCGACGAGGAGAAGGACACGGTCGCCGAGAAGGTCGGCGAGCTGATCATGCAGGTCCTTGGCGACGACCTGAGGCCGAGCCGCGTGATCACTCGCGCCTCGCTCGAGAACGCGATCGCGATGATCTGCGCCTCCGGCGGCTCGACCAACGGTGTGCTGCACCTGCTCGCCGTCGCCCGTGAGGCCGGCATCGAGCTCGACATCGACGACTTTGAGCGAATCTCGCGCGCGACGCCGCTGCTTGCCGACATGAAGCCCGGTGGTCGGTTCGTCGCCACCGACCTCTACCGGGCGGGGGGAGTTCCGCTGCTGCTCAAGCGACTCGACGAGCTCGGACTGCTCAACCGCGACGCGCTGACCGTCACCGGCCGGACGATCGGCCAGGAGGCCGAGGCTGCCGACGAGGCACCCGGCCAGGAGGTCGTGCTGCCCTCGGGCAAGCCGCTCAAGGAGCAGGGCGGGCTCGCGATCCTGCGCGGCAACCTGGCGCCCGAGGGCGCCGTGGTCAAGCTCGCGGGGACCGAGCGCACCGGCCAGACCGGGCCCGCGCGGGTCTTCGAGTGCGAGGAGGACTGCTTCGCGGCGGTCAAGGCGCAGCAGATCAACGCCGGCGACATCATCGTGATCCGCAACGAGGGCCCGGCCGGCGGCCCCGGGATGCGGGAGATGCTCCAGGTCACCGCGGCGATCGTCGGCGGTGGACACGGCGAGGACGTCGCCCTGCTCACGGACGGACGCTTCTCGGGCGCCACACGGGGAATGATGATCGGCCATGTCGCGCCCGAGGCCCTCAGGGATGGTCCGATCGCGGCCGTCCAGGAAGGCGACGAGATCACGATCGACGTGGCCCGGCGCCGACTTGATGTCAACCTCACCGACGAGGAGATCGCGGAGCGCGTTGCGGCCTACCAGTCCCCGGAGCCCGCCTATGAGGCCGGCGTGATGGCGAAGTACGCCGCCACGGTCTCGAGCGCCTCCCACGGCGCCGTCACGGGCTGAGTCAGCGCCTCGACCCACCCCTGGCCGACCGCCCTACTCGTAGAACATCGCCAGAAGGCCCTTGCGGCCGCGGACGCCGGTTCTGGCGGAGGCGTCCTCGACGTGACGCTTGACCGTCCGCGGGCTTATCGCGAGCTCGGTGGCGATCTCGGCGTTGGTCATCCCGCGCGCTAGCAGGACCACGATGTCGCGCTGGCGGTCCGTCAGGTCCAAGGCCTCGAGCCGTTCCTCGGAGCGCAGTCGATCCCCGGCAGCCGGTGGGGCGCCGTCCCCATCGGCGCCCCGGAGAACGCCGGCCTTGAGACGCACACCGATCGCTCGAGCCTCCGATTCGAGTGCTGCCTGCCGGCCCTCGTCCCGGTCGGCCTCACGGAGCACCGCCGCGAGCTCCAGCATCGCCTGGCCCCGCCAGACCGGGGAGGGGAACCGCGCGTACTCGTGGATCGAGCGGTCCAGGAGCAGGATCGCCTCGTCCATTCTTCCCAAGGTCGCCTGGAGTCGGCCGACCGCGTGGTCGGTCAGCCCCCAGTACCCCACCGACGACGTCGCAACCTGACCCAGCATGGGCTGCAGCTGGTCCGACAGCGACTCGGCCGCGCCCACGTCACCGAGCTCCGCGACGGCGTGGGCGTAGTTCACGGTGCTGGAGATCCAGATCGGATCCCGCGGCAGCTTCTCGAAGCCGTCGGCGCTGTCGATCTCGAGCACCTCCCGGGCGCCGTCGTCATTCCCGGCGGCGGTGTGCGCCATCGCCACCAGACCCCGGAACCCGGGAATCCCGGGGTTCTGCTCGAGGGCGGCATCGAGGAGCGGTGTCAGCTCACCGAGGCGGCCCTGCTGCCAGCGGATCGCGGCGATCTGGCCGGCGTAGAAAGGGAGTGCGTCGGGCTGGCCGCTGGCCTGACCCAGCGCGGCAGCCCGCTCGGCCTCCGCCTCGGCCTCCTCGAGCTTTCCGAGCAGCGTGTACCGGAGCGCCACGGAGCAGGCCGACAGCCAGTCGGCGGTCGGATCGCCAAGCCGAGCCGCGATCCGCACCTCCTCGTTGGTCGAGCGGAGCGCTCCCTCGATCTCGCACGCCTCCAGCTGGGCGACCGCACGCCAGTGCAGGCCGTGGAAGAGGTCGAGCGGTCCGTCCAGCCGGGCACCGACCCGGACGCTCTCATTGGCGATCTTGATCCGCTCGCGAGCGTTCCCAGGCTCCCAGCGGGCGAGCAGGTAGCGGTTCAGCACGCGGGCCAGCAGCGCCGGATTGTCACCAGCCCGGGCGAGGCCTAGGGCCTCCTCGGCGAGATCGTGGCGCCGCTCGCGTCCGGGGGCAAAGACCAGCTCCAGCGCCAGCTGGGCGAGCAGTAGCGGCCGCGTGGATTCGTCTTCGACTCGCTCCACGGCCAACTCCAGCAGCGCCAATCGTTCGCGGTCGAAGTCGCCGACCGCGCTGATGAAGCCACGATCGTTGGTCAGCACTGCAGCCCCGAGGCGTGCCGGATCATCGAGCTCGAGCGCCAGCCGGCCGGCCTCGAGCAGGACATCGCGAAACCGGGGGCTGCCCTGAAGCCGCAGGGCTGCTCCGAGCCCAAGCAGCAGATCGCAGCGGCGCGAGGAGTACTCCTTTTGCGCGCGGTCCTCAAGCTCGAGCGCGCGCTCGTACCACTCAACGGCGGCGGCGGGATCGAAGCGCTCGAGGGCGCGATTTGCCGCGTGGACGGCCCACTCTCCGGCGCGGGTCCTGTCAGGCGGCTCCGCCTGCTCCCAATGTCGTGCAACCATCCCCGGCTCGACCGAGGCGCCATCCGCGGCCTGGCGTTCCAGCGCCAGCGCCAGTCGGCGGTGCAGCGCTCCGCGGCGTGCCGGGCTCAGGGATTCGTAGAGGCAGCGGCGTGTCAGGGCGTGTCCGAACACATGCTCCGGGGCCTCCGACCTCTGCTCCAGCACGCCGGCGCGCTCGGCGAGTCGCAGCGACTCTGCAAGCTCGTCGGAGTCAATCTCGGCCGCGGCAGCGACGACGTTGGGGTCGAAGCTGTTCCCGGCCACGGCCCCGGCGCTGAGGTGGTCGTGGACCGCCGGTCCGAGCGCCCGGACGCGACTCTCGATCAGCACCTGGAGCGATCGCGGGATGTCGGCGACGGGCTCGATCCGGTCGTCGGCGGCGATCGCACGGAGCAGCTCGCCCGCGTAGAGCGGAACGCCGCCGGTCTCCTCGGCGGCGACATCGGCCGCCTGCTCGAGCATCCTTGGCTCAACCCCGAGCGACGCCGCCAGGCCACGCAGCGCCCGGGCATTGAGCGGGCCGAGGTCGAGGTGAGAGGCGCGGCTCTGCCTGCGCATCTCGCCGATCAGCCCCGCCTGCGGGGTCTCAGGATCGAGGTCCGTGGGCCGGTAGGTGCCGATGATCAACAGCCGGCTCAGGTCCGGGGATCGAAGAAGGTGGTTGAGCAGCCGCAGCGAGGACGGGGAGCAGTCGTGGAGGTCCTCGATTATCAGGGCCGTGGGGGAGTGGAGGCACCGGTGCTCGAGCTCGGCCACGGCGGCGTTGAACAGAGCGCTCGGCTCCACGCCCAACCCGGCGCTCGCAGGCGCCTCACGCGCAGCGTCGGCGCCCCGGACCAGGTCGCTGAACGTCGGCGAGGGCCCACCCTCGACGGCCGCCGCGCTGCCGAACGCAGTGATGAACGGGGCATACGGGGCGGCCTCGGACTCCTCACCCGCCCCGCACAGCACGGAGCCGCCGGCCTGCTCGATCTCCGCGGCCGCCTCGCTCACGAGCCTGGTCTTGCCCGAGCCCGGCTGGCCCGCGACGAGAGCCATCCGGGTGCTGTCGCGATGGGCGTCGGCCCATGCTCTCGCCAGCTCCTGCAGCGCAGCGCGGCGCCCGATCATCGGCGCAGTTCTCGCGGAGGAGGCGGCGGACCTACTGGCGGGGGCTCCCGGCTCGCGCCCGGGCCCCGCCCACCGCATGCAGGCGAGCCCGTCGATGCCCTCGGCCGCGGTGACCCAGTCGATCCGGCATCGCTCGACGTCACCGGCCTCCAGGCATGCGCGGCCCGCGGGAGCCTGCTCGAGTAGCGAGCGCCCGCGATTGAGCGCGGCGGCTATGTCTCGCCCGCTCCCGGCACCGACGGCCACGGTCCGCACCTCGGTCGACGGGCCAGCCAGCGACCGGTCCCAGGCGGCGAGCTCGAGCGCCGCTTTCACGCCGTCCTCGAGCGTCGGAAGGTGAGCCACCAGCTCCTCCCCGGAGAGGAACACGGTATCGAGCTGGGTGCCGGCGATCATGCCCAGTCGTTCGTCGGCTCCTCTGCACAGAACGACCGAGCCGAGCGGCGAGTCGCGCGTTCCCCTATTCGCGTCCACGCGCATCGGCTCCGGAGACTAGTAGTCGAGTGGGGGGTGGGTCCCCGCCCTAGGAGCTCCGCCCGAGGAACTCCTGGACCTCGCGGTTGAAGCGAGTCGGCCGCTCGGCCATCGCGAGGTGGCCGCAGTCGCCGTAGATCCGCAGCTCGGAGTTGCTGATCCGCTGCTCGAAGCCGGGCGCCTCGCTCGCGGGGACGACGCGGTCGTCGCGCCCCCAGATCATCAGTGTGGGGACCGTGATCTCCTCGAGCTGGTCGAGAAAGTCGTAGCCGGCAAGCGAGACCGCCGACTCGACGAAGGCCGGTGCGCCGATGGCCGGGGCCGAGAACTCGTAGAGCAGCTCACGCCGGATTCGCTGCGGGTGGCGGAAGACGCCCTCGAAGGCGAGTTGGCGGAGGCCCGGTCGCCTGATCCCTTCGAGGTTCAACCTCATGGCAAGTGGGCTGGCGGCATTGATCGTTCGCGCCCAGGCGACGACCGGCTGCTGCCGGAGCTCCGCCGCGGTGATTCCCGCCGAGGACACGAGGACGAGATGGTCGATCCAGGTTGGAGCGTGGGTGGCGACCTCAGCCGCGATGAAGCCGCCCATCGAGTTGCCGACGACGGCCGTGGAGTGGAGGTTGAGCGCCTTGCAGAACTCGTCGACGAGCCGGCCGTAGGCGGGGATGGAGATCTCCCAGTCCGGCATCGGGCTCTGCCCGAACCCGGGCAGATCGAGCGCGATCGCCCGGTAGCCGCCGCGGGCGAACGCCGGGAGGTTCTCGAGCCAGTTCTGCCAGCAGCCGCCGAGCCCGTGTACGAAGACGACCGGTGGCCCCTCGCCCAGCTCGGCGTAGTTGAGCCGCACGCCGCGCACGTCAACCGAGCGCAGATGCTCGCGCCAGTTGATCCGCAGCCACTCGGGGTCGTCGTTGCCGTAGGGGTCCGGGCCACTCGGTGGGGTGGGCGCCGGGCGCTCGATCCGCCTGTAGGGATACGTGACGGCCCGTGGGCCGAGGTCGACCGAAGGGCTCTCGGCCTCGCCGACCGCTGCCGGAGGGCTCTCGGTCTCGCTGCTCATCCGGCTGGATGGTAAAGGCATCCGCGCGCGCCACCATGGGAGCGCGGCTACGATCAGCCCGTCGATGGAGCAGCTGGGCGCGACCAGATCCGAATCCCCGGGACCGCAGGGCTCCGAGCTGGAGCACCGGCCCGACCTGATGCCCCCGATCGAGGCGGAGCGGACCCTCGACGACTGGGGACGCTCGGAGCGGGTGGAGGGCTTTCTCGACGCTACGTTGATCGAGTTCTTCTACCGCTACTGGTTTCGCTGCGAGGTGGAGGGAGTCGAGAACGTGCCGGCCGGCGGCGGGGCGCTGCTCGTCTCCAACCTCGCCGGCGCGCTGCCTCCCGATGCGGTGATGATCGGCAAGGCGATCCGCGAGGAGCACGCGCAGCCGCGTCCGTTGTGGATGACGGTCGAGCACTTCTTCAAGGGCTACCCGGGGCTCTCGATGCTGGTTCCCAAGATCGGTGGGGTGCCCGCGCACCCGGCCAACGTCCACCGACTGCTGGCCGAGGAGCAGGAGCTGGTGCTCGTCTTTCCCGAGGGCCGGAAGGGGGCCGAGAAGCTCTACCGGGAGCGCTACCGGCTACAGCGTTTCGGGCGCGGCGGCTTCGTGGCCTCCGCGATGCGGGCCCGCGTTCCCCTCGTGCCCGTGTGCGTCGTCGGCGCGGAGGAGGCGATGCCGGTGTTCGGTCGCTCGCGGCTGCTCGAGCGTCTCAGCCGCCTGCCCTACTTCCCGATCACGCCTACGTTCCCCTGGTTTGGCCCACTGGGAATGGCGGCATTCCTGCCGGCCCGCTTCAAGATCCGGTTTCTGAAGCCGATCGACACCGCGGCGATGGGGGAGGAGCCGGAGGCGGATCGGGGCCTCGTCCAGGCGGTGTCCCAGGAGATCAGGGCGAGGATCCAGGAGAACGTCTTCGACATGGTCGGCGAGCGCAAGTCGGTTTGGCGATGAGCGAGAGGTCCGAATTCGCGCAGGAGACGTCGGCGCGGGCCGCCCGCGAGCGGGACGTGGCCGCCCGCCGCGTGCTCGTCACCGGCCTCTCGACCTATTGGGGAGGGCGGCTGGCCCAGGCGCTCGAGGGATTCGACGAGATCGACGCCATCGTCGGGGTCGACTCGCACGATCCTACCCGGGAGCTCCAACGCACCGAGTTCGTCAAGGTCTCGAACGAGCACGCGCTGATCGAGCGGATCGTGGAGGCGGCGCGGATCGACACGGTAATCGACACCAGGCTGGTCGTTGACTCGACGACGACGAGCGCGCAGCGGGCCCACGAGAACAACGTGATCGGCACGATGAACATCCTCGCCGCGTGCAGCGGGCCCTCTTCGCCGGTACGGAAGTTCGTCTTCAAGTCATCGGCGCACTACTACGGCTGCGAGCAGGACGATCCGGGATTCTTCGCGGAGTCGATGCGCCGCCCGCACCCGCCCCGGACCAAGATCGAGCGCGACATCGTCGATGCCGAGGCGGCCGTCGCCGACTTCGCGGGCAAGCACCAAGACGTCACCGTTGCTGTGCTTCGCTGCGCGAACGTGCTCGGGCCCAGCGTGCGGACCTCGCACACCCGGATGTTTTCGCTGCCGGCCGTGCCGATGCTGCTCGGTTTCGATCCGCGGTACCAGTTCGTCCACGAGGACGACGTGGTGCATGCCCTCGAGCAGGCCGCGATGGGGGACCTGCATGGGATCTACAACGTGGCGGCCGATGGCGTGCTCGCCCTCTCCGAGGTGATCTCGCTGCTGGGCAAGCGCCCGGTACCCCTGCTGCCCCCCGTTGGGACCGGGCTGATCGCTGTCCCCCTGCGCCGGCTCGGGCTGAGGATCCCGAACGAGATGCTCAACCAGCTGCGCTTTGGGCGCGGATTGGATAACCGGCTCTTCAAGGCCACGGGCTTCAAGTACGGCTACACATCGCGAGAGACGGTCATGCGTCTCGCAGCTCACCAGCGGCTCCACCCGGTCCTCAAGGGGACCGAGAGCGGCTACCGCTATGAGCGTGAGGTCGAGGACTTCCTCAAGCGCAGCCCGCTCGTCGAGCGCTCCGACAGCAGCGGCTCGGATGCCCAGCGGGAGCCGTTCGGGATCTGACGCCCCCCGGGGGGCGCTGCTTCCCGCAAACCGGCTTGCAGGCGGGGCCGGCGCTTGGAATTGATCCAGACCGCGCCTACACTGCGTACCTCCGGTTGCAAGCGACTGCGCTGTCAGCCGAGGCCTTTGGGGGCGGGGCCGAAACGGCAGACCGGAGCTGGACCAAACGTCAATGGGACGCAAGCACCAGATCACAATCGTCATCGCCGTCTTTGGCGCCATCGTCGCTGCGATGGGGCTCTATGCCTGGGATTCCTCCAGCAAGGAGGAGATCGCTGAGGGGGTGACGATCGGCGGAGTCGAGGTTGGCGGCCTCGAGGAGGCCGCAGCGACATCCCAGATCCGTCGCAGCCTGATCTCGCCGCTCGAGAAGAACGTTCTCGTCACCTACAAGAAGGAGAAGTTCAAGCTCAAGCCCGAGGAGCTGAACATCCGTGCCGATCTCGACGGCATGGTCGACGAGGCGGTCACCGTCTCGCAGGAGGGCGGCATCCTAGGACGGACGTGGCGCCGGATCGGCGGCGGCGAGGTCGATCACTCGATCGAACCGCGCATCGCCTATTCGAGCACCGCGGTCGACAACTTCGTCGACGGGGTGGCGGACAACATCAACCGTGAGGCCGTCGACGCCAGCGTGGATCCCGGCCCCAACTCGCTCGAGCCGGTTGCCTCGAAGGTCGGCCGTCAGATCGACAAGAGCCGACTCCGCAAGGACGTCGAGCGCGCTCTCCAGAGCCCCACGGATCGCAAGGTCGGCGTCAAGGTGGAGCAGACCCAACCCACCGTCACCACCGACGACCTGGCGCAGCAGTACCCCGACTACATCCTTGTCGACCGGGGCAGCTTCACCCTGCGGCACTACGAGGACCTGAAGCTGCGCAAGGAGTACACGGTCGCCATCGGCGCGATCGGCTACGACACGCCGACCGGGCTCTACCACATCCAGAACAAGCAGGTCGATCCTGTCTGGAGCGTTCCCAACAGCGACTGGGCCGGCAAGCTCGCCGGCAAGACGATCCCGCCGGGCCCCGAGAACCCGCTGAAGGCGCGCTGGATGGGGATCTACAACGGGGCGGGGATCCACGGCACCAGCGACGAGGGTTCGCTGGGCAGCGCCGCCTCCCATGGCTGTATCCGTATGTCGGTGGTCGATGTCACCGAGCTCTACGACGAGATTCCGACGGGCACCCCGATCTACATCGCCTGAGCGGGCGCGGCCGAGGCCCCCGGCGGCCGAACGGTGCCCTGCACGGGGAGGTCGGCGATCCGCGGGCGCGAACACTCATCGGGTGAACACGACCGCCGGCGATATCGAGACCGAGCTTCCGCCCGCGTGGGAGGCCGCGCTCAGCGCCTACGACCGCGAGCTCGCGACGCGCAACAGCTCACCTCACACCCGTCGCGCCTACCGCCGTGACCTGACCGAACTCGCCTCCTGGGCCGGCGAACGAGGGCTCGAGCCGGGCGCAGTCACATACAGGCTCCTGCGCGGCTTTGCCGCCGGGCTGGCCGAGCGGGAGCTGACCCGGGCCACCGTCTCGCGCAAGATGGCCGCGGCCCGCGGGCTGTTCGACCATCTCCGGCGCAGCGGGAAGATCGGCCAGAACCCTGCGGAGCTGCTGCCCAACCCGAAGGGCGAGTCGCGGCTCCCGCGCGTCCTCAGCCCGGCCGAGGTGCGCGAGCTGCTTGATCGGGTTCCGACCTCGAAGACGCTCGATCTCCGCGACAAGGCGATGCTCGAGCTCGCCTACTCCTGTGGGCTGCGCTGCTCGGAACTGGTGGGGATCGACGTCGAGAGCGTGGACTTCGAGTCCGAGACCGTGCGCGTCACCGGCAAGGGGGGCAAGGAGCGGATCGTGCCGCTCGGCGAGCCCGCGCAGCGAGCCTGCTCCCGCTACGTCGACCGTGCCCGGCCCGTGCTCTGCGCGGACCGCTCCCAGCGCGCGCTGCTGCTCTCCAAGAGCGGGCGCCGCCTCTCGCCGTCGGACGTCACCCGCCGCCTCTCCATTCGTGTCCGTGAGGCCGCCCTCGCGGGTCGCGTCTCCCCGCACGCCCTGCGGCACTCCTTTGCGACCCACATGCTCGAGGGTGGCGCCGACCTGCGCTCGATCCAGGAGCTCCTGGGGCACGCGAGCATCTCGACCACTCAGATCTACACGCGCGTCGACCCGGCACGCCTGAGGCGCGCCTACGGGGATGCGCACCCGCGGGCGTGAGCGGGATGCCCGACCCTCGGAAAGCAGCATCCGTACCGTGCGGGCCACCAAGCATGCCGCCAGGCGTCAACTGGACTAACGTACGAGCCCTCTGGAGAGGTCTTAGCTGATGGAGACGAACGTCAAGGCCGTTGAGCTGAAAGAGCTCTGGCGGCGCTGCAAGGAGGAAGACGACGAGCGCGCCAGGGAGCGCCTCGTGGTTGCCTATTCACCCCTGGTGAAGTACGTGGCCGGCCGGATGGCGGCGGGCCTCCCGGCCCATGTCGACGAGGGAGACCTGATCTCCTACGGGCTGATCGGGCTGATCGGCGCGATCGAGCGCTACGACCTCGACCGCGACATCAAGTTCGAGACCTTCGCAGTCTCCCGGATCAAAGGCGCGATCATCGATGAGCTTCGCTCGCTGGACTGGGTCCCGCGGTCGGTCCGCTCGAAGGCCCGCGATGTGGAGCGGGCGCACACCGCCCTGGAAAACGAGCTGCAGCGCTCCCCGAGCGAGGAGGAGATGGCCGTCAAGCTCGGGGTCGAGGTCGATGACTTCCGCAACACCCTGCTCGAGATCGCGAACTCGTCGGTGCTGGCGCTCGACGATCTCTGGACGATCGCCGATGCCGATGGCGGCCAGGTCTCGCTGCTCGACACGATCCGTGACCCGCACGCTGTCGATCCCCAGGCGGAGATCGATACAGTCGAGCTCAAGGACCGGCTCGCCGACGCGATCGAGTCGCTACCCGATCGGGAGCGCCTGGTGATCGCCCTCTACTACTACGAAAATCTCACGCTCCGTGAGATCGGCGAGGTGCTCGGGGTGACCGAGTCCCGCGTCTCTCAGCTGCACACCAAGGCCGTGCTCGGCTTGCGCGGCAACCTCTCCAATCAGTCCTGAGCGGCCCCCTGGCATGGGCGATCCCCAGCGGGCCCACGCGTGCGGGGGCGGGTCATCTAACGTGCTCCGGCGTCGATGGCCGAGAGTGAGACAGCAGAGGAACAGAGTTGTGCGGTCTGTGGGCGGCGTCTCCTGCTCGGCGAGCGGTCGAGCCCCTACGTCAGCCGCGAGGGGGCCGAGGTCGCGGTCTGCGAGCTGTGCAAGGCCCGAGCCGAGTCCGCAGGTTGGATGAGGCCAGAGGAGGTGGAGGCCGGTTCCCGCTCCGGCCCGGGACGCCGGCGCCGCCGCCGCCGCGGCGATCTGCTCGGGGGGCTGTTGGCTCGCAACGAGCGTCGGCGCGGGGACGGAGGGGAGCGCGCGGCGGGTGCCGATCGGGCCGAGGTGGATCAGGCGCCGCCCGACGACCCGGACAGCGAGCCGTCCGAGGCAAGGGAGCCTGAGCAGCCCGTCGAGCGTCAGCGCCGAGCGCAGCGTGGAGCCGGACGGCGTCGATCTTCCGGTGAGGCCCCGCGCACCACCGCCCCGGCTGCGGGGCCGGATGTAAATGAGGCGGTCAAGGCCTTCAACGCCAGCGAGAACCGGCGGACGATCGCCGGCCTTTCCCGCTCGCTCGGTGAACCGAAGGTGACCGCGATCGCGGTCCGCACCGCGTCCGGCTCGACCGGAGCGCGCGTCACCGTCGCCTGGGAGCTCGCCTGGTACCAGTGGGAGGTCGGGCCCGGCAAGCGCGGTCCGGAGATCCGCCAGACGGCGAAGGGCGAAACGACCGACCAGCTCCACGCTGCCGATCGCAAGTGGAACCTGAACATGGACGCGGACGGCACCCTCAGCCCGCGCTCGGCTTCCGGGTCGTGAGGCTCACCGTGCACGTAGACGGCGGGGCCCGGGGTAACCCCGGTCCGGCCGCGATCGGCGCCGTCGTCACCGACGGTGAAGGCGAGATCCTGCTCGAGCGAGGCCAGCCGATCGGCCGCGCGACCAACAACGTCGCCGAGTATCGGGCGCTCCTGCTCGGCATCGAGCTCGCTCGCGAGCTCGGGGCCGACGAGGTGGACCTGGTCGGTGACAGCGAGCTGATCGTCAAGCAGGTCAAGGGCGAGTACAAGGTCAAGAAGCCTGACCTCAAGCCCCTGCACGCCGCGGTGCGCGAGGCCGTCTCCGGCCTCTCCTCCTGGTCGATCCGCCACGTCAAGCGCGAGCAGAACGCGGAGGCCGATCGCGTCGTCAACGAGACTCTCGACGCCCCGGACTGACGCGCCCGCGGTCGCGGGCACCGAGGGTTGGCGGCCGGCTGCGCGTGGAGCCCCGACTCATCCCGAGGAGCGGACGGCCCAGGCTCATGCGAACACCGCCGGGACGGCAGAGCGGTCCCTATACTGCCCTCCCCTTGCGGCTGTAGCTCAGCTGGCTAGAGCGTCTGCTTGCCATGCAGAAGGTCGTGGGTTCGAATCCCATCAGCCGCTTGTCGGGACCCCGCTCCATGAGTGGGGTCCCGCTGTATTGCACGGCTTCTCGGCGATGGGCGCCTGCACGGATCGCGGGCGCTCGGGGACTATCGACCAGCCTGGAGTCCCGCCCAGCGAGGAGTCGCTCTAGCCGGCGACGCGGTCCAGGAAACCCGTGACCGACGCGATCGCCCGCTCCGGCGCGGCATCGAAGACAAAGTGACCCACACCCTCGACTACCTCGAGCTCGGACCCGGGAATCTCCCGCTGGAGGCGGTGAGCCCCGGAGAGCGGTGCGAAGGAGTCCTCCTCGCCCCAGAGCAACAGGGTTGGCTTCGCCATTGCCTCCAGGGCGCCGTCATATGGCGCGAGCTTCTCCATGTCCATGGAGCGATAGAACTCGACCGTGGCCTCACGCGCCCGGCCCGACTCGAAGGGACGCCAGTAGGCCTCGATATCGGCCTCGGCGAAGTCGGCGCCGTCGGCTCGGAGCAGGCCGGCGAAGGCTTCCCGGTCGAAGCTCTCGACGAGCTTCTCGCCTCCGGGTGCCCTGATCGCCTCCGCGATGCCGTGCCAGCGACCGTCGCTGAAGAATCCGGCGTCGCTGATCACGAGCGCCGTCACCAGGTCCGGGTGCTCGCTCGCCCACGCGAGGCCGATGAAGCCACCCCAGTCGTGGACGACAAGCGCAACCGGCCCGGGGGCGAGCTTCGCAGCAATCTCAGTGAAGGCCTCCAGGTTGCGCTCGAAGGTCGCCGGCCCCGGATCCTTGGAGTCGCCGAGGCAGTAGAGATCGGGAGCGATCGAGCGGCGACCGGTCGCGGCCAGAGCCTCCATCAGCCCCACCCACATCCGCGAGCTCTCCGGGAAGCCGTGGACCAGTACTACGTCCGGCCCCGTGCGCTCGCCGTCCGGAAGGGCCTCTCGGTATGCGATCGGGCCGACTCGTTTCACCTCGACAGTGCCGATGGCGGTGACCCTAGCGCCCGCTACCCTTGTCCGCCCGCGGCGCCTTGGCGGAGTGGTTACGCAGCGGCCTGCAAAGCCGTTTACGCCGGTTCGATTCCGGCAGGCGCCTTCGGCTCTGCAATGCGGTTTGTGGCTCTGCAATGGGGATTGCAGCCTCTTTTCCGAGGTCGCGCTCGTCCGGTTGAATCCGGTTGTAACCGATGATTTCCGTGTCTGACTGGCGCACGACTGGCGCACGAGATTCGACCAACGGGCCGTTCTCGGCGCCGATCTACCCGAAACGCTGGAACCCGGCCCCCGTCTGACGTGCTCCTTACCGTCCGCGGTGGGCTGTAGCTTCTGGGATAGACATACACGCCCGATGACACAAGCGATCTCTAGCGGCCGAACGGCGCGAGAGTGATGCTGTACAGGGGCTCTCAGAGTCGGAGTGCCGAACGGCAACCGACAGAGTTCTGAACCTCAGCCGAATGGCAGCCAGCGGGACTGACAAGACCGAATGTCAGGAGCTGCCATGCGACCACAACACGGAACCCCTACGACCGCCGCCGGGGAGCGAGGCCCGAATAGCCCGCTCGCCCAGGCCCGCGCTCGTCGGTCACTCACCCAGCACCAGCTTGCGGAGGTTGCCGGCGTCAGTCGTGCGACCGTGGCGCGCTTGGAGGGCGACCCGGAGTCGAGGCCCACCGTCTCGACGGCTGCACTCCTGGCCGCTGCCCTGCAGGTAGCTCCCGAGTCCATCTGGTCCGATGAGGGGCAGTCCCGATGACCGCGATCGCGGGCAAGCTCACCGAGGGCGCGCCCGTGAGCGAACTTACGGCCGGCCGCAAGGACGGCTCGAAGCGCGACCGCGGCTACGTGCCGTGGAACCCGTACACGAAGTCGAAGGCGACGCTCGAGCACGTCCTTTCGATCATGGACGAGTACCGGGCGCACTGGCCGATCACTAACCGCCAGGTCGTGTACCGGATGATGGGGAGGTTCGGCTACTCGAAGAGCGACGCCGACCACATCTACTACGTGCTCGATCGTGGACGCAGGGGGAGGATGGTCCCCTT
>Ga0102946_1000333_pt1 | contig 16454 bp, 16 predicted proteins | sample SalPon2A_A_D1_MG_FD_78209 | JGI IMG/M metagenome (GOLD analysis project Ga0102946, IMG submission 78209) | Soil microbial communities from South San Francisco under conditions of wetland restoration - Salt Pond MetaG R2A_A_D1_MG | ecosystem: Environmental > Terrestrial > Soil > Wetlands | place... | reverse complement strand
TTGCAAAATTATGGTCGTTGCTAACACGACCCTGGATTGCCAAGTTTATCCATGACTTTTGCAGATCTGATCGGCATTTTTGGTCTCGTTGCAGTTACAGCCTGTTGAGTATTTGCCGTTGTGCTTTACCGAGTAGGCTAGCGTCGGCCGAAAGCTGGCCTTCCTGTTGGTTCTGGAGAATGTTGTACAAATTTCTGCCGGCTTCCCCAATCGGCTTATGACCGTTTGGGGATGTTCCAAAAGTAGTCATTCAATATCCTGAAGTACACCACGGTATTTCGCCTCGAATCCGCCTGAGTCCACAGATTGAATGGCGGTAAGAAAGCTTTCAACCCAGTCACTGCGATTCTTCCGATTGCTGAAGTGCCTGACTGCCCATGCCTTTGCAAAAGCGTTTCCGAAATATGTCTCGACATTGTTCGAGAGAGTAAAGTCAAAGCTCCCTTCCCGGAACCCGTCCTCGATATGATTAGCCGCGGTACCAAGCTGATCAATCACGCCCAGGTAGTACGCATCAAGCTCGAAAAATTCAGCGAGCGTAAGATCCTGTGGTCTTTCTATTGATTTGGCAAGCACACTGGCAAACTCCTCACCCTGGCGAGTAGAATCAACTGTGCGCCAGTTCTGTCGCACTGAAGTTTCCAGTTGTACTTTGGTGATTTCTGTTGACTGTCTGATCTGTGCTGATACCAGTACCAGACCACCGACCAGCACCAAAACGCTTCCTATCTCGATCCAGGGCCGAGTGCTTGCAGACATGTTTTTTCTCCTTGTTGTCGGGCCTTCAACAAGGATAGATCAAATGTCTGTAAGGGACCGAAGTTAGACTCGAATTCACTTCTACACGGCCCTCGCGGATAAGTCAGTAAACGGCCACTAGCAGATCCTTTTGAAACGTCCGCTAACGGCCAGAAACGCTCATTGGGTTATGATTGGCTGGAAGTCTGTGTTCGGCAAGGGGATTCGCTCAACTCCCCGCATTTGATTCACTCTGCATTACGCTTGTCAAAACACAGATTGCAGATAGGGCTATCCCAACTCGCGAATATCGCTGGAATTGTGGGTGCTGCGGCAGTCGTGATTTCACTTCTGTATGTTGGCGTAAAAGAGACTGCAGAGTCGGAGAATACTCCGGATTGATCATGATCTGGTGGGAGTAGGTCATTCACAAAGTGGATCTGACCGAAATTGTTTCTAAAAAGGCCGGAACCCCGTCGGATTCCGGCCCGTCTTAATGATGTGTTTCGGCCTGGGGCCGCCAGGGCGTCAGACGCCGGCTGCTTTTTCCAGGCGCTTGCTGATTTTGCCAGCTGACTGGCCAACGGCCATGGACAGCTCCTCGACCAATCGTTCTTCCGCCTGGCTCAGCTGCCGACGGTCGGCCGCGCTCAGCTTGTCATCCGCCATGCGGAGGCTCAGGGTCTTGTAGACCTCAGCGATCCCAATCGGGTCGCCATCGTCGAGCTTGACCTGTTGCGCGTTTGCGCGTGTCTTCCACTGGTCACTTTCCGACTCGCTCCAGTCGCTGATGTGCTCGAGGACTTTTTTTGCTTCTGATTTCTGGATCGGTTTGCGGATGTGTTCGTCGAGTTCATTCTCGCCGATCATCATGACCATTTCTTCCCGCGGGAAAAATAGTTTCGCGAATTTGCGGCCCGTGGGACCTGAAAAACTTCTTTTGCGGATGGATTGCACCGTGCCGATGCCGTGGTGGGGGTGGTGGATGGAGTCGCCTTGAGTAATCGTAATGGTCATTCTCCTTTGCGAATGCAGTTATAAAAAGCAGGGGTTTCAATAAAAAACACGCAAGATCAACATCTTACACTATTTTTACTTGTAAGGCAAGTGCCGACTCCATGGCATCTTTGTGCTTTGACGGGGTCAGAGCCCTTTTGTGAAGGCTTTATGACCGCTTCTGGCCGCAACCAGCCCTTTTCAGAATTTCCGCTAACGGCCAGAAGCAGCCGTTAAATTCGGCTTCAATTCATACGACTAATGGTTCAACGTTAGCGATATATTAATTGCGTTTCCACACCCTCAAGAGCCGATGTCTCCAAGCACTCATCGCCAGTGAGACAATATGCGCAGAACTACGGACTCGCTGAGGAAATCTCATTGCAGCGAGCAAATAGCTCGGTTAGTCCAATTCGAGTGTTTCAGAGTAGTCTCGCAGGAGCTTTAGAACGTTTCTGGCATTGTCAAGGCGAATCTCATTGTTTACGAGCTGTTCGACCTGGAGTTGTCGCGTCTCCGGTAACCACTCAATCAGCGCCTCGTTCTCCAGGAAGCGCTGAACTGTTGTCTGAATCTCATCGGGTGTCAGAAGTGATCTGTCTATGTTGTCCAATTCACCAGGTTGAACAATGTCCAGAGTGTCCTGAACAAGTCGCGCCTCGTCGTGACTCAGGATGCCAGCGGCCAGCTCGAAGTGCCGACTCTCGCTCAGGAACTGTAACGGACGATATTGCTTCTGGTCCTGATCGAAGTTGTAGTAGCTGAACAGCGCCTTTTTTATCTCCGCTTCACGAAGTAATCGGAGGTTGCCGGTGGAGCGCATGTCGTCAAAGGTGTGATTGGTCAGGAGGGGCGAGTAGGTAAAGGCCGCCTGTTGTACCGCCGCAATAAAATGCATCGGATGCTCGTCAGCTGCGATTGGCGTCTCCGCAACTCTCATGAGTAAATCTGCCATTCCTTTACGCAGCTTCGCAAGCTCTATCGCCTGCTGAATAACAGGAATATCACTTTCAACGTCGACGGTAAGTCGAGCAACATACTCGGCTTCTTGTGTTCGCTCACGCTGCTGCTCCCACCAGCGATCAATCTGGAAAGCAAGGAGCAGGCCAGCTACAACAACAATCAGTTCGACGAAGACGGCAAACCAGTCGTGCTGTCGAAAATAGTCGATCGATCGCCTGACAAACATTTATTCAGAGGGGTTTTTCAAGTTAGACCATGAAGTTAATCTATTGATATCCGCACGACCGCTTTTGCGCGGTTAGCAGACAGTTTAACCTAATTTGCACCAGCGACCGCTTTTGGGCGGTTAGCAGACGTCCGACCAGGCTAAATGTCCGCTCTTCCCAATATCGGATGTCTGATCCAATCAAAAACGCCCAAATGTGGCGGCGGCTAACGGCCATAAACCGACCTTTTTAAACGACCGCTAACGTCCACTAGCGGACCAAAGTTCGCGAACCGATTGGCGAGACGATCACACCCGTCGCTATCAAGATATGAGCTCCAGCTTCTCCCAGAAATCGATTTCCGGCACTCCGTCGATCATTTTCGAAACCATCACGACAAAGTCATGATTGAAATAAGGACTGCACAAACTCCACAATTCTCTGGCACGCTTCGTGCCGAGCAGAAAAAAGATGACGTCGCGGTAGCTGATCCAGGTTTCTTCATCCAGTGCACCTGTTCGATACTGAAGCCACTCATGCTCTCGAGCGCGCATCTGGCCGATCATCCAGAACATCAGTTTCGTCTTTTCCTCTGCCGTTGGGGTCTCGGTCTGGCTGAAGAGTCGTCCGAGTTCAGGAAACTCAACGAACTTGTATACACCACCCTGATCGTACGCTACTTGTGCCTGTCGAGACTCCGACCAAAGTATCTGAGTGCCTTGGCGAACCTGCACAGAGAGGTAAACCAGTGTGATGACGACTGCGATTACGCCGATGATTTCGGCAAGGTAGGCGAGTTGCTCAAGGTCCATAGGATAATCCTTATGCCGTGTTGTTCGACGTGCACGCCATGTCCGAATGATGTTGATCAATCAAGGACGCTCGATTAACACGCAAACCCCGAACGTCCGCTAACGGTCAGAGGCGGAACTCATAGATTCATTGTAGTAGGTCAATGCGGAAACATCCGCTTGTGGCCGAAAGAAGACCCTTCAGAAACGTCAGCTAACGGCCAGGAGCGGACCCATCACCCAGTGTGAAACTTCCCCCATCTGAACGGCTGCTTCCGTCCAGAGGCGAGCCCTTCCACTCTAATGTAATATTGGTGTTGGAAAGCCGCTCTTGAGCCGCAGTGGATACGCTCCATGGCGACAAATTCTCTACGTTGTTGCAGATCATGATCCGCTCAAATCTGACCCCAACTGCACCGCTGGTGACATCAGAGCGAGTGCATCTTCTTGATGCGCTGCGGGGCTTCGCGATATTCGGCATGTGGATCGTAAACGTGACTGTCGATGTCGGCTGGTCATATCGGCTCGAACTGATGCCGATGACACGGGCTGCGGATAGGAAGTATAAAGCACTTTTTTTGGCATATTGGAGAGTACAGCGGCCCGAACTTGTCCATTCACAACCCTATCGCTAACCCGATTTGCGTCATCCTGCTGTCACTTGTCGTGGATTCCTGGTTCGCTTTTCATCCCTGAAATCGGTCCACGCAACTCACAGGCCGAGCGCGACCCTTGGGTTCGGCATCCCAATCCTTAAAGCTGTCTTGAACCGACAACCGCCTCGTCAGGCGGGCCGCGCGCCGCGGCCGCTGCAGTTGCCGACTCGCGACTGCGCACATGAGTCAGGATGATTGCGATCAATTGTGGGTCTTCGATGCATGCGATCACCCGCACATTGCCGCCGCATTCCGGACAGTGCTCAATGTCGATCGCAAACACCCGCTTCAGGCGTTGCGCCCAGTTCATAGGCGCCAGCGGTTTGTCGCGGTCCACTTTGCCACTGACTCGCCTTGGAACGATGCTGTGGCGGTGTTTGAAGTTGGGCGCAAAAACCCCATGAAACCGGGTCAAATTCAGGCGCGGCCGCGGTACCAAAGCCGCCAACCTGGCGATGAAATCCAGGGGCTCCAGCACCACATGGGTCGACCCATCGCGAAATGGCCGTTTGTAGCGGTAGACAACTCTGCCATGGTCATCGACCGACAGGCGTTTGGTCGCGATCGGTGGCCGGGTGATGTAGCGGCACAGTCGTTCCAGCTTGCGCCTCTGATGCGCTTCGCACACGGTGCCCGCATGCAGGCTGAAGCCATACATACGGGCCAACAGGGAAATGGTGGGTTCCTCCTCCAGCGGTGGCACGCTATAGAGGGTGAGGGCTTTGCGCCCTGCATGCGGGCCGATGGCGATGCGGTATGCGACGGAAGCTGCTTGGATCTGATCGAGGCTCGATCCGACTTCAAATTCCAGATACGGTTCAATCGGATCGGCGATCAGCAATCCCCTTCGTTCCAGCACCCGGGCGATGCGGTGGCTGAGGGTGTCGAGGAGCGACACCAGCTGATCATGAGTGGCGCGGCGGGCGCGGTGGAAGCGCGCACTGGTGCCGCCGAACCGGTACGCCCCATCGAGGAACAGCATATGCAGGTGCGGGTTCAGGTTGAGCGCAGAGCCGAATCTCTGGATTAACGTGACTGCGCCTGTCCTGGCGCCCGAGGCCACCGTGAAACCAGCCTGTCTGATCAGAAACGTTGAAATGCCGCGCTGGACCACGGCCAGCACTTCGGTCAGCGCTTGAGGGTTGGAGGCCAGCAGAAATCTCAGCGGGAACGGCGTGCAATCCGTTTGATCATTCGCGAGCGACTGGCCGTTTCGAGCCCATCGACCCATCGGGATCGCTCGTCGCGATCCACAAACGTAAAACCGGCGCTCGCGGTGCCGTCCGGCCAGGTATCGACGCCGGTGGTGCAGATACACCCGGATCGCACCGCCACCCGCTCAAGGCGCTCCGCGGATTCTGCGACCGGCAGTTCGATGGCCGCGGCGACTTCCGCCGCGGTGAAACGCGCCCCCGCCACCGCCCCGGCCTCGATTACCGTCCGCAGCGCTTTGGGGACTCTGGAGGCGTTGATATTCGCCGGTCGCGAGCGTTTACGGTGAGCCGGCTCGAGATCAATCCGCCGAACGCGTTTGGCCGCCCGCAACGCCGAAAGCCGTTTTGTGCGACGGCCGCCTCGCTCGACCCAGGCGTCATCGACGGTCAGGACCAGCAGAAGTGGAATGCCATCCGCGGCGGTGATGAACGACACCAGCCATTCCAGGGACTGCGCGTTGCACCACTGCAGGTTCTCGATGGCCAACACGAGACGAGTGGATTTGGCAATCGCGCCCAGTACCGAGATGAATTCCGCATCGCGCCAGTGGGCGGTCGCGCCGGATGCTCGCGGGAACACACCCTGAGTGTCCCCCTGGTGGGTATCGGGAGTAAACTCGGCGACCCAGGATGGTCCGTGGCGGCGCAACGCCGAGGCGATCGTGGGATCGGGTACGGCCTTAAGCCAGTTCACCACGTCGAGCAGGGGGCCGTAGGCAACGCCTGTGTCGTCCGGGTGAGCGCACACGACCCGGCATGCGTGCACGTCGCCGGTGGCCATCTGCCGGGCCAGAGAATGGGCAACGAGCGACGACTTGCCTGACCCGGTCGGTCCGCCAATGACCGCCACGGCCGTTTCGCCGTCCCGGGCCCGACCCGCCAGCTCGTCCAGGCGTTCAAGCGGCTCTTCACCGGATGCGCATTGCCAGCCACCGTCGAAGGGCGCCGGGGCGGGCGTTCGGGGCTTCTCGGTGTCACCTTCAACATTGGCCAGCAACCGGAAACCCCGGCGATGCACAGTCTCGATGAAACGGGGATTCCGGGCATCGTCTCCCATGGCTCGGCGAAGCTCGCGAATACAGGAACTCAGTGAGGCGTCGGTGACAATCGTGTCTCCCCAGACGCTCTCCAGCAGTTCCTGCTTGGTCACGACCAACCCCGGCCGGCCGGCGAGTACGCCAAGCACGGCGAGTGACCTGGGCGTGATCCGAACCTCGCGATCATGCAAGGACAACCCCTGGGTGGGGTGCAGTCTATACGGTCCGATTTTCAGCGATGGTTCATGCATGTTTGCGCGCGCGTGCCAGTCTTCGGATTCAACCCGCTCCCTTCTAGTCTACTCGTTGGTATCCACGATTTCAGGGCAATAATTTTCCGGAATCGATCGATTCCGCCACCACGACCCGTGGTCAGAATCCCTGTGATACGCCCACGCGCAGCCGCCGGACGGCTGCGGTCGACATCATGTTCGCGCTTCAGGCCCTCTGGCGTAAATTCGAAAGCCCAGGTCGATACCAGGACGGGAATCAGTCCGATGGCCAGCACCACGATCACGATGCTCAACGCGAATTCAGTGAAGTCGAACACCGGCAGAATGGTCTCGCTGATCTGGATCAGCAGCCAGGCGGTGACCACGTAGGCCGTCCAAACATAGGCCGTCCAAACACAGATGACATTGCGTCGTTGGAGTTCGTCGAAGAATGACATGGGCTTTGTCTGAGCATAGCGCACAGTCGATGGCTGCATCCAAGGCGCGCCAAAGGCGTTTCAGTCCCCGAGTTCTTCGAGGCGTTTCCGAACGCGCTCCATGTCGATGTAATCGCGGGTCACCGGCCACTGGCGGTGGGACCACTCAACGAAAGCTCCCATGCCGATGGCAGCGCCGCCTGCGGTTGACAGGATGCAGATGAAGAAAACGTGCGCGAGGTCGTTGATGGCCAGGAGAATGGCAACAAAAAGCAACGTTGACCCGATCCCCAGCACGACCTTTCTCATCCCGCGTTGATCGCGGTCGGTTATCTCCGGATCAGCCATTTGCTTGATGACATCGCTAAGCACTCTTTTCTCGAATTCGGGGTCGGGACGTTTCATTCGATTTTCTCGGCATTTTTTCACAGCTTAGTCCAAACTGAACGATGGGCCGACCATCCCCGGGACGGGCTCGCCTGTTTCACGGCCATCATCCAACCGAAGGCGCGCGCGGTGCTCACCGCAGGCTCTATGCTGCCGGCTGCGCGATTCGGGTGACAGAATAATTGGAGGTCAAAGCCCGTGATTGCTTTCGATTAGATGCATCACAGGACAATAAGGGGTTGGGATACTGGTTTTTTGTTTTTGATATTCAAAGACCTGTGCTGGTCCGACCTGCTCTTTGGCCCCGAACCAATTTGACCGGGGAACCGATTACTGTAGACTGACAAAACCGCAATAATCCTGGGCAGGTTTCACATATGAAAAACTTGCGCGCAAACTCATCGCTGATCAGCGGGTCGGTTCCTGTCCTTTTCATGTTGATTCTTCTTGGCACCCCTGCAGGTCCTCTGGTGGCAGGGTCCATTATTGGCTGGAATGCGGCTTCAGGACTGACCCCCGATCAAATCGATACGCCCTGGACGCTGACGCTCACAAATGGAGCCATTGCGCCGGTTCTCGACATGGGTGTACTCAGAATCGAAACAGACGCGAACGAGAAAAATGCGTTCTATCTGCAAACCGAACCGGTCATTGACACGGATCGCCCATTCACCATTGAATTCCGGATGCGTGTGATCTCCGGCTCGACAGTAAACTCTGCACGCGGTCCCGTGATCGTTTTCACGACCGTGCAACCGAGCCTGGGAACGTTGCTGATACTGGATGTGGATAAAGTGTTCTTCAATGTGGGCCTGAACACAGCAGGCCCGATTGCCACGGTAGATACAGACGATCAGCATCACGATTATCGGCTTGAGTATGACGGTGCCGGAATGTTTGTTTTGTTCTACGACGGCGACGAACTATTGTCTGCTGCGGCTTACTCTAGTGCGTCGGACCATGCTTCGACACTAAGGATCGGATGGGGCGAGGGTTCAGTAGCTGCCCTGGGCGTATCCGAGTGGATCTCGTTCGGGCATACTGCCGCGGCCTCAATTTTGAAGGACGGATTCGAGATCCAATCGTCCGACTAAGAGCACTCCCATGCCTTAACCGGGTGAGCGTTATAATTGGATCATCAGTAATTGGTTTGCTCGAAGTGGTCCTGCGGTCGGACGGAACGCCCTTCTCACTGATCAGGAATAGATGGTATGGGCCAGGCGCTGACCGGTGTTCCAGCCAATGCGGGTGGCAGACATTCGCATTAGAACGACTTCGGAAATCGAGTCCGGATCATTTGTCCCAATGTCATCTGTAGAGTCAGACCGAGACATCTGATTGAAATCCCGATTTTTTCTTGAAATATGAGGCCAGCTTTGCCCACGCGGAAGACGTTTCTTCGTTTGAGTTCTTCGAACAGGGACATGGAGTGGCTTTTGAGTGACCGGGAATTTGAAAAGCTTATCCGGTTGGTGAAACGCCAAATGAAGCCTTCAATAAAGCGGAAAAGACTTCCGCTCCTGGCCGAAAGCAGACCCTTTCCTGGCGAACTGCGCGGCAGGACTTTAGCTCGTGCCTGGGATATCGGGGTCAGAGCCCTTGTCTGTTGTGGGCCGATCGAGTGGTTGTAGCATTGCGGCACTTGCTGGAAAATGTTTCCAATGAGAAGAATAAAAACTCTGCAGGCTGCGGGTAGTGGCGGGTAAAGTCAGCGCACTATGGGCCGAACTCACGCGCCGCAAGGTGGTGCGTGTCGGCGTGCTCTACCTGGCAGCAGGCTACGCGGTGATCGAGGGTGCCGACCTCATCCTGCCGCGGATGGGATTTGCCGATTGGACAGTCACCGCGCTGATATGGTTGGTGATCATCGGTTTTCCGCTGGCACTGTTGATCTCCTGGGCATTCGATATCGGCCCGGAGGGCCTGGAGCGCACCGAGGCCAGAAACGATGCCATTAAGGGGGAAGCACCGTTTTCCGTTCCCGAGATCGCCTTGCCCTTCCGCGAGCTTTATATCGGCCGTGAGGCTGAGCGCTCCAGGCTGCAGTCCCTGCTGGAGCGTGCCACCGCCGGCCGGGGAGGCCTGATCCTGATCGGCGGCGAGCCGGGTGTTGGAAAATCCCGCCTAGCCGAAGAGGCCCAGGCCATGGGGCATGCTCTCGGCATGCTGCCGCTTACCGGGCATACCCCGGAGGAGCGCGGCGCACCGTTTGCTCCCACCATCGAGATTCTCGAGGAACTCACCCGTCTTCTGGAGCCGCCGGTGCTGCGTGGCCTGCTGGGCGAGACAGCGATGGAGCTGGCGCGGCTGATGCCAGAGTGGTGCGCACTCTATGACGCCCTGCCGGAGCCCCATGAACTGCCACCCGAGCAACAGCAACGGCGCCTCTTCAATGCCCTCAGTGTCCTCCTGGTGCAACTTTCCCGCCAGGTACCGCTGGTGATCCTGCTTGACGACCTGCACTGGGCCGATGAATCCAGCATGCTGTTGCTTGAGCACCTGTCGCCGCAGCTGGCCACTGCGCCGGTGCTGTTGATCGGGACCTATCGCGAGGCCAGAACTGAGCAGACTGACCCCTTTGCCCACACACTGGCAAACCTGAGCCGCGGTGATCTCGTTCAGCGCATGTCCCTAAAGCAATTTGGCCGCTCTGAGGTATCGGAGTTGCTGGCAACGCTGGCAGGCTCTGAGCCTCCTGCGGAATGGGTGGAGAGCATCTACAGCGAGACCGAGGGTAATCCGTTTTTCGTGCGCGAAGTGTTTGCGCACCTCAGGGAATCTCATGAACTGGTAGACGCAGCCGGCATATGGAAGCCGGCGGTGGATATCGAAGGCATCGACGTGCCCGAGGGCGTGCGCCTGGTGATCGGGCGGCGCCTGGAGCGAATGCGGGATTCCACTCGCGATGTGCTGCTGGTTGCCGCTGCCCTGGGGTTACGCTTTCGGGTCGGCGAGCTGAGCGCAGTGTGCCAGGCCCAGGGCCTGGGTGGCGAGGCGGTGCTGGACGAACTGGAAGAGGCGAGCGCTGCACAACTGATTTCAGCGCTCCCGGCACAGCGCGACCCACGTTACGAGTTTGCTCATGCCCTGGTCCGCCATACCCTTTTGGACCGGCTGTCTCCGTCACGGCTGCAGGCCCTGCATGGTCGTGTCGCGGCTGCCCTGGACGTTTATTACGGCACAGGTGCCGGCCAGCGCGCGGCTTTGCTGGCTCGTCATTACTTCGAGGCGGGCGGAAATGCTGACGTAACGCGGGTGCGTCATTTTCTGCGTTTGGCGGGCGAACAGGCTTTTGCTGCGGCTGCCTATGACGAAGCCCACCACTGGTTTGATCAGGCGTTGACGGTCGAAGAGGGTAGCGAAGCCATCGAGCGCGGCGCATTGCTGTCCCGCCGTGGCATGGCGCACCGCGCCATGCAGCGATGGGACCAGGCCACCGCCGATTGGGAAGCCGCGCTCCCCATCCTCGAGCAAGCCGGTGATGCCTCCAGCGTGGCCGAGATCTGCCGCGAACTGGGCTACCTTGAATGCTGGAACTACAACAACCTCAGAGCCTTGGCCATCGTCCAACGCGGACTCGACGCCGTCGGGCCCGGACCGTCGCGCGATCGCGCGCGACTGCTGGCCATCCAGGCACATGCCAGCAGCCAGGCCGGCGACTACGAAGGTGCCAGACATGCGCTTGACGAGGCCATCCCCATGGCCGAGGACCTCGATGATTTCCGACTGCTAGGCGGAGAGATCCTGCTCTCTCAAATCTACAACGGCGAGCATTTCTATCGAGGCCGCCAAATGGTCTCCGCCGGCGAGCGGGCCATCGCCCTGGTGCGCGAGCACGGCACGCCCTGGGACCAGACCAGTACGATTTCCTGCACCTTGTTGGGCCGGATTTTGGTGGGTGACTTCGCCACCGCCCAGGCATATATTGACGAGATCAGGCCGCTGGCGGAACAGGAAGGAAACATCGGTGCCCTGATCCACTGCGCGGCTAGTGGCGGGATCGTTGCGCTGGCTCGCGGTGAAATCGACCGTGCCTTTGAACTCAGCGATGACTCAGTGCGTCTGTGCCGTGAAAACAAACTCCCCTGGGTCACACTCGGTCTTGCCTGGCGGTCCGTGGGGCAGTTATACCGCGCTGAATTCGAAGACGCCCTGGGCAGCATGGACGATATCGAAGCGGACCAGCTCGGCCCCGGCACGCACCAGGGCGGTGACATGAGCCATGCACTGTTGGTCAGGGCGATAATGGGCGATGTCAAAGCTGAGGCGATGCTGGACGAGAACATACCCACAGTGGTTGCTGGCCGGCCTAACACTTCCGGCGCGGTGCAGTGGTCCTGCAGCAAGATCGCGGCCGCTGCCATGCTCGGCCGGCACTCAGAGGCCGCTGCCCTGCAAGAGGGCATGCAGCAAGCCATCAAAGACGGCGCCACAGTCGCCTGGGCCCTGGGCCTGACCGAGCGATACGCTGGCATCGCGGCCGCCTGCGGGCGTCAGTGGGGGCGCGCCCACGCGCACTTCGAGACCGCGCTTAAACAGGCCGGGGAATTACCGCAGCGGACCGAACAAGTCGAGGCACGCGCCTGGTTCGCCTGGGCGCTGGATTTGCAGGGTGACCAGCCGGAACGGGCCACGCAACTGAGGCGGGAAGCACAATCGCGCACCCGCGAAATGGAGATGGACGGATACCTGGCTCAACTGGAAAGCCAACTGAGCAGAGATTCCGCACGTGGGGCCGATGAGCAGTCCGCGTAAGATGCCAGGTCAGACTCATAAGTGAATATGGCTTGACGGTTGTTGATCTGTTGCCTCGCTCGATTGTCCCTTTTTACCTGGTAGTGACAATTCCTTCGGTCGGGGCCGCTTTTGGCCGAAAGCAGACGTCTTAACAGAAGTGCGAACGTTCCCTGCAGGCCGAAAACATAATTCCGAGTGTTCGAATCATGACTCTGTCCGACTGACACAAAGACGACCACGTGGCGATGTGAGCATCGCCCACAAGATCTGATTCAAGGTTTGGCGTTAGATAGCAAAGCGGATATGCTTTTCTGACTTTCCGACCAATACAAGCCACCATGTCTTTCTTAAAGGAATTGAAACGCAGAAACGTTTTTCGCGTAGGGGCTGCCTACATGGTGGCAGCCTGGTTGGTTATACAAGTTGTTGAGACCATCTTTCCGATCTACGGGCTTTCCAATGCCTCGGTACGCATTGTTATCACAATTCTTGCCATTGGCCTGGTTCCCACCCTGATCTTTGCCTGGGTCTTTGAGCTTACTCCTGAGGGTTTGAAGAAAGAGTCCGAGGTCAATCGCAGCAGCTCCATCACCCCCAACACCGGTAAGAAGCTGGACCGAATGATCATGGTGGTGCTGGCATTGGCTTTGGGCTATTTTGCTTTCGATAACTTCGTCCTGGATCCGCATCGACAAGCAGCCCTGCAGCAAGAGAATGCCGCAGCAGTGGAGCAGGCCAGGCAAGAGGGCCGAAGCGAAGCACTGGTGGCATCGTATGGTGAGAAATCCATCGCGGTGCTGGCTTTCGATGATATGTCGCCAAAGGGTGACCAGGAGTATTTATCCGATGGCATTGCAGAGGAACTGCTCAACCTGCTGGCGAGGATTCCTGACCTGCGCGTGATTTCGCGTTCCTCAGCCTTTTCCTACAAAGGCAAAGACATAAAGCTGAACCAGATCGCAGAGGAACTGAATGTGGCGCACGTTCTGGAAGGTTCAGTTCGCAAGGCCGGTGACCAGGTCCGTATCACGGCGCAGTTGATTGAGGCGCGATCTGATACTCACCTTTGGTCACAAACCTATGACCGGCAACTGGACAATATATTCAAGATTCAGGACGAGATTGCTGCCGCCGTGATAGAGCAGCTGAAAGTCACGCTTCTGGGCGAGCCACCCCAGGTGCAAGAGACTGACCCAGAGGCTTATGCCTTGTTCCTGCAGGCTCGCCACTTGGGGACCCTTAACACTGAGGCAGGATACGAGCAATCGAACGCGCTGTATTTCGATGTTCTGGAGATCGACCCGGATTATGCCGACGCCTGGAGTCGCCTGGCAGCGAACTATCTGAACATGGCAGGCACGGGCTTGCTGCCCATCGATGAGGGTTTCGCCAACGCCCGTCAGGCAGTCGAAAAAGCGCTTGCCATTGACCCCGGCAATGCACTTGCCTACGACAGTCTCGGCTGGATTGCGATGATGCATGACAACCAGCTGGCGCAGGCCGCCAGGCATTATCAACGCGCGCTGCAACTGGAGCCCACCAACACCAACATCATTGGGAACGTCTCCTCCTTGTTATATTTGCTGGGCCGGCTGGAAGATTCCATGACAGTTGATGAATATGTCGCTGCACGTGACCCGGTCAACCCCATCAGTCATGTAAACCTCAGTATCAAATACATTGCCACGGGTCGGTTTAGCGAAGCCATCGAGGCGCTGGAAACGGGCTTGAGACTCAGTCCCGACTACTACAGTGCGCAGGCAACGCTGGGCATGGCCCATTTATTTAATGGCGATATTCTGGCCTCGCTAGACAGATTCCAACGTGAGGCCTCTGAAGAAACGAAATTGACCGGCCTGGCCATGGCCAATCACGCCCTGAATAAGACCGAGGACTCGGATCAGGCCTTGGTGGAATTGATTGACGGTTACGGGCAGGTTACACCATCGCTGGTCGCAGCCGTTTTCGCCTACCGTGACCAGGCTGATGAGGCGTTTGAATGGCTCAACAGCGAAAGTATCGCTGGCGATCCCTACATCATGGTCTTAAATTTCCCCCCGTTCTCAGGTCTGCGCAGTGACCAACGCTGGTTGCCGTTCCTGGCATCGATTGGCAGGTCACCGACACAATTGGATGCGATCAAATTTGAAGTCACGTTGCCGTGAGGGTAACTAGCAGAGGACAGCCACTGTCAGGCAACAGCGCAGGTCCGGAATTGAAATACCGACCTTTTCGGGTCAGTGTTGACTCTGGTCCTGGCCACTAACTCGACTGCTCGAATCTGTCGGCGCGGTGATGAATCCCGACCCGGTCGTCGGTACTGATCAATCTTGTAACCTGAGAAAACACCCCGCGAACCTGGAGTTCGCGGGGCGCCATTTGTCAGATCAAAATTGTTGCCGGAAATTTACCAGCTAACAATGCCTTATTTGAGTGTAATTTCGCGAAGCAGATAGTTGCCCTGTATCCTGCGGATCTTGTTGTAGAGTTCCAGTACCGTCTCATTGGACTGATCGATATTGGCCTGGCCCCAGGCTTCAAGAAATGCGTTATACCGTTCACGATTCGGAGCGATATCTTCTGTACTGGACATCTTGATGACCAGCACCAGGTCGAAATCGTCGGCAGATCCGTATTGATTCGAGTAGATGGCGTAGTCTTCGATCTGCCCCAGTTCCTTGGCAACTTCATTGGCAGCAACCCACGTGTTCTTCAATCCCTCGAGATAGATGCCCATCGTGCCCGGATCCAGATCAACATGCGTTACTGACCAAACAGCATCTGACGCCTCAAAATCTTCCCAGGGCTGCAATTGCGCCGCAGCCGGATTGGCAAACATGGTGATCAACATTGAAACGGCGAACAGTTTAGCAACGCACTTGATTATTGGATTCTTCATAGATAACTCCTCTGATCGTACCTCCATGACGAAATGCCATGGTTACTGGTAAGTCTAGACAATAATTTTCATCTCGCATGGAGACGTTGGTAATTACCAACCGGGTTGCAAATAAGTTGGAACTGGAGAAGTGATCTTTAGATTGCGAGGCAGAACTTAGTCCACAATCGGCGGACTCTGAACGAAGGGGATGTCTAATCCGTTGAAGCAGGCTCGAAACGAAACCAGTTCTCCGAGCTGTCAGAAGTCCTTTCTGAAAATCGAATTTCATACTCAGCATCCTGAAGCGCACGAACCACCAGGCGGCCTTGCCTGTCCTCACGCAGCCAGGTGCGTTGCCTGAAATAAATTTCCTGGATGTTGTTGCCAAGGTAGTTGCCCGCGCGCTCGAAAGAAAACACATGCCAACCAGAATTGCATGAGACCTCAAGGGCGATCTTGCGATTGACCAGGCCTTGAAGCTCCGCGTCGAGCACATTCACATCCGTATCGCTGTAAATTGCTACTGACTCGGGAATCTGCCTGCCGGGAAGGGACCTTACGAGAACGTCCCTGGATAACAATCCATCTGTGGTTCGTACGCCATTTTCAGCCTCGCGAACACCGAGGTTATCGAACACCCCCGAGATGGGTTGGCATTCAGCCGTGGTCATATCGATGCCGGGGGCCCAATCACCAGGAACTGGCAGTACATTGACAGGTGGCGGTGGCGTTGTTGAGCAACCAGTGAATATCCCAATGGAAATAAGAGCGATTGAGAACCAATGGGCCAGCAGTTTCCGAATGACAGGTCTCATTGATCAGTCCATGAGAAACAACTCGATTGCCAGGTCATGAGCTTCGCTCCGATTCCTTGTCATGCCAGACACGCAGAATGATAATTGAGTGTTTCTCCCTCAGATAACGTACCGTGTAGTCTCCAACGAAAAGATCACGCATCACTCGCGGATCCGGGGCCCGACTCACTGGTAATCCCATATCAGTAAAACGCTTCAGGTTGCCAATTCCATCCAGCAGCTCTGCAGCGATTCTCCGTGCCGCGTGCGGGTTTTTGGGCTCCACAAAGCCACGCAATCGCTCCAGATCCCTTATGGCTTTGTTCGTAAAGCTGACTCTCATGCATCAGGTGGTGGTTTTGGTGCATCACTTCCCCAGGATTTGAGCCAATTGGAAACCTCGCC
>Ga0102946_1000332_pt1 | contig 16484 bp, 13 predicted proteins | sample SalPon2A_A_D1_MG_FD_78209 | JGI IMG/M metagenome (GOLD analysis project Ga0102946, IMG submission 78209) | Soil microbial communities from South San Francisco under conditions of wetland restoration - Salt Pond MetaG R2A_A_D1_MG | ecosystem: Environmental > Terrestrial > Soil > Wetlands | place... | reverse complement strand
GACATGATGAAACTGGCGGTAGCATCCGGACAGGCTGTTCCGGGTTCACCATCGTGCTCTGCGCCGAAGTTGTGCCCGATCTCGTGCGCTGCAATCAGGCTGTCGATGAAGGCACCACCGGTGCTTTCACTCAGGCCGGCACTGAAATAGTCGTCGCACAGCGCACCACGCCAGGCTATGCCCACCGTGGACCCCTCCAGATCCCGTCCTGTCCAGAGATGCGTCAGGCCGGCACTGTTGTGACTTGCCGTTTGCAGGCGGTATTCAGATAGTTCGTCCAGCAAAACACCAGATTCGCCCGTGCCGGAAAACGGATCTTCGGCGTCGCTGTGCGTCTCAATCGGCTGCGCGACCGTGATCTGCACACCAATCTGCTCGCTGAAGTAGCCATCGACGTTATTCATGCGCGTCGCAATTGCGGCGGACGCTGCCACGCCACCGCCGCGCAAAGACGTGAACTCGAAGTCGCCGATAGTGCTCATCGAAATCTCGCTGAGTGCACCCGGCCCTCTCGCGAGCGCTGATTTGCTGGCGCCGACCACCGTTTTTGCAACCGTGGAGGCACGGCCCGCCAACCCGACCGCGGCGCAGCTCATAGTGCCCGGGGCGATATGTGCATCGGCGAATCGATAAATGACCGGCGATTCGATCGACAGCGTGGAATCGCCAGGCGCTTCGATCGCAAACAATTCAGTACCATCGGAAATAATCCCGCTCGGCACGCCGTCTAACATGACAATGCGTACCCAGGAACCCGGGACGTTGCGCAGCCGGCCTTGATAGACCTGGATTCGAGATTGGCTATTCGTGATATCGAGACCCGCGGCAACCCGGTCATTGGTCTCAAGTTGCAGATCGAATTCTCGACCAAGTGCCTCGAATTTCAGCGACTGCAACGATGACTGCACTGACTGCGCATGGAAACTTTGCGGTTTGTTGTCAGTCTCAGAGACTTGTAACTGCTGGATTGGCTCGAAATGTGTCACAACAACGTCGGCTGGCGACACAGCCGGAATGAACGCCATAAGAGCAGCAATTTTGAGGTGATTCCTGACCGCCATGTTGATGACTCTTACGTTTCGCAAAGAGTCATCTAGCTAAGCAAACGAGCAGGCCGGCGACAAGGACAATTGCGTCGGCGAATGACGACATTACGGGATAAAGTGTGAAATATCTCCCAAAACCGGATATTGCTACTATTCAGCCTGATTGCTGGCACAAGAACTTGGGCGGAGAAACTAGGTGACGACTTTTCATCAAGCGCAACAGCCTCGGCGTTTTCCGGGATACATTGGACCGGCTGCTGTGTGCATTCTGCTCGCTTATGGCGCGCAAGTTTACGCAGCGGATAGCGAGCCGTCGCACATGACCGAAACGTTGCGGACTTCGATGACCGATATTGTCGTCGTCGGCGGGCCCAGGCCGATCGACCGTGAAATTTCGGGCAGCTACGAAAAAGTCACACCTGGTGTGGCCGGTGGAATTAGTGGGGGCGCCGCGGCGGCGACTCCATCTGCACAGGTTGGCCCGGTCAGCGTCAACTTTCCCCTCCCGGTCCTGCAGTTGCCCGGAGCAATCATCGGTGGCATTTCGGGAAAATTCAAACGCGATATCCAGGATTTTCGTGACGCGATGACCGAGGATCTTGCTGCAGCCAATAATCGCACCCTGATTAACGATGGGCTGGCGCTGGACGTCTACCGCGGCATTCAACGACTGCCCAAGCTCGATTCGAACCTGTTCTCGCCGACCACAGAGATTCCGGATGGCACTGACGCAGTGCTGTATGTCAGGGTTAAGGAAATTACCATTGACGTGCAGGAAAAAGATGCCATTTTGACGGCTGCCGCCAGCGTAACCCTGGAATCACCAACGTCCGGCAGCATACTGTACGACCGCGAAATTCGTTACCAGGACAGGGCGAAGCTCGAGGAGTGGACAGCGAACGACAACGCATTGTGGCGGGACTTCGCCAACTACGCTCGCCACTATCTCGGACGCGCAATTACAGCCGACGCATTCCTGCAGATCGAACTGAATCATGAACTGACCCCGGCAAAATCGGATGACATCAAGCAGGCCAGGAAGAATATCTGGCAAGGCGAAACTCGAGCGGCCACGCCGACGCTCGCCTGGAAACTGGAACTCCTAGGCGACGATGCCTACGGTGGCTGGACGGATGGTATCGACAACAGTGATGTCGCTTACGATCTCCAAATTTACGATGCGCACCGCATCGTCTATGAGATGAAGGAAATCTCCGGCACCCAACATACACTGGTTTACGAACTGGATCCCTGCAAGACGTATCGCTGGTCCGTTCGACCGACGTACTATATCGATGACGACGTGCGGGTTGGTGAATGGATGCAATACACGGCAAAATCCGGTGATGAGATTGGCAAAGGCATTGTGGGCCGGAATGCGGCCATCGCACCCGCCTACACGCAGAACTTCGCAGCACTCGAGTTTGCTTGCCGGTAGCTGGAACACTATTCGATGATCACTAAAGCTCTGCCGATACCGAGGTACAACGCGCTGCGCGAGTTCATTCGCCTGGAATCAGCCGGCGGCATACTGCTGTTGGGCGCAGCGATTCTGGCAATGATTGTTGCCAATTCCCCGCTGTCCTACCTGTACGACGCGCTCTTGCAAACCACGGTCGCCGTCCAGGTTGGGACGCTGGAAATCAGCAAGCCACTCTTGTTATGGATCAATGATGGCCTGATGGCCGTGTTTTTCTTCCTGATCGGACTGGAGATCAAACGCGAGGTCATGGAAGGCGAGTTATCGTCGTTTTCACAGGTCGTTCTACCCGCGTTCGGCGCCGTCGGCGGCATGGCGATTCCTGCGGCAATCTATGCATGGCTGAATTGGGGCGATCCCGGTGCAATGGACGGCTGGGCCATTCCGGTGGCAACTGATATCGCGTTCGCGCTTGGGCTACTGGGAGTATTCGGTAGCCGGGTGCCAACCGCACTCAAAGTATTCCTGTTAACGCTTGCCATCTTCGATGACCTGGCGGCAATTATCATCATCGCCCTTTTTTACTCCGGCGATCTTTCTTTATCCGCCCTGCTGTTCGGCGGCGCTGCCCTGATATTTGCGGTTGGAATGAATCGTTTCGGCGTAACTCGAACCTCGAGTTACATACTGGTCGGGATCGTCCTGTGGATTGCCGTGCTGAAGTCCGGGGTGCATGCAACCCTCGCTGGCGTCTTGATTGCACTTTGCATACCAATGCGCGATGAGGAAGGTGAGTCGCCCGTGCGCAGCCTCGAACATGACCTGCACGGCCCGGTAGCGTTTGCGATCCTGCCTGTATTCGCGTTTGCCAATGCCGGCCTGGTGCTGAGTGGCATGTCGCTGGCGGATGTTGTGCACCCTGTCACGTCCGGTGTTGCGCTTGGGCTGTTGATTGGCAAACCGGTCGGCATTCTCGGCTTTGTCGGGATCGCTGTGTTGCTTGGCATTGCGAGGCTACCGGACAAGGTCAACTGGTGGCACTTGACGGGCGTGTCTTTTGCCTGCGGTATCGGCTTCACGATGAGCTTGTTTATCGCGGGCCTCGCTTTCGAACACAGCGGCGGCGACTATTTTGCGGGTGATCGGCTCGGTGTTCTCCTCGGCTCAATCTCCTCTGCCATTGTCGCCTACATCCTGTTGCGGTTGACCCTGCCCCCTGCGGACAACAGTGAGCGCATAAGCAACTCCGAGTCTCAGCAAAGCTGAGTAAACCAGGCCCCGGTAGCTTTGTTCATTTTTCCGCTGCCCGATAGGCCTCTTTTAGCCAACCGGTCAACTGCTTGTCCACGTCATTGACATCGGTTACGCGCACTCTGTGGGTCACCATGGCATTAAAGCTCCCGGACTCTTCCAGGCGTTTGCTTGGCTTTTTTCCGGGGAGATTCAAACCTACGTCGACTCGTGTTCGAGTCGACGGCTGAATCAAGCCGAATTGTTTGGCGCGACGCAGACTAACGTAGGATTTCTTCGGTGCGATTTCAACGTCGTTGCCAAACTTGGTGATTGCCTTTACCAGCACCTCGTAGATTGGCCGCAGCTCCGACTTGGCCCCGGTGTACTGCTGTTCCACGAGATCTGTATCGGGCGACGGATCCGGCTTCAGGTACTTGCTCACAATCAAGTTCGCAAACCCGTGTGTCACCCCATGATCTTTCTTGAGCAGATTGACCAGCTGGCCATGCTTCTCCAGCGACGACTTCTGCAGGATGTTGTGCCATGCGGCCAGCGACTTGCCGGTCTTTTCGGGTAGATTCGCGAGCATACTCGCTGCCATTTCTTCTGGACTTGCCATGTTTTACTCCATCAATCACCAAACGGTGACGTTAACCGGTTCGCAGAGCCCAATATAGAAAAAATTTTACCCGTCGCGGTCCAGCGGAAAGAAGTTGGCTGCGTCATCCGGAAAATCATTCTTCAGGAAAGACTCCGGATTAAAACCGGAAAAATGCTTGAACTCCCGAATGAAATGCGACTGATCCGAATAGCCGCAGCGATGGGCAATGTCCGACCAGCTCACAAACTGGTCGTTTTGCATTTGCTGAAACACGTCATTGAACCGCAGCACTCGTTGATACTGTTTCGGCGTCAGACCAATATACCTTTTGAACTGGGAAATCAGGTGTTTCTGCGAGCCATCGAAGCTGTCGATGATGTCGTTCAGTTTGGCCGCTGGCTGCTGCTGCAACTGCTTGACCACGGCGACGATTGACCGGGGTGGCACGAGATTTTCATTGAATTGTCGGTTTAGCCAGTTTTCCGCAATCTGGAATTTGTCCGCCGACCCGGGGCCGGCAATCAACTCCTCGCGCATTTCCCCCAATCGTGCATCGGGAAACTCGCTGCCCGGTACAACCCGTTCCGCGAGTTCAGCCATCGGCCTTTGCAGGAACGGATAGGCGCCGTATGCCTTGAATTGAATGACGAACATCTCGGAATCCGGATGCGCCGATATCGAGATGTAATTACGGTGCACGCCGGACACCCAGGCCTGCCGAAAGCCTGCATTCGGCTCCAGGGTAGCGTTGTCAAAGGTGTTTCTCTCCATGCCATCCAGCTCGAAGATCACGAAAACATGTCCGGTGGGTACCACGCGTTCGATCGAGTGGTCGGGCTGAAAACCTTTGAAATGGAAGATACTTTCTATCAGGTCGCCGGCGACATGACTGGACTGATGGGTTTCAAACAACACGCGACGGGCTAGCCTCGCTGCGGCCGCTGCTTGTTGCGAGCATCGTACCCAGTGCAATCGCAAATAGCGGCAGAAAAGGTTCAAACGGCCAGAACGGTAACCACAATTCGAGGTTGGCAGACCATTCTGTTCCGGTGAGAAATTCCGTCGTCGCAGCTTGCCAGTGCAGCCCGGTGGCCGCGGCAACCAAACCGGCAATAATGATTGCGATTCCCAGCCAGTTGATCGCCGCCGGCGCTTGAATTACGTTCAGATCAAGGCCTGAAACCTGCATGCGATGTTTGCCCCACGCGGCTATGCGTAAGGCGACAGCGACAAAGCCCGCCCAGTACAAAATATGATCGATAAGCTGCGGATCCGTGTAGTACGAAAGATTCCACCAGTACACGCTGAAGGGGTAGGCCCACAGGAAATAGACACCGCTGGTATGCAGGAATTTCCATTGCTGCTGCGTGAGACGTCTGCGCCCGAATCGAAACGAGGTCGCGACCATCACGGCAAGGAATACATAGCCAACGCTGCCTTCGATCTCGTCGCGTAGCAGATAGATATCCGCATAGTAGTAATCACGAAACCAGTTCGACATGATAAATATGAACAACCCTTGCCAGGCCATGGCAACGGCGAAACACAGGCCGAGGTACTTGCGATTTCGCAGCCACCAGGTCGTAAACGGCCCGGGAAACAGGCGCTGGCTGGCGGATGCGGCTATTACGATGAATATCAGTGGAATTGCGAAGCGTACGGAGTAACCAATCATGTGCGACACGCCCTCGCCCGAGTTCATGTCAACGCTCAACAGTTCGGCAATGACCATTGCCGAAACCGGTAGCGACACCAGCCAGAACAGGTACCAGCCATTCACCCATTTGTGTCTGAAGAATGTACTTTGACCCGGAAAGGTAGTCCCGCCACGCATCATGTTATTCTTCCGCCAATGACGAAACCGGCCCTGACTGCATTCAAGATTATCGCGACTGGTGCGCCCTGGCTCATCTCCATGTACACCTTGTATTGGCTCGAGTACGACGAAATCTGGTCGCCGGATACATCGCATCGCGGCAAGTTCTCCGTCATCATACTGATCATCGGTATGGGCCTGTCATTTCTCGTTTACTCGCGGCTGTTCAAAAGCGGTAACACTCGTTAGTCGTTGGCTATGGCACGTATTGCACGGAAAACTTCGTTGCAATATCGACATGCCTCAGTTTTGCCTGGCTATTTCGATACTCCAATGGGGCCCGGACAAAACGCCGTGCGCCGCGGAGAAGTCGCCCTGGTTAAGCGCCAGGGCAACATCGTTGAGGCTGTTCAGGTACAGCAATGGCTCCCCGAGGGGCACTCGCCCGAAACTTCGGTGAAAGGGCATTTCGCCAGCGTAAATTTGTTCATCACCGTTGCGAATTGTCACACTCAAAACATCGCCAGGCGTAACGCCCAGTTTCGCGAACGTATCCCGGTCGATATTCGTCCAGATGTTGCCGAACTGCGGGTCGAGAATCTCGATATTGCCGAGGATGCGTCCGTCGTCGAATACAGGTTTCTGATAAGGAATCAGCAGCACCTCGTCGGGTAGCTTGCGACCCACTTCTTTAAAGGCAATAACATCTGCTGCGAGGCGCGCACCAGTGTACGCATACACATCCCGACCGTGAAACGTGTAGGACTCTTCGGAGTTCGCGAGGCGATTGACGGCCTCGTCAATCTCGCGCACTTCCGCAATGCCGAACATTTCGGCAACCGCCGTGAGGCTGCCATTGTCGGGCGACACGAAATACTGGCCTGCCCTTGTCTTCAGGACCACCGATTTGCGCTCGGTGCCAACGCCCGGGTCCACGACGGACACGAATACCGTTCCCTCGGGCCAGTACTCTGCAACCTGCGCGAGCCTGAGCGACGCCTCCCAGATATTAAAGGTCGGAATCTCATGCGTCAGATCGAAGATATCGAGATCGCGCGATACGCCTACAGCGACGCCTTTCATCGACGCAACCGCAATGTCCTTGTTGCCGAAGTCCGATTGTAAAACCAATGGCCCGCCGCCGTACGCTGCACTCGCCATGACCATAGCCAACATGACGCAAGCGACTGCGGTGGACTGGTGAAGTTTTGTCGTTTTCATGCCAGCTCCGTATCAAATTTTTAGTTGTTCATTCACGGCACGATCGGCAGCATCGATCGCACCGTCGACATAAGCGTGCGCTTCGGAATCCGAGTTAGCGACTGAAATTCGGCCAATGCGCTGCCGCCCGGTGATGTGCGGCCCGTGTTGGCGGTCATACTCGCTTGGAAGCCCGACGCCCTCGTACTCGTAAGCATAGCCATGTGGCCAACGATTTAGTGTGATCGCCGCAATGTCACGCTCGGCATCCAGTCCGTACGGACCCAGCATGCTATCAAAGTGCCGAATCGCGTTTTCTTCAAATTGCGCAAAATCCATTTGTAAGAGCTTTGCTCTGCCCGCTCGGAACTGATCACGAATCGGCAGGCCGCGCTCGCTCGGCGAGTACCACCCCGAGACAATAATCGGATGGTCAGCCCCCTCGGTAAACGTATAGCCACCCATAGTCACCGGAAAATCTAGCGCTAGCTCCTTGAAATAGACATCGCCCGGCGAGTAAACAGTTCGTTTCCCGGCTTCGGCAAACGCGCGCCAGTTGCGAAAGGCAAAACTGCCCAGTAGAAAAGGAATCTTTGGCGAAAATCGAATCGCCTCGGCTTGTGCCTCGGGCAACTCCGGACAGATATGCGGTAGGATCCCATTGTAACAAGCCATGACAACATGTCGTGCTCGCGATCGATAGGTCGTGCCTTCCCGCACATAAGTAACGTCGACATACTTGCCGTCTTGTGTGTTCCTGACGTCAACTGCGGTGCTATTCAAGCGTATACGCGTGCTCGCAGCAGGAGAATCCAACAGGGAGTAATCTGCTCGTGCCGTGACCAGGTCTTCCATGCTTTCGCCTGGAATCGCCGCGGGGTTCAGGTCGCGCACCAGCGCTCGTGCGATGCCGGCATTGCCGTCGGGAAAATGAAAGATGTATGGCTCGCCTTCCCCCTTATCCTCCTGAACACCCAGCTCCCTCGTTCCGGGGAACCAGTAAGCCGCCGCCTTACTGGCTTTTTCCGCCTCCCAGCCGACCGAGATCATCCCCATGAATGTGTCCTGCATAATTGCACAGACGGTATCGGACATGCCCGCATGGTCCTTGAGAAAATCCAGATAGCTAATACGATCGAGCAAATCGATCTTCTCGACGATGCTCTTGCCGTCAAGATAGTCGACGCCGCCTCGCAGCAACCGCAGAAACAGTGACCTGTCTCGCTCACTAATCGGCATAGCGGCGACGGCAGCAGCCAGTTGCTCTCCTTGCGGTGCTGCGCCCAACAAACTGGACAGGGGGTTGGCGATCAGCTTGTCTTTACCGAATGTCGCGCTATCGAAAAACATGCCGCCAGTCATGCTCCGTTTACTGAAATAATCCTGGTCGAAGTAATCATAGAAACGCTGCACATGGATCGATAGATCCTGCAGGAGACGTTGCGCCACTTTGGAGTAATTTGCGGGGCCATCGATACTCTGGCTCCCGCCGTACCCGAGAAGCTTCTTGCCGTCGACGTCAAATTCATTACGTCGGGCATGGCCGCCGAAGTCATCGTGATTGTCCAGGACAAGAATTTTGCCTGCCGCATCTGCACGATCCCGGTAAAACTTGGCGGCAGCAAGCCCGGAAATACCAGCGCCAACGACAATCAGATCGTAGGTCGAGTCGGTTTGCTGTTTAGGTGGGGAGTAACGTTTGCCAGAGCGGGCCACGGCATGCGCGACTTCGAAGGATCCATCGTGGCTGCCGCGCATCCCTGTCAGTGCGGGTGGATAATAGGCAGTGCCCCTGCCCGAGCTCGCCTTGCCTGCCGTTTGCGCGAATATCTCCAGCGGCGACAACGCGGTGCCGAACGCGAGGCTCAGGGCAGTGCCATTGATGAAATCGCGCCGGTTGATGTTCAACTTTCTTGCCAAGGTCTTTTCCGGATCCCTGTTGCATTTCAGTCTCAACCAAACGCAAATCGTTTACAAGATGCTGCGCCCCAGCGCGCTTTGCACGAGTGCGACAGCACGTTCGGCAGAAACATTGCCGTGATCGATGAATGGATTCAGCTCAACGACTTCCAATGAGGTCATCCGGCCATGCTCTGCGCAAAGTTCCAGCAACAAATGCGCCTCGCGATAGCTGACGCCACCGGGAACCAGGGTACCCGAGCCCGGGATGACCGAAGGGTCGCAACCGTCCAGGTCGAAGCTGACATGAAAGCCGGCAGTGCCTCTGTTTACGACTTCCAGAGCTTGCTGCGCAACCGCGCTCATCCCCTGCTCGTCAATGTCGCGCATGGTGAATGCATTAATGCCCGACTTGCGAATGATCTCGCGCTCACCACGGTCGATGTCGCGAATACCGATCAGCGCGACATGTTCAGGCTTGACGGCCGGATGGCTGCCAAACACGTTCGCGAGATCCGCATCGCCGTGCCCCAGGAGGTGTGCCAGCGGCATGCCGTGCACGTTACCCGTGGGTGACGTATCGGGCAGATTCATATCGCCGTGCGCATCGAACCAGATCAGCCCCAGGTCTTGCTGTTGCTTGCGGAAATGCGCCGAGATTCCCGATACAGTGCCCATGGCGATTGAATGATCGCCGCCGATAACCAGTGGAATTTCGGCATCCTCCATCGCCTGGCAAGCCACCGCAGCGAGGCTCTCGCAAACAGCAAGAATTTCTTCTTTAAAGCGCGTACTCGAATTGTCGGTGTTTCGAGATTCCATCGTCGGTACCGAAATGTCCGTTTCGGCAGTCACGTCATAACCAAGCTTTTTCACGGCACGGTTCAGACCCGCGATCCGAAATGCCGACGGACCGGCGTCGGTGCCGCGGCGCGATGCACCAAGATCGAGCGGCACGTTAATAATGTGAACAGGCTTCATGCTCTTTTTCCTTTTGGCGTATTCTCGCACACTTCGCTGCAAGCCTAGGCGGCCTTGCGTGTGTGGCGGCCGCCCTGCCCATTCAGTACGCGGGCAACCAGATCTTTCGGGTCCTGCAATGCCGGAATCAGTTGAATATCCTCGCCCTCGTCCAGATCGAGCGCCAGTTGGTGCACGTAACGCAATGCCGAGAAGTCCTCCAGGGCAAAGCCTACAGAGTCAAAAATCGTAATCTGCTGATCGAATTCACGTCCGACAGCTTGTCCGGCGATGACTTCCCACAGGCCATGCACCGGATGCTCAGGCTCCAGTTGCTGGATATCGCCTTCGATGCGCGTTTGCGGTTCATACTCGACGAATATCTTGCCAGCGCGCAGCACATCGGCGTGCAGTTCGGTCTTGCCCGGACAGTCGCCGCCGATGCCATTGATATGCATGCCGGGTTCAATCATGTCAGGCGTCAAAATGGTGGCCCAGGCTTTGTCGGCAGTGCAGGTGACGACCACATCGGCGTCCGCAACGGCGGCTTGCGGCGTCGAGACCGGTACGACGTTGAGGTGCGGAAACTGCCGTAAATGACGCTGCAACTTTTGCATGGCAGCCGCATCGATGTCATAGATCCGAAGCTCTTCAATTCCCAGGATAGTGTGCAGTGCGATTGCCTGGAACTCGCTTTGGGCGCCACAGCCAATCATGCCAAGCGTTTTTGAGCCCGGACGTGCGAGCGCTTCAGACGCAATCGCTGTTGCGGCCGCCGTACGGAAAGCGGTCGTCAGTGTCAGCTCGGAAAGCAATATGGGAAATCCTGTTGCGATATCCGCCAGGGCGCCGAATGCCATGACCGTTGACACGCCCTTGCCGGGATTACCGGGATGGCCGTTCACGTATTTAAATGCGTAGCGCTCTGCATCAGCCACCGGCATCAGTTCAATGACACCGATGTCGCTGTGGCTGGCCACCCGCGCACACTTGTCAAAGGACTCCCAGCGACGAAAGTCGTCGCGCATCGTGTCCGCGATACCGGCAATAAACTCGGGTACGCCGACCCGCTCCACGAGCCGACTCAGCGTCGGCACATCCACAAATCTCGTCATCACAAACCTCAACAGGAATTGGCGAAATGGGTACTTTACGGGCTTTTTATGATAATCAATAGCTTACATATTGATCATTTTTTTCTGATTTTATTGATTAATGATGTTAATTTCTGACAAATGGACAAGCTCGATCAAAAAGACCAGGGACTCCTCGCAATGTTACGAGCAGATGCACGAACGCCCGTGGTCGAACTGGCAAAGCGCCTCGGTGTCTCCAGGGCAACCGTACAGAACCGTATGCGCCGCCTGGAAGACAATGGTGTGATTCTCGGGTACACGATCGCGATGGGGTCAGCCGTTGAAACACCAGCCGTTCGCGCGCACATGTGCATTCGCGCCGAGAGTGCCAGCGAAGCCAGCGTAGTTGCGAGTCTGCGTGGTAATCCCCAGGTCACTGCCGTGCATCATACGACCGGCCGCTGGGACCTGATCGCCGAAATTCAGACCGACACACTGTCGTCATTCAATAAAATTGTCGGTTCGCTCAGGTTGATTGAGGGCATTACAGCCACCGAAACGCACTTGCTTCTGGACAGCTACGAATAGGCGACCTGTAGCTTGATGCCCGGTCAAATGAAATAATACCGGGTCAACGGAGCAAACTTTGATTAAACCTATCCTGCTTGGCCTTCTGACTGCGGCCCTGCTCGCGCCCGTTCCTGCGCGAACCGCCGAAGATGTCAGTGACGACCCGGGCGATTCGGCTTCTGAGCGACCACGTATTGGCCTCGTGCTTGGCGGCGGCGGTGCCAAGGGCGCCGCGCATATTGGCGTCCTCCAGGTACTCGATGACCTGCGAGTTCCGATTGACTGCATTGCAGGCACCAGCATGGGTGCGTTGGTCGGGGCAACCTACGCTGCGGGCAAGACGCCCGACGAGATTGAGCGCGCCGTGACCGGCATCGAATGGACTCAGGCCGTCGGCGGCCAGCAAAATCGCGACCGCAAACCCATCAACCTCAAATTAAGCGACAGTATATATTCCAATTCACTGGAATTCGGCCTGCAGAACGGCAGCCTCACGACCCCCGCAGGCTTCATCCAGACCCAGGACATCGAGGACGTCATCTGGCGGCTGGTTTCAGACACGGACGAGGTCAGCGATTTCGACGATTTGCCGATTCCATTCCGGGCAGTGGCAACCGATGTATTGGCGGGCGAAATGGTCGTCATGGGCGATGGCAGCCTGCCGGTTGCCATGCGTGCCAGTATGGCGCTACCCGGGATTTTCGCGCCGGTGCACGCAGACGATCGCATTCTGATCGACGGCGGCATGTTGCGAAACCTGCCCGTCGATGTCGGCCGCGAGCTATGCGCCGATATTGTGATTGCCGTGTGGATGACGACACCGCCAAAGCAACCGGAGGACGTTACGACGGCCCTCGCTATCTTTGATCGCTCCTACAAACTCATGATCGGCGCAAATCAGAAAGCACAGATAGAGTCACTGGCAGAGACCGATATCGGCATCGATGTGCCGATGGGTGACATTGAAAGCGGCGATTTCCTGCGCGTGGGCGAGGCCATCGCACTTGGTAAACAGGCGGCCGAATCCTCTAAGGCTGCCCTGCGGAAACTGGCTGTTTCCGAGGAAGAATATGCCGCATGGCGACAGTCAATCCAGCCCGAATCGATCGAGAAGTTCGCCGTCGCGCAGATAACAGTCACCGGCAACGAGCGCGTGAATGCCGAGTACATCCTTGAGAATATCAGGTCGATACAACCAGGCGTCGAATTTACGTCGGCCGACCTGACGACCGGCGCTGAAAACATTTTCGCATTGGGTGATTTCGAGCGCGTGAGCTTTCAGATCCACGGCCCGGCACACGAGCAGACAGTTGAATTCCAGGTAACCGAAAAGTCCTGGGGACCTGATTTCTTTCGCTTCGATTTCGGCCTGGCGGCGCAAGGCAGCGCCGGCCTGGAGGCCATCCTGCGCGCCGAACATCAACGTAGCTGGATCAATTCGCGCGGCGGCCGCTGGCAGAATACGTTTCAGTTCGGCGAGCAAACATTGCTGCGATCAGACTTCTACCAGCCAATCGATATTCAGCAGCAGTATTTCGTGCAACCGATCGTGGTTTTCGAGAACAACATCGAAGACGTCTACCTGGATGGCGAACGGATCGCGAAATATTTTGTCCGGCAAGTGTATTCGCAGCTGGACGTTGGCATGAACATTGGCACCCGGGCGCAAATTCGGCTTGGGCTGCGCCATGGCCTGGAGCAGGCCAGCATCGATACCGGGCTTCCAGGGCTGCCGGAACTCGAGCAGCGGCGGGACACCAACCTGCAGCTTCGCGCTGTTTATGACACGCGCAATTCGGTCGGCTTACCGACCCGCGGGACCTTGTTCCACGCACGCTACGTTGAATCCGAGGACTGGCTCGGCAGCGAGCTCGAGTACAGCATTGCCGAAGGTGTGCTGGCGAGGGCATTCAATTTTAGTGGCAATTCCTTTAACTACTTTATCGGCGGCGGCGCAGTTCTGGACGGCGAAGTTCCTATCACGCAGGATATTGAACTCGGCGGCATCCGGACGTTTCCCGGATTACGGCCTGGCGAATTGCGTGGTAACGAATACTGGTTTGCTGGCACCCGCTATGCATGGCGGCTTGCTGACGTGCAACCGCTGTTCGGCCAGGCAGTTTATGGCGGATTGCGGCTGCAGGCCGGCCGGGTTAATGATCGTTTCGACGGGATAGATGACGGGACACTGATTGGTCTCTCGGCATCGCTCAGCGGCAACGTGGCCATTGGCAATTTCCTGCTTTCGCTCGGCTACGTCAACAACGGCTCATTGCGACTGCAGTTTTCGCTCGGCCGGCCCGTGGCAGAGGGTTCGATGCTGGATGAGATCCAATAGGGGCGACCGGCGTCGACGCTAATTAAGCGCATCGAGCCAGCGAAAGCCTTCCTGCCAGACGGCACTAGCATGCTTGCGAAAGTAACCGAAATGCCCGAGCTTGCGAAGCTGATAATCCGCCGGAACCAGGTGGCGACGCTCGGCGTTCCTGTAAGGGGCAGTCATGGCATCCACAGACTCTGCCGTACCCCATACATCGTCATCAACACTGTACGCGAGCACGGGCGCTGAGAAATCCTGGTAGCGATGCAGGGGCAATGACGCATCACCCATAAGGTATTGCCGATCCCGACACCAGCGCGCCCATTCGAGCGCCACGCCAGGCGGCAGGTCTTCGGCCGAGCCAAACCAGCTCCATGGCATATAACCAACCAGTCGTACCAGGAGCGGAAAACTGACATGGACGTGAAAGGCAACCGACAGTTTCTGGCTGCCGCCTTGCAAGCGCCAGTGACCGCTCTGGGCCGAAACGGACAGCATTGCTCTAATAGCAGCGCTGTTTTCAAGCAGTCCAGCGACCTGGCCACCAACGCTATGGCCGACCAGGAATACTTGCTCCTGGTCAGCCGCTTCCCTGGCCCAGTCGACGACGCTTTGCATATCCAGTAGTGCCCAGTCACGCATTCGGGCAGGCATGCCGCGGAGCGTGGCCGGCCTGGAACCACCGATGCCTCGGTAGTCATACGTTATGGCGGCATAGCCCGAGTCGGCAAGCGCCCGGGCGTAGTGTCGGTAATACTGTCGAGCGACAGCGGTGGCGCTGCTGATGACCACGACGCGCTTGCATGACTTGACATCGCCAAACACGGTCGCAGCCAGTTCGAAGCCATCGCTGGCTGTTATTGTCTTGTCACCGGAGTACATTCTGATCCCAACTCAGTTAGCCGCGATGCGCCCACCAATTTCTCGCGCGCGAATCGATTGCTGATACGTCCACGGCAGAACGATCAGGTTTTCGGCAGCGCTAAGCAAGTAGGTTAGAATTGCAAATACTTCGCCCACGCTAAGACCGGCCCGCACTGTAATCACCACCGCAACAATAATCAAAGCGGACAAGAGAAGCTCAGTGATCGCAAAATTGGTCGCCTCCAGGTCGGACAGGTGAATGCGCCAGCGAGCGAGTCTCGACAGGTGCCGACGTCGCGAGAAATCGCGCTCGCTCGCGAGCATCGTAACCTGGCGTTCAAGTTCATTATTGAGCAGTTTGTTCAAGCTGAACATCCTGCCGCGGCTGATTGCAAAGATCAGCGCTACCATGAGTCCTGCGATAATGCTCAGGCCACCAATCGTCGGTAGCAAATACACCAGCATGGCCAGCGCCCCGCAGATACCGATCAATGCAGCAACCAGTTCTGGCAGCTCCCACTCGAAAAAGTCCACCAGCTCGCGTGCAAGCCCCAGGCGAGCAGCACGCCGGCTGACGTCAATGTCGAGGCGCTGCGCAGTGCTGTCCGCTATATCGGTATAGATTCCGGCATACACACGCGTGTCATACAGCCGTCGGCCCGTGCCGATCAGCAAGACCACGATCTCCAGAGCAACTAACAACCAGACACCGCCAAACTGGCCGACGATCAGATCGTTGATAGCGACGCCAAGGATAAACGGCACTGCCACACCGAGCATGCGCTCGAGAATGAGCAGGCTCATTGTTCCGGAAATTTTCAGCCGGTACGTCTGCCAGATACCTGACAACGTGGGTCGACCGTTTCGTCTTGCGGTAATCATGCTCTGCCCTCCTGCAATAGTCGGTTTTTCCCGGGCAAGAAAAAACCCTGATTGGCGAACCAAACAGGGCTTTTTAGCGACTGGATGGTTCGAAGAGCCATCCAGTATCGAAATACAGGAAAGCTAGTGCGTAGCACCTCCGATCGAACGCACGGGAATATCCCAGGGCGCGAACGGCGCGTGAATGCGGACCGCGGACGGTAGCCCCTCTGCGGTGCAGCTACGCATAAATGTGATTGAGTTGTTCATGGTGGCGCGGATGTTACGCCGGAAATTTCAAACTTTCCAGCTTGTTCGATTTTTTCTTCCCTGTTGAGCACGTTGAGCTGCAGCGTGGTCCGGGCACAGCTCACTGATCCTGCCGTCCGGCTGGTGTAGACTGGCGTGCCTTTTTCGCACCACAAGCAGGCAGTTTTGAGTTTCTCCCGTTTTATCAGTTTGATTTTACTTGCGCAGGTTGTCGTCCTGTCCGGTTGCTCCTTCGGCGGCCCGAACGACAACAGGGAAGTTGTCGCAGCGGCCCCGCCGCCCGAAGCACCGGCGCCAACTCCCGCGCCGGCACCACCACCAACGCCAGCGCCCGCCCCGACTCCTTTG
>Ga0102946_1000331_pt1 | contig 16484 bp, 12 predicted proteins | sample SalPon2A_A_D1_MG_FD_78209 | JGI IMG/M metagenome (GOLD analysis project Ga0102946, IMG submission 78209) | Soil microbial communities from South San Francisco under conditions of wetland restoration - Salt Pond MetaG R2A_A_D1_MG | ecosystem: Environmental > Terrestrial > Soil > Wetlands | place... | reverse complement strand
CGTATTTCTTCTTGAAGTCGAGATCGCCGAATATCTCCTTGACGATTTGCTGGCCATCATCAAAAGTTCCCTCGATCGCCAGGTTGAAGACGTTCTCGTCTGTGACGGTGGTCATCTGCAACTCCTGCACCGGTGAGACCTTCTTGTATGGGTGCAGAATAAATATGTTGATATTGCGTTTGCCACGCACGCCGTAGATGGCTGCGCTACCTGTATCGCCTGAGGTCGCGCCGAGGATGTTCATGTGCTCGCCGGATTCTGTCAGCAGGTACTCGAAGAGGTTTCCTAGAAACTGCAGAGCGACATCCTTGAAGGCCAACGTCGGACCATGAAAAAGCTCCAGGATATACAAACCATCCCGGTGAATGACCGGAGTGATGTCCGGGTGGGTAAAGCTTGCGTAGGAACGGTCGATCATGGATTTCAGGTCGGCGGACGGGATATCCTCGATGAAATAGTTCATGACCTGGAAGGCCAATTCCGGGTAGGCCAGTTTGGCCAGAGCGTCCAAGTCACCCGGGCTAAGCTGCGGGATGGACTCAGGCAGTAGCAGACCGCCGTCTTCGGCAAGGCCCATCATCACTGCCTGTTTAAAAGGGATATTTTTGACCTGACCGCGTGTGCTTAGATATTTCATTGTAGCTGCGTCCTTGTTAGCGATGTGTGGGGCCGCATTTTAACAGGTGTTTGAGGTGCAGGGAAGGGTAAACGTGGCAAGTGATGCGTGGTTCGGACAACCGGCAAATGAAAAAAAGAGGGGCAACCTGTGTGATTGCCCCTCTAAGAGTTCTAACCTTTATGCCTGCTGTTATTTGTTTACTGCATGCTCCTGGGCATCAACAACGGCAACCGCTGCCATGTTGACGATATCCGTCACGTCGTCACCGCGTTGCAGAACGTGGACTGGCTTCTTGGTGCCCATCAGGATCGGGCCGATCTGTTCGGCACCGCCTAGTTTATGCAGAAGTTTGTAGGCGATGTTGCCCGATTGCAGGTCAGGGAAGATGAAGACATTGGCATTGCCCTTGAGTTTCGAGAACGGGTACTGCTTCTCGACCAGTTCAGGATCAAGGGCGACATTGGCCTGAATTTCTCCGTCAACGACCAGGTCCGGGGCCAGCGCCTTGACCAGCCTGGTAGCTTTCGCGACCTTGTTGGTCAGAGGATGCTGGGCGCTGCCAAAGTTGGAGAAAGAGAGCATGGCCACGCGCGGCTCAACCTCGAAGTACTTGGCTTTTTCGGCCGTCAAAACGGCGGTTTCGGCTAATTCTTCGGCTGTGGGCTCGATCGTGACGGTGGTGTCGGCAAAGAACACGGCTTCTTTCTTGGTCACCATCATGTACAGGCCGTGCACCTTGGAGAGGTTGTCCTGCTTGCCGATGATTTCAAGGGCAGGGCGGATTGTTTCCGGGTAGTGGTGGCTGATACCGGAAAGAAGGGTGTCAGCATCACCTTTCTCGACCATCATGGCGCCGAAATAGTTGCGATTCTTTTTGACGAGGCGCTTTGCTTCGGCCAGTGTTACACCCTTGCGCTGACGCATGGTAAAGAGTGCGTCAATATACTCTTCGCACTTGGGTGAATTTTCGGGCTCAATGATCTCTGCGCCCGTAATGTCTGCGCCGAGGAATTCCACGCGGGCTTCTATATCAGCTTTGTTCCCTAGGAGTATCGGTTTGGCAATCTTTTCATCAAGCAGTATCTGCGTTGCGCGGATGATCTGGTCTTCATCTCCTTCGGGGAAGACGATTCGCTTCGGGCACGCCTTCGCCTTGTTTATAAGGGTCCGCATGACCGATTTCGAACGGCCCTGCATTGCTTCCAGGCGCTCTTTGTATCCGTCCATGTTCTCGATCGGGCGGCGTGCGACGCCGCTATCCATCGCGGCCTGGGCCACTGCCGGAGCAACGTGCAGAAGGACGCGCGGATCGAATGGCTTGGGAATCAGGTACTCACGGCCGAATTTGATCACTTCGCCACCATACGCCTTGCGTACAGAGTCGGGAACGTCTTCTTTGGCAAGCTCGGCGAGTGCCTTGACCGCCGCGAGTTTCATCTCGGCATTGATTGCACTGGCATGAGTGTCGAGAGCGCCGCGGAAAAGGAACGGAAAACAGAGCACGTTGTTGACCTGATTGTTGTAATCGGAGCGACCGGTTCCGATGATTACGTCGTCGCGCACGGCCTTGGCGTCCGGCGGGGTGATCTCCGGGTCAGGATTAGCCATCGCGAAGACAATTGGGTCTTTGGCCATTGATTTGAGCATTTCATTGGTAAGGGCCCCCTTGGCGGAGACGCCGAAGAAGATGTCGGCGTCCACCATGGCATCTTCAAGGGTCCTGGCATCAGTTTCGGCAGCCAGGCGCTCTTTGTACTCATTCATCCCAACTGTTCTGCCCTTGTATATGACACCCTTGGTATCACAGAGGATGACGTTGTTCTTGTCAATGCCCATGGTGATAGCAAGGTTGGCGCAAGCGATGCCGGCTGCACCAGCACCGTTAACCACAATTTTGACGTCCTCGATCTTCTTACCGATAATTTCCAGGGCGTTAATCATGCCGGCGGCAGAGATGATGGCGGTGCCGTGCTGGTCATCGTGGAACACCGGGATGTTCATGATCTCCTGGAGTTTCTCTTCAATATAGAAACATTCCGGTCCCTTGATGTCTTCCAGATTGATGCCGCCGAAAGTCGGTTCGAGCAATTTGACAGTGCGAATCAGCTCATCCGAGTCTTTGGTGTCAAGTTCGATGTCGAAAACGTCAACGTCGGCGAAGCTCTTGAATAAAACGCCTTTCCCTTCCATGACCGGTTTACCGGCCAGCGCGCCGATATCGCCGAGGCCAAGTACTGCTGTGCCGTTGGAAACCACGGCAACCAAGTTGCCCTTGGCTGTGTACTGGTACGCGTCGTCGGGATTCTTCTCGATTTCGAGACAGGGCTCGGCAACTCCCGGGCTGTAAGCCAGCGCCAGGTCACGGCTGGTTGCACACGGTTTGGTTGTGATAACTTCAATCTTGCCTTTGCGCCCCATCGAGTGGTAATCAAGCGCTTCCTGTCTTTTTGACATTTTTTCTGCCTCCCCGGCTTTTTTGTCGAAGCCAAATCCAGTTAGTGTTTTTTGTGATAATAAATTTTTTTAGCAATATTAAAAATGTTAGATAATGCTTCCTGACACATTTTGTCAAGAAAAAACGCCGATAATTTATAGCCAGTTGTTCACATACAGCAATGCTGATGCCAAATTGCAAAATATCCGAACATGGCATGAAAACACCACGAACATCACAAAAATACCTCTTTTACTCGATGCGTCAAGCGTTGTTACGGTGTAAAATATCCTGAAGACAAACGAAGCCATGGCGAATATCAGCCATATCAGGCTGTTATTAATCGTTGTCACGGAAAGATTGACAGGTACTGGTGCAGACGTTTTATTATGTTTACTCGCATGAAGCGAGTCGCCAGTCCGTACTATGACAGAAGTGTTGTCTACTGATAATTTATCGGTATTTGCCTTTGAGAATAGCTGTCCTTTCAGATACCCACCTGACCGACACTGCAGATGCCCGGGCGTTTCTTCTCGATTTGGTTGAAGATGTGCTTGACCCTGTAGAAATGATAATCCACGCGGGAGATCTGGTTGCCCTTGAACTGCTGGAGGTTTTTGAAGGTTACCCGTTACACATAGTGCGAGGGAATATGGACCCATCCTCTCCGGATATTCCGATCAAGAAAGTCATTGACATCAGCGGTTTTAAAGTTGGTTTGATACACGGATGGGGATCGGTAGAAGGTATCGAAGAAAGAATCTACCGTGAATTCAGCCAGTTTCCAATCGATTGCCTGGTTTACGGGCACAGCCACGTACCGGTATGCCACGAGCGACATGGCATCCTGTTCTTTAACCCTGGCAGCGCGACGGACCGGCGTAATATGCCTTGCCACACTGTTGGTCTTCTGGAGATCAACACAAGCATAAGAGGCACGATCATACGTCTCGATTGATGTTGGACTGGAGATAAATAATATGGATCAATTGTGGGCACCGTGGAGGCTGGAATACATCCAGGCGCCGGAAGATGATTGCTGCGTTTTCTGTATCGATGAAGACAATACCGATGATCCCGGGCGACTCGTCGTGTCGCGCGGCGATACCTGCTATGTGATGATGAATCGTTACCCGTATTCCAACGGACATCTGATGGTTTCTCCATTTCGTCACCTTGCCGACCCTGCAGACCTTGAAGTGCCTGAGATACAGGAACTCCATCATTTGATGGTCCTCAGCCAGGCCGTTTTACGCGATACCTGCTCTGCCCAGGGGTTCAATGTCGGTTGGAATTTTGGTCAGGCTGCAGGAGCCGGAATTCCTGCGCACATCCACATGCATATCGTGCCACGTTGGGCCGGTGACAGTAACTTCATGCCGATTCTTGCGGATACCAGGGTCATCCCGCAACATATCGAAAAGACCTACGCTTTACTGGCCAAAGCTTTTTCCTGAATTTAATCAGCTTTTCGTTGTAATCATAAATCAAAACCAATAAAATTGAACAGATTACGTGGGCGCTTCATCACTATGCACATCCCTGTGGCTGAGGAGATTTCGACATTATGTGGCTTGTTATTCAAAAAGGCGGGTACCTCATGTACCCGATTGCCCTGTGTTCAATTTTTGCACTTGGAATTTTTCTCGAGCGTCTCTGGACTTACATAAAGGTTCGCAATGAATTCAGGTCGCTAGCTCATCAAGTTGAACCGCTGGTAGCAAAAGATCATCAAGAAGACGCTATCACTGTGTGTCATAAGTCCAACTCTCCTCTGGCGCAGGTTTTCCTTGCCGCCCTGCGTGTCGCAGGGCGCAGTCGCGAGCAGATCAAAGCCGTGGTTGAAGAGACCGGTCGTCGTGAGGCTGCACCCTTGCAGCGCTTTTTGGGATTGTTAGGAACTATCGCGACAATCTCACCCTTACTGGGCTTGCTTGGCACGGTTCTCGGTATGATCAGGGCGTTCAACGTGATTGCAAGTCAGGGGATGGGGACTCCGGCGACCCTTGGCGGCGGGATATCCGAAGCGCTGGTCACAACTGCTGCAGGCATGACGGTTGCCATACCTGTCATCTTGGCGCACCGTTACCTGTCCAGCAAGCTCGACCAGTTGATTATAGAAATGGAAGAGTATTCTCTTCGACTCGTAGATTTACTGGGCAAGTAGATGAGTTTTCTGCGCAAACCAAATGAAGAGCCGCGTATCGACTTGACACCGATGGTCGACGTGGTTTTTCTCCTGCTGATTTTTTTCATGATCTCGACAACTTTCGTTGAGAGTCCCGGGATATCGATCAAGCTTCCCGAGGCCTCGTCGCAATCGATAGAACGCGAGCCGAAGGAGTTCAAAATATATCTTTCCCGTGATGGCGATATTTATTATCTCGATCGCAAAATCTCTATCACCGACTATAAAAAACTGTTGGCCGAACATCAATCCAATGCCGACAATACGACAATCCTGCTCCTGGCTGATCAGGAATCGCGTCATGGCAAAGTCGTCACGCTCATGGACCTCGCACGTGATGCCGGGTTTGTCAAATTGGCTATCGCTACTGAGCAACGAAAGCAATAGAGGGGCTGCAGCGCAGATGGACCCTGGAGTACCGGCTTCCGGAGTTGATCGACAAACTACGTCATTCTGAATAGATGAGCGAGTAAGTTTATGATCCGAACTATTGCAATATTAACCGGGGGTGGAGATTGTCCGGGACTGAACGCGGTTATCCGTGGAGTGGTGCGCAGCGCCACCCTCGAACGCAACTGGCGGGTTATCGGTATCGAGGACGGCTTTGACGGGCTTGTAGGCGAGCCCTGTTGGCGTGAACTGACACTTGAGTCAGTGCGAGGCATTTTGCCTCGCGGCGGAACAATCCTCGGGACCAGCAACCGTGGTAATCCTCTCGCTTATCCTGTCTTGGAGGATGGCCGGATGCGTTTGGTCGATGTCTCGGCTCAAGTCATCGACAATTTTCAAAAGCTTGGGGCTGATGCGTTGATCGCCGTCGGTGGTGACGGAACATTGAAAATTGCCCGGACTCTTCAAGATTTGGGGATACCGATGGTCGGGGTGCCGAAAACCATCGACAATGACCTGCGTGGCACGGACGTAACCTTTGGTTACAACACGGCAGTAGGTATCGTTACTGAGGCCCTGGACAGGTTGCATACCACGGCAGAAAGCCATCATCGGGTCATGGTTGTCGAAGTCATGGGGCGTGATGCCGGCTGGATTGCACTCGAGTCGGGCATCGCAGGATCCGCAGATGTTATCCTGATACCGGAAATACCCTTTGATCTGAATACCGTTTGCGATGCGATCAATCATCGCAAGGCAAGGGGCAGCAAATTTTCGATCGTTGTTGTTGCTGAGGGGGCTTTCCCTGAAGACGGCCAGAAGGTCGTACAGTTGAGTTCTAATGAAAATAGCGGAGTTGAACGATTGGGTGGAGTCGGCGCGTTTGTGGCGGATGAAATTTCCCGGCGAGCACAGATCGAGACGCGAGTCGTTGTCCTGGGACACGTTCAGCGCGGTGGGACGCCATCGCCGTTTGACAGGATTCTCGGTTCCCGTTTTGGAATCAGGGCTGTTGAGCTGATCGAATTGGGCCTTTTCGGACGCATGGTCTCTCTGCAGGGTCGTGATGTCTGTGATGTCGATATTGCCGATGCGGTTGACTCTCTTAATCGTGTCGATCCCGGCGGGAGCTTGGTCAAGTCGGCCGAGGCTTTGGGTATCGCGCTTGGGCGGAAACAGGGCGATTCTTAGAGGAGAAACCGTGCCGATAACCGAGATCCTGGGTGGCAGCAGTGGAAAGCGTGAGATCGTGTACGCGGTTTGTGGCGTAATGCTCGGTGTCATGGCCCCTTTAGGCTGGATAACTCTACGCCTGATCCTGTTCTGGGATGACAGCAGCTCACTAGCCGACCAGATCGTCACAGATATCGTGGGTACGGAACAAAGCCGTTTCATGTATGCCTACATGTGCGGCGGGACCATGGTCGTCCTGGGTTCATTTGGCTTCTTCATCGGTCGGGCATCTCAGCAGATACATGATCGGGCATTGAAGCTTGATCTTCTAAACAAGGAAGTCGCTGAACAGAAAAACAATTTCGAACATCGCTTTATTGACCTTGACCGCAGTATCAAGAACTTCCATATCATCAATACTGATCTTCAAAGGAGTATCAACCGTCAGGAAATCCTGCGTCTGTCAGCTGACGGGCTGCACGATGTGATAGGTTTTGACCGCGTCAATATCCTGATGATGAGTGAAGATCGTCAACAGCTTTTTTTCTCGGTGTGCCGTGGGGCCAACCTGGGTGACGATGTCAACATCAAGCTGCCTTTCGATGAACGGGCCGGTTGCCTGTACAAGGCAATTGCCGATCGTCAGGTGATGCTGATTGAAGACATCACCAAGATGCCGGAAGAGTACCATCTGCACCCACCGTGCGACAGCGTACCCCAACTACGGTCGCGTAACTTCATCCTCTGTCCGATCATCATTCGCAACCAGGCGATTGGGTTGCTGGCCGTTGATAACAAGTATAAACGTCAAAGATTAGTCGACACGGACGTTGACACGGTTAAGCTCTTCGCAGACCAGATATCCTCTTCCCTGATGCGTATCAATCTGCTCGATGCCGTAGAGACACTCACTCAGCAGCTTGAACACACCTTCAATGAATTTCTCAAATACCGAAATGAACACGCTGATCTTATAACGTCTTTACGTCATGCTACATTATCAACGACCAGCGCAACTGCGGATATTTCCGGTGGGGCCGGCATCATCCAGGAATCGGTCAATGCAACACGCTCGGCAGTTGGCCAGATATCGGTATCTATCGAACAGGTCTCCAACAGCCTCAAATCTCTTAACGAATTCATGGAGAGTTCGATCGCGTCCATGACTGAAATCCAGTACACCGTCAACGCCGTCGAAGAAAGCAGTGTCAGGTCTCATGCCATGTCGGAAAAAGTCAAAGAGCGCGCGGAACACGGTGTTGAAACAGTCAATCATGTTCTGGAGGGTCTGCGCGGAATTGTGACTTCTGTCGAACATACCGGAGGTGTCATTAACAATCTGTCCGAAAAGGGCGACGAAGTAGGGATAATCACTTCGGTTGTGACCGATCTGACGAAGAAGACCAGTTTACTCGCTCTCAACGCTGCAATCATAGCTGCTCAGGCCGGTGAACATGGCCGTTCGTTTGCGGTGGTTGCTGACGAAGTCAGGGTGCTCGCTCTGGAAGCGGCTTCATCAACCGACCGAATCAAGCAGGTCATCGATGAGATCCAGAAATATACCCGGGAGACAGTTGAGCACATCAATTCGACGACAAATCTGGTCAAGCAGGGGATGGAGCAGGGTGTCGAGATGGCTGATGTGCTCAGCCAGATCCTGGACAGCTCCCACCAGGCCATGGATATGGCTCATGACATCCGCAAATCGACCCAGGAAATTTCGGAGTCGGTCGTCGGAGTGAGCCATTCTATAGAGGAGCTGGGTGAAATGTCTTCGCAGGTCTCCAGAGCTTCCCGAGAGGAGGCCAAGGGTGCCAAGAGCATTGTCTCTGCAGTTGAAGAAGTCCGGGCTATGGCTGACGATATGGTTAATGCCACATCACAACAGACTGACAACACTCGTCAGATCGAGACATCGGTGGACAGGGTCAGCGACATGGCCCGACGAATCTTCGACGAGATGGACGACCGACGTAATGGTAGCCTGCAGGTTATTGATGATTTACGCCGGCTGAAAGAGAAGACAGGTTGAGGTGTTGAAAAAATAACCAGCAGGATCTTTTAAATGTTGGATCTTCTGAGGTTGTTGTAGAGGACAAACATTACCAAAGCCGGCTGTATGCCATTTTAATCGTCGGGGCCTGCGTTGAATTGAATTTCAAACATTTGGGCTGCCAGTACAATACACCTGAAGGCAAGAACGTATTTCCCTAGCTCAAAAGTATCTATCGCAGCATGTCAGGAGCAGTGTCAGGTACGGTGACTTTGGACGGCTATCGATATAACTGATCAGAGGGATGATTTGACTGAAGCGCTAGAACAATTATTGTCAGAACTCGAACATTTCGGCGAAGAAAATGATCGAATGATCACTGACCGGCCTCGGAGGATGCTAAACATTACCCGTGAGACGGGTGAGTTCCTGTCTGTTCTTGTCAGAATGACACATGCACAACGTATCTTGGAGATTGGCACGTCAAATGGTTACTCGACTCTATGGCTTGCTGATGCGGCCGCTTCAATCGGGGGCAAAGTAACGACCGTAGAACTCTCAGAATATAAATTTAACTTAGCTGCACGGAATTTCGAACAGTCAGGTTTTTCTTCAACAATAACTCAGATTAATAGTGACGCGGGTCTTGTGCTTGCTGATTCTTCTGATGAAAGCTTTGACTTGGTATTCCTGGATTCTGAGCGACAAGAATATTCAGATTTGTGGACCGATCTCAAGCGGGTTCTCTGCAGAGGAGGGGGGCTAGTCGTGGACAACGCGATCTCTCATAAAGAGCAAATGGAGCCGTTTGTCGCTCTGGTTGAGGCCGACATAGAATTTACTACATGTTTGGTTCCGGTTGGCAAAGGCGAATACCTTGCAACACGTTCCAGAATTTAAAGGTTTTGGATAACTCTGTGATCGAGGCCTTGTTTGAGTGGTCTCGCGACTTATCCCGGTAACAATCATTCTTTTGGCAAGGGATATTCGAGATATCTGTCTTCAACATTATCAGCGATGTTTGTGGTTATAGCTTTCCGGCTCTTCTCTAACGGATTCGGAAGATCCATATGATACAGAAGATGCTATGATTTGAAGTTTGCGACTCCTGTTGTTATCGACTCATCTATTCAGATGATCTCAACCGTATGCTACCCTTGCGGCCGGTTTTCGGCTGGCTCACTGTCTTGTTGCCACCATTTTTCATGATCATCATTCGAATGACGGACAACCTGGGTTGGACAGACACCTCTTCCGGGGCAGTCATGTCGCCGACAAGGTTCGACATGAATCGTTACGTCGGTACCTATGACCTGTTCGCCGATCTTTTTCTCTATGTAGTCAGTAATATCATGTGCTTCTTCAACCGAAAGGTGTTTGCAGACGGTTAAGTGGAAATCGATCAACTTCTGTGACCCGGCCCGCCGTGTTCGGAGGTTATGGTAGCCAAACAGATCGTGTTTATGATCATCGATCAGCTTTTCAATTTCCTTGCGCACGGTTTCAGGCAGCTGCTCATCCAGAATATCCCGCAGGCCGTTGCGCATGAGCCGTAGGGCTTCAAAGAGGATATAGCAGGCAACCAGGATCGACATGACCGGATCCAGCCACGTCAGGTTGAACAGGGTGATGAGGATCAGACCGACCAGTAGGGCCAAGTTGGTGTACACGTCCATCGAAAAGTGTAGCGAGTCAGCTTCAAGTGCTGAAGAATCAGTTGCTTTGGCTACTTTACGAAGGTGGCGGCTGATCAGATATGAGGCCACCGTGCCGATGGACATGACGACAATGCCGATACCGGTTTGCCTGATCGGGCTGGCTACAATTATGCGCTGGATTGCCTCATAGATTATCCAGACACCGGACAGGGCAATGGCCACAGACTGGAAAAGGGTTGCAAGTGTTTCGAACTTGCCGTGCCCGTAAGGATGTTTCTCGTCTGCAGGTTGCTCTGCATGCCCGATGGCTATGAGATTTATGCCGGACATGAGAATGTCCAGTAACGAGTCTATGGCTGAGGTCAGCACGGCCAGACTGCCTGTAAAGAGTCCTGTGAACAGTTTCAGAACAGCCAGACAGAGCGCGGTCAACACGGAGAGCCAGGCTGCAGCCATTTTGGGCGATCGAGTAGTCTGTGTCATGATATGTCAGGTATCGGCTCAAGCGGGCAGGCTTGTCGCCAGGCGTCAAAACCGTCGCCTTCTATCGCCCAGAAATTGTCTATCCGCTGCTGAAAGTAATCAACATCATTACATTGCTGTGTAATATCCAGAGATACCTGGAGATCGACAAGTTCCTGTCCTGCCAGGAAATTGAAGAACATGGCCGTTCCTTTGAGAATGTTTTGCAACTCAGTAAGATTCGGTTCAGGAGTACGAATGATGTACCAATGGCCGGCAAATTGCCGCACTCGTAGTGCTGACGTGCAGAAAAGGTTGTCATGACGATCGGCGATAATGAATTCACGCAGGAAGTAGTCAGCGCCGTGGCAGATCTCCCCGGCCTGTTCCGGCGGCAGCCCCTCCTGGTACGTTAAATACTGATTGAAGTGGCGCAGCAGGTCGATACAACGCTTGTCGACCCGGATTTCATCGTCAAGGGTGACAATGTTGAAGTCATTTCTGTTCACCCCCCGGAGGATTGGTTTCAGGTCGTTATCAGGCCCCATGCGGATGCTGAACTCCTTAATCTGAAGTAGTCCTAACCATAAAGCACTTTAAATGGCTTGGCAACCTCCAGATTATCTCAGAAAAGAGTCTTTGCTGTTTACAGTGATCTGACTGATTTGTTAACATAATAATGTCCTCAAGCGTAAGATTGATGCAGCCTTTGCGGCCCTGTAACGGGTTGTTTTTTTTAGACTATTGATGAGTTGATGCACTGATGGCAAAAACCACACCTATGATGCAGCAGTACCTGGAGATCAAGTCCGAATATCCGGATGCGATTCTTTTTTTTCGCCTCGGTGATTTCTATGAAATGTTTATGGAAGATGCTGTCGTTGCAGCACGTCTTCTCGATATTACCCTGACGTCAAGGAACAAGGGCGCAGCAGAAGAAATCCCGCTTTGCGGAGTGCCATTTCACAGCTGTCAACCTTATGTCGCGAAACTGGTTCAGAACGGTCACAAGGTCGCGATCTGCGAACAGGTGGAAGACCCCAGACTAGCAAAGGGGATTGTCAAACGAGCTGTCGTCAGGGTTGTAACCCCAGGTCTGGTTGTTGATACCGACACCCTCGATCCTCGGCGCAACAACTATCTTATGGCGTTGCTCCCGGATGAAAACGACTGTTACGGTGTCGCCTGTGTCGATATTACTACTGGTGAATTCCGTGTCACTGAAATGCATGATCCCGAAAGTACGGCAGGAGAGATTCTTTCCAGAGACCCTGCCGAAGTACTGGTAATCGAAGGCGCGACAGGCGACAGCCTTACCGGTCTGTTGCAGAGCTCTCTGCTGGGGCGTAATGTCAATCGCCTGCCAGAGTGGGCTGCCGCTGAAGACCGTGCACGGCAGATGTTGCTCGAATCCTTCCCGAGCAACTCCATGGAAAGTTTTGGTTGCCATGATATGCCGGCGGCGGTCAGGGCTGCCGGGATGATTCTGCATTACCTTGAAGAAACACAGAAAGGTTCGGTTTCTCACCTCCAGCCATTGCAGACCTACCATGTCCGGGATCATATGGTTCTCGACGATTTCACACGCCGTAACCTGGAGTTGACGGAAACCCTTCACGATGGCGGCCGTCGCGGTTCGTTGTTGGGGGTCATGGACCGTACCGTGACGGCAATGGGAGCACGCAAGCTGCGGCACTGGATGACCCACCCGCTGGTTGATCGACAGCGCATAGAAGAGCGCCATATAGCTGTTGAAGAGCTGGTCAGAGAAAGCCTTTGTCGGGATGAACTGCGCCGTGTTCTCGACGAGGTCTACGACCTGGAGCGACTCAACGGGCGGATCGCCATGGCAACCGGCAATGCCAAAGATCTCTCAGCACTGCGGATCTCGCTGAAGAAGCTGCCGCAAATTCTTGATCTGCTGGCGCAACTCGATAGCCCAATGCTGATCGGCTTGCGCGAATCTCTGGATACGCTGCCTGATGTGGTTGACTTAATCTCCAGTTCAATTGTCGATGACCCGCCATTCGTCCTGCGTGAAGGCGGCCTGATCCGCGAGGGCTATCACACCGAACTGGATGAGTTGCGCAACATCAGTCGGCAAGGTAAAGGTTGGATCGTTCGACTTGAACAGGAGGAAAAAGAAAGAACCGGGATCTCCAACCTGAAGGTTCGTTTCAACAGGGTGTTTGGTTATTACATCGAGGTGACCAAGTCGCAACTTGACCGTGTACCGGAAGATTATCAGCGCAAACAAACCCTGGCCAATGCAGAACGTTACATAACGCCCACTTTAAAGGAATACGAAGAAAAAGTTTTGGGAGCCGAAGACCGGGTTGTGGAGATCGAATATGATCTCTTCCAGGAGATCAGGCGACAGGTGGCGTCACAGGGCCAGCGTATTCAGGAAACAGCCGACAAGGTTGCAACCCTCGATATAATCCTTGGCCTGGCAGACCTGTCCCATGAACGGAATTACTGCCGACCTGAAATGAACGAATCGACCGAGCTGCTTATCGAAGACGGGCGCCATCCGGTTATCGAGACGATGAATCTGGGTGAGCGTTTCGTTGCCAACGATGTCCACATGGATACGGAGGAGAAGCAGATCCTGATCATTACCGGCCCCAACATGGCAGGAAAATCGACTTTCATGCGCCAGGTTGCGTTACTCGTGCTGATGGCGCAGATGGGTTGCATGGTGCCTGCAAAAAAGGCACGGATTGGTATTGTCGATCGAATTTTCACCAGGGTCGGGGCGAGCGACAACCTGGCACGTGGCCAGTCTACTTTCATGGTCGAGATGACGGAGGCCGCCAATATCCTCAATCACGCGACTCCGCGCAGTCTGATCGTACTGGATGAAATTGGCCGTGGTACGTCCACTTTTGATGGTGTCAGTATCGCCTGGGCCGTGGCTGAGTATTTGCATGACAATGAGAAGGTTGCGGCCAAGACGCTTTTTGCAACCCATTACCATGAATTGACAGACCTGGCGCAGACCCGTGAACGGGTAAAGAATTTCAATGTCGCCGTCAAGGAATGGGATGACCAGATCATTTTCCTGAGGCGAATCGTCAAAGGCGGGGCCAGCCATTCCTACGGGATCCAGGTCGCGCGCCTGGCTGGTTTGCCGCCAGACGTCATCGCCAGGGCCAAAGAAGTGTTGCATAATCTAGAATCGGGAGAATATGTCGCCGGCGCTCCGCGACTGGCCCGCAGCAGGCAGGCCGGTAAAGATCTTGCGGCTCCACAGATGGGCCTTTTTGAAGAGATTGACAGTGTCAGGGCGAAGCTGGAAGAAACAGACGTTTCAGTCCTGACTCCGCTGGAGGCACTGAATCTTCTCGACGAACTGAAGAAGTTGTTATGAACATGATAAATCGTTTGATCGTTTGCATAATAACCATAGCTAGCCTGATGGTTCCGTCTACTTCTCTTGCCGAGAATGCCGAACAGGCATATCAGAAGGCTCGTGACGCCTATTATGCCCTGCAGAACTCTTCCCGAAAGCAGATGTATCGCGAACAATGGGAGAAGGTCTTCGACAGGTTTGAGTCGGTTTACGAGCGTTTTCCGGAAAGCAGGCGCGGTGCGGATGCTCTTTATATGTGCGGCAAGACTGTCGCGGGGCTTTATGGAATCAGTCGCATCAAACCTGATGCGGATCGTGCAGTAAAGCTTTTCGAAGAGATGGCAGACACGTACCCTGACAGCTCCCTATCGGACGATGCCCTTTTTCACGCCGGAGAAATGCTCGAAGAAATCTTGGGAGAAATGCAACGGGCCTACCTTGTTTACCAACGACTGGTCAGTGCCCTGCCGCGTGGTGATATGCACAGTAAGGCCAGCGCGAAACTCAAGGCCCTCGCTGGATATGCACCGCAACCGAAACAGGCCTCCGTTGAAGAAGTCGTGGCAAAGAGTGAGCCCTCAACTTCAGTGGTCAAGGTCGTGTCGCAAGGATCCTCTGACCGCAATCAGCTGACATCGATTCGCCACTGGTCCAACCCCGGTTATACACGGATCGTTATCGATGTGTCCGGTGAGACCAAGTTCTCTACAAATTATCTCGCGCCGGAACCGGACAGGAGTATACCTCCGCGCCTTTATGTCGATCTCGAAAGAACGGACCTGAACGAAAAACTGCTGGAAACGACGATCGTTGATGACGGACTGTTACGCCGTATTCGTACCGGAAAACCGCAGGATGGCACTGTCAGGGTTGTCCTCGACTTGCAAAGCATTGGTGATTACAAGGTGTTTCCGCTGGTCGACCCGTGGCGTATAGTTATTGACATTGCCGGTGACAAGTCGCCCGAATTGAAGCGCAGCGAGGCGACGATCAGCGCCCTGCCCGAGTCCGGTAATGATGACATCGCCAAGGTGCTCAAGGAAACTCCCAAGACCCCGCCCGTATTGCATATTCGTAAAACTCCCGAGAAAAACGCGTTGCGCAGAATTGTGGTCGATGCCGGACATGGAGGCAAGGACCCCGGGGCGGTGGGGCCAAGCGGTGTCCTGGAAAAGACTGTTACACTCAAGCTGGCGAAGGTTCTGTCAAAGGAGTTGGCCAGACAGATTGGCTGTGAAGTCATTCTGACCCGTAGCACAGACGTCTACCTGCCGCTCGAAGAGAGGACCGCGATTGCCAACAAGGTCGGTGCCGACCTGTTTGTCTCATTGCACGCCAATGCCAACAAGAGCCGCAAGGCCTACGGCATTGAAACCTATTATCTCAATTTCTCCAAAAACGACAAGGCGGCCGCTGTTGCCGCACGGGAGAATGGTACTTCACTCAAGCAGGTTTCCGACCTGGAACTGATACTTTTCGACCTGATGGCCAATGCCAAGATCAATGAATCAAGCCGGCTGGCGACTGAAATTCAGAAGAACCTGGTGTCCCGTATCAGCAAGAAATACAGCAATATCAGAGACCTCGGAGTGAGACAGGGGCCTTTTTATGTCCTGCTCGGTGCCACGATGCCGTCAGTCCTCGTGGAGACGGCATTCATTAGCCACCCACGTGAGGAAAAACGCCTGGTCAGCAGTGCCTACCAGGAATCTGCAGCACAAGCGATTGCCGCTGCCATCAAGGAATATGCTGTCAACAACAGGTTGATAGCGTCACGATAAATATGAAAAAGCAGCAAGCACCCGTCGATTTTTTTGCAACAGAGCTGATGATGGCTGGTGATGTCTCTTTTGAAGAGAGACGTGCCTTCCTGATTGATGCAGCCCGCAGTCACCTGGATCATCACCGTGATGTTTGTCACGATCTGCACAAGGCCGGAGGGAACGGTCGCGAGGTGGTCGATTGCATCACCGACATGGCAGATCAGCTGATCCGCAACCTGTACTATTGTGCGTCTGCCGAATTCCCGACTTCCGGAAAGGTATGTTCTGCTGTTATCGCTCTGGGCGGCTACGGTCGTGCAGAATTAAACCCGTTGTCCGATATCGACATTATGTTCTACTGCAGTGACAAGAACAAGGACCTAGCGGAGAAGATAGCAGAGCGAGTCCTCTACCTGCTCTGGGACCTTAATCTGGACGTCGGTTACAGT
>Ga0102946_1000330_pt1 | contig 16490 bp, 15 predicted proteins | sample SalPon2A_A_D1_MG_FD_78209 | JGI IMG/M metagenome (GOLD analysis project Ga0102946, IMG submission 78209) | Soil microbial communities from South San Francisco under conditions of wetland restoration - Salt Pond MetaG R2A_A_D1_MG | ecosystem: Environmental > Terrestrial > Soil > Wetlands | place... | reverse complement strand
ATTGACCACGAGCCCAGTGGTACGCGCAATGATGGTCTTTCCACTGCCACAAATTCTGCAAGGTCCTGCATCGTCAGGGAGCCGCCCGCATCGCGCACGTGGGTCGTTATGGCAGCAGCAAGATCGCCTTTATAGAAAACCCGGGCCCCTTCTTCGGCAATGCTGGCGAGTGAGTCAGCAAGATGCGGTATGCGAATATTGCTGCCAGCCGGCCGCAAGTTACGATTTTCATCATGCAGTGCGAAGAAGCCGTCGTCGCTGCGACCGAATATGCGCTCGCCCGAATAGCCGAGGTAGTAGTGGCAGGCGGCAGACAATGGAAAGCCGTCGCGAACCGCAGCGATACTGGGCGCAAACAAATCCTGCCAGTCACTTTTGCCAAACAGTTGCCACGCACGTTCCAGCGCCTTGAGGGAGCCGGGTACGGCCACCGAACCTGCGCCGATGAGCGTCGTGATCCCACCACCGTAGTCGAGTGTCAGGGGCGTTGCTCCCCGCCCCAGCTCTTCCGGTGGCAGATTGATACCGGGAATCGCCGTGTTGCCGTCAATGGTGACCGGCTCGCCGTTTGCCGGCCAGACGGTCACATAGGCGCTACCTGCGAGCGCACATACACCGGGTTCAGTGTTCATTGTCAGCAGCGCTGCCGCCAGTGCGCAGTCGACGGCATTGCCACCCCGGTCAGCGACATACCGGGCCGCCTCGGCAGCGAGGACGGAAGTGGTGGCGACGCCGACCTGGGTCATCGGATTAGAAGTGGATTACCGACCGAATGCTTTTGCCTTCGTGCATCAGATCGAATGCTTTGTTGATGTCTTCGAGCGGCATCGTGTAGGTAATGCATTCATCGATCTTGATTTCGTCGTTCATGTATTGATCAACCATGCCAGGCAGTTGTGATCGACCACGGCAGCCGCCAAACGCCGTACCTCGCCAGACGCGGCCGGTAACCAGCTGGAACGGGCGTGTCGAAATTTCCTGCCCGGCGCCGGCAACACCCACAATCACCGACTCTCCCCAGCCCTTGTGACAGCACTCCAGCGCCGCACGCATCAGGTCGACATTGCCGACGCATTCAAACGAGTAGTCCACGCCACCGTCAGTCAGGTCGACGATGACCTCCTGGATCGGTCCGCTATGGTCTTTAGGGTTAACGGTATCGGTCGCGCCGAATTGGCGAGCCAACTCGAATTTATCTTCATTGATATCGATTGCAATGATGCGTCCGGCCTTCGCCATTTGCGCACCCTGTATTGCGCTTAACCCGACACCGCCCAGGCCGAATACGGCGACGGTATCGCCCGGCTGAACCTTCGCTGTATTCAGCACTGCACCGATTCCCGTCGTGATTCCACAACCGAGCAGGCAAACTTTCTCCAGCGGCGCTTCCTGGCTGATTTTAGCCACCGCAATTTCCGGTAACACCGTGTACTCGCTGAAGGTCGACGTGCCCATGTAGTGGTAGACCGTTTTACCGTTTGCCGAAAAGCGCGACGTACCGTCCGGCATCAACCCCTGCCCCTGGGTGACGCGAATTGCCTGGCAAAGATTAGTCTTGCCTGAGGTGCAAAAGCTGCACTCGCCGCACTCCGGCGTATACAGAGGAATGACGTGGTCACCGACCGCGAGAGACGTAACGCCTTCCCCGATTTCTTCGACGATGGCGCCGCCTTCATGACCCAGCACAGCGGGGAAGATGCCCTCAGGGTCTTCGCCCGAGAGCGTAAACGCATCCGTATGGCACACGCCGGTTGCCACATTGCGCAGCAAAACTTCACCGGCCTTCGGTCCCTCAAGATCAAGAGTCTCAATTTCCAGGGGTTTGCCTGCTTCCCAGGCGACTGCAGCACGTGTTTTCATCGCAACTCGGCTCCGTTAATCATATTTATTCGGCTGACCGCGATATTCGCACGATTGGCCGCCCGTCGACAACGCAGCTGCGCTTGCCCAACTTTACCGGAGTCCTGTAAAACAGACGGTGTACTGCCCGGTAGGGCGCAGCAGACGAATACCATGACACTTGAAGAGCTTCGCGGCGAACTGTCCGCGGTGGATCGCCAACTGGTTGACCTGATCGCCGAGCGGCAGCGCCTGGTCGGAGAAATCGGGCGGACCAAACAGGCAAGCGGTACCGGAACGCGGGATTATGCACGCGAGAAAGACGTGCTGGACATGGCGCGTGCCCGCGCCGCTGAGAGCGGACTTGATCCCGAGCTCGCCGAAAATGTGCTGCGTGAACTGATTCGCTCTTCCCTGGCGAGCCAGGAACGTGATCGCGTGATGTCGGAGGGCAAGGGCAACGGTCGCCGTGTTCTGGTTATTGGTGGCGCCGGGAAAATGGGCCGCTGGTTCGCCGAATTCTTTGCCTCGCAGGGCTTCGAGACGGTCATTGCGGATCCGGGCGTTCAGGATGCGGCCGGGCAATTCAGCAACTGGACAGATGCCGGCGTTGACTACGACGTTATTGTCGTCGCCGCACCGCTGGGAATATCCGGCCGAATCCTGGCCCAGCTCGCTGTGCTAAAGCCGCAAGGCCTGATCTTTGACATTGGTTCGTTGAAAACGCCATTGCTGGACGGATTGCGAGAGCTGGCAGCTGCGGGGTGTCGGGTGGCCTCGTTGCACCCCATGTACGGTCCGAATACCCGCTTGCTGTCGGGTCGCCACCTGATCTTTATGGATGCTGGCAGCAGCGATGCCGTGGCGGCGGCAAAGGAATTATTTTCCGCGACGATGGTCGAGCAGATCGACATGAGCCTTGACGATCACGATCGTCTGATTGCCTATGTCCTCGGACTGTCGCATGCGCTGAATATCGCGTTTTTTACAGCACTTGCCGAAAGCGGCGAAGCAGCGCCCCGGCTTGCGCAGATGTCCTCGACGACTTTCGATGCGCAGCTGCTGGTATCCGCCGCCGTGGCTCAGGACAACCCGCACATGTATTTCGAAATTCAGAATCTGAATAAATTTGGCTTGGGCCCACTCGACGCATTGTGTGATGCGGCATCACGGATTCGGGACGTGGTCTCCCGGGGCGACGAGGATGGCTTTGTCGAGCTCATGCAAAAAGGGCAGGAATACATTGCGACCAGGAATTAGGAGCTATGCCCGGCGCGCTGCGGCCCTGGCAATGTGCGTGTTCGCAGCCGCCTGCTCGCGCGATAATCCGCAATTGACTGCACCGGCGCAACCGGCAGCCGAGCAAGCGGCCGTCGTGGTCTACGCGGCCTACGACGACAAGACCTACCTGCCAGCCTTGTTCAGTGAGTTCACACAGGAAACCGGCACCGTGGTCATCGTTCGCAACGGGGAGGTGCCGGGAATCGTCGATGATGTTATTCAGAAGCGCGGCACGCCGCCTGCCGACCTGTTGATTACGCCGTCGGTCGCAGGCGCCTGGCGAGTCGCTGAGGAGAGCGAGCTGCGGCCGAATTATTCGACTGTCGTCGAACGTGTGCCGGATTGGCTGAAGGATCCGGACAAGTATTGGGTCGCGCTCGGTTACAAGACAGCGGTCATCGTGTTCGACCCCGTGCAGGTCGATGTCGAGGAGTTGGGTGCTTACGAGGACCTGTCTGATGAGTCACTGCGCCGCAAGCTGTGTTTGTCGTCATCCCGGCTTGCCATCAATCGCAGTGTTATTTCGATGCTGATTGAGAAGCTCGGCAGACGGGACGCCGAGCTTGCGGTGCGTGGCTGGGTGGCGAACCTGGCACGACCGGCTTTTGATTCGGATACCCGGTTGCTGCGGGCTATCGATAACGGGGAGTGCGCAGTCGGTATCGTTGCCAGCAGTTCGGTTGCCGGTACCCGGCTCGGCGTGCATACACCGACAGCAACGTACTTCGACATCGAAGCGATCGGAATTACGCGGCATGCCCGCAATCCGGAAGGCGCCGCCGCACTGGTCGACTGGTTGCTGTCGCCGGAAATCCAGGCGCGCCATGCCGCGCAAACCGGCCGAATACCGGTGGTCGGCGCTGACACGGCACTGGACCCCGTCGTCGTGATCGCGACCGGGCTACCGGAGGCAACCAGACTCGCAGAACGTGCGCGATATCGCTAATCAGCCCTGGCGTTTGGTGTAGAGTAATAACCAGTTAAGGTTTTTTATCGGTTGCCATGAGCAACGATTGGATAGACGACGAAGGGTTTCGCGCCAACGTCGGGATCATCCTGGTGGATGGAGCCGGCAAGTTACTGCTGGGCGGCCGTGTCAGTAACAAGGGCTGGCAATTTCCACAGGGCGGCATTCTGGTCGGCGAGGACCCCGGCGAGGCCATGTACCGGGAGTTGCACGAGGAAGTCGGTCTGAACAGGGACGACGTCAGCTTGCTCGGCAGTACGTCGGACTGGATTCGCTATCGTTTGCCGGACAAATACATTCGGCGTCACAGCAAGCCTCTTTGCATCGGACAGAAACAACGCTGGTACATGCTGCAGTTGCTTACGGACAGCGAACGGCTTCGATTTGATCTGGGCGAACAGGCGGAATTTGACCGGGTCCGCTGGGTAGACTACTGGCGTCCGGTGAATGAGGTGATCTATTTCAAGCGACGTGTGTACGCGCGGGCTTTACATGAATTGGGAAATACTGCGTATCCGCACGACGTACCGCCGCGCCCACGCTGGTGGCCGAAGCGCTGGCGAGCCGTCTTCGACAAGGACATCCAGCAGTCTAAAAAGGCTTGACCACGGCCAACAAAACGATCGCAATCAGAAAGACTGTGGGGATCTCGTTGAACCAGCGCAGCCATGCGGTATCGTCGCTCGCTTGTGCTACGCGCAAGCGCTTGATCCAGAGATAGCATCGAGCATGAAAAATCAGCAGTGCGAGCAGCAGCACCAGCTTTACCTGGAACCAGCCCACCTGCAACAGGCCGCTGTTGACGAATAGCAAGCCGATGCCCAGCAATGTGGTTATCGCAGCACCGATGGTCATGATGGCAAACAGGCGGACTTCCATTATCCCAAATCGCTCACGACTGGCCGAATCCGTGGCTGCGGTGTGATAAATGAACAGGCGCGGCAGGTAAAACAGGCCCGCAAACCAGGTCACCATGAATACGATATGCAGGCCTTTGAGCCAGAGATAGTGTGTTGCCATGCCATTATGATGCCTAAACCTGTGAAACTCGTCACGTATCCAGGCCAACTTACTGCCCCGGCGCACTTCTAACTGGCGTTGCTGCCGCGTAACATAACGTCTTTGCGACTTGAGAGAGCATTTGGTGTCCAGGCACTCACCATTTCACGCCCACAGCAGTGGCCGGGTCTTCGCCACCCGGCTGTTGATCGCCGCAGTCGTACTCGTTTGTACCTACCTCGTGTACGAATTTGGTCGAATTCAGGCCAACTACAACATTGTCGAGGCAGGGCGCGAACGGCAGGCCTATGAGGACCGTATCGACGAACTGGATGCGGAGATCGCAGCCCTGAAAGAGGCGATCGCCAGCCTCGAAACGAATCGGGACATCGATCGAACCGCCTACGAGGACGTTGAGGCCAGCCTGGTAGAGCTGCAGGCCAAGATTCAGGAGCAGACCAACGAAATCGCCTTTTATAGGGGCATTGTCTCGCCAGCTGACGGTAAGGCAGGATTGCGTGTGCAGGACCTGCGATTGACGCGGTCACCGGCCGAGCGCGCTTATAATGTGCGCCTCGTGCTGGTGCAATCGCTGAAGCACGATCGGACTGTGTCCGGTGATATCGGGCTGTACGTCGAGGGGCTGCAGGATGGCGATGAAGTCAGTTACCCTTATTCGCAGCTATTGAACGCAGAGGCAGACAGCCAGTGGGCATTCAAATTTCGCTATTTTCAGGACTTCGACCGCGAGATTATCCTTCCGGACGGGTTCACGCCGGAAAGCATCAGGATTGAAGTACGCTCGAAGACACGGTCAATATCCAGTATTGAGGAACGTTATGCCTGGACCACGAGTTCTGGCTAATGCAGGAGTACAAACATGTTTGGCAAAAAGAAAGATCGCAGGCACACAGTCGTTGACACGCTGGTTGGCGCCAACACCAAGATCAATGGCGACTTGAATTTCGAGGGTGGTTGCCATGTTGATGGGACTGTAGAAGGCAATGTCATCGCCAATGAAGATAGCAGTTCTGCGCTGAGTATCAGTGAACAGGGTATCATTGAGGGCGGAGTTACCGTGCCTTATGTTGTATTGCACGGTATTGTGCGCGGAGATCTGTATGCAACCAAGCGGGTCGAACTGGGGTCAACTGCCCGCGTGATAGGCAATGTCTACTATAACCTGATCGAAATGGCGATCGGTGCGGAAATAAACGGTAAACTGGTGCATAAGCCGGAAGGTCAGGTTACATTGCTGGAACAAACCAGCCGCATCGATGAGTCGGCTGCATAAGTCACTTGAGTAATTGAGAGTTAGCTGAGTATGAATACGCAAACACCGATAGTAGGTACCACCGCGCCGCCCCCGCCCATCGTTTTCACGGATGCTGCGGCGAGCAAGGTGGGTGAGTTGATCCAGGAAGAGGACAACGCCGACCTCAAGTTGCGCGTTTTTATCTCGGGCGGCGGCTGTTCCGGGTTCCAGTATGGCTTTACCTTTGATGAGAAAATAGAGGACGGCGACAGCCAGGTTGAGAATCAGGGCGTAACACTGGTAATCGACCCGATGAGCGTGCAGTACCTGATGGGTGCCGAAATCGATTACAAGGAAGACTTGCAGGGCGCGCAGTTCATCATTCGCAACCCGAATGCAGCAACGACCTGCGGTTGTGGCTCCTCCTTTACCGTCTGAGTCCAATCCCGAGGTCATCGCGGCGGTCGACCTCGGATCCAACAGCTTTCATATGATCGTCGGCGAGTTACGCCATGGTCAGATCGTCATCCTTGATCGCATCCGTGAGCCAGTGCGGCTGGCCGAGGGCATTTCCGATACCGGTGAATTGTCCGCGGATGCGCGCGCTCGTGCGATTGAGTGCTTGTCGCGATTCGGTGAGCGGCTGCGAGATATGCAGGCTGGCAGTGTACGCGCAGCCGGAACCAGCACATTTCGTCGGGCGCAAGAGGAATCCGGGTTCATGCGCGAGGCAGAAACCGCGCTGGGACACCCGATTGACATTATCTCGGGGCGGGAGGAGGCACGCCTGATCTACGCAGGCGTGGTGAGCAGCCTGCCGCCCAATGACGGGCAGCGCCTGGTGGTTGATATCGGCGGAGGCAGTACGGAGCTGATTCAGGGCCAGGGCCGCCAACCCACGAAACTGGAAAGTCTGCACCTCGGTTGCGTTCGCATGACTGAGAGATTTTTCGCTACGGGCAGTATCAGCGGTGTGGCTTTTGACAACGCACGGTGGGCTGCCAGGCTGGAGCTGCGGCCGGTCAAGGCGTTTTTCCGCGGCGCTGGCGATGTCGAAGCGATCGGCGCTTCCGGAACGATTCGATCGGCGGAGCGGGTCGCCACGGAACTCGGTCTGACGGATGCTCATACACTGACGAAAGAAGTACTGGAGCAACTTATTGCTCGCGTAATGGAATTCGACTCAATCAAGCAACTATCGTTGCCTGGCCTTTCCGAACGTCGTGCGCAGGTCTGGCCTGGAGGATTGGCCATCCTGGTCGAGCTGATTGATGTGCTTCGAATTCAGCGCATGAAAGTTGCCGACGGCGCAATGCGTGAAGGTTTGTTGCATGACCTGATCGGGCGCATGCAGCATGCCGATGCCCGAGAACAGACCGTTCGAGCGATGATGGCTCGGTACCAGGTGGATGAACAACAAGCTGAACGGGTTGCTGTTACTGCTGCGCAGTTGCTTGAGCAGTGCGCGCACAGCTGGGGCCTCGATCAACGGCCGTTCAATGCGCAGATCCTTCGATGGTCTGCATGTCTGCACGAGATTGGTCTGGACATTGCCCACGATGGCTATCAGCGGCACGGGGCCTATATTGCCGAAAACGCAGACATGCCGGGATTTCCCAGGGCGGAACAACGCTTGCTGGCTTATCTCATCGAGAACCAGCGCCGTCAGTTTTCCAATCGATTGAAGAGCTCATTACCGCGAGGGTGGCGCCGGTCGGCGAAGCGGCTGGCATTGTTGTTGCGCTTGTCGGTCTTGTTGAATCGCAGCCGCGGTTCGCAGGAAATGCCAATGCTCGAAATCGCAGTCGACAGGACTTCGATAAGACTGAGTTTCGATCCGGACTGGCTGGCCGAGAATCCGCTGACGGTGGCCGATCTCGAGCGCGAGCAGGAATATCTCGCCGGGTCCAAGTTCAGCCTCGCTTTCTAGGTCGGAGACGAGAGCTGCTTGAGGAATTCCGCCTGCGCAGATATCGGCTTGGCGTCGCCCGGACGAAGCCGCTCGTAACTGCCGTCACCGTGCAATGCCCAGGCCTGGCAGTTGTCAGCCAGGAATAATTCGAGATCGCTCAGGATTTGCTCCTTGAGCGCCTTCTGACGAATCTCGAAACAAGACTCATTACGATGAAACAGATTCCGCTCCATCCAGTCGGCACTGGAGCAGTAGAACTCGCCCTGACCATCGTTGGCAAAATAATAAACCCGCGAATGTTCAAGAAACCGGCCAACGATTGAACGCACCCTGATGTTCTCAGACAGCCCTGGTATCCCTGGACGCAGTGTGCAAATTCCGCGAATGATCAGATCAATCTCGACGCCCGCTGTCGATGCCTCGTAGAGTTTGTTGACCAGGCCGGGTTCGTTCAGTGAATTGACCTTGACGATGATCCGGCCTTTGCCTCCGGCTCGGGCAGTGTCGGCCTCGCGTCCGATTTTGTCGATCAACGCATCGTAAAGACTGAACGGCGATGCCAGCATGCGTGTCAGGTCACGGGCTTCCGTCAGACTCGTCAGTTGCATGAACATCTTGTGTACGTCTTCGCCGAGCCGCCGGCCACTGCTCATATAACCGTAGTCGGTGTACACGCGCGAGGTAGCGTGGTGGTAGTTACCCGTGCCCAGATGCACGTAGCGTTTGAGCTCACCTTCTTCGCGCCGCACGACGAGCGTCATCTTGGCATGAGTTTTATAGCCTACGAGGCCATATACCACCTGTGCGCCGGCCTCCTGAAGCCGATTGGCGAGGGAAATATTCGCGGCTTCGTCAAAGCGCGCCATGAGTTCGATGATGACAGTGACTTCTTTACCGGACCGCGCAGCTGTAACCAGGTGACCCACAATGGGCGATCCCGGACCGGTGCGATACAGGGTAATTTTTATGGCAAGAACGTCATCGTCTTCGGCGGCTGACTTGATGAAATCGATGGTTGGTGCAAATGAATGGTAGGGGTGATGCAGCAGAACGTTTTTCTTGGAAAGCAAAGCAAATATATTGTCCTTGCTGCGCAGCTCCGGCGGCTGTCCCTGCGTAAATTTCGAATACGAGAGGCCGGGCTGGTCTTCGATGTCGCAGATTGTTGCCAGTCGGTTCAGGTTGACGGGGCCCTCGACCAGGTACATGTCCTTGGTACTTAGCTGAAAATGGTCCAGCAAAAACGTTTGCAGGTCTTCCGGACACTCGTGGCCCACCTCAATTCGCACCGCGGCGCCATAACGGCTTGCTTCCAGTTGGCCTTCAAGCGCGTGTACCAGGTCCTGCACTTCCTCCTCGTCTACGTACAAATTACTGTTGCGGGTTACGCGAAACTGGTAGCAGCCGCTGACCTGCAATCCAGGGAATAGCGCGTCGACATTCTCCTTTATGATGGATGACAGGAATACGTAGTCGTGTGCGCCTGATTCACTCAATTCATGAGGCAGTCGAATAATGCGTGGCAGCGAGCGTGGTGCCTGCACCATGCCCCTGTGTCGTCTTCGACCAAACGCATCAGAGCCTCTCAAGCGGACGATGAAATTCAGGCTCTTGTTCAGGATCCTTGGAAAGGGCCGAGAGGGGTCGAAGGTCAATGGGCTCAAAACCGGCACTATTTGCTCGAGAAAGTAGCCGCGAAGCCACTCGATCTGTTCGGGGGTTCGCTCGTCCGGTGCCAGAAAGTTGATGCCAGAGGCCGACAGCTCCGGGAGCAGGGTATTGTTGAGTAGCTCGTACTGTTGGTGTACGTGCCCCACTAATTCCTGGTGCAGCGAATCAAAAACGACCTGCGCGGGCAGTTGTTCCGGCCCAGGTGCCGGTGCATCGATCTCGATGCGTTGTTTCAGGGCGGCGACGCGGATTTCGAAAAATTCATCCAGGTTAGTACAGGTGATGCACAGGAAGCGCAGCCGCTCGAGCAGCGGGACATTCTCATCGAGAGCCTGCGCGAAAACTCGCTTGTTGAATTCGAGCTGGCTGAGTTCGCGATTGATGTAAAGATCTGTGGCTGGTCGAGCGAGTGCTTCCATCCGCCTCTCGATAAAATCCGGCCGACCAGTATACCAATCCCTGAATCACGAAAGTGTTAAGCAGGTATCGCCTCGGGCAGGCTTGAACTGGCGCCCCAGGACAACCGGTTCGCGGGCGCCGGTCACGGATGGCAGATTGCCCGGCAGGCCTTGCAGATGTCGCATTGCCAGCCAGGCAAAAGCGACGGACTCCACCCAATCGGGATCCAGCCCAACCGCTGCGGTGGAGTCGACCGCAACATCCGGCAATAGCGTGGCGATCTCCTGGCGCAATACCGGGTTGTGCACGCCACCGCCGCAGATCAGCACCTCGGTTGCCCCCGCTGCGCAGGTCTTGATCGCTGCGGCTATCGTTGCCGCGCTCAGTCGGCACAACGTTGCCTGAACATCTACAGGCTCCACGTTTGCAATATCGTGACTTTCGACCCAAGCCAGGTTGAAGTGTTCGAAGCCGGTGCTTTTGGGCGGTGGCAGAGCGAAATAGGGTTCTTTAAGAAACTGTAACAAGAGCTCTTGGTCAACCTTGCCTGCCGCTGCCCAGCCGCCATCGCGATCGAACGGCATGTTCTTGTGTTTGCGGATCCACACATCCATCAGTGAATTCCCGGGCCCGGAGTCGAATCCGATCGTGGCCTGTTCGTCGTTTAGCACGGTGATATTGGCGACGCCGCCAATATTAAGCACACAACGCGTCTTGCCCGGGGACCGCATCAGCCATTCATGAAAATACGGCGCCAACGGTGCGCCCTGTCCGCCTGCTGCGATGTCGGCGCTGCGAAAGTCGCCTACTGTCAGTACGCCGGTTCCGTCGGCAATGGTCTGCGGGGCGCCTATTTGCAGTGAGAACGGTTCTTCGGCATTTGGCAGGTGCCGGAGGGTCTGGCCGTGGCTCCCGATGGCGGCGACTTCGCGCGCGTCCACGCCCGCGATAGCCAGCAATTCGAGTGCAGCGTCGCGAAAGGCGGTCCCGGTTGCCCGATCGAGTTCTGTGACATCGTAGATTTCCTGATCGACTGGTTTTGCGATTGCGCTCAGCAAGCGTTCGCGCAGTTCCGGCGGGTAAGGGTGACTGACAGTTTCCACAATCGATACTGATGATTCGCCAAACTCGGCCAGCGCAGCATCAATGCCGTCCATGCTTGTACCAGACATGAGGCCGATGAAGAGATTATTCATGACTCGCTCGCGTCTATGGCGAAGCGAAAGAAATACTGGCTAGCTGAGTGCGCTTGAAATTGTCGAGTTCTTCAAGAATCGGCGCGGATTCGGCCATGAATTCCTGTCGATACTTGTCGGCGATCGGATCGGCTTGTGGCAATTCGACGGTGCGTGGATTGCGGTGTACGCCGTTGAGCCGATATTCGTAGTGCAGGTGTGCGCCCGTGACCAGTCCCGTCGCACCGACATAGCCAATCGTCTGCCCCTGTCGAACCCTGGAGCCATTGCGTGCCTTGCTGGCGAAGCGCGACATGTGGGCATACAACGTCGTGATATTGCCGCCGTGCTGCAGGATGACGACGTTGCCATAGCCACTTTTCTTCCCGCGAAAAATGACTTTGCCATCACCCGACGCTTTGATCGGCGTGCCGTGCGGGGCAGCATAATCGACGCCACGGTGCGGGCGAACCGTTTTCAGGACTGGATGCCGCCGATTCGGATTAAAGGAGGAACTGACCCGAAAATCGACCGGCGAGCGTAGAAACGCTTTGCGGACACTATGCCCGTCGGGCGTGAAATAGTCGCTGCGACCGGTCTCGTCCACAAACCGGACTGCACGATTAGTCCTGCCGTTGTTATTGAATTCCGCGGCTATGATCTCGCCGTCGGTGACAAACTCACCGTCCTGCCAGATTTCTTCCCACTGCAGGTAGTAGTTGTCGCCATTGCGAATATCGAGAACAAAGTCGACGTCCCAGGCAAAGATACCGGCCAGGTTCATGATGAGTTTGTCGGACAGGCCGGCCTCGGCGCCGCTCTCATATAAAGAGGTCTCGATTACACCGAAAGCCATGCGTTTGCGCTTCTCTATCGGTCGCTCGACGATCGTTGCAACGAATCCGGCGTCCGCGCGCTCCACCTGCAATGCGCGGGTCAGGTCCAGGACAGAATACATGCTGATCAGCTGTCCCTCGTCATGGGTAATCTCGAACACGTCGCCCGGCCGAATTCTACGGAGCTGTGCCTTGGCCTCTTCCAGGCTTGCGATGCTGGATAAATTGCCGAGATCCAGCTGGTGCTTCCGGAATAGCTGGTCCATGGTGTCGCCGGATTTAATCTCGAGCCTTAGCGTCTGGTAATCGGGCTCGGGAGCCAGCACCAAAGGGACATCGCTGACGACAATATCATCAACAGGAAAAGGTTCGCCGGGTGCGGCGCTCATGCCGGGTGCTGTTATCGGGGCTGCTGCGTCCTGGTCTGAGTCATCTACGGTAGACAACAGCGCGAGACCGAGGAGCGGGATGCCGAGACCAACGACGAACCATTGAACCGCCTTGGCTTTTTTTGGCGATTTTGCGGCCGTCGGTTTGTAATCGTGTAGCAGTTGACTGCTCGAACGACGCAAGTCGGCGTCCCCTGATTTCTGGATGCCGCTACTCTACCGTGAGGTTTGGTGCAGGTCAAAGCGACAGGTCACAAGTCTTGGTTCAAAAACAATGCTAAAGTTCGGCAGCAATTTTTTAGACGCAAACAATCATTAATGACAGATCCAGAACAACAATTAGCCGAGTTGCTTCGCGGCGCTGACGAGGTGCTGCCAGACGGCGGATTGGCGGCAAAACTGAAAAAGGACAAGCCGTTGGTCGTCAAGACCGGCTTCGATCCGACGGCGCCGGATTTGCATCTTGGCCATACCGTGCTGATCAACAAAATGCGGCAGTTCCAGGAGTTTGGCCACGAGGTCACCTTCCTGATCGGCGACTTCACCGGCATGATCGGTGATCCTTCAGGTCGCGATGCCATGCGACCACCGCTGACCACCGAAGAGATTCAGGCGAACGCTGACACATACAAGGAACAGGTGTTCAAGATTCTGGATCCTGACACGACTCGCATCGCATTCAACTCGACCTGGATGAGCGAACTCGGCGCGGCGGGGCTGATCAAGCTTGCGTCGCACCACACCGTGGCGCGCATGCTGGAACGCGATGACTTCAGCAAGCGCTATAAAGGTGGGGTTCCGATCTCCATCCACGAGTTCTTGTATCCGATCGTGCAGGGCTACGATTCTGTTGCGTTGAAGGCGGACGTTGAGCTCGGTGGCACTGACCAGAAATTCAACTTGCTCGTTGGACGGCAATTGCAGCAGGACTTCGGCCAGGAGCCGCAGATTGTGCTGACCATGCCTCTGCTTGAAGGGCTCGACGGTGTTGAGAAGATGTCGAAGTCCAAGGGCAACTACATCGGTATTACTGATGCGCCCGGGGAAATGTTTGGCAAGGTCATGTCGATCTCTGATGATCTGATGTGGCGTTACTTTGAGCTGCTGAGCTTTCGTTCCATCGAAGATATTGCTGCAGTTCGCCAGGGCGTAGACGACGGCCGCAATCCACGCGATGCCAAATTCGAGCTGGCCGCAGAAATCGTTGCCCGTTTTCATAGCGATGCTGCTGCGAAAGCTGCGCAGCAGGAATTCGTGTCGCGCTTTCAGCAAGGCGCCATGCCGGAGGAGATTCCCGAGGTCACGCTACAAAGCGACGATGGCCACCTGGGAATCGCGCATTTGCTAAAAGCGGCCGGCCTGGTTGCCAGCACTTCCGAGGCATTTCGCATGATCAAGCAGGGCGCCGTAAGAATCGATGGCACGCGGGTAGAGGATCGAGCTCTGCAGGTTGATGCGGGGAGTGCCAATGTCTACCAGGTCGGCAAACGCAAATTTGCCCTTGTCCAATTAAAGTAGAGGGAAACTCATGGCAGGATTGGCGTCTAAGCAAGCTATGAGAAAAAAATCACCGATTCACGCCTTTATCATCCTGTTCCTGCTCCCCGCTTGCCCGGTCTTTGCTGATTCTTTTGAGGAAGCAGAGAAGCTCGAGCAACATCGGCAGCAGGTCTTTCAAAACCAGGTGGAACTTCTGGTCGAAAGCCTGAACATGGGTACGTTCGAGATGTTTGTCAGTGCCATCGACCGGCAAGATTTTCTGGATCGGATCTACGGGCTGCGTCTGATCGACCAACGCCTCAAGCGCGATTTTACTGAGCGCATGGAGTTTCAGTTTGAAGGGCTCATCAAGGACGGCTTCCGCGCGAGCCGCGGAGAAGTCAACGCCACGCTGCTGGGCGTGGAGTCTCGTGGCGACCGCGGACGAGCCCTGGTCCGTTACAACCTGCCCGAGTTGCAGTTCAGCTATCACGAATACGATCTGCGCCTCGATGAGGACGAAAGCGTCGTTGTCATCGACTGGGTCGACTGGCTGGAGGGCCAGCGCTTCACGGACGCGGTAGGAAATTCGCTGGTCATGGCGGCTCCCAGCGAGTCGGCCGTGCGTAAGCTGATCGATATCCAGAATGTCAAAGAGGCCGACCTGTTCCAGCTCAGGGAGTTGTTGAAGGCGGCCCGCGATCGACAGACCAAACGCTATTCGGAAATATATGCTCAGCTGGATCCGGTGTTGCGCAAGCAGCGGATTGTCGTGTTGCAAAACGTTCTGCTCGCACGAGCCGTAAACAATCGGCGTTACTTGCGCGAGGCGCTGGTTGAGATGGCCGAGCATTTTCCCGAAGAACCACTTTACTCATTAATGTTGCTTGACTATTACGTGCCCACCCGGCAATTCGACGATGCGATTGCCGGGTTGCAGCGGACCTACGCCAAATTCGGCTTTGACGACGCCGCGATGGAGGCGCGCATATCCGCGATTACGCTCGCTATGGGCAATGCCGCGGACGCTGCCGCCTATGCCGAGCGCGCCATCTTGTTCGAGCCAGGTCTCGAGCTTGGTTGGTGGTCGGCGCTGCGCGCACGGGTAGAAACACAGGATTTTCCCGGGGCGATCAAGGCACTGGAGCAATTGGAAGACGAATTCGGCCACAAGTTACGGGCAGAGCAACTGCAGGGCGACAAGTCCTTCGCGCCGTTACTGGCCTCGGCCGAATTCCAGAGCTGGTCCGCGTCTCGCTAGCCGATGTGACTATTGTCGACTTTGCGCCTGAGTACGCCGAGGCCTTCAAGGGCCTGAATCTCGAATGGTTGGAAAAGTACTTTTGGGTCGAGGAGATTGATCGCGTCATTCTGTCCAACCCCGAGGCCGAGGTTATCGACCATGGCGGACAGATCCTGTTTGCACTGGTCGAGGACGAAGCGGTAGGAACGGTGGCGCTGAAGCATCATGGCGACGGGCGCTTCGAATTGACCAAGATGGCGGTAACGGCCGGCTACCAGGGCCGGGGAATCGGTCATGCGCTGCTGGATGCGGCAATTCAGCGGTTTGAAGACGCTGCTGGCCGCGAGCTGTTTCTGGAGTCGCACAGCAGTCTGAAAACAGCTCTGAAGATGTACGCGGCTGCGGGTTTCCGCCACGCGACGCATCCCGGGGGCTCCGACTATGCGCGATCCGACACCTATATGATCTATGAGAAAAATTAAAAACCATTGAAAAATAAGGCAAAAGTGGTTTCCGTGCGGATTTTGGCCATGAATTTTCATAAATCTTGCCAATAAGTGTTGACGAGAGGTTGATCGTCGCTATAATGCCCGTCCGCTGCAGGTACGGTGTCCTGCAACGCACCTCCAATTAGAAGTACAAAGCAGGCCCGGGCTGTTCAACCGACCCGTTTGGCCTGTATAATTGTGGGTTCCCCCTAAAACAGGGACAGGCTACTGATTCACCGTTTTGCCCAAGGGCAGAAAATTAGTGAATCAGTAGCCTGTCCCCGATTTTCGGGATCGTTCTTTAAAAATTTAATCAGATAATTTGTGTGGGTGCTTGCGTTGGAATTTGCATTGGCAAAATCAAACGTAAGAACCAAGTCAGTTAGAAGTAATTGAAGTTGGGGATTACGTCTTTAGATTAAGCTCAAAGCTTAAAACTGAAGAGTTTGATCCTGGCTCAGATTGAACGCTGGCGGCATGCCTAACACATGCAAGTCGAACGGAAACGATGGGAGCTTGCTCCCAGGCGTCGAGTGGCGGACGGGTGAGTAATACTT
>Ga0102946_1000329_pt1 | contig 16509 bp, 13 predicted proteins | sample SalPon2A_A_D1_MG_FD_78209 | JGI IMG/M metagenome (GOLD analysis project Ga0102946, IMG submission 78209) | Soil microbial communities from South San Francisco under conditions of wetland restoration - Salt Pond MetaG R2A_A_D1_MG | ecosystem: Environmental > Terrestrial > Soil > Wetlands | place... | reverse complement strand
TCAGGTTGTAGGCGACCATCGCCGCCATTCCCGTGACGTTCTCCTGGTAGGCGCGGCGCCAGAAGGCGGCTAGCGATCGGCGGGCGGTCCGCGGGCTCAACGGCGCTCGACCGCGCCTCGCAGCGCCGCCGCGGCGCGGCCGGCGGCGCGGAACCCCAGGCTCGCTGCCTCGCCGGCCAGCGAGATGCCGGCGCGGGCGAGCGCCTCGACCTCGGCCTCCCGGCCCCGCTCGGGCGCCGGCTCGGCGTCCTCGGAGGCCGCGTCCGGGGCGTCTTCCTGCCTGGCGGCCTCCCTGCGGGGGCTGCGAACGGAGGGCCGGCTGCGTGGCAGGTTGCCGAAGATCCTGTCTCCGGAGGCCGGCTCGGCGTCGTCCGGCCCCGGTGCTGCCTGCTGCTCAGCGGAGCTCATCGGGACCTATTTCACAGCCTTTGGCGGACGGGCGCGTTGCGATCCCGCCCGCGAGGACGGCGTGGGCTAATCCAATCGTGGCGTTCGTCCGTAACTTGCGGGCAGACGATGTGTTTGTAGAGTCGAGGTCGGTGATCTCAGCGGGCGTCACGGACGCCGCCCCCGTGATCGCGGTCCCGGAACCCGCTATTTGCGGCGGTCTGGGCCTTGACTTCACAAAATATAGTGGCTAAACTGCCGACAGCGACAGGTCTGATCACAGCCAGATAACAGCAGTAGTCACGCGAAACGGAGCCGGCCGGATCCGTTTTTTGGCGCCCAGACTCAACTCGGGGGCTGCGCCACCCGATATATGCACTGCCGGCCGCTGACGATCGCCACCCCCGCAGGGGCTACCACCAAAAACCCACGAGGAAAAGAACGGAGCGCGAAACCGCGAATGCTTGTAGCTGAGCTTCAGGAACTCGAAGAGGTAAAGAACCTACTGACGAAGGGTCAGCAGGTCGGCGTGCTCACCTTCGGCGAGATCGCGACCGCGGTCGCCGAGGTCGATGTAGACGAGGGCGACATCGAGGAGCTCTACGGACACCTCGAGCGCTCCGGCATCGAGCTGGTCGAGGATGTGGATCCAGCGCAGGCCTCGACGCCCGAGCGAGACGACGGCAAGCGTGGCAAGCGCCGCGTGAAGACCGCGATCGACCTCAAGCCGGACATGACCACGGACAGCCTGCAGCTGTTCCTCAAGGACATCGGCAAGGTGCGTCTGCTGACGGCGGCCGAGGAGGTCGAGCTCGCGAAGCGCATCGAGCGTGGCGACCTCGCCGCGAAGGAGAAGATGGTCGAGTCGAACCTCCGGCTCGTCGTCTCGATCGCCAAGAACTACCGGAACCAGGGGCTTCCGTTCCTCGACCTGATCCAGGAGGGGACGCTGGGCCTCGTCCGCGCCGCTGAGAAGTTCGACTATCGGAAGGGCTTCAAGTTCTCGACCTATGCGACCTGGTGGATCCGCCAGGCGATCGCCCGTGCTCTGGCCGACAAGGCCCGCACGATCCGCATCCCCGTCCACGTCGTCGAGAAGCTGAACAAGATCGGCCGCGCCGAGCGCAAGCTCGTCACCGAGCTCGGTCGCGAGCCGACCCCCGAGGAGATCGCCGAGGTCACCGGTATCGAGCCCGAGGAGGTCGACTCGATCAAGCGCTCCGCGCAGGCTCCGGTCTCCCTCGAGAAGCCGGTCGGCGACGAGGAGGAGTCGGAGTTCGGCCAGTTCATCGCCGATGAGAAGGCCGAGTCGCCGTTCGATCGCGCCGCCGACCTGCTCACCAAGGAGGCGCTCCGCGAGGCGCTCGAGAACCTCTCCTACCGGGAGCGTCGTGTGCTCGAGCTCCGCTACGGGCTCGGCGGCGAGCATCCGCGGACGCTGGACGAGGTCGGGCGGACGTTCAACGTCACTCGTGAGCGTATTCGGCAGATCGAGAATCAGTCCTTGAAGAAGTTGCAGACGCTTGCTGAGGCTCAGAAGCTGCGCGAGGTCGCCTGACGTTCCTGGTGTGGCGCGGGCGGGGGACCGCCCGCGCTCGCATCTCACGCGCTCAGGGTGCGGACGTCGGTGGTGTTGCTCCGTGCGGAAGACGCGCGGACGGTCCCCCGCCCACGCCACTCGGAGCGCCGGCTCCGGGACGGCTCGGCTCGGCCCGGCCCGTTCTTTTGGTGAGCGGCGTGGGCGTTACTCTTTGCTTCTGATGCGGCGGGTGTTGTTCCGGGGGTTTGGGGTTTCGTGCTTGGTCGTCCTTGCGGCCGTGTTGTTGTTCGCCGCCTCATCGGAGGCCAAGCAGGGCAAGCGGGTCAAGCAGCCCAACATCGTCCTGGTCACCACCGATGATCAGCCGCTCAGCACGTTCACCCGCGAGTACATGCCGCAGACGTTCAAGCGGCTCGTCGACAAGGGGACGAGCTTTGAGGACGCCGTGGTCAACGTGCCGCTCTGCTGCCCGTCGCGCGCCACGTTGATCACCGGGCAGTACCCCCACAACCACGGCGTGCTCGCCAATAGCCCGGGGTACGGCTCCCTGGTCGATGAGCGGAACGTCCTCCCGGTCTGGCTGCGACGGGCCGGCTACCGGACCGCCCATTTTGGCAAGTGGCTGCACGGCTACGAGGACGTCCGCGGGACGAGCCCGGCGCCCGGCTGGAACCGTTGGCTTGCCCAGCTCAACAGAAGGCGCTACTACGACTACAAGCTCTCCAACGATGGACGGGTGATCAACTTCGGCAGCAGGCGCCGCGACCACCTGACCGGGGTGATGACCCGGGCGGTCTCCCGCTACCTCGTCGACAACCTGGGGCGCCGCAGGCCCCTCTTCATCCAGCTGCATCACTACGCGCCCCATGTCGGCGCCGGGCCGCGCGGCTCGGCCACCCGCTGTGCCGGGGCGCCCGAGCCCTCTCCGCGCGACCGGCGAACGGCCGAGTCGGAGGTCGCGCCTCGCGGCCCGTCGTTCAATGAGGAGGACCTCTCCGACAAGCCCTACTTCGTGCAGCCGCCGCTGCTCGGCGCCGAGCAGCTCGACTCCGTCGACCGGCGCTTCCGCTGCACGGTCGAGTCGGTCGCGGGGGTCGATCGGAGTCTCAAGCGGATCTTCAAGCGGCTGCGCCAGGCGGGGGAGATTCGCAACACCGCCTTCCTGTTTCTCACCGACAACGGGTACTTCCTGGGTGAGCACAGGATCCCGAAGGGCAAGGCCCGCCCCTGGGAGGAGGCGATCCGCACGCCGCTGGTGGTGCGTCCGCCGCGCGGGTTCGGGGACGTTGGTGAGCGGGTCCCCGAACAGGTCGGGAGCATCGACGTCGTGCCGACGATCCTCGCCCTCGCCGGGGCCGAGGCCTGCCGCAGCGGCGGCTGCCGGTCGATGGATGGCCGCTCCCTGCTGCCCGCGATGCGAGGGCGGGGCACCAGGCTTCTCCGCAACCGGGCGCTGCTGATCGAGATGGCGGACGACTCGCGGGACTCGAGGAACTTCGCCTGTCACTTCCAGGCCCTCCGCACGGGTTCCGACGTGCTGATCCGCAACTCCGAGTTTCCCGATCCCGACACCCGGAAGTGCGAGCCGGGAGTCCTCTACGAGCACTATGCGATCGGCTCCGACCCCTTCCAGCTCCGCAACGAAATCGGCTCGGGTGGGCTGCCCGAGACCGCTGAGCAGGCCGCGCTCGCGGAGCGCCTCGACCGCCTCCGCTCCTGCTCGGGCCTGGAGGGTCGCGACCCGGAGCCCGCGGGCGGGTACTGCGAATAGGCGCCCATCGGGGCGAAAGGGCTCAAGCCCGTGGCTGAGGCGCCGATAGACCCAGTGATGGCAATCGACATCGATGATCTGCTGCGCCATCTGGTCGAGCACGAGGGATCCGACCTTCACCTGAAGGTCGGCGCGAAGCCGACGACCAGAGTTGATGGCACCCTGCGGCCCGTGTCCGAGGCCGAGGAGCTCAAACCCGAGGACACCGAGGCGGCGCTGCGCCAGCTGATCAACGACGACCGGAGTCGCGAGGAGTTTGCCGCCGAGGGGGAGGCCGACTTCGCCTATTCCCTGCGCGGCGTCTCGCGCTTCCGCGTCAACGCGTTCCGGCAGCGCGGCGCGGTCTCGATCGTCTGTCGCGCGATCCCGTTTCAGGTCCGCTCGATCGAGGAGCTGATGCTGCCGCCGGTGATCGGGCGGCTCGCCGACGAGCAGCGCGGGATCATCCTGCTCACCGGGACGACGGGGTCGGGGAAGTCGACGACGCTCGCGGCGGTGATCGACCACATCAACAACAACTACCCACACCACATCATCACGCTGGAGGATCCGATCGAGTACCTCCATCGCGACAAGCGCTCGATCGTCAATCAGCGGGAGGTCGGCGCCGACACCAAGAGCTTCAGCAAGGCCATGAAGCGGGTTCTCCGCCAGGACCCCGACGTGATCCTGGTCGGCGAGATGCGGGACGAGGAAACGGTGCGAACCGCGCTCAGCGCCGCTGAGACCGGCCACCTGGTGCTCTCCACGCTCCACACGCTGGACGCGACCGAGACGATCAACCGGATCATCGACTTCTTCCCACCGCACCTCCAGCAGCAGGCTCGGGTGATGCTCGCCTCGACCCTGAAGGGGGCCGTCTCGCAACGCCTCGTTCCGACCGCGGACGGGGTTGGGCGGGTCGCGGCGAGCGAGATCCTCGTCGTCACGGGCCGCGTCCAGGACCTGATCCTGAATCCGACCGAGACGGGCAAGATCAGCCAGGTCATCGCGGAGGGGGAGTACTACGGGATGCAGACCTTCGACCAGTCGCTGCTCAAGCACGTCTCCGAGGGCAGGGTCGCCGAGGAAGTGGCGATGGAGTTCGCCACCAGTCCGCACGACTTCAAGCTGATGCTCGCCTCCGCGGGCAAGCGAGCCAGCGATCTCAGTCAGCTGTTCGAGGACGAGGACGAGGACGGGGAGGGCGACGACGACGTGGTCGGCTCCGACCCGGTGCCGGTCCCCGATGCCTCCGATCCGCCGGACCCGCCGCCGGATCCCGACGCTGCACCCGATCCCGACCCCGCACCCGATCCCGACGCTCAGCCGGGGGAGGCGCACGTGGACTACGGCTCCCCGGAGCATGCCTACGGCAGGTCGACGACCCCGCAGCGGCCCGTGCCCGATGCGCCCCCGCCGAGCGCCGATCAGCCGGTCCCCGCGGCTCAGGTCGAGCCCTCGCCGACGGACCCGCCGCCGCCGTCCCCCGAGCGTGGCGAGCCCTCCGACCCGGACGCCGATTCGGCCCCGGGCCTCGGCGGCGAGGAGTATTCGTCGATCTGGGAGCAGGACTCGGACCCCTCGGCACCCCCCAGCCCGCCACCGGCCTCGAAGCCGGGACGGGCCGAGGACCGGCTCGCCGAGTTCCGGCCGCCGCCGCGATCCGCTGATTAGGCCCCCGCTCGCGGGACGATCGGAGGGGATCCCTATACTTCAGTTCGTGAAGCGTCGCATTGCGACGCCTACCCGGGAGGCTTCCGGGCCGGCTTCCAATCGCGCGGAGACCGAGAGTGAACAACGACAGCAACTGCCCAGTCTGCGCATGCGCCGAGATCATCTCCGGCAAGTGGACGCTGCTCGTGATCAGGGACCTCGCCGAGGGCTCGCAGCGGTTCTGTGAGCTCGAGCGTTCGCTCGAGGGGATCAGTCCCAGGACCCTCTCGCTGCGCCTGCGAGCGCTCGAGGAACAGGGCGTGGTCGAGCGCCATACCTACCCCGAGGTCCCGCCCCGGGTGGAGTACGCGCTCACCGACAAGGGCCGCGACCTGGCGCCGCTGATCGACGATATGCGCAGCTACGGGCGCCGCTGGCTCTGCGTGGAGGACTCGGAACCCGCGGAGCGGGTCCGGACGGTCGCCGCCTCCGCCTGAGCGCCTGAGCGCCTGAGCGCCCGCGCGTCCCGCTCGGCGCCATCGGATAAACCGCAAGGAAACTTGCAGCGCAGGATCGCGCTCGGGCCGGGCGAAGACGGCTCACGTGCGCGACCTTCACCTGAGACACACACTGACCACGCTGGCCCGCGACGCTTCGGCGGTCTTCGACGAGATCGCCGAGTCCGGCCAGGAAATTCCCTACGAGATCGCCGAGTCCGGTGAATCCTCCGCCTTCTGCCAGTACCGGCCGCTGACCGCGAGGTTCGTTCGCGACAACGCGGCCGAGCTGCGCGAGCTGGAGAGCTTTCGCGAGGCGACCGAGACGATGCGGCGCAGCGACCTCGCGGCGACGTACCTCTCCGAGGCGGCCATCAATCCCCCGGCTGACGCTGTCGAGCAGGCGACGCTGGCCGTCACCTACTTCCTCGCTCGGCTCTGGGACGGGTGTTCTGACTTCGAGATCGACGACGACCGCTTCAGCGCCGCGCTCGAGGAGATCGAGCAGTGCGCGGAGCCCGAGGCCGGTGAGGTAGAGGCGATCGTTCCCCTGGTCGGGTTCGCCGCCCCATGCACGCGGATCGACCTCAACGGCGCTTCGATCGTGCGCGCGGACACCGTGGACGCCCCCCCTGAGGCCGCCGCAGGCGACCGTCCGGCGGGCGCCGGGTGGGAGCCCACCTTCCTGATCAGCGCGCGTATCGCTCTCGACGAGGACGGCGGCCTGTCGGGGGCCGGCGATCGCGTCGCCCGGACCTTCGAGCGGCTCGTAACGACTCTCCGGCTCTTCAAGGCGGGTGGAGTCGGCCTCGGCCCTTACGGCTGGGTCCGGGTTGCCGGGGACCGCTGGCGCCGGATCTCGACGGGCGCCGGCCGCCCCCGCGCGGGCGGCTACCGACTCGCCGAGGAGGAGATTCCGGACCTCGTCGATCTTGCCCGCGTCGTCTCGGTTCACCCGAAGCGGATGGGGCGCCTCCGGAGGGCCCTGCTGCGCTTCGAGAGCGGTCTCGACCGGCGCGGCGCCGTCGACGCGCTCAACGACCACCTGCTCGCGCTGCGGTTCCTGCTCGAGGGCGAGGGTCCCGCGGGCGTCGGGCTGCCGATGCGGGCCGCCGCGCTCGCCGGAGACGCCGATCAGCGGACTGAGATCAAGCGCACGATCGAGCAGGCGACCGCGCTCGAGCGCGAGCTCTGGAGCGGGGAGCCGGCCGGCTCCGCCGAGGCGTCCCCCCCGCAGATCGCCATGCAGGTCGAATCGCTGCTGCGCACGATCATCCGCCGTGGAGTCAGCGGCGAGCTCGGCTCCGACCTCCGCGCCGCGGCCGACGAGATGCTGCTCGCCGACGGCCTCGCGGTCGGCGAGGGTTCGAGCACTCAGGGCGAGACCAGCGAATGGGAGACCCAGCCGGAGGTCGAGGCCGAGCACGAGGCCCACGTGGCCGAGGAGCTCGAGCCGGAGACCAGCGGTCACGACGTGGCCGCCGCGTTCCAGCGCTTCGAGGCCGACCCGGCACCCGAGATCGTTGCGAGCCGGCCCACCGGGCCCGAGGCGCCGCGCTCGATCGAGGCCGATGCCACACCCACGTCCGAGCCCCGCACACGATCGACCGATGAGGAGCGACCGATGAGCCAGCCGCTGCAGCAGGAGTTCAACCAGATCGAGGCCGGCCTCGGTCGGGCCGAGGAGGCCCCTGAGCCCGAGGCCGCCGAGCCGGAGGCGCAGGCGCAGGCTCAGACGCAGACGTCCGAGGAGCCCGCGACCACCGAGGAGCCCGCGAGCTGGCTCGAGGAGGTCGATCAGCGCCCGGAGGAGGCGATGGAGTTCCCGAAGGCGAGCCGTGCCCGCGATGACAACCACATCGACGAGCTCTCGAAGCCGCCGATGGAGCGCGAGGAGGTTCGCGCCCGCGTCGAGTATCTCTTCCCCCGCACCGAGACCAACTGGACCGTCGGGCAGGGACGCCGCCAGGCGAAGGCCGGCTGACCCCCGGTCAGGTCCCGGTCGGGCCGGGATCACCGCCGAACAGGTGGGCGTTGATCGCGAAGAGGCCGCCCAGGTCGTGCACGTCCTCGCTCAGGTACGGAACCTCGATCACAGCTGAGGCCCGCATCTGGCGGCCGAGCTTCGCGATGTTCGCCGCGTCGCGCTCGGCCAGAGCCCGGTAGTCCTCGTAGTTGGCTGCGACTCGCGTGGCCAGGTCGCGAGCGCCGAGCAGGCGCTCGAGCGAGCCGACATCGGCGGGTCCGCCGCGACCGGCATCCCCGGCGCCGTCGGTGTGGACCTTGTTGACGATCACGCCCCCGAAGGGCAGCTCCGCCTCGCGCAGCTTGCGCCGGAAGTAGACGGCCTCGTTGATCGGCTCACCGGCCGGGCCGCAGACGACGAGGAAGGTGCTGGCCGGGTCGGCGAGCAGCTCGTTGACCCGCTTGGCCCGCTCGCGGAAGCCGCCGACCATGCCGCTCATCGCGTTGAAGAACTCGGAGAGGTCCTCGATCAGGTCCATCCCGGTCACTCGCTTGAGCACGCTGAAGATGACCGAGGTGCCCCGCCCGAGCACGCGCATCCCGAGCCCGGTCGGGCGGATGAACAGCTGCAGCGAGCGGCCCTCAATGAACTGCGTCAGCCGCCTGGGGGCATCGAGAAAGTCGAGCGCGTTGCGGCTCGGAGGCGTGTCGAGGATCAGCAGGTCGTAGCGCCCCTCCGAGTGGATCTCGAAGAGCTTCTCCATCGCCATGTACTCCTGCGACCCGGCGAGCGCGTTCGAGATCTGGCGGTAGATCCGGTTCTCGAGGATGCGCTCCCGGGTCTCCTCGTCGGGCGCGTGCTTGCGCACGACCTCGTCAAACGTCGCCTTTGCGTCGAGCATCATGGCCCAGAGCTCTCCGTCGCCCGGATCGATCCCCGCCTCGGTGAACAGCGCGGGGTCGACCCTGCGTTCCGTGTTGCCGAGCTCGGGCAATCCGAGCGAGTCGGCGAGGCGCTTGGCCGGATCGATGGTGAGCACCGCGACCCGCTTCCCACGGGCCGCCATCCCGGCCGCGATAGCGGCGGACGTCGTCGTCTTTCCGACGCCGCCGGAACCGGCGCAGATACAGATCGACTTGCCCTCGAGCATCGTCTCGATGCTCGCCGCCCCCCTCGCCCGCTGAGCGCCGGCCGCGGTCACTCTGCGGCCATCCCCGCGAGCTCGTCGAGCTCCTCTACGCCCAGCTCCGGCGCGAACAGGAACGGGAGCTCAGCCACGTCGGTTCGGGCAAGCTCGCGGAGCCGCTCGAGCTGTTCCGCGTGCCCGGCGGCGCGCTTCGCCTGATCCAGCGCCGCCGCGAGCGCCATTGCCTGCGCGTCCATCGCATCGTCCTGCGCCGCCGCGATGCGCTCCAGCTCTGCGGCCGAGAACCGCTGCGGGTAGACCGCGTTCATATAGATCCGATCGATCGCGATGCCGATCGAGTCGATCAACTCGGCCTCCAGCGTCGCCGTCTCGTTGACGGGCATCTCCTCCGGGAGCGCGATCAGGATCGCGCCCGCCTTGCGGTGATTGGTGATCGTCTTGTTGATCGTCGCGGCCTGGTGGGCCATCGGCCCGACGCGGGCGATCTCGGCGAAGGTCTTGGGCGTCTGCATCAGCCCGAGCCCGTGGCCGGTGGCGGGCGCATCGACGATCACGAGGTCGTACGGCTTGCCGCGGCGAGCTTTGCGCTCATCGAGCGCCAATTCCCAGATCTTGCCGATCGTCACCATCTCGGCGAGGCCCGGCGTCGCCGCTGCCAGGTAGTTGAAGATCTTGCTCCGATAGAGGAGGTCGCCCATCGCCTTGACCGGAAGCTGCAGCTCGAGATACTCGCGGATCGAGTGATCGGGATCGATCGAGATCGCGCTCAGGTTCTCTCGCAGCTCGACCTCGTGGAAGCCGATCTCCGCCTTCCCGAAGATTCGCGACGCGGACTCCTGGGCGGCGACCTCGCAGACGATCGTGCGCCTGCCCGCGGCCGCTGCCGCCACTCCGAGGGCGAGGGCGACGGTTGTCTTGCCCACGCCGCCCTTGCCCGTCACGAACAGGATTCGCTTGTCGAAGAGGTCGGTGATCGGGCGCATTCTCCCAACTGCCGCCCCCTGGGAGGGCCGGGCGCCCGCCTGCAGGCCGCCGAACTTCTGACATCAATTGGAGGAATGGGCAGCCGGTAGGCGAAAAAGGCCGACGAGATGGGCTTCTTCAACAGGAAACAGTCGGATGACCGGCGTGGTGCGGATCCCGAGCCGCAGGCGCGAAACAGCGATCAGGACGGCGGCGCTCAGAGCGAGCGACCCACCGAGCCGATGGGGACCGGGGCCTCGGCGCCGGTGCAGTCACCGGAGACCGACTCGAACGAGTCCGCCGAGCGCGACCTGAAACCCCCCGAGCCGGAGGCAACCGAGCCCACCGTGGTCAAGACGCCCGAGCAGGACACCGGCAGCATCGAGAAGGACGAGCTGCGCCGCGCGGTGAGCGCGCGTGGCCGGGAGCAGGCACAGGCCGAGGACGCTGGCGAGACCGAAGAGGCCAAGGAGGCCGAAGCGGAGGACGCCCGTGTGTCCGCCGAGGATCTGATCGCTCCGACGCCGCAGCGCAAGCACCCGTTCCAGCCCGAGGTCGAACAGAAGCGGGGAGAGCGGCGGATGCAGGTCTATGCCTTCGCCAATCAGAAGGGCGGGGTCGCGAAAACGACGACCACCCTGAACCTCGCGGTCGCGCTCAAGGAGTCGGGCCACGACGTGCTCTGCATCGATCTCGATCCCCAGGGCAACCTGACCATGAGCCAGGGGATCGACCCCGACGAGGTGGACAAGTCTCTGTACGACGTGCTCGTCAACCAGGCCCCGATCAGCGAGATCATCCGCCACCAGGAGATCGACATCGCCGTGGCCTCGATCGACCTCGCCGGCGCCGAGATCGCGATGAGCACGCAGATCGGCCGCGAGCGGGCGCTGCAGAAGGCGCTTGCCGAGATCGAGGATCAGTACGACTTCGTCTGCATCGACACCCCGCCGAGCCTCGGCCTGCTGACGATCAACGCGCTGACGGCGGCGGACAAGGTGATCGTCCCCGTCCAGTGCGAGTATCTGTCGATGCGTGGCTTGATCCAACTCCAGAACACGCTGCAGATGATTCGCGAGAACCTCAATCCAGATGTGCAGATCGAGGGCATCCTGCCGACCATGCTCGACTCGCGCACGGTCCACGCCAAGGAGGCGGTGGAGATCCTCGAGGAGAACTTTGGCGATCTCGTCTTCAAGTCGAGGATCAAGAAGGCGATCAAGTTCGCGGAGGCTCCGGTGAAGGGCAGCTCCGTTCTCAAGTACGATCCGGGCAGCAATGCGGCCGGGTACTATCGAGACCTTGCGGAGGAGGTCCTGACACATGGCGAGGCGACCTAAGCGAGCCAGCATGCGCGAGGGTCCGCTCGCGGACCTGTTCCGCTCCACCGAGGCGCCCGACGATCCGCCCGAGCCGCCCGCCAGGCCCGAGCGCCGCGAGGAGCGCGAGGAGCGTGGGGCCGCTGCACCCGAGCCGCCGGCCGAGGAGCAGGAGACCTCCGCGCAGCCGGAGTCGACGCCTGAGTCCGAGCCGGTTGCCGAGGAGCCGCCCGCTCCCGAGCCCAAGCCTGAGTACAAGCCTCGCGACGAGCCCGTGCCCTCACCCGGGTCGACGTCCGCAGCATCCGAGCCTGGCGCCGTTCCCCGGCGCGAGCCCAAGGACCGCCTGCGCGACGTCTTCGGTCGTGGCGACGAGCGCGAGCCCGCCTACGGGCGCACCGAGCCCGCGGCTGCCGGTTCGGCTGCACCGGAGATCCACGATCCGCTGATCCGCGTCGTCGGCGTCGGCGGCGGTGGGGTCAACGCGGTCAATCGCATGGTCGAGGCCGGGATCAGCGGCGTCGAGTTCATGGCGGTCAACACCGATCTTCAATCCCTTCAGTCGAGCGCCGCCGACGTGACCATTCACATCGGTGGCGGCGTCACGCGCGGGCTCGGCTCGGGCTCCGACCCCGAGCTCGGTTACCGCGCCGCGTTCGAGGAGCAGGACCGAATCAAGCGGATGCTCAAGGGCTCCGACATGGTCTTCGTCGCCGCCGGTGCCGGCGGGGGCACCGGTACCGGTGCCGCGCCGGTCCTCGCCCGGCTCGCGCGGGACGTCGGCGCGCTCACCGTCGGCATCGTCACCCGCCCGTTCGGATTCGAGGGCACCCGCCGCGCCAAGCAGGCGGAGAAGGGCATCGACGCGCTCGCCGACGAGGTCGACACGCTGATCGTCGTCCCCAACGATCGCCTGCTCTCGGTCCTCGAGCGCAACACCTCGATGGTCGAGGCCTTCCGGGTCGCGGACGATGTTCTGCGCCAGGGCGTCCAGGGCATCTCCGATCTGATCACGCTTCCGGCCCTGATCAACCTCGACTTCGCCGATGTCCGCACGACGATGAGGGACGCCGGCCCGGCGCTGCTCGGAATCGGAATGGGAACCGGTGATACCCGCGCGTCGGTCGCGGCCGAGAAGGCGATCTCCTCGCCACTGCTCGAGACCTCGATCGAGGGGGCGCGGTCGATCCTACTTTCGATCACCGGCGGTGGCGACCTCTCGCTGGTAGAGATCTCCGAAGCGGCACGGGTGATCCAGGAGGCTGCCCACCCGGAGGCCCACATCATCTTCGGCGCCAACGTCGACGAGGACCTCCACGAGCAGATCTGGGTGACGGTGATCGCGACCCGTTTCGACGCCCGCGGCCGCCGCGCCGACGGGTCCTCGACCGGCGTCCACCGCTCCACGGCCCGGCCGTCCGCGCGTCGCGGCAAGTCCGATCGGACCGGTGCCAAGCGCGTCCCGCGCCACGACGAGCAGCAGCCGGGCGATCTCGGCATCGACGTCCCCGAGTTCATCCCGAACTAGTCCATGACGGCGCCCCGCCCGCGCGGCGCCGTGGCCGCCGGACACCCGGAGACGGCAGAGGCCGGCGCCTGGGCGCTGCGCGAGGGCGGCAACGCGACCGACGCCGCGGTGGCCGCGATCGCGACCTCGATGGCCGTCGAGAGCCCGCTCACCGGCCTCGGCGCGGGCGGCTACATGCTCGTCTTCGAACCGGGGGCCGAGCCGGCGCTGCTCGACTTCTTCGTGGCAGCGCCGGGCCTTGGCGATCGCGAGCGCCGCTCCGAGCTGAATCCGATCGACGTCGACTTCGGCGGCACCGTGCAGGTCTTCAACATCGGCGCTGCCTCCTGCGGCGTGCCCGGGACCCCGGCTGGCCTGGTGGAGGCGAACCGGCGCTGGGGGTCGATGCCGCTCGAGACCCTGCTGCGGCCCGCGATCGGCCATGCCCGCAACGGCGTCCACGTCAATCGCCAGCAGGCGTACCTGCTCGAGATCCTCGGTCCGATCCTGACCCACGAGCCCGAGGGGATGGCCCTCTACGCGCCAGGCGACTCGCCGCTGACGGAGGGCGATCGCTTCGTCTTCGCCGAGCTCGCCGAGGCGCTCGAGCTGCTGGCCGCGGAGGGCGCCGACCCCTACTACCGTGGGGACGTCGCCGGCCGGATCTGCGACTGGGTGGGGCAGCGGGGAGGGCAACTCGCCCCTGAGGATCTCGCCGCGTATGAGCCCGTGGCGCGTGACCCGGTCCGGATCCGCTTCATGGGCAGCGAGATCCTCACCAACCCACCGCCCTCCTCGGGTGGTCTGCTGATCGCCCTGGTTCTGGCGCTGCTCGAGCGCCTCGAGCGCGCCGACCTGCCCGCGCTGGTGGCGGCGATGGAGGAGGCGCAGGAGGCACGGAGCATCGAGTTCGTGCAGGGCCTGAGCGAGCCCGGATTCGCCGACCGCTTCCTCGAGCCGCACCGGGTCGCTGAGGCGGAGCGCCGCTGCCGCGACGTCGTCCGTCCCGGAGGCCGACGCGCGGCTCCCGGTGATGCGCTCGGGTCGACCACCCACATCACGGCAGTCGACGGCGAGGGACGCTGCGCCAGCGTCACCTGCTCCAACGGCACCGGCTCCGGACTGCTGGTGCCCGGCACCGGCGTCCACGTGAACAACATGCTCGGCGAGCAGGACCTGAATCCGTTCGGATTCCACGAGCACGAGCCGACTCGCAGGCTGCCCTCGATGATGTCGCCGACGGTGGTGCTCCGGAACGGGGAGCTCGAGGCCGGGATGGGCAGTGCGGGCTCAAACCGGATCCGTGATGCGGTGGCCCAGGCGATCGTCCGGATCGTGGTCGACGGAATGGAGGCGGCCGACGCGGTTGCGGCGCCCAGGATCCACTACGAGGAGGGCAGGGTGCATGCCGAACCCGGCCTCGACGACGATGCCCTCTACGCCGTCGCCGAGCGCGGCTACGAGCTCGTGCGCTGGTCGTCGCAGAACCTCTTCTTCGGCGGGGTCAACGCGGTCGTCCGCGATGCCGCCAGCGGCACCCTCAGCGGCGCCGGTGATCCGCGGCGCGGCGGCGCGGTCGCCCTCGCCTAGTCGGGCGGGGCCGAACCGGGCCCTCTAGCCCGGCGGCTCCGGAGGAGTCATGCCTTGGATCGGCGCGTGGCCGTTGCCCCGGGCCCGCTCGGCAAGCTTCCGGGAGCGCTCGACCTGCCCTGCCAGCTCGGTCAGCGTCTTGCGCAGCAGCGTCAGCCGCTCCCGCTCGGTCGCGGCCTCGAGCAGGAGCTGTTTGGCCTCGACCTCGAGCTCGACCCGCGCGGCGATCTCGAACGCCGACGCTCCATCCGGCGGAGGGTCAGCGTCGGAGCCGACGGCCTCGAGCAGCTCCTTGAAGGAGGCGCGGGCAGCCTCGAGCTCGCCCGCCGGCGCGGGCTCGGGGTCGGGGAATCGCTCGACCACCGCCATCGGGTAGTGAGGCCCTTCGAAGCGGTCGAGGATCCGGAAGCGGTAGCCGCCGGTGACGATCAGGTTGAGGCGGCCGTCGTCGAAGCGCTCCAGCACCCGGCTGATCTCGGCGGCACAGCCGACCGGGCGGACGCCGGCATCGGTCCGGAGAACGATCCCGAAGCTCGTGCCGTGCTCCAGGCAGTCGGCGATCATGAGCTTGTAGCGCTCCTCGAAGATGTGCAGCGGCACCTGCTCGCTGGGGAGCGCCGCGAGCGGCAGCTCGAAGATGGGCAGCTCGGTCGGCTCCTCCGCCACGCGAGCGACTATATGGAGGCGGGCGCCCCCCGGCAACCGATCGCGACAGAATATGGCTCGTGCCGGAAGCCGCTGACTTCGAGGGGGCGGGCCTGCTCGAAGGGCTCGAGGGTGAGCAGCGGGCGGCTCGGTTGCGGCTGCTCGAGCACCTGCGCGAGGTCGGCTTCGAGCTCGTGCAGCTGCAGGAGGCGGCGTCGGAGGAGCGGCTCGTCATGCTGCCGCTCGAGAACGCGCTCGCCGGCAGCGAGCGGTACACGCCGAATGAGATCGCCGAGCGGACGGGCGTCGATCGCGAGCTCCTGGATGAGCAGTGGCGGGCGCTCGGGATGGCGGTTGGCGACCCCGACGAGCCGTCCCAGACGGCGGACGAGCTGGCTGCCGCCGAGCGGGTCAAGGAGTTCCTCGGCGCCGGCCTCGATCCCGAGGCGATGAGGGAGACCGCGCGGGTGATGGCGATGGCGATGTCACAGATCGTTGCCGCCAACCGGCAGATGGTCGGCGAGCTGTTCGCCGCCCCCGATGTCGACGCGGCCGCGGGGGAGGAGGCCGAGCCGGAGGACGTGGTGGCGGCCAGGCTCGAGGCGCTGGGCGGGGCCCTGGTGCCGATGGTCGGCCCGACCCTCGAGCACATCTACAAGCTGCACCTCCGCGAGCAGCTTCGGGTCGCGACGCTCGGTCAAGGCACGGCAGCGGAGGGAGAGGAGATCGCGGTCGCCTTCGCGGACCTGGTCGGCTTCACGAAGCTCGGCGAGCAGCTGCCGCCCGAGCAGTTCGGCCGGATCACGGCACGCTTCGGGGAGCTCGCGGCCGACGTCGCCACGGCCGATACGGTCAGGTTGGTGAAGCTGATCGGGGACGCGGCGATGCTCGCCTCGCCGAATCCCGAGGCGCTGCTCGGCGCCACGCTTGATCTGGTCGAAGCTGTCGAGGAGGAGGGCGGGGGTTTCCCCGGGCTCCGCGCCGGGGTCAGCTTCGGACAGGTGCTGCCCCGCTCCGGCGACCTCTACGGGCGTGCCGTCAACCTGGCGAGCCGCCTGACCGCCACCGCCCACCCCGGCAGCGTGCTCGTCAGTGCCGAGATCCAGGAGCGCCTCGAGGGCGAGTTCCGGTTCTCGGACGCGGGCCACAAGAGTCTCAAGGGGATCGACGGCGGCGTTCGCGTCTACCGCGCCCGCGACCTCGACGACGAGGCGGAGGCGCAGGCGGACTCGGGGGACAGGTCGGGGCGGCCGCTCAGACGGCGCCGGAAGCGTCGGAGGCGCCGGTAGAGCTCAGCTGCCGGCCGTGGCCGCCTCCCGCCCCAGGGCGGCACCGGCCTCCGCGGCGCTCCGCTCCCCGGAGCGTACGGCGCCGTCCATGAAGCCGGCCCACCGGTCGGCGGTCTCCGAGCCGGCCCAGTGGATCGGCCCGTGCGGCTCGCGCAGGTCCGGCCCCGCCGCGGTCCAGAGGCCCGGCGGCATCAAGAACGTCGGGCCTCCGCGGCTGAAGCGCTCGGCACCCCAGTCCTGCTCGAGATACACG
>Ga0102946_1000327_pt1 | contig 16635 bp, 14 predicted proteins | sample SalPon2A_A_D1_MG_FD_78209 | JGI IMG/M metagenome (GOLD analysis project Ga0102946, IMG submission 78209) | Soil microbial communities from South San Francisco under conditions of wetland restoration - Salt Pond MetaG R2A_A_D1_MG | ecosystem: Environmental > Terrestrial > Soil > Wetlands | place... | reverse complement strand
GGTCTCCTCGACGTAGCGGTTGAGGCGCCGCACCCGCGCCCAGATCCGCTCCAGAGCCTGAGTCAGCTCGGCCCGCTCAAGCAGCCCCCGGGTCTCCTCGACCACGCCGCCGAGGCCGTCGGCGCCGTCGCCGAGCGCGGGGTCCGCCTCCCCATCCGGGATCGCCCCCTCGGCGAACCGAGCGATCATCGCGAGCGTCCGCGATGCAAGGTTCCCGTAGTCGTTGGCGAGCTCGGTCTCGTAGCGGGACTCGAATCCGGCGGGAGAGATCGAGCCGTCCTGGCCGAAGCTGACCTCGCGGAAGCAGTAGAAGCGGAGCGCGTCGGCGCCGAAGCGGTCAATCACCTCGAACGGGTCGAGGACGTTGCCGAGCGACTTCGACATCTTCTTCTCGCCCATCAGCAGGAAGCCGTGCACGTAGAGGTGCTCGGGAAGCTCGATCTCGGCGGCCATCAGCAGCGCCGGCCAGTAGACCGAGTGAAACTTGAGGATGTCCTTGGCCATCACGTGGTAGTTACAGGGCCAGAACCGGTCGGTCAGATCCTCGCCCTCGCGGGCGTAGGAGAGCGCCGTGTAGTAGTTGAGCAGTGCCTCCCACCAGACGTAGACGACCTGCTCGGAGTCCCAGGGAAGCGGCACGCCCCAGCGCAGCCGCGAGCGCGAGAGCGAGACGTCGCGCAGACCGCTCTTGATGAATGAGAGCGCCTCGTTGCGCCGGAAGTCGGGCTGGACGAAGTCGGGGCGCTCCTCGAACAGCGCCTCGAGCCGCTCCTGGAAGGCAGAGAGCTTGAAGAACCAGTTCTCCTCCGTCTCCAGCAAGAGCTCGATCTCGTGGATCGGACAGGTGTTGCCCGGGCCCATCTCCGACTCGGTCTTGAAGTCCGCGCAGCGCGGGCAGTAGTACCCCTCGTAGGTTCCCTCGTAGACGTAGCCGTTGTCGTGGACGCGCTGGATCACCTCCTGGACGCGCTGCTGGTGCTCGGGATCGGAGGTGCGGATGAAGAAGTCGTTGGACGCGTTGATCCGGGGCATCAGGTCACGGAAGCGCTGGGAGTTCTTGTCGGCCAGCTCCCGGGGATCCATCCCGAGCTTCTCGGCGACCTGGGCAACCGGCTCGCCGTGATCGTCGGTGCCGGTCAAGAAGAAGACGTCCTCCCCGCGCTGGCGCCTATGGCGGGCGAGGATGTCGGCGCCGATCGTCGTGTAGGCGTGCCCGAGGTGCGGCTCGGCGTTGACGTAGTAGATCGGCGTGGTGACGTAGAAGGCCAAGGCCGGGAGGCTACGCCGTCGATGCGATGGCCCGCGCCCCGTGCTCGGGGACCAGCGTCACATGACGGACCCGCGGGCGCTCCGGCGCGGGATCGACCGTCCGCAGCCGCAGGCGGCTCAGGACCTCCCGAATCACGACCCGCATCTCGAGCTGGGCGAGCTGGGAGCCGACGCAGCGGCGGCGGCCCCCTCCGAAGGGGATCCAGGCGCGCAGCGGCGGGTTCTCGAGGAAGCGCCCCGGCCTGAAGCTTCCCGGATCGCCCCAGACGTCCTCGCGGTGGTGGAGGACGACGATCGCCGGCGCGAGCATCCAGCCGGCGGGGACCTCGCGCCCCCCGAGCTCGAGCGGAGCGGTCAGCATCCGGGCGACGTCGATCACGACCGGGCGGGCTCGGAGCGTCTCCTTGACGGTCGCGTCGAGGAGGGTGCGGTTCCCGCCGTCCCCTCCGCCGTCCAGCTCCTCGAGCAGGCTCCGCATCGCCTCCGGCGTCCGCATCAGCCGCTCGAAAGCCCAGGAAAGCCCGGTTGAGGTCGTCTCGTGGCCGGCGGCGAGCAGCGCCATCAGCTCGTCGCGCAGATCCTCGTCGCTGAGCCCGGGTGCCTCGTCGTCGCCGCCGGCGTCGATCATCAGCGACAGCACGTCCTCACGATCGGCGCGACCCGCCTCGGCGCGGCGCTCGGCAATCTCCTCGTAGAGCAACCGGTCGACCTCCTCTCGCAGCGCGAGCACGCCGCCGGCCGGATTGAGCCTGCCGGCCGCGCCTTCGGAGCCGAGTCGTTCGAGACCGGACCGCACCGGCCCCGGAACCCACGCGTACCAGGAGGCGCGCTCGACCAGGGCGGGGAGCAGCTCGCGAAGCCGGTCGTGCCGCGGTCCCTCCGCGACGCCGAAGACGAGCTGCAGGATCACCTCGAGCGTGATCTCGCTCATCCGCCCGCGCAGAGCGATCGGCTCGCCGAGCGGCCAGGTCTCGATCCGCTCGGCGGCGATCTCGCCGATCCGCCCCTCCCAGGAGCGGATCCGCCGGCCGTGGAAGGCCGGTCCGATCAGCGTCCGCTCGCGCTCCCACTCCTCGCCCTCAAGCGTAAGCAGCGAGTGCTGCCCCACGAGCGGCTCGAAGAGCAGCGCTCGGGTCTCGCCGGTCACCGCCCCCCGGCCGTCGGTCGCCAGCGCCTTCCGCGCGAGGTCGGGATCGGCGACGTATGCGATCGGGGGCTCTCCGGGGAACTTGACCCTGAACACATCGCCGTACTCTCGGTGCGCGCCGCGGAGGAACCCGATCGGATCACGGAAGAGCTGGGCGCCCTGCCAGAGAGCCGGAGCGGATGAGCCGGGAATCGATGCCATCAGGGCTCAAGGTATCGAGAGACTCCGCGACGGCGAGCCAGTCCCTACGCTGCTCGCCCCGGCAGGCCATCCGGGACCACATGGAGCAACCGATCCAGATAGCAGGAGCGATCCTGATCCTGACCGCCTTCATCGCCACGCAGCGCGGCGTGATGTCGCCGCAGTCGCTCGTCTACCTGTGGCTGAACCTGGTGGGCTCGGTCGTGCTCGCGGTGCTCGCCGCGATCGACTCCGACTGGGGATTCCTGCTCCTGGAAGGCGTCTGGGCGATCGTCAGCGCCTGGGGCCTGCTCGCCGCCTTGAGAGGGCGCGAACCGGTCGCACCCGGCCACTGAGGGCCCGGCTGCGCGGCCCGGCCCTACGCCCGCACCGAGTCGAGCACGGCGAGGATGTCGTCGCCGTAGCGCTCCAGGCGCGAGGGACCGATGCCCTCGCAGGCGAGCAGCTCGCGGGAGTCGGTGGGCATCGTCGCCGCGATCCCCTCCAGCTGGCGGTTGGAGAGGACCACGTAGGCCGGCACCTTGTCGGCGGTCGAGCGCTCGGTGCGCCAGCGCCTCAGCGCCTCGTCCGCCGCGGGCGACTCCGGCTTCGGGTCGACGGCGAGCGGTGGACGCGCCGCCGCCCGCTTCCCCCCTGCGGCGGGGCTCGCCTTCGGCGGCGCCTTCGCTCCCCGCTCCGCCTCGCCGGTCAGCTCGGCGAGGAACGGCGAGGGTCGCTCGTCGTCGGCGAGCAGCACGCACCGCTCGCGCGCCCGGGTCACCGCGACGTGCAGAACCCGGCGCTCGGCCTCCCAGTTCTCGCTGAGGCGATGCGGCAAGAGCCCCCGGTTTACCCCGAAGACCACGACCCGGTCCCACTCACGGCCCTTGACCCGGTGGACCGTGGAGAGGGTGACGCCGTCGTTGCCCTTCGACTCCGCGAGCGCCGCCCGCAGCCAGGGCTCGAACGTGTTCGGGTCGGTGTGCAGGTCCGAGACCTGGATCAGTCCCTCGAGGTCGTCGAGGTGGGAGGCCGCGTTCTGCCCGCCCTTGGAACCGTCGAGCATCTCCATCGCGCCACCGAGCCCGATCCGATCCCGGACACCTAGCAGCAGCTCGCGCGTGGTCGCCCCACCGCGCGCGATCCCAGCGAGCAACTCGATGTCGTCGGCGAGATCGGCGACCTTGGTGGCGATCCGCTCATCGTCGATCGCGCGCTCGGCACCGCGGAGATCCGCCACCGACCGGCAGTTGACGAACCACTTGCTGATCCAGCGGGGAAAGCCGCGCGACGGGCGGCGCCGGATCAGCTCCAGGTCGGCCGGGATCAGGCCCTCCGGGTCGACCGCCACCCGCAGCCAGGCAAGCGCCGCGGCGACCCCCGCCCGCTCGAGCAGCTCCGGGCCGACCGACGTGTGCAGCGGCACGCCCGCGCTCCACAGCGCGATCTGCGGCGCGAGCAGCAGCGAGTTGACCCGAGCGAGGACGGCGATCTCGCCCGCCTCGACAGCGTCATCCCCGCGCCAGGAACTGACCACCCGGGCCGCGCGCTCGGCGGCCTCGCCCCCGGGGTGCTCGACGATCTCGAGCGCGCCGGGGTCGGCGTCGGCCCCCTCAGCCGCGCGGATTCGCTTCTGGACCCGGAGCTCGTTGTAGCCGAGCAGGGTGGCGGCGCCGCGCACGATCGGCTCGGCGCAGCGGTAGTTGACCTCCAGCGCGGTCGCCTCGGCCCCGGGGAAGATCTCCGCGTAGTCGACGAGGAAGCGAGGATCGGCGCCCGCGTGGTCGTAGATCGTCTGGTCGTCGTCGCCGACGCCGAACACATCGAGCGTCGGCATCGCGAGCAGGCCGATGAGCAGCACATGGGCCGGGGTCAGGTCCTGGAACTCGTCGACGAGGAGGTGGCGGTGGGTCGCCTGCATCCGGCGCCGGAACCGACCGTCGGCGAGGAGCGCCTCCAGCGCCCCGTAGATCTGCTCGTCGAAGTCGACCGCGCCCCTGCCGAGCAGGCGTTCCCGGTAGGCGTCGAAGCCGTCGGCGAGGCCCGTGACGTCGTCCCGCTCGGCCTCGACCTCGGCGGGCGACCGCAGGCCGAGCCGGACCTGGGTGAGCGCGTCGATGTATGGCCCGACCGGATCGGTGTTCGTGCGCCGCTGCCGGGGGATCGGGAAGACCTCCTCGATCGTGCGGCGCACCTCGAGCTCGTCGAGCAGCGGCGGCCGCCGCTCCCGGTGCTCGCGGACGATCCTGTACCCCAGCGAGTTGAGGGTCCTGGTCCGCGGCTGGAGCTTGAACAGCCGCGCTTCGAGCTCACGCTGGGCCTCCTTGTTGTAGGCGACCGCGAGGAGCAGCTCGCGGTCGTAGCCGCGCTCGCCGAGCAGGTAGCGGATACGCTCGGTCAGGACGCGCGTCTTCCCCGATCCGGCGGGCGCGATCACCCGGACGGCGCCGCCCGGGTGGGCAACCGCGGCGCGCTGATCGGGCGCCAGGTCGATCGGTCCCTCCCCGCCGCCACCCCCGACCGGCTCGAGGCTCCCGATCTCGACCGAGGAGCTGTGGACGACCGCGGGCTCGAGCTCCGGGCAGCTCCAGCGCGGGCCGCCGTCGATCCAGGCGGCGCGCCCGTCGACGAGGCGGACGTCCGCGTCGCCACCGACCTGGGCCCCGTGACGCGCCGCCTTCTGCGCCCACCACCAGACCGGCTCGCCGCTCCGCAGGTCGTAGTTGTTCGCCCAGACGAGGTGGTGCAGCATCTCGAACGGCAGGTCGAGGTCCGGCGGCAGGGAGTACGGGGGCTCGGTGATTGCGACGGGAGCCCTGAACCGGGCCGGGTCGACTCCGAGCTCGACAACCACTGGACGCCGCCGAGCCCAGTGCGAGCGCAGCGATTCGACCGCTGCCTGAGCGCCGGCCTCGTCCGCGATCACATCGGGCCCGACCTCGACGCGCTCGGCATCCGCCCATCCGTCGGGCGCGGGATCGCCGGCGCCGACGATCGCTCCGCGCCCGAGCGCGGCGGGCGCCGGGCTCACCGTCGCGGCTCGCGGCCGGTGAGCTCCCGGTAGAGCTCGTTCGGCCTGGTGCCGGTCAGGGCCGCAACGACTCCGGCCGCGGCTCGGGGGCGGGCCCCGGCCTGCACCAATCGCCGCAGCGCGTCAACGGCAAAGGCGGTATCCGGCGCCGAGGACCGCTTCCGCGATGGGGAGATCACGACCACGATCTCACCCTTGACGTCGTCCCGGAAGCGCCGGGCGAGCTCGGCGAGGCTGCCGCGGGCCACCTCCTCGTGGAGCTTCGTGAGCTCGCGGCAGACAGCCGCAGGGCGGTCGGGGGCCAGCGCGGCCAGCGCCTTCAGCGATGCCGGCAGACGGCGGGGAGACTCGAACGCCACAACCGTGTCGGTCGACTGCAGGACCCGCTCGAGCTCGCCGGCCCGGCGGGGCAGGAAGCCCTCGAAGCGCCAGCGATCGGCCGGAAGGCCCGAGGCGACGAGCGCCGTGGTGATCGCGCTCGCCCCGGGCAGGACCTCGATCTCGAGGTCCCGCTCGATGCAGGCCCGCATCAGCCGGTAGCCGGGATCCGACAGCACCGGGGTGCCGGCGTCGCTGATCAGCGCGACCCGGGCCCCCCGCTCGATCGCCTGGGCGATCTGGTCGGCGCGCTCCTCCTCGTTGCCCTCGTGATTGGAGACGAACCGGGGCCGCTCGATGGCGAGACGCTCGTAGAGCATCCCGGTGCGACGGGTGTCCTCGCAGGCGACCAGATCGACGTCCCCGAGCGCCTTGACGACGCGCTCGGAGAGATCCCCGAGGTTTCCGATCGGGGTCGGGCAGACGACGAGCCGGCCGCTCACCGGGCGGAGCCTCCACCGGCGGGGACGCCCTCGAGCTCATCGCGGGCCAGCGTCGCGGCGCCGATCATCCCGGCCCGTTCGCCGAGCGCGGCGGCCCTGACCGGAACGTCGTTCTGGGGCGGGAGGGCACGCGCGCGTAGCTCGCTCCGCGCCGGCTCGAGAATCAGCTCACCGGCCGCCATGACGCCGCCGCCGAGCAGGATCACATCCGGGTCGAAGGTGTTCGCGAAGCTCGAGAGCGCAACGCCGATTCGCCTGCCGATCAGCGCCAGGACCTCGACGGCAACCTCATCGCCCGCGCCCGCCGCCGCAACGATCTCGCGGCCATCGATCTCGCGGCCCTCTCGGTGGAGCGCGCCGAGGGCGGAGTCGGGGTGACGCTGAGCGGCCTCGAGCCCCTCCCGGGCGAGCGCCGTTCCCGAGGCGAGGGCCTCGACGCAGCCCCGATTGGGACAGCTGCCCTGGCAGGGCGGCCCGTCCTGCTCGATCACGACGTGCCCGAGCTCCGCCCCGGCGCCGCTCGATCCACGGTAGGGGCGTCCGTCGATGATCAGGCCGCCTCCGATCCCGGTCCCGATCGTGAGCAGGACGACGTTGGTCGCTCCGCGCGCAGCCCCGTGCCGCTGCTCCGCAAGCGCCGCGACGTTGCCGTCGTTGTCCATTGAGGTCGGCAGCCCCAGCCGCTCGGTCACGAGCTCGCGGAGCGGCAAGTCGGCGAGCGGCAGGTTGACCGCGTTCACGCAGATGCCCTGGGGGCGATCGATCGTGCAGGGCACGCCGAGGCCGATCGCCGCCACCTCGGGACGCGCCGCGAGCGCCGCGCGGAGCTCGCGCTCGAGCAGATCGACGACCTCCTCTTGAGAGCGCCCGTGAGAGCTGGCGAGGTTGTGGTGATGCACGGCGGAGCCGTCCCCGAGCACCCCGACGAGCATCTTGGTGCCCCCGAGGTCGACGCCGATCGTCTCGTTCCGGCTCATGGGGAGCTCGAGCCCCGATCGCCCATCCGCGGGGTCGGGCGCTGAATCCGGGAGGCCATACGGCAGTATTACCTCACCGATGGCAGCCGGCGACGACGAGCGCCCGGACCGCCCCGACTACAAGGTCTACCGCGGTGGATCCCGCCGCAAGGGTGGCGGCAAGGGTGCGGAGAAGGGGACCCCGAGCAAGCGTGGCTCCAAGCCGCGAGGATCGGCCGCGCGCAAGTCGGGTGGGGACGAGCCCTCCTACAGCGTCTACAAGGCGAGTCGCAATCCGCTCGCGAAGCTGGGCGGCGCCGGTGCGGCACTCAAGGAACGGCTCTCGCGAGGTGGGGACGACGGCGGGCGGGAGCGGCGTCCGTCCACCCCGGGGGAGAAGCCGACCTGGCGCAAGGTGCTGCGCTGGGGGCTGATCGGCGCCGGTGCCTGGCTGCTGCTCAGCGTCGTGCTGTTCGTGGTCAGCGCCCAGATCCAGAAGGGCAAGCTCGACGGCGCCGCCGCGGACGAGCTCGGCGCCCTGCCGTTGATGACCGCCTCGCCGCAGACGATCCTGGTGATGGGCACCGACGTGCGGCCCGAGGGCGTTCCGGATGACAACGGCAACCCGACGAAGAAGAGGTGCGTGGAGGCGGCCGCGAGCGGCGCCCCCGCCCCCGACAGCTGCCTGCCCACCCGCGCCGACACGCTGATGCTGGTCCGCGCCGGCGGTGGCAGCTTCGAGAAGCTCTCGATCCCGCGCGACACCTTCGCGGCGATCCCCGGCCAGAGCTCTCAGAAGATCAACGCCGCGTACGCGTTCGGCGGCGCGGGTCTGCAGATCGAGACGGTCGAGGAGTTCCTCGGGATCGACATCGACCATGCGGTGATCCTCGATTTCCAGGGGTTCGCGGACTTCATCGACGCGATCGGCGGCGTGACCGTGAACCTCCGGGAGCGGGTCAAGTCGAAGATCTCCGGCGGAGCCTCCAACGGCGGCATCACCCTGAAGCTCGACCGGGGCGAGAACACTCTGAACGGCCAGGAGGCGCTCGCGCTCGCTCGCACCCGGAGCAACGCTCGCAATCCAACCGAGAACGACGTGGACAGAGCCGCCCGTCAGCAGTTGATCCTCGCCGGAATCAAGGACCGGCTGACGAGCCCCTGGCGAGCGCCGATCAACTTCCTCCGCGGTCCGCTGATCGCGTGGAACGCGCCGAAGGCGATGGTCTCCGACATGGGCGGCTTCACCCTCCCCCAGCTGGCCCTCTCATCCGCGATCGGGGGCGACTCGGGAGCGAAGGTGCTGAAGCCGACGGGGCCGGGCCCCGGGGGCAGCCTCTTCGTGCCGGTTGAGAACTGCAAGAAGGCGGTCCGGAGGTTCCTCGGCGAGGCCGGGCCGAGCGAGCCCGCCTGCTCGCCCGCGGCCTGAGCGGGCGGTTAGTCGGAGCTCTTCGACGACGAGCCGGAGGAGCTGCTCGAGCCGGAAGAGCTGCTCGAGCCGGACCCGGCGCCGGCCTTGTCGCTCGACTTCGATCCCTGCTCGGACTTCCCGCCCTTGTCCTTGTCGGACTTCTTGTCCCCGCCGCCGTCGCTGGACCCGGCGTCATCGCCGCCCTTCTTGGCGCCCTTGCGCGCGTAGTCGGTCGTGTAGAAGCCCGAACCCTTGAAGTGCACCGCGGGAGCGCTGAGTTGGCGGGAGGCCGGCGCGTCGCACACCTCGCAGCTCGTGAGCGGATCCTCGCTCATCGATTGGAAGGCCTCGAAGCCGTGGCCGTTCTCGCAGCGATACTCGTAGATCGGCATGGGAGCGGGCGATTATGGCACCGAACGCCCGGCGCCCCCATCGGCCGGTGCAGCGAGAACCTCTAGGCTGAGGCGCTCGATGGCTGAGGAGACGAGCGACAAGCGCAGCGAGACGACCCTGGACGAGGTCGTCGCGGTCTGCAAGCGGCGCGGCTTCATCTTCCCGTCCTCCGAGATCTACGGAGGCGTCGGCTCGACCTACGACTACGGCCACTACGGCGTGCTGCTGCGCAACAACGTCAAGGCCGAGTGGTGGCGCGCGATGCTCACCGACCGCGACGACATCGTGGCCCTCGACTCGGCGATCATCCAGCACCCGAAGGTCTGGGAGGCGTCCGGGCACCTGGAGGGCTTCAGCGACCCACTGGTCGAGTGCAAGGTCTGCAAGAAGCGGTTCCGCGAGGACAAGCTCGACCTCGGCGAGTGTGGCAAGAAGCCCTCGAAGAAGCCGGGCGAGGGGCCCGACTGTGACCTCGGGGAGGCCCGCGACTTCAACCTGATGTTCAAGACGCAGGTGGGTCCGGTCGCCGACTCCGGGTCGGATGCCTATCTGCGGCCCGAGACCGCGCAGGGGATCTTCATCAACTTCAAGAACGTCGTCCAGTTCTCCCGCAAGAAGCCGCCCTTCGGGATCGCCCAGATCGGCAAGAGCTTCCGCAACGAGATCACGACCGGGAACTTCATCTTCCGCACCCGCGAGTTCGAGCAGATGGAGATGGAGTTCTTCTGCCCGCCGGACGAGGCCTCCAAGTGGCACCAGCACTGGCTCGACGAGCGCATGCGTTGGTATACGGAGCTGGGGATCAGGGGCGAGAACCTGATCCTGCGACCGCACGACGAGGACGAGCTCAGCCACTACTCCTCGGCCACCTCCGACATCGAGTACCTGTTTCCGATGGGCTACTCGGAGCTCGAGGGCATCGCCAACCGGGGCGACTTCGACCTCACCCAGCACGCGACGCACAGCGGCGAGAAGCTGGAGTACTTCGACCAGCAGAGCGGCGAGCGCTACGTCCCACACGTGATCGAGCCGGCCGCCGGAGTCGATCGCGCCACCCTGGCCTTCATCGTCGACGCCTACTGGACCGAGGAGGTCGAGGGGCGCCAGCGAACCGTGCTCAGCCTCCACCCGAAGCTCGCCCCGGTCAAGGTCGCCGTCCTCCCCCTCGTCAACAAGGAGGGGATGGACGTCAGGGCGCGCGAGATCTTCGAAGGCCTGCGCCGGCGGATCGGCGCCGAGTTCGACGCCAAGGGCGCGATCGGCAAGCGCTACCGCCGCCAGGACGAGATCGGCACCCCATGGTGCATCACGATCGACGGCGACACGCTCAGCGACGACACCGTGACCCTCCGCGACCGCGACTCGCTCGAGCAGGCGAGGGTCCCCGTGGAGGGCCTCGCCGACGAACTGCTCCGGCGGCTCGAGGAGCCCTGGGTGAGCCCGCGGGCGTAGGGCTCGGGCCGCGCGGCGGCCTCGTCTGCAAAAGGGGGCGTGTGAAGTTGCTGATTCGTCACAGTGCGTGTCCCACGCGTGACGGTTTGGTGGTCACGATCGCGGCATGGACGGTGAGGTTGAAATTGGGGCCCGCACTGGGGCCGAATTTCAACCTCAACGGTTCGCGGCAGAGCTGGCACGCCGGCAGCACGGGGTCGTCCACCGCTCTCAGCTAATCCGGGCCGGCGCCACGCCCAAGGAGATCAAGACCCTGATCCGCCGCGGCGCCCTGCACCCCGTCCACCGGGGCGTCTACGCGGTCGGTCACTCGCTCCTGAGCCGGGAGGGCCGATGGATGGCAGCAGTTCTCGCCGGTGGCCCCGCAGCGGTGCTGAGCCACGAATCCGCCGGCATGAACTGGCAACTCCTCAGCCCGTTCCCCTCATTGCCCTCGATCACGGCGCCGACCAAGGGCCGGCGCCGCCCGGGCATCACCTTCCATTCGGGAGCTCTTCCCGCCGACGAGACCACCACCCACGACGGCATCCCCACGACCACGGTCGCCCGGACGCTGTTCGACCTCGCTTCAGTGCTCGATCCTTACCGCCTCGAGCAGGCCCTCGCGCAGGCCGAGCTCCGCCGGTACGCCGACTCACCCTCACTGCCCCAGTTGATCGCCCGCTATCCAGGCCACAGGGGCGTCGCGAGCCTGAAGCGGGCCCTCGGCGCCGGCGCCGCGGAGCGAGGCGTCACCGAGAGCCCGCTCGAGGATCTGTTCCAGGAGTTCCTGATCGCCCGAGGACTGGAACGGCCGGAGCTCAACCCCGCGGTCGACCTCGGCCACCGCGTCGTGCGGCCGGACGGCCTGTACCGGCAGCTCGGACTTGTGATCGAGCTCGACGGTCGCTCCGTGCACCAGCGGCGCCGTGCCTTCGAATCGGACCGGCTGCGGGATCGGGAGCTGCTCGTGGCCGGGTTGCGGACCGTCCGCGTCACCTCCGAGCAGTTGCGGCAGGATCCCGATGGCCTCGAGGGCGATCTGGTCGCGCTCGGCGTCGCGCGTCGATAGGTTGCCGATGTGAGCGAGGAGCGCCAGAGCCGCGACGACTACCCCCACTTCCTCGCGCTCCAGACGCGCTGGAACGACAACGACGTCTACGGGCACGTCAACAACGTCGAGTACTACGGCTACTTCGACACCGTGATCAACGAGTGGCTGATCAACCAGGGTGGCCTCGACATAGAGGGAGACGGCGAGGCCATCGGTGTCTGCGCCGAGTCGCACTGCAGCTACCGGGAGGCGCTCTCGTTCCCCGACAAGCTCGACGCGGGGCTGCGGGTGGGCAAGCTCGGCACCTCGAGCGTCCGCTACGAGATCGGGATCTTCAGATCCGGCGAGCACGAGGCAGGCGCGAGCGGCTGGTTCGTACACGTCTTCGTTGACCCGGCGAGCCGGGAGCCCCGTCCGATCCCGGAGGGGATCCGCTCGTCGCTGGAGCGCCTCGTGGTCGAGGGAGAGCCGGAGTGAAGACGCGCGCCGCGGTCCTCCGGGAGATGGGGGCGGAGCCCCCGTACGCCGAGTCCAAGCCGCTGGAGATCGTCGAGCTCGAGCTGGCGGGCCCCGGTCCCGGCGAGGTCCTGGTCGAGGTCGGCGCGGCCGGCCTGTGCCACTCCGACCTCTCGGTGATCAACGGCTCACGCCCGCGAGTGATGCCGATGGCCCTCGGACACGAGGCGGCAGGGACGGTGGCCGACGTGGGGCCCGACGTCACATCTCTCTCCGTGGGCGACCACGTCGTGCTCGCCTTCGTCCCGGCCTGCGGCCACTGCGGCCCCTGCCGCGCTGGGCGGGCGGCGCTCTGCGAGCCGGGGGCAGCGGCGAACGCGAAGGGCACCTTGCTGTCCGGCGCGATCCGGCTTGCCGACGGCAGCGGTCAGCCGATCTACCACCACCTCGGTGTCTCCGCCTTCAGCGATCGGATCGTGGTCTCGGAGCGCTCGGCGGTCAAGGTCGACCCGAGCCTCCCGTTCGAGACCGCGGCCCTGTTCGGCTGCGCCGTCCTGACCGGCGTGGGAGCGGCCACCCGCAGCGCCCAGGTCAAGCCCGGGGACCGGGTCGCCGTCTTTGGACTCGGCGGGGTCGGGCTCGCCGCCGTCCTCGGGGCAACCGTGGCCGGTGCCGCGAAGGTCATCGGCGTGGATCGGCTCGACCCCAAGTTGCGGATGGCGGAGGGAGTCGGGGCGACCCACACGATCCCGGCCGGCGAGGGGGCCGTCGACGCGGTCCGCGAGGCAACCGACGGCGGCGCGGAGGTCGTGATCGAGACGGTCGGCAGCGCCTCGGTGCTCGCCGAGGCCTACGCGGCAACGCGGCGCGGCGGCCAGACGGTGACGGTCGGCCTCCCCGATCCCAGCGAGATGCTCGAGATCCCCGCCACGTCCCTGGTGGCCGAGGAGCGCGTGCTCCGCGGCTCCTATCTCGGTTCGTGCGTTCCCGCCGACGACATCCCCCGCTTCGTCGCCCTGCGCGCGGCTGGGAAGCTGCCGGTGGATCAGCTCCTCACGGGAACCCTGGCGCTCGAGGAGATCAACGGAGCCTTCGATCGCCTCGCCTCCGGCGAGGCAGCGCGGCAGGCCGTGGTCTTCTAGCCGGGCGCAAGCTTCAGCGCCAGACGGAATCCACCCTGGAACGCCGCGGCGGCCCGGCAGGCCGGAACGCGCCTCCCGTGCTCGGCGAGCTTCGCCGGGCCGACCTCGTTGAAGCCCATCCGCGGATGGCGCTCGAAGACCCGGCGCACGCCGGCCCGGTCGAGCTCGGTCGCCCGCAGCGACAGGATGTCGAGGAAGATCCCGTCGTGGACGAGATGCTGGACTGGGCCGTGAGCGAGCGGCACGGCCGGATTGATGTGCATCGTCACGGCCTCCGCGACGCGCTCCGCCCGGCCCGGCTCCCAGCCCGCCGCCCGGCAGCGCTCCTCGACGTGCTCGGCGCTGGGAAGGGTGAAGCAGCGATCGGTGAGGTCGTCGATCTGGTTGAACGAGTAGTCGTGGTACATGGCCGCGACGAACAGCTCCTCCGGGTCGGCATCGATCCCGTTTGCGAGGCCCAGGGCCCGCGCGAACACAAACGACCGCAGGCTGTGCTCGACCACGGTGGGGGCGAGCTCATTCCGGCAGTCCTCGAGGGTCTCGCGGGCGAGCTGGCTGTCCGGCGGGAGCACCTCGGAGGGGTCGGGCCCGACCCCTCCCCGGCCGAGCCGGCCGCTGAGCATCGCAGGCGTGCCCTTCGCCTGGGCGATGCCCAGCGCGGCAAGGAACCGCAACCGCTCGCCGCGACTGAGCAGGCCCTTGCTGCGCCGCGTCCAGCTCAGGGTCCCGATCTCACCCAGTAGTCCGATATGGACATCATCACCGATAGTCGACGAATCGCGCGAGCCGGCCGTGCGTGAGATCGCTCACACTTCTCCCTTCAGCCGGGCCCCCCGGTTGGCTGGCTGGCCAGTTTCTGACATTGTTCCGTGCAGGGGTCGCCGCGGGCGCACCCGGTACCGAGATCAGGAGGAGCGAATAGCGGATGTCAGTCGCCGAGCAGAACCTAACCGACAGGATCACCTACGAGGACCTCTACAAGCGCTGGGAGCAGAACAACTGGTCCGCGATGGCGCTCGACTTCGAGGCCGACCGCGAGGGCTGGGCGTCGCTGACCGAGATGCAGCGCAAATCGGCGATGTGGGTCTACTCGATGTTCTTCTTCGGCGAGGACTCCGTAGCGGACAACCTCTCCCCCTATATCGACGCCGCGCCGCGCGAGGACCAGAAGTACTTCCTGGCCACGCAGCAGGTCGATGAGGCGCGACACGCGGTCTTTTTCCATCGCTTCTTCAAGGAGGTCATCGAGGCCGGGGACTCGATCGCCTCGACGCTCGCGTTCACCGAGCAACACCTGAGCTGGGGCTACCGCCAGGTGTTCGACCGGCTCGACCGGATGGCCGAGGAGCTGCGCCGCGACCGCTCGCTGCCGAAGTTCGCGCAGGCGATCACGCTCTACCACCTGATCGTCGAGGCGACGCTCGCCCAGCCCGGGCAGCACTTCATCGAGGATTTCTTCATCAAGGACGGCTCGATGCCGGCCTTCAGCGAGGGCATGAAGAACGTTTCCCGGGACGAGCAGCGCCACATCGGCTTCGGCGTCAAGGTCCTCAGCGAGCTGATCCGCGAGAGCGACGAGTGCAAGGCGGCGATCGACGAGCTGCTGACCGAGGTCATGCCCTGGACCTCGTCGGTCTTCATTCCCCCGGGCTGGGACCTCGAGTACACGCGCTGCTTCGGCTTCGAGATCGAGGACATCGCCGAGTGGGGCATCCAGGCGCTCGAGCAGAAGTGGCGGGCGATCGGCTATCCGATGGACGAGATGCCGCCGGGCGTAATCCCCATGGACTTCTCGCTGCCGCACCGCGAGCGGGCGGAGCAGACGTTGAAGCTCGTCCAGGCCGGCGTGATCGGCGAGCCGCTGCCGCCCGATCGGGTCGATTCCTCGCCGGCGGTGCAGAAGCTCTATTTCGACGTGATCGCGCGCTCCCTCGACAGCGGCGCGGTCAACGGAGAGCCGTTCTCGGTCCAGTGGAAGTTCACCGACGCCGAGCCGTGGCACGTGGTCGTCGACAACGGATCCACGCGAGCGGAGCGCGGCGTCAATCCGGCGGCCCAGGTGACCCTCGAGTCCGACTGGCACGACTTCATCGATCTCGGCAAGGGCGCGGTCAGCCCCCCGAAGGCCCTGGTGCAGCGCAAGCTCAAGGTCCACGGCGGGCCCCGCAACCTGCTCCGGTTCCGCAAGCTGTTCGGCTGAGGAGCGGCCGATGACCGACACCTACCGCACGCCCGACGACCGCTTCGAGGGGCTACCGGGCTTCCCCTGGGAGCCGAAGTACATCGACTGGGAGGGGATCCGCCTCGCCCGGATCGACGAGGGGGACGGCGATCCGATCGTGCTGTTTCACGGCGAGCCGACCTGGTCGTTCCTGTACCGGAAGGTGATGCCGCCCCTGCTGGAAGCGGGTCACCGCTGCATCGCGCCCGACTACGCGGGATTCGGTCGCTCCGACAAGCCGACCGATTTCGACTGGTACACGTACGACAACCACACCGCCTCGATGATCTTCCTCCTCGACGAGCTCGCGATCCAGGGTGCGACCTTCGTCGTCCAGGACTGGGGCGGCCCGATCGGCATGCGGGTGGCCGCTGAGCGTCCCGATCTCTGCGCCCGGCTCGTGGTCATGGACACGGGGGTGTTCACCGGCCACCAGCCGATGTCCGACGCGTGGAAGACCTTCCGCGACTTCGTCGAGCGCACCGAGGACCTGCCGATCTCGATGCTGGTCGGCGGCGCCTGCAAGACGCCCCCCTCCGACGAGGTGCTCGCCGGCTACGACGCGCCGTTCCCGGCCGTTGAAGCCAAGCAGGGCGCCCGCGCCTTTCCGCTGATCCTGCCCACGACGCCCGACGCGCCCGGCGGCGAAGCGGGACAGCGCACGCTGGAGGCGATGGCGTCCTCGGACCGGCCGGCGCTGGTGCTCTGGGCCGACTCCGACCCGGTGCTGACCCTCGACGTCGGCCACCGGTTGGCCGAGCGGATCGGCTGGCCCGAGCCCGAGGTGATCGAGGGCGCCTCACACTTCCTGCAGGAGGACCAGGGCGAGAGGATCGGGCGGCGGATCGCCGCGTGGCTCGCCGAGTAGGGGCGTCGCGCGCGCCGGGACCGATCGGCATCAAGGCATGAAAAAGGGCGGCCTCTCGGCCGCCCTTTCTCTTTCAGTCTCCGCCTGAGGGCGGATCAGACCGATCGTCCTACTTCCGCTTGCACTTCTGCTTGTAGTCGTCGAACGTCGGCGGGCTGTTCTCGAAGAACGTGGTCGCGCGCCAGACGTGCTTCTTGCTCTTGCACTTCGCCTGGATGTACGTGACCTTCTGCTTCTTCTTCTTGCCCTTCTTCT
>Ga0102946_1000325_pt1 | contig 16670 bp, 12 predicted proteins | sample SalPon2A_A_D1_MG_FD_78209 | JGI IMG/M metagenome (GOLD analysis project Ga0102946, IMG submission 78209) | Soil microbial communities from South San Francisco under conditions of wetland restoration - Salt Pond MetaG R2A_A_D1_MG | ecosystem: Environmental > Terrestrial > Soil > Wetlands | place... | reverse complement strand
CTTTTTTTGTTTTGAATACGAAACGCTGCAAGAATCAGGGTTGCCAGATCTTCAGCAGTGCTTCTGCCATCTCCGCCGGACTGTCAGCTACGCTGACGCCGCATTCGCGCAGAAAGGCTTTCTTGCTGGCGGCATCCCCTTTGCCACCCGAGATGATTGCGCCGGCGTGCCCCATTCTTTTCCCTGCGGGAGCCGTTGCTCCGGCGATGAAGGCGGCGACCGGTTTGGTCATGTGGTCACGGACAAATTCTGCGGCCTGTTCTTCGGCATCGCCGCCGATCTCGCCGATCATGATCACCGCTTTGGTCTCTGGATCTTCCTCAAACATTCTCAAGGTATCGAGGTGGCTGGTGCCATTGACCGGGTCACCGCCGATCCCGACGCAGGTGGTCTGGCCGATGTCGCGGGTCGTCAGCTGCCAGACGGCTTCGTAAGTCAGGGTGCCGGAACGGGAGACGACACCGACCGGACCGGGCTTGTGGATGTAACCGGGCATGATGCCGATCTTGCACTGGCCGGGAGTGATGACGCCGGGACAGTTGGGCCCGATCAGGCGGCAGTTTTTCCCTTCCATGTACTTGTTGACCTTGACCATGTCGAGCACCGGGACCCCTTCGGTGATACAGATCACCAGCTCGATCCCGGCATCTACAGCTTCCATGATGGCATCGGCGCTGCCGATTGGCGGAACGTAAATGACTGAGGCGTTGGCCCCGGTCTCCTTAACCGCATCTTCAACGGTATTGAAAATCGGGAAACCGTCGATCTCTTGTCCGCCTTTGCCGGGGGTCACCCCGCCGACCATAAGGGTGCCGTAGTCGCGTGCACCCTGAGCGTGAAACAGTCCCGTCGCACCAGTAATCCCCTGGGTAATGACCTTGGTATTTTTATCAATGAGTATGCTCATTCTAATCTCCTTAAAATCGAAGGAAAAGGATAAAGGCTAAAGGATATTGAATTCCCTTGTCCCCCTTCCTTTAATCTTTGCCTGATGTCAGCCTTTAACCGCTTTGACGATCTTCTCTGCGGCGTCGGCCATGCCGTCAGCGCTGACAATATTCAGTCCCGATTCGGCCAGCAGCTTTTTGCCCATATCGACGTTGGTCCCTTCCAGGCGGACCACCAGGGGAACTGTGACGCCGATCTGTTTGGCTGCTTCGATAACTCCGGTGGCGATGATGTCGCACTTCATGATGCCGCCGAAGATATTGACCAGAATCCCTTCGACCTTGTCGTCAGAGAGAATAATCTTGAACGCTTCGGTTACCCGATCAACGGTGGCGCCGCCCCCGACATCAAGGAAGTTTGCCGGGTCACCACCATAGTGTTTGATGATATCCATAGTCGCCATCGCCAGACCGGCACCATTGACCATACAGCCAATATTGCCGTCGAGAGCGATGTAGGAGAGATCATACTGTGACGCTTCGATCTCCATCGGATCTTCTTCGTCGTAATCGCGCAGGTCGCGGATACGTATGTGACGGAACAGCGCGTTTTCATCAAAATTGATCTTGGCATCCAGACAGAGCAAGTCGCCTTCGGCCGTCTGAATCAGCGGGTTGATTTCGAGGAGTGAGCAGTCGGCTTCGACAAAGGCTTTATACAGGTTCATCAGTAGTGGAACCGCTTGCTTGACCTGGGGTATGGCAAACCCAAGCTTGAAAGCGACTTTGCGGGCCTGGAAAGCGGTCAGGCCGACGACCGGGTCGACGGCTTCAAAGAACAGTTTTTCCGGAGTTTTGGCAGCGACTTCTTCGATGTCCATCCCCCCCTCGGCGGAAGCCATCAGGGTGACCTTGTCGGTGGCCCGATCAACCAGGAAGGAGACATAGAACTCGTCAGCGATGTTGCTTCCTTTTTCAATCAGAATTCGCTTGACGATCTTTCCTTCCGGACCGGTTTGATGGGTGACCAGGGTCATGCCAAACATGTCGCGGGCGTACTTCTTGACCTCGTCAGGCGTTTTGGCGATCTTGACTCCGCCGCCTTTGCCTCGTCCTCCAGCATGAATCTGCGCTTTGACTGCCCAGGGGCCATCACCGAGTCGACGTGCCCAATCCCTTGCCGAGTTGGTGTTGTAGACCACGTGTCCCTCTGGAACAGGAACACCAAAGTTGCGTAGAATCGCTTTTGCTTGGTACTCGTGAATGTTCATCGCGTCCTCACATGGTTGGAATAAAGAACAGAGACCTTCCCGAATAGTCAGGTTTCCGCAAAAAAAAGAAAAGAAGCACTAAAAAATGTGCCTATGAACGTATACACGAACCAGCGGTAGAACGTCAACAGGTCTGACCAATTATAGTCATTAGCCATTCTTTCTCTTCGTGATCGGAAAGCTGTATTTTGGCGTTGATCAGGGATAAGAGAACCATGAAAAAACCGGCCAATGCTGTGACGCATAGGCCGGTTCAGTGGTTCAGAAATATAGTTTGTCGATTATTTGGTTTTTTCCCAATCCGCCAGAAATTGCTGGATGCCAAGATCGGTCAAAGGATGCTTGGCCAACTGAGTCATGACGCTATAGGGGATGGTGCAGATGTCGGCACCGATCAGTCCAGCATTCAGAACATGCAGAGGACTGCGGACCGAGGCCACGATGATCTCGGTGCCATATCCGTAGTTGTCATAGATGGTGCGAATCTGCTCGACCCCTTCCATCCCCTCATGACCGATATCGTCCAGGCGGCCTACAAAAGGTGAAACATAGGTCGCACCGGCCTTGGCTGCCAGAAGTGCCTGCAATGAGGAGAAGATCAGGGTGACGTTGGTGTCGATGCCGTCTGCAGTGAACTGTTTGGTTGCCTTCAGCCCCTCGGTGGTCATCGGGACCTTGATAACAATATTCTCGTGGATTTTTGCCAGTTCACGCCCTTCGGAAAGCATTCCCTCAGCGTCAAGCGCGATCACTTCAGCCGAAATCGGACCGTCGACAATATTGGTGATCTCAGTGATGACTTCTTTGAAGTCCCGGCCGCTTTTGGCGATCAGTGATGGATTAGTCGTGACGCCATCCACCAGCCCCCACTCGTGAGCGGTTCGAATCTGGTCTACTTCTGCTGTGTCGATGAAAAACTTCATGATGGCTCCTTATAGTTATTAATCGAAGAAAGTTTATTTGTGACCTTTACGATACAGGTTTCGACATTTTTTGGAACAGAAATAGTGCTGCTGTCCTGCGATATTTGCCGAGATCGCGTCACTGACCGGAAAATAGTTGCCGCATTGAGGGTCCAGAACCATAGTTTCACCTTCTCGGGTTCTATTGTCCGGGCGTTTTCTCAGCTTTGGTCGGAAAAGAGCCTGAACAACGGTGTAACCGAGAAAGAAAATCAGGCCCAGAAGAATAAGTTTAATCATCATGTCTACCAAATATCAGAAAGTTTAGTGATTCCGGTTGGCTCGGGCAGGTCTTGCAAAAGCTGGCTTACGGTTCGTTGCAGACAGGGGTGTCGCAACTCTGGCGCCAGATCGACCAGAGGCAACAGCACAAAATGTCGGTCATGGAGTCTGGGGTGTGGCAGCGTCAACAGCGGATCATCAGAGACCGACTGGCCGAATAAGAGCAGGTCGATATCGAGTGTTCTGGCTGCCCAGCGCACTTTTCGGGTGCGTCCACATGCTTGTTCAATCCCGGCGCAGATGCCAAGCAATTGATGAGGCGACAGGCCCGTTGAGACTTCCAGAACAGCATTGAGATAGTCCGGTTGCTCTGCCGGCCCGCCAACTGCAGGACAGCGATAGAGTGGTGAGCTTGCATGCAGCACAATGTGTTGATGCTGGGAAAGCTGCTGTCGTGCCTCTCGAAAAAAGTCGAGAGGCGTGCCGAGATTTCCACCCAGCCCCAGAAATATATTGTTTGTCATCTGTCGAATCATGGTTGCTGGTATTAAAGCATAGGGCCGGAATTCTCGTCAATTTTATGGACGCCCGAAGCTGTTTTATCCGCGCTGAATCTGGCGGGAGAAATCCCTTTACAGCCTCTTGCGAGTTGGTGTATCTTGCTCAGCCTGCGGAGAGGTGACCGAGAGGCCGATGGTGCTCGCCTGGAAAGCGGGTGTAGTGCAAGCTACCCGGGGTTCGAATCCCCGCCTCTCCGCCATTTATTAATTCTGAACGGCCCAGTCATCGTCCTTACCGGATAAGAAGATTGCCGGCAGAAGTGACAGCCGGGTCCCGCGCAACGGACGGTCGCGAACCCCGTCAGGCCCGGAAGGGAGCAGCGGCAACGACCTCAGCCGTGTGCCGCGGGGGTGCCTGGCTGTCACTTGTGTCGGCAATTCTGTTTGTGATTCCCGATTCCCCGCGTATCTCAACGACTTTTTGAACTCTGCCCCACGGAGACCGAGACTATGTCCTATCTGGTTCTGGCGCGAAAGTGGCGACCCCAGCTTTTTGAGGATCTGATCGGGCAGGAGCATGTCAGCCAGACTCTCAAAAATGCGATCCTCGCTGATCGTGTTCACCATGCCTTCCTTTTCACCGGAGCACGTGGTGTCGGCAAGACCTCTGCGGCCCGAATTTTCGCTAAAGCCCTCAACTGTCTGAAGGGACCGACCACCGAACCCTGTGGCGAATGTCCTTCCTGCATGGAGATAACTGCCGGTCAGGGTGTTGATGTTTTTGAAATTGACGGGGCCTCCAATACCGGTGTCGATGATATCCGTGAGCTGCGTGAGAATATCCGTTACCTGCCATCTATATCCCGCTACAAGATCTTCATTATCGATGAAGTCCATATGCTCTCGATCAACGCTTTCAATGCGTTGCTGAAAACACTGGAAGAGCCTCCAGATCACGCCAAGTTCATCTTCGCGACGACCGAACCACACAAGATTCCGGTGACCATTCTGTCACGCTGCCAACGTTTTGATTTTCGTAAGATCAGCGCCGCTCTTGTTGCTGGTCGCCTGAGGCATATTGTTGATCAGGAAAAGGTCGAAATTTCCGACGCAGGACTGTCAATGATTGCCCGATCAGGCGGTGGCAGCATGCGGGATGCCCAGTCGACACTGGATCAGGTGATCGCATTCTGTGGAGAAAATGTCGGCGACGAAGAGTTGCAGGGCCTGCTCGGTCTGGTTGATCGACGCTTGCTGCTGGAGACGATTGAGGCTGTTCTGGAGCGGGATGGTCGAAGGGTGCTGAGCGTTATTCAGCGGGTCGATGAGCATGGTCATGCTTTTCGGCAGTTTTGCAGCCAGGTTGTTGCTCTGGTTCGTTCTCTGGTTGTTCTCAAGGTCACGGATCAGCCCGGTGAATTGCTCGATGTGGGTGAAACCGAACTCCAGGAGTTGAGACCACTTGCGGAGCGATGTAGTTTGGAGGATTTGCAGCGCATCCTGACCTTGCTGATCAAGGCCGAAGCTGAGCTTGCGCAATCAAATTATCCACGCCTGACCGTTGAGATGGTGCTGATTCGGCTGGCTCAGTTGCCTCCAGGTCAAGACGTCGCGATGTTGATCAGCAAGCTCGAGGTACTTGAGAAGCGTCTGTCAGGGGGGGGCTCGCCGGTTGCCCCACCGGCGCAAGCGGCTCCTGTCGCAAAGCCTGCGCCGGTAGCAGCACCCGCACCAGCGCCGATCGAACCGGCTCGAACTGAGCCTCCATCCCCGGAAGAGTCATCGGGAGGGGCAGGCTCCTCTCCCATGTCCGATACTCAGGGAAAGGGCTGGCCTGAGCTGGTCGATTTTGTCAAGTCGCGACGGGTGCGGATTGGTTCCTTCCTGGAACATGGCCGGCTGATTGTCAGCCAGTTACCCCATCTCAAGGTCGCTCTTCCCCCCAGCTTTTATGGCCTGGTCGACAAGGAGATGAAAGAAGAGATTCAGACTCTTGCTACGGAATATTTTTCGCGGGCGGTTAAGTTGGAAATTGTCTGTTTAGGTGAAGATGTCTCGGCGCCACCTTCACTTCTGGAGGAGAGGAAATTGCAGGAATCAGACCGGGAAAAGCGCTTGAAAAGAGATGCGGTGGAACATCCGATGGTCAAAGCGGCCATCGAGATTTTCGAAGGTGAGGTTGACAACGTGCGACCGATCGATAAAGGATTTGTTTAGCCTGAACCGTTAAAGGTCAGGTAGATCATAAACGTCTGGAGGTAATAGTGTAATGGCAAAGGGACTCGGAAATATCATGAAGCAGGCGCAGCAGATGCAGCAGAAAATTGCGCGTTTGCAGCAAGAGCTTGAAGGGCGCGAGGTTGAGGCGACATCAGGCGGAGGGATGGTGACCGCCGTTGTCAACGGCAAGCAGCAGTTGATCAATCTGAAGATTGAAAAAGATGCGGTTGATCCTGAGGATGTGGAGATGCTGGAAGACCTGGTCACGGCTGCCGTAAATGAGGCGATAAAGCAGAGCCAGGAAATGATGCAGCAGGAGATGGGGAAGGTGACCGGCGGAATGAATCTGCCCGGCCTTTTCTAAGAATCTGCCACGCCCAGCCGGAACATATGGATCCGCAATTGTTGCTTTTCGGCACAGTTGCGGGTTTTCTCATTTGAGAGGGTGTGCTGTGTTTTTGGAGTGGATGGGTTGCTTGCTACGCGGTCGTATACAGAATATCTATTGAATTTAGCGGCCGATTTATGTTAGTCTCATTTTTTGGTAAGACCAATTGGCCAAAAGATTTTTTGGGGAAATTGTTGAACTTCACCTTCCCTGAGAAACTAGAACAGTATTTCCATATTATGGAATTCAGGAGCACCCCATGTTAGGCTCGCTTCCGTCTTTCGACCGTCTAGTCGCAGAGCTGTCCAAGCTTCCCGGGGTCGGTGGTAAAACGGCAGCTCGGCTTGCGTTTCATCTGCTGCGGGCTCCGCAGGCAGACAGCGAAGCGCTGGCGAATGCTTTGCGGGAGATGAAGCAGAAAGTTGCTTTTTGTTCCACCTGTTTTCATATAACGGAAACCGACCCCTGTGCAATTTGTTCCGATCCAAATCGGGATGTGGGGCGGCTTTGCATTGTCCAGGAACCTCAGGACCTGCTGGCCATTGAGCGAAGCCATGCATTTGGTGGTCGCTATCACGTTTTGCACGGGGCGCTCTCTCCGCTCGATGGAATAGGCCCTGAAGAGTTGAAAGTCGCTCCTCTGCTGGAAAGACTTCGCCATGAAAAGGTGGAAGAGGTTCTTCTGGCGACCAACTTCACTGTCGAGGGGGAAGCGACCGCTCTTTACCTGGCCAGGCTCCTTACTCCGCTTGGCTTAAAGCTAACCCGGCTGGCTCACGGGATTCCGATGGGCAGCGATCTGGAATATATCGACACCGCAACGGTTCAGCAGGCCATTGATGGACGTCGAGAATTTTGAAAAAAAACAGAATTAAGTTTGTTAAACTAACTGCTGGCCCCCGATTGCTTCAACAATAACTCAGTATACGTCAGATCTTATTTGAAACCGGAATCAGATCGCCTATTACAAACAGATTATCAAGGAGGATTGCATGTCACGGAAAATGGTTTGTATCGACGGTTGCTCTGCAGCCGCCCATGTCGCTCATGCGACCAACGAGGTCATTGCCATCTACCCCATTACTCCCTCGTCGGGGATGGGCGAGATCTCTGATGCCAAAAGTGCCGCAGGTGAGAAGAATGTTTGGGGGACTATTCCCAAGGTTGTCGAATTGCAGTCTGAGGGCGGTGCCGCTGGAGCGGTTCACGGTGCTTTGCAGGCCGGCTCTTTGACCACGACCTTTACTGCTTCGCAGGGCCTGCTGCTGATGATTCCGAACATGTACAAGATTGCCGGCGAGTTGACTCCGACCGTCTTTCATGTTTCGGCACGCGCTATCGCGGGTCAGGGGCTGTCGATCTTCGGTGATCACTCCGATGTTATGGCTTGCCGCCAGACCGGTTGGGGCATGCTCTGTTCCAACAATGTTCAGGAGGTCATGGACTTTGCCCTGATCGCTCAGGCTGCGACTCTTGAGTCCCGCGTTCCGTTTCTTCACTACTTCGACGGTTTCCGGACTTCTCATGAAGTGCAAAAGGTCGAAGAACTGTCGATGCAGGACATGAAGGAGATGATCGATGACGATCTGGTCGCCGCTCATCGTAAGCGTTCTCTCTCTCCGGATCATCCTGTTCTGCGTGGTACGGCTCAGAATCCGGATGTCTACTTCCACGGACGTGAGATTGCCAATCAGTACTACGAGAAAGTTCCTGGCATCGTTCAGGCTCAGATGGATAAATTCGCCAAGATGACTGGTCGCCAGTACAACCTGGTTGATTATATTGGTGCCCCTGATGCTGAGCGCGTCGTGGTGATGCAAGGCTCCGGTTGTGAAGCGATGGAAGAGCTGATCCTGCATCTGGTCGCCCAGGGCGAAAAGGTTGGCATGATCAAGATTCGTCTGTTCCTGCCGTTTCCGATTGAGCAGTTCTGCAAAGCGATGCCGACCAGTGTTAAGAAAATTACCGTTCTTGACCGGACCAAAGAGCCAGGCTCCATTGGTGAGCCTCTCTACCAGTCGATCCGTACTGCAATCGGTGAAGGCATGAGCGACGGCCTGACCAATTTTGTCGGTTACCCAAGCGTCGTTGGCGGTCGTTATGGCCTCGGTTCTTTCGAATTCAACGCCGGCATGTGTAAAGCTGTATTCGACAATATGCTGCAGGATAAACCGATGAACCACTTCATCGTCGGTTTTGATGATGATATCAGCGGAAAAAGCCTTAAATTCAACGAAGCCTACAAGGTTCCGTTTGCCGGCTATGCTGCTATGTTCTACGGTCTGGGATCCGATGGTACCGTTGGCGCCAACAAGAACTCGATCAAGATCATTGGTGACAGCACCGACAACCAGGTTCAAGCTTATTTTGTCTATGATTCCAAGAAGGCAGGCAGCTTGACAACCTCTCATCTGCGCTTCGGTCAGGATGAGATCAAGAATACTTACCTGATTTCCGAAAATGAGTCCGATTTCGTGGCCTGTCACAATTTCTCATTCCTCGAGAAGTACGACATGCTGAAAAACGCCAAGACCGGCGCAACTTTCCTGCTCAACTCACCGTTTAGCAAAGAAGACGTCTGGGCCCACCTGCCGAAATTTGTTCAGCAGCAGATTATCGACAAAAAGCTCAAATTTTACGTCATTGATGGTATCGCTCTGGGTGAGAAGCTTGGCCTCGGCGCACGGATCAATGTCATCATGCAGACCGCGTTTTTCAAAATCTCCAACATCATCAAGCTTGATCTGGCGATCAGTGAAATAAAGAATGCCATCGTCAAGTCGTACGGTAAGGCTGGCGAAAAAGTCGTCAACATGAACAAGCAAGCAGTTGACGCGGCGCTTGAGAATGTTGCTGAAGTTGCTGTTCCGGCGACTGCGGATAGCAGCATCGAAATGCAGATCGGTAAATGGGACGGTTGCGCCGATATGGTCAAGAGTACTCTCGGCCCGATCATCGACGGCCTTGGTCACAAGCTGCCACTGTCAGCCCTGTCCGAAGATGGCACCTTCCCGACGAACACAGCCTGTGTTGAGAAGCGGAACATCGCAGTGACCACACCGGTCTGGAAAGAGGATCTCTGTATACAGTGCGGAATCTGTTCCTTCGTCTGCCCACACGCCACGATCCGGATGAAGATATATGACGAAGCCGATCTTAAAGGCGCTCCGGCGACCTTCAAATCGGTTCCGGCAAAAGGGAAAGATCTCGACGGCAAGAAGTTCACCCTGCAGGTTGCTGTTGAAGACTGTACCGGTTGCGGTGCCTGTGTTTACAACTGCCCGGCTAAGAGCAAAACCGATGAAAACGTCAAGGCGATCAACATGGCTCCGCAGCCACCATTGCGTGAGACCGAACGTGCCAATTTTGATTTCTTCCTCGGCCTGCCGGACCCGGACGAGTCACTGTTCAATCGCGCCACTGTTAAAGGAAGCCAGTTCCTGCCCCCGATGTTCGAATTTTCCGGTGCCTGCGCAGGTTGCGGAGAGACTCCCTTCGTCAAGCTCTGTTCTCAGTTGTTTGGCGACCGGATGGTTGTCGCTAATGCGACCGGTTGTTCCTCGATTTATGGTGGTAACCTGCCAACCACCCCATGGTCGACCCGTAAAGATGGCCTCGGTCCGGCGTGGAGTAACTCTCTCTTTGAGGACAATGCCGAGTTCGGTTACGGTATGCGTCTGGCGATCGACAAGACCAACGCCTATGCCACAGAACTGCTGAAGAGCAATATCGACTGCGGTTGTAAAGCCTGCGAAGGGACTGTCGATCTGAAGCAGGAGATTCTTGATAGTGCTCAGGATTCTCAGGGAGAGATCGAAGCTCAGCGTGGCCGGGTGGCCCAGCTGAAGAAGATTCTGTCCGCTTGTACCCATGAAACGGCCAAGCCGCTGCTGGGTGACGCTGACTACCTGGTTGTCAAATCGGTCTGGATCCACGGTGGCGATGGTTGGGCATATGACATCGGCTACGGTGGTCTCGACCATGTCCTCGCTTCTGGCGAGAATGTCAACGTGCTGGTTCTTGATACCGAGGTTTACTCAAACACCGGTGGTCAGGCCTCCAAGTCGACTCCGATCGGCGCCGTCGCTCAGTTTGCTGCCGGCGGTAAAGAGATGCCGAAGAAAGACCTGTCGATGATTGCCATGACTTACGGCAATATCTACGTTGCTCGCGTTGCTCTAAGCAACCCGGCACAGGTCGTCAAGGCGATGATCGAAGCTGATGCTTACGATGGACCTTCCCTCGTTATCGCATACAGCCACTGTATCGCTCATGGTATCAACATGACCAAGGCGATCGATAACTGTAAAGACGCAGTGAACTGCGGCCACTGGCCATTGTTCCGCTACGACCCACGCCTTGCCGCAGAAGGGAAGAATCCTCTGCAGATGGACAGCAAAGAGCCAACCATCAGCTTCGAGGAGTTTGCTGGCAAGCAGAACCGTTTCCGGGTTCTGAAAAAGACCAACCCTGAAAATGCGGACGCGCTGATGGCAGCTTCTGCCAAGGATTCAGCGACCCGTTACGATCTCTACAAGAAGCTTGCTGCTATGCAGGCAGATTGTGGAAAATAAACTGATTCATTTCAGTTGAAGGAAAAGGCCCCCGGCAAATCGTTGCCGGGGGCCTTTTTTCGTTTTACGTTCCGTTCGCTATTTGAGTTTAGCGTTTAGCCCTCAGGCCGGACATGAATGACCGCGTTTATATCTACTTCGTTAAATCGGTCCTGATCGTGATTCCGGATATCGTACTGATATGTCTCCCTGATTTCAGTTGAAATTATGTACAACGCGAGGAACTGAATACTCATGTTCGATAACTGCTTGATAAATAGTAATCTTACGGAAATCTTGACAACTTGAAATTTCTAATATTAGAGATAGAATTATGCGGTGCGGACACTTTGTATAGCTCCCGATGATTTGATCGTTATAAAACGTCGCTGAAATTAACAAGAGTGTATAGACCATGACCGGTCCTCACAGATGATCAAGTTGAAATCCGTGAATTTAATAATTTCAAGCAAAAGAAAGGAGTCACTGTATATGATCATTTAGTCCATGTATCGGTGCCCATGCTTGACGACCAAATTCTAAGCCCCCTGTGTCATGGGGCAGGCGTGGGTACTATCAAGGGTCAGTCTTCGTCCATTGTTAAACCTCGGAACTCTATTGAAATTTTGAAATCGATGACGCCATTTTAAGAATTGTCGGAGGACAGGAAACAGTCACTTTAACCCAGAACTATCAAGAGGAGGCAAATATGAACCGCTACTGCAAAATGTCCCTGATACTTCTCCTGTGTTTAGGTTTTTCAACCTCGGTGTTGGCCGTTGATTTTGCATTCCATGGCGATCTCAATAACCGTTTCGGACTCTATACTAACCAGCAAGGCTTTTTCGCTTCTGATCAAAAAGGTGTCATCGACGACGGTGACCGTAACGATACTTTTGCCAGCATCAAATATCGACTCTGGACCGAAGCCACAAGCAACGACGGCGCGGTAAAAGGGGTTTTCGCGGTTGAAATCGGAGCCGTTCGATTTGGCCGCAGCGGCAGCGGCAAAGGTCTCGGGGGCGGATTCTCAGGGGATAGCGTCAATATTGAGACTCGCTGGGCCTACACGGACTTTCAGATCCCATCGGCCAGTAGCAAGGCCCGCGTAAAAATCGGCTTGTTCCCGTTTAAGGTCAACAGTTTTGTCTGGAATGAAACGGCGACCGGCGTTCAGTTCAATGCTGAAGATTATACCCTGGCCTGGGTTCGCGGCCGCGAAGCGCTGACCGGTTCGGATGGGAACTGGGGCGACAACGATCTGGATGCCTTGATGGGTCGCTATGAACTCAAGATGGACATGATGAAGACCGGCCTCTTTGCTCTCTACCAGTGGCAAGACACCAATGAAACAACGCCGTTCGCAATGACATCCCAAACGTATCAGATCAAGCAGTTGGGAGATGTTGAATTTGACCTGTTGACGCTAGGTGTCGACGGTTCGTGGTCGATGTCGGACGGCGGAGCACCGATCTTTGTCAACTGGGATCTGATGTACCAGGACGGAAGTTTCGACAACGTCGACTTTACCGATTCGTTGAGTGGTATTTCTGCTGCAACCATGGACTATGATCTCTCAGCCTTCTTCATTCACGCGGACGTCGGGATTAATCTCGGCAAGAGTACGCTGACCTATACCGGCTGGTATGCGTCAGGAGACGATGACCCCAATGATGATGAATTTAATGCATTCATCACCACAGACGTTGATCGCGCCGACAGTATCATCATGATGGAAGGTGGATACACCGACGACGTCTACTTTACCGAGCGTCCTGAGCTGTTTGATAAAGGGTTTATCATGAACAAGATCGCCTTCGACCATAAAACCACCGAAAAACTGAAGACCGGCGCGGCCCTGCTGTACATGATGACAGCTGAAGACATCGAGTACACGGATGATCTCGGCAACAGTCAGAAGCAGGATGAGATCGGGGTGGAACTTGACGCCTATGCAAGCTACATGCTCTATCCCAGTCTTGAACTGGCAGTCAATGCCGGGTACCTCTTTGCCGGTGACGCCATGGACGTGTTCGAGGTCGGTGGCACCAATGTCGTAGATGGCAGTGCCGACAATGATATATTCATGACAACAGCAAAAGTCCGTTATAAGTTCTGATCGACACATGTTTGATTAAGTTGCAGGTCGGACATCAAGGTTGAGCATTCTGTCAGCCTTGATGTCCGACCCCGTTAATGTGTTGTGTCATTAAACACCACACCTGTCTGAATTGGTCATTTCAAATCGAATCCATAAAAAGGCCCTCTCATGAAATACGGTCGCACCCTCTTCTACCTCACTGCTTTTCTGCTATTGGTGTTGAGCTGCCCGACGGTGGGAGCTGCCGAAACCGTAACGGACGTCACCAGTTATTTCAGCCCTGCCACAGGAACCCTGCTCTCAATCTCGGGGGATGATTATCTGGTCAGTCTGGATGCCCGGTCAGGGGTCATGGCCGGTGATTTACTGACCATCGTTGCACCCGGGGAAAAACTTGTTGACCCTGCCAGCGGAACGGTGCTGGGAAATCTGGATCGGGTCAAGGGTGTACTCAAAGTCACCGCGATCAGATCCGGATTCAGCCAGGCACGCCCCATCGGCCCGATCGAAAACGCCCTGATCGGCGATACCGTCAGACGTTATCAGAATTTAACAGTCGTATTCAAAGATCAGAACGGGGATGGTGCAGACCTGTATCAACAATTGGTCGCGGCCTTGCCTGCCTTGGAATGGCAGGGATACTATCCTGTGGACACTCCGACCGACGCACTAAACCTGCCGGCCCAACTGACTTTTCTACTGACCGAGCGCTCACTCGAAGTATATGACAGCAACGGCCAGATCCTTCGCTCGTTTGCTTCCACTGGCAAACTCAGAAGAGGTCCCTCCACGCCCTCAGCACAAACGTCAGCTGTCAACTGGGAACGGCCACGTCAGGACAGTCATGAATCCGCCACCTACAGCGCTGACTATCCCGGCTTTCGGACCTTGGGGCAATTCCCCAGTCTGGTTCTGATGGCGGACTTTCTCACAACAGAACAACAGACGCTGGTTGTCAGCAGTAGTGGCGGCAATCTTGAGATTGCCGCTGTTACCGAGCAACTGCAGCCGCTGGTTTCCGAGTCACTGGTCCAGCAAGATAAGATACATGCGGTTACCTGGTGGCAACCTGAAACAGCCGCTGGTCTCTATTTGGCCGTAACCGCAACCTCGTTCAAGAACTTTACCTTCAGCACCGCGACCGAAACGGTTTTCAGTAGCGCGATCTACCGCTTCAATGATGGAAAATTAACCACAGTGGCCCGGAATCTGCCCTACTTGCTGGGGGCCTTCGATCGTAACGGCGACGGTGCTAAAGAGACCTTGCTGGGACAACGCTTTGATCTCGACGGCGTATTCGGCTCGATCAAGGAACTGAAATTGAACGGCACCGGTGTCAGTGAAAACGGCCTCGGATTTGACGTGCCGCTCAGATTTCCGGTGCAGGGGAGCACCTTTGCCGACTTAACCGGCGACGGGGAGCTGGAGAACATTTATACGCGCAACGGAATCCTGTTCATCGTCAGTAACGGCAAGCTGCGCTATGAGTCTTCCAAGCAGATGGGGGGCAGCCTTTCGCGGTTGACCTATGATGTCAACCCAGGGCAGGCTGATGCCCTTTTCACTTCGGTGGCATTTGAAGTCCCACCATTCGCCGCCGATATTGACGGCGATGGCCAGCTTGAACTGATCGCCGTCTCAACGGATCGCTCAGGCAGCAGTACCTCGGGGTTGGAGTGGGAAGGGAGTGAAAGCTGGTTGTCGGTGATCAAGTATCGGAACGGCAGGTTTGTTAAAGGAAGTTTGGGTGAAAAACTGGAAAAACCGATCCAGGGTCTGACGGTGACACAAGGGCAGGCTTTGCTTGTGTTGACCAGCAAGGGTGGAATCCTCAATAACCAAGGACAGAGTCATCTGCTGTCCCTGCCTCTGGCACCATAAAAACGGATCGGCGTTTCTGTTAATTCCATAAATAATGATGTCAGAAAAGACGTGACAAGTTCTTCGCGACTGTTTTCTCTTCATAAAATCAGATGAACATTGATCCGCCTTCTTTCAGAAAATTAACAGACAGATGCGCAGTATTTCTCGATGTGATAATGCCGGTCTTCGGTATTGTTTCCCTTGGCTTTCTGCTGTCGGACGCCATGATTCCAGTGATGCTTTTTTCGCTGTGACTGCAGCTGCACGGGCAGAAGCACGTCTCCTTCTTAAAAGAGGTGTTTCTGGCCAGCAGCATCCGACTGTTTCTGGTCCCTGATGTGGCTTTTGTCGTAGTTTCACCTTTTTCTCACGGAGAAATCGAAAATGCCGCGAGCATCCTTCAGGCCGCCAATGCTGACAGCCATTATGGTTGCAATTATTTCGCAAGAAATAATATCGTTCCAAGTCTCATGGCCTCGGTCGTCATCGTTTCAACCTTGGCCCACCTGGCCACTCTGGCTGTAGTGATAGTGCTGCTCCGAGCCGACATTCTGATTGCGCTGGCGGGAAATTGATTTGACTTGCCTCTGGCACTGTGATAATTCAGAGCACTGTTAATTTTCGCAACAAAACTGAGGAAAAGATAATGACCAACTATGCGGCAGCGACAGCACGAGCGATTATGGCGGCGAGTGTGCGCCACCTGACTGTCCAACACTCCTGAGCAGAGTGTCGCCGAACGGAAATATATGAACCGAGGCCATGGACAGAACAGTCCATGGCCTTTTTTGTTGAGTCCAGTTGATTGGGAGAGAAAAGATGCGGAATAATATCGTACATATCGGCGCCGGGGAGTTGACCTACGAAATTCGGGCAATCGTGGAGATTGCTGAAAAGCTCAACAGACTCGGGATCAAGACCAATATGGAAAATATTGGTGATCCGATTGCCAAAGGGGAGAAAGTTCCACTCTGGATGAAGGAGATCGTGGCTGATCTGGCGATGCAGGATTGTTCATATGGGTATTGCGCGACAAAAGGCTTACTGGCGACGCGCGAGTTTCTGGCAGATCGAACCAATCAGCGTGGCGGGGTTCAGATAGATGCCGAGGATATAATTTTTTTCAACGGGCTGGGTGACGCGATCCAGAAAGTCTACGGCCTGTTGCGTCGTGAGTCACGCGTTATCGGGCCATCCCCGACCTATTCAACCCACTCGTCCGCAGAAGGGGCTCACGCCGGACAGGCTCCGGTGACCTACCGGCTTGATCCTGACAATAACTGGTTCCCTGATCTTGACGATCTGCGCCTTTCGGTCAAATACAATCCAACCATTTCCGGGATTTTGATCATTAACCCCGACAATCCAACCGGTGCGGTCTACCCGGAGCGGATTCTGCGGGAGATGATCGAGATTGCTCGCGAGTTCGATCTGTTTGTCATCTGCGATGAAATCTACAACCGAATGGTCTATAACGGACAGACCACAAAGCCGATCTCCGATCTGGTGGGGGATGTTCCGGCGATCTCAATGAAGGGGATCAGTAAAGAGCTGCCCTGGCCCGGATCTCGCTGTGGTTGGATAGAAGTCTATAATGCGGATAAAGACGAGGTGTTCAGCCGTTATATCCAGTCTATTCTGAATTCGAAAATGGTGGAGGTCTGTTCCACGACCCTACCGCAGAGAGCGATCCCTAAAATTCT
>Ga0102946_1000324_pt1 | contig 16672 bp, 14 predicted proteins | sample SalPon2A_A_D1_MG_FD_78209 | JGI IMG/M metagenome (GOLD analysis project Ga0102946, IMG submission 78209) | Soil microbial communities from South San Francisco under conditions of wetland restoration - Salt Pond MetaG R2A_A_D1_MG | ecosystem: Environmental > Terrestrial > Soil > Wetlands | place... | reverse complement strand
GGTCCCCCGGCAACTGAACTGGGCCAGCAGGACTCCGCCTGGTTCCGCAGCCAACACGGCGAGTAGCCCGGCCACCACCTCCGAGCCAGCGGCGGACGGACTCGGCGTCGCTCAGGCGCAGCGCACCCACCCCAAAGCTCGGAGGGAGTGGTGGACGGACTCGGCGTGCCTCAGGCGCAGCGGACTGCGGGACTGCCGAGCGTGCGAGGCAGTCCCAAGGGAGCAGCAAGGGCACGTCGAGCCGTCCATCACGACCGACGCCTCACATTCCCGAGGTCTTGGCTCCGGCGTAGATGTCGGCGACGACGTCGCCGTACTTGTCCATGACGTAGTGGCGCTTCACGGACTGCTTCTGCGACAGTTCCTCCCCCACGACGAAGTCGGCAGGCAGGAGGCGCCAGGTCCGCACGGACTCGGCCTTCGACACGGCCTTGTTGCCGCGGTCCACACCCTCCTGGATGGCGGCACGGAACTCTTCGTCGTCAAGCAGGGCGTCGAGGTCGGCCGGCTTGTCATTGGCCTCACACCACGCCGGAAGCGCCTCTTCGTCGATGGTGATCAGGGCCGAGATGAACGGTTCGCCATCCCCCATGACCATCACCTGCGAAATCAGCGGGTGGCTGCGAATGCGATCCTCGATGACTGCGGGCGCGACGTTCTTGCCGCCCGCGGTGACCAGGATCTCCTTCTTGCGTCCGGTGATGCGCAGGAAGCCGTCGTCGAGCTTGCCGAGGTCACCGGAACGGAACCAGCCATCCTCGTCGAAGCTGTCCGCGGTGGCCTCGTCGTTGTTGTAGTACCCGACGAAGATGTTGCCACCCTTCAGCAGGATCTCGCCGTCCTCGGCGATGCGCACCGATGCGCCCGGCAGCGGCTTGCCAACCGTGCCGACGCGCATGTCGTGCTCGTCGTTGATGCAGGCGGCGGCCGTGGTCTCGGTGAGGCCGTAGCCCTCGAAGATCGTCACGCCGATGCCGTCGAAGAAGTGGCCGAGTCGATCTCCCAGGGCCGCACCGCCCGACACGGCATGGGTGACGTTGCCACCCATCGCGTCACGCAGCTTGCTGTACACCAACTTGTCGAAGACCACGTGCTGGGCCTTGACGGCAAACGGGATCTTGCCGCTGGCCTTGCCCTTCGAGTACTCGATCGCCACGTCCGCGGCGCGGTCGAAGATGCTGCCCTTGCCATCCCCATGGGCTCGCTGTTGGGCGCCGTTGTAGACCTTCTCGAAGACGCGGGGGACGGCCAGCAGGAAGTCTGGCTTGGCCAGCTGCAGTTCCTCGACCAGGTTCGCGATGCCGGTGGAGTAGACCAGGCGCACGCCTGCGGTCATGACCGAGCACTGGATCACACGGGCCAGGATGTGCGCCAGGGGGAGGAACAGCAGGGTGGACTTGCCCGCCTGGAAGAATCCGGCGATGGACAGTGTCTGGGTCACGTCCCACACGAAGTTGCCGTGGGTGATGACGCACCCCTTGGGACGACCAGTCGTGCCCGAGGTGTAGACCAACGTCGCGACGTCCTCTCCGGACACCGCCACCCGTCGCGCCTCGACGTCCTCGTCCGACACCTCGGTGCCGGCTGCGATGATCGCCTCGATGCCACCGTCGTCGATGACGTAGCGCGCCCGCAGGGTCGGCAACTCGTCGGCGACCTCCGCAACACGACCGTCGAGTTCCTCGCTGCTGGAGATGATGCCAACCGACTCCGAGTCCGACACGACCCACTGGACCTGTTCGGCCGAGGACGTCTCGTAGATCGGGACCGTCACCGCGCCGGCCGTCCAGATCGCGTAGTCCAGGAGCGTCCACTCCATCCTGGTCTCGGACAGCAGCGCCACGCGATCGCCGGGCTCGACGCCCAGCGCCATCAGGCCCTTGGCGATGGCACGAATGCGGTCGACGGTGTCCCGTGTCGACACGTCGATGAAGCGGTCACCCTGGCGATACGCCATGCATGGACGATCGGGATGGGTCACGGCGTTCTGGAACAACCCCGTCGTGGCGTTGTGTGCCGGGTCGATCGGGACTTCACCTGGCCGGGTGTATTCCTGCATGGACGATCTCCGAGGATGGAAGCGAACAAGGACACGGATGGGCGGCGGCACGCGCCACCAGTTGCAGCCTACCCACGGGCACGCCGTTCGCGACCCCCGTTCATGCCGGGAATCGCAGTCGCCGACCCCCGTCCAGCCGTTCCCGCGCATCGCCGAGGTCGTATCCTCGCCGGTCACCACCGTCACTCGGCGGATCACTTCGACACTCCCGACGACGAGGCCCACCGTGTCCCAGGCTGTCCACGAAAACCTGACCCGCGCCGAAGCCCGAGCCCGTGCCGCACTCGTGTCCGACGTTTCCTACGACGTCGCACTCGACCTCACCGTGGGCGACGACCTGTTTCGATCGTCGACCAGCCTGACCTTCCACGCCGATGGCCCGGTGACGACGTTCCTGGACTGCACGGCGCAGCGCGTCCATCGCGTGCAGGTGAATGGCCGTCAACTCGACCTCGACGACGTGGTCTCCCCCACCAGGATCGCGTTGCCCGACCTCGATGGTCCCATCACCGTCGTCGTCGACGCGACCATGCGATACATGCACGAGGGCCGGGGCATGCACTTCTTCCGTGATCCCAGCGACGACCGGGTCTACCTGCACACCCAGTTCGAGCCGTTCGACGCCCACCTGGTGTATGCCTGCTTCGACCAGCCCGACGTGAAGGCCCCGTTCACCTTTCGCATCGTGGCTCCCGCCAACTGGGTGGTCGTGTCCAATGCGCCGGTGGCCGCCAGCCCCGTCGATGGCGCTGCCGGGACGTGGGAGTTCGAGCCAACAGGGCGCCTGTCGCCGTACGTGACCGCGATCGTGGCCGGCGAGTACGCCAGCGTCCACGACACCAACGGCGACATTCCCCTGGGCCTGTACATCCGCGAATCACTGCGCGACCACCTCGACGCCGAGGAACTGTTCACGCTCACGCGCCAGGGCTTCGACTGGTTCAACGCCAACTTCGGCATCGCCTACCCGTTCGGCAAGTACGACCAACTGTTCGTCCCGGAGTTCTCGGCAGGCGCGATGGAGAACCCGGGCTGCGTCACCTTCAGCGAGTCCTACGTCTTCCGGGGACCTGTCACCGCGAACCAGCGGGAGCGGCGCGCCGAGACGATCCTTCACGAGATGGCCCACATGTGGTTCGGCGATCTCGTGACCATGCGCTGGTGGGACGACCTGTGGCTCAACGAGTCGTTCGCGAGTTTCGGCGCCACGCTGTCACAGGTCGAGGCGACCGAGTACCGCAACGGATGGGTCACGTTCCTGGACGAGATGAAGGCATGGGCCAAGCGACAGGACCAACTGCCCTCCACCCACCCCATCGCCGCCGACATGGTCGACATCGAGTCGGTGCACCAGAACTTCGACGGCATCACCTATGCCAAGGGGGCCTCGGTGCTGCGCCAGTTGGTGGCCTGGGTCGGGCAGGACGACTTCCTGGCCGGGGTCCGGGCCTACTTCGCCGCACATGCCTGGGGAAACGCGGAACTGGCGGACTTCCTGGCCGCACTCGAGGCCTCATCGGGTCGTGACCTGGCGGGCTGGCGCGATGCCTGGCTGACCACGACCGGAATCAACACCATGCACCTCGATGCCTCGATCGGGCCCGACAACCGGTTCACCGCGTTCAGGATCCGCCAAGCCGCTGACCCCGCCCATCCGACGATCCGACCGCATCGCATGGCTGTCGGCGTCTACGACCGGCGAGGCGACGAACTCGTACGGACGCACCGCCTGGAACTCGACGTCGACACGGCGGAGGTCGACGTGGCCGACATGGTCGGCGTCGACGCCGGGCGCCTCGTGCTCCTCAATGACGACGACCTGACCTACACCAAGGTCGCGATGGACGATCGGTCGCTGGCATCGGCGCTGGCATCGCTGTCCGACATCAGCGATCCGATGGCGCGCACCCTGGTGTGGTCGGCCGCCTGGGACATGGTGCGCGACGGCGACCTGCAGGCGACCCGCTACGTCGACCTGGTGATTGCCCATGCCGGCGCCGAGGACCAGATCGGACAACTGTCGCGCATGTGCCAGCGCGCCCACGCCGCCGCTGGGCGCTACGCGCACCCCACCCACGTCACCGACCTGATGTCCCGACTGGCCACCAACGCCGTCGCCCAGTTGGCTGCGGCGAGGGCCGGATCCGGGCACCAATTGGCCTGGGCCCGCCACCTTGCCGCGACCGCAACGACGCCGGCGCAGATCGATCAACTGGTCGCCCTCCGGGACGGGACGACGCGCCACGAGGGCCTGGAGATCGACCAGGACCTGCGCTGGCGCTGCACGATCGGCCTGGCTCGCGCCGGCGCCATCGACGAGGGCGACATCGCCGGCGAGGCGGACGCAGATCCATCGGACTTCGGTCAGCGCCAGGCGGCAACCGCACGTGCTGCCCGACCCGACCCGGCCGCCAAGGAGGACGCCTGGGACCAACTGCTGGGCGAACCCGCCGTGAGCCACACCCTGGCGCGCCAGTTGTGGACCGGCTTCCAGCAGTTGACCCAGCCGACCCTGGTGGCGAGGTGGACCCAGCCGTACTTCGACGCGCTGGACACCGTGTGGGACACGCGGTCCACCGAGTGGGCGATCGAGTTCGCCATCGGCATGTTTCCCCACGCCGCGGCGTCGCCGGACCTCGTGACCCGGGCGGCGGCGGTACGGGATCGTGCCGACCTGCCGGGCCCGCTGCACCGGGTCCTCGCCGAACAGGTCGACACGCTCGAACGCCGCCTGCGCGCCCGGGCGACCGACGCGACCGTCGACGCCTAGCACCGTCCGGGGTGGTCCGCGGTTCCAGCCGGGCCGCGCCGGTCGACCAGGCGATCGAGGTCCTTCGGGGCGTCGATGTCCAACTCCGGTCGGGCTGCCGGGGCCCAGCCACGCCAGGTCGATTCCGCCACGGTGACCACCCCGTTGGCAGCCAGCGTGGCGCCCAGCCGATGGCCCCACGTGGCTGCCGATGACCGCAGCGCCGGCGCCAACCCCACGGCCACGACGGCATGCAGTGGCTGGGCGCGACCGGCCACCACGGGGACGGCGCCGGACACGCCGTCGGCGCAGGCATGCTCGGCACAGGCACGCAACAGCTCCGCACTCGGTGCCACGAGGTCGCCTGCCACGACCGCCACCATCTCGCCCGGCTCGTCGTGGCCATGGGCGCCGAGGGCGACCAGTCCCGCGACCAGGCCCGCCAGGGGGCCCACCAGGCCCGGTTCGTCACCGACCTCGAGGGTCCCGGGGACGCCGAGCGATCGATCCCCCACGGCAACCACCACCTCACCACCCAGGTCCGCCAGGCTGGCGACCACCACGTCGATCTGGCGTCGACCATCACGGCTGATGACCAACTTGTCACGACCGAAGCGGCGACTGCGGCCACCTGCCAGCACGACCACGTCCATGGACGACCTGCCTCCCGGGCTCGACGCGACGTCCTCGGCAGCATGCCACACGGCATCGCACCCCGCGGGACGGCACACTGGCGACCCTGCCTGTCAAGGACCGAACTGGATGGCATCGCACGACCACCTGCGGCCGTCACGGCCACGGCCGCCCGAACCCCGGGTCATGGTCCGGGGCATGCTCGTCGAGGTCCTCGGCGACGGCTTCGCAGGGTCGATCACGGCCGCAACCACTCGCACCGTCACGATCACCGACCGCCGCGGACGTGCCAGGACGTTCGGATTGGACCAGGCCTTCGTGGCCGACGACACCGTCGTGCGGCTCGTGGTGCCGGCGCGCCCCGCCGCGACGCCCACCACCGCAACGACCGCGTCGGGGTCGATCGCGCCACCCAGCCGTGGCGCCCGCACCGCCTTGCCATCCCGGATCTGGGTGGAGGGCTCCCACGACGCCGAACTGGTCGAGAAGGTCTGGGGCGACGACCTGCGCCACGAAGGTGTCGTCGTCGAGCCGCTGCACGGCGCCGACGACCTGGCCGCCCGCGTCGCCACGTTTCGCCCCACGCCGTCACGTCGCCTGGGCGTCCTGCTCGACCACGTCGTGGCCGGATCCAAGGAGAGCCGCATCGCGGCCACGGTGGACAACGCCCACGTCCTCGTCACCGGTCACCCGTTCGTCGACGTGTGGACCGCCGTCAAGCCGAGGGTCATGGGACTCGAGGCGTGGCCGCAGGTTCCCCGCGACGAGGACTTCAAGGTGGGACTGGCGCGTCGACTGGGCTTCGACCACCCCGCACCGGCCTGGCAGGCCATACTGTCACGGGTGAATCGCTGGACCGATCTCGACCGTCGACTGGTCGGTGCCGTGGAACTCCTCATCGACTTCGTCACGACGCCCCCAAGGGAGTCCCCATGACCTTCATCGGCAACGTGTTGTGGCTCGTGCTGGCCGGATGGTGGCTGGCCCTGGCCTACGTCTTCGCGGGGATCATCAACCTCCTCCCGATCATCACCATTCCCCTGGCCATCCAGTCCTTCAAGTTGGCGGGCTACGCCCTGTGGCCGTTCGGCCGGACCGTGGTCGAGATCCCGAATCGTTCCGGCGGCGTGTCGTTCCTGGCCAACGTCGTGTGGCTCATCCTGGCGGGCTGGTGGCTGGTGCTGGCCCACGTGCTGGCCGGCGTGCTCCTGATGATCACGATCATCGGGATCCCGCTTGGCGTGGCCAGTTTCAAGATGGCGGGCCTGGCACTGGCTCCCTTCGGCAAGACCATCGTGTCCCTCGACGAGATCGGCACCACACAGGTCGTCGTGGGGCCGCAACTGGGTGCCTGAATCGGTGACGATCGCGGCGCGATGCACCTCGTGCCACGGCAGGACCAACGGACAACGGCCCCGCTCAGGTGAGCCGGGCCGTCGTGGTGCTGCCGGGTGCTGTCGTGCGCGAGAGAGGACTTGAACCTCCACTCCTGTTAAGGAACACGCCCCTCAAGCGTGCGCGTCTACCAGTTCCGCCACTCGCGCGTGGTCGACCAGATGGCCGATGGCAGAGGGTAGCGATCCCGTCGCCGGCGAGCGAATGCCGCCCCTACTCGACGACCGAGACCTGCGACAGGTCCACCTGCCCCGTGGGCGCCATGCGAAACCCCCGGACGCCGTCGGCAACGACGACGTTGAGCCGGTTCCACGACACGGGTGCCACGGCCGCGAGGTCGGCCACGCGCTGCTCCGCCTCCTGCCACAGCGCGACACCATCGCTGCCCGTCATCGGCATGGCTGCCGCGATCGCCTCGTCGAGCGGCCCGTCAGCCAGCCTGACGAGATTGTCGCCGCCGATCTCGTCGGACGAGAACGAGGGGACCAGGACACCTCCCATCGTGGGCCACGACGCCTCCCAGCCGGCACGAAACACCTGCACGCCCGGCGCTCGCACGCCGGCCAACCATTGACCGAGCGGTTCGGCGTCCACGATGACCCGGGCCCCGGTGGTGTCGCGAATTGCGGTGGCCAGTGACGTCGCGATGCCACGGTTGGTGACGCCGTCGATCGTCAGGATCCGCATGGGCCCGTCCAGTCGCTCCGCGAACCCGTCCAGTGCCGTCGCCGCGCTGAGCGGGTCGTGGCGACATGGCGCGCAGTCGATGGTCCCACTGCCCGGAATGCCGCCGGGAACGATGCCGGTCGCGCGGGTCCGACTCGACGCGGTGTAGACGTCGATGACGCGGTCACGATCCAGCAACTGGCTGATCCCGAGGCGAACCTGTGGATCGTCGAAGGGCGCCTGCGCCGTGTTGAACCCGATCCAGTAGGCCTCGTCGCCGACCCCTTCGAGCAGGCCCGGACCGCTGTAGCCGTCCGGAGCCATGCCGTACTCGGCCGCAACCGCCTCCAGTTCCACCGGCGGCACCGCCGCGACGTCGAGCACGCCCGCCCTGAAGTCCTCCAGCTGGAGACTGTCGGGACGCTCCCCGGCATAGATCTGGAAGACCACCTCACCGACGCGCGGGGCGTCGACATGGTCGGCCACCGCCGCCACCCGGATGAACTGGTTGTGCGCCCACGGACCGTCCATGCGGAAGGGACCGTTGCCGACGGGCTGCTGCAGGTCGACGCCAGCCCGGCGGCGCGGCGCCAGGGCCGGACTGCTCAGGGCCGCCGGCAGGTCCCCGAACGGCTCATCGAGGGTCACCTCCAGGGTGGTCGTGCTCGGCGCCCGTACTCCCTCCAGCTCCTGTCCGGCCTGGGCTGCCTCCCATCCCGTGATGCGCGACAACAGGTGGGCGTGGAACGGCTGCACCCCGCCCGCGTCGGCGGCCACGTGGGTGAAGGCGCGCACGAACTGCTGCGCCGTCACCGGCAGGCCGTCATGCCACGTCGCGTCTCGCAGCGTGAACGTCCACACCAGCCCGTCGGCGGACACTTCCCACGACGACGCAGCAGCCGGCTCGACCCGGGTGAGGTCCTCCGACATTCGCGTCAGGCTGTCGAAGAGGGCATCGACGACCATCAGCGCGCCGTCGTCGATCGCGCGGGCGGGGTCCAGCGCAGATGGGTCGCGATCGAGACCGATGCGCAATCGAGACGTGGTCGGTGCCGGCAGCGGGATGGGCGTGGGCAGCGCGACATCGGGTGACGCCGGCGTGGACGTGTCGCCAGCCCCGGGCCGCGGTCCCCCGGGAGTCGGCGACGACGCAACCGTGGGTGTGTCGCCACCGGGTCCGCCGACCGGGTCGATGGTGGGCGACGCCACGGGGGCAGTGGACGGTGCCTGGTCCACGGTCGTGGGAATGCACCCGGCCAGCACGACCGCCAGCGCCAGGACGACGGCGGCCGGGCGGGGAGCCGTCACGCAGGGATCACCAGAACTTGACGAGGAGGAAGTTCGTGATCATCGCGCCAAGAATCGCCACGATGGTGATGCGGTCGAGGTTCTTCTCGACCACGGCGGATCCACCAAGCGCGCCGCCGCCACCACCGAACATGTCGGACAGTCCGCCACCGGTGCCTCGGTGCAACAACACGAACAGCACGATGAACAGGCAGAAGATGACCTCGAGGGCGATCAGGAAGGGAATCACGAGCACGGGCTTTCTGGTGGAGTGCGTCCACCGGGGCATCCGCAGGTGGACGGGATCGACAGGTGACGGTACCCGAGGCTCATCGAGGCAGCGACGACAGGTAGTAGAACCGCACCACCGAATCGTTGCCCGCCACGCCGACCTGCTGGGCATGCCACCGCACCGGGAACTCGCGCTGGACGAGCACCGGCCTGGGGCGCAACTGCAGGGTCGACGTCGGTTCGGGCTGGATCCGACATTCCGTGTCGTCCGCACATGCTCGCAGCATGCCCGCACCCACCGCGTCACCCGAGTCGTCGGGATTGCGCAGGTTGCCAGCGGCCTCCACGGGCTCGGTGTCGACCGTCGTGCGGTAGCTGCTGAGCGCACGCGGCAGCACCGTCGCGTCGGCTGCAGGAACCGTGACGGCGCCGGTGCCGGTGGGGGCAGCCGGGCCACCGGGGTCGACCCCGGAGCCGAGCTGCTCGGGTGCTGCGGGGCCGGTGGCGGCGCCCGACGAGGTCGAGGTCGAGGGTGGCGGGGCGTCCTGGGCGCCGGCCTGTCCCGTCGATGCGTCCGCGGACGGAGGCGCGACCAACACGCCGATGCCGGCTTCCGGATCAGGACCGGCGATCCACCGTGGCACCAGCATCGACGTCGCCAGCAATCCCACGAAGGCTGCCACGACACTCATGCTTTCGGCCCAACTCCGCAGGGCATGCGGCGCGGGTTTGTCCTCGCACAGCGATGCCACGCGGGCTGCCAGCGTGTCGCTGGGCATCAGGGCGGCGGAAGCCTGCTGCGTCGGTGCCGCCTCCAGGACCTTGAGCAGGCCCCCGGCAAGCGCACCGGGGCGTCGTGTGGCACCGATCGCGGTCTGGTCGGCCGCGAGTTCGCGTTCCACCAGCAACTGGCGTAGGGCCCAGGACCCGCCCGGCAGGAAGAACGTGAGATCACGCCCGAGACCGAACAGGTAGGCAACCAGGTTGTCGTGCCGGGCGACATGGGCCAACTCGTGCGCCAGCACACCGTCGAGTTCACGCTCGTCGAGAGTGTCGACGTAGCCGGCGTCCAGCAGCAGGACGGGTTTGCGGATGCCGATCGCGGCTGCGCCGCCGGGACAGTCACCCACCACCACCGGCGGCGGCGTCACGTTCAGGATCCGGGCGAGTGTGACGACGCGGCGGCGGACGGCGACGGGGGCGGAGCCTGCCTGGGCCAGTCGCCGGGCGTCACGGGCGGAACGTGCCGTCCGACGCGTGCGCATGGCAACGCGCCACAAGGCGATGACTGCCCAGGCTGCAAGGATTGCCGGCAGCGTCAAGGGCGCGAGGTAGAGGTAGTCGCTGCCCAGCCCGACGATCACCTGGCTGGGTGCATCGGACGCCGGCACCATGAGGGTCGGCAGGCGAAGGTCGGCCAGCGACGCGACCGCGACCGCCAGGAAGACGCCAACAGGCAGGAGTGCGTAGGCGACGCGGACCCCGGCTCGTTGGAAATCGGCACGCAACAACACCCTGACCAGCACGATGGCGATCAGGGCAGCCAACCCGAGTCGAACGGCGATGGACTGGGCCGGCAGTGCCAGGAGAATCCCCCCTGTGGGCACTAGGCCTCCTTGCTCCGTCGACGTTCCACTGCTGCCCGCAACTCGTCGAGGTCCGCCCCGTCGACCTCGTCGACGACCTCGGTGAGATAGCTGGCAGCTGGTTCGGGGTAGCGCTCGAGCGCCCAGGTCAGGACGCGCCCCAACGCCGAGCGCAGGTAGGTGTCCTGGCTGACGGCCGGACGATACCGGTGCGCCAGTCCTGCGGTGTCGCGGCGCAGCAGGCCCTTGGTTGCGAGCCTGGCCATGGTCGTCATCACCGTTGTGTAGGCGATCTTGCGTTCCTGGACCAGTTCTTCGTGCACGTCGCGCACGGTTGCGTCGCGCAGCTTCCACACGACGTCCATCACGTCCTGTTCCAGGGGCCCGAGAAGGGATTCCAGTGGATCCTGTCGCCTGCTCACAAGCCACTCCGACGTTTGGGGTGGTGCCAGCATACGTCGTCACACGGCATGCATGCCATCATGTGGCCAGGTGTCCGGGCAGGAGGTGAGAAGTCCGGCGTCGGTCGCTCAACGACGATGACCGATGATCAACGCGAAGTCGTCGGCATCGAGGCTGGCGCCACCGACCAGCGCCCCGTCGATGTCGGGCTGGGCCATCAGGACGCGCACGTTGCCCGGCTTCACCGAGCCCCCGTACTGGACACGCACCTGCGCGGCCACGTCATCGCCGGCGACCTCACCGACGATCGCGCGCACATGCGCGCACATGGCCTGGGCGTCATCGGGCGTCGCAGTTCGTCCGGTCCCGATCGCCCAGATCGGTTCGTAGGCGACGACGACCCGGGAGGGGTCGCCGAAGTCGACGCCGGCCAGGGACCCACGCAGTTGGTCGGCCACGACGGCCTCGGCCGATCCGGCATCGCGCTGCTCGAGGGTTTCGCCCACGGCCACCATGATGCCCAGGCCAGCGGCCTGCGCGGCCTGGGCCTTGTCCGCGACGAGTTCGTTCGTCTCACCCGCGTACTGGCGTCGCTCCGAGTGCCCGACGATGACCCAGTCGACGTCCAGTCGCGCCAACATCGGCGCCGACACCTCGCCCGTGTAGGCACCGTGGGTCTCTGTGTGGACGTCCTGGGCGCCCAACTGGAGCGGCAGGTGCTCGGCGTCGATCAACACCTGGACACTTCGCAACGACACGAACGGCGGGCACACCACGACGTCCTGGCCGTCGTAGTCGTCCGGTTCGAGGTGATAGGCCAACTTCTGCACGAGTTGTGTGGCCTCGAGATGGTCCTTGTGCATCTTCCAGTTGCCGGCGATGATCGGGTTGCGTTGCGACATGGTGGGGTCACTTTCGAGAGAGGGTGGTTCAGCCGGTGCGGTCGACGGACCCGGCTGCTCGGGTGCGCGACGAGGCTGCGTCGCGGTGCCCGTCGGCATCGTGGCGTCGGGTCAGGCCGGTGCCTCGACGGTCTCGATGATCTGGCGCTCGGCCGGGTAGTGGCAGGCAGAAGGATGGTCGAACCCGCGGTCCTCGAGGCGGGGATCATCGGTCAGGCACTTCCCGATCCTGGACTCGTCACCGTCTTCCTCGGCCATCTGGTTGAACAGCCAGCAGCGCGTCCGGAACCGACAGCCTGACGGTGGATCCGAAGGTGAGGGCAGGTCACCTTCCAACAGGATGCGATCCGACTCCTGGCGACGCCTGGGGTCGGCGATGGGTGCCGCCGACAGCAGCGCCTGCGTGTAGGGGTGGACCGGTCGTTCGTAGATCGGGTCCTCCTCCCCCACCTCGATCATCCTGCCCAGGTACATCACGGCAACCCGGTCCGCGATGTGGCGCACCACGGACAGGTCGTGCGCGATGAACAGGTAGGCGATGCCGAACTCGTTCTGGATGTCCTCGAGCAGGTTGACGACCTGGGCCTGCACTGACACGTCCAGTGCCGACACCGGCTCGTCGGCCACGATCACCGACGGGTTCACGGCAAGCGCCCGGGCCACCCCGATGCGTTGGCGCTGACCCCCGGAGAACTGGTGGGGGAATCGATTGATGTGGTCGGGATTCAACCCGACCAACTCGAGCAACTCCGCCACCCTCCCACGCTGTTCGTTCTTGCCCACGATCCCGGTGTGGATGCGCCAGGGTTCGGCGACGATGTCGCCGACCGTCATGCGTGGATTCAGCGAGGCGTACGGGTCCTGGAAGATCATCTGGATGTCGCGGCGAACCGCGCGCATCTCGCTGTGGGACAGCTTGAACAGGTCGCGTCCACGGTAGAAGGCCTCACCAGCGGTCGGCTCGTGCAGGCGCAACAGGGTCCGCGCCACGGTCGACTTGCCTGATCCCGACTCGCCGACCAGTCCGAGCGTCTCGCCCGGAAACAGCTTGAACGACACGTCGTCCACGGCCTGGACATGCCCGATCGTCTTCTTGAACAGGATCCCCTGGGTCAGCGGGAAGTGCTTGACCAGGTTGCGCACGTCGAGGACGGGTTCGCGACTGTCCAGGTCGACGCGCAACTCGGACTCGGCTTCACCGCCACCGAGGTGCAGTTCCTTCTCACCGGCGTCGGACATTGATCGCCTCCTCGCTGAAGTGGCACGCTGACAGGCGTCGGTCCATGCCCGGGACGGGGGGCGTCAACGCAGGGTCCTCGTCCACGCACACCTGCTGGGCGTAGCGACACCGGGGATGGAACGCGCAGCCGCTGGGACGTCGCGTCAGGTCCGGTGGGGATCCCGGGATCGGGACCAGGCGCGATCCCTTGACGTCCAGTTGGGGCAACGACTCCATCAGCCCGATGGTGTAGGGGTGGGCAGGCATGTGGTAGATGTCGTCGATGTCACCGGTCTCCACGATTCGTCCGGCATACATCACCGCCACTCGGTCGGCGACCTCGGCCACCACGCCCAGGTCGTGGGTGATCAGGATCAGTCCCATCCCCGTCTCGTCCTGCAGCTCGGCGAGCAGGTCCATGACCTGCGCCTGCACGGTCACGTCCAGTGCAGTCGTTGGTTCGTCGGCAATCAGGATGGCGGGGTCCAACGCCAGCGCCATGGCGATCATCACACGCTGGCGCATGCCGCCCGAGAACTCGTGTGGATAGGAATCGAGGCGCTCGCTGGCGGCCGGGATCTTGACCCTGTCCATCAACTCTGCAGCCGCCTTGTAGGCGTCCGACTTGGAGGTGCCGCGATGCACGCGCAGCATCTCCGCGATCTGGAAGCCAACCGTGAACACCGGGTTGAGGGCTGTCAGGGCGTCCTGGAAGATGATCGAGATGTGGTTGCCGCGGACCTTGCGGCGCTGGTTCTCCGGCAGCGTGAGCAGGTCGATGCCGCGATAGCGGATCGACCCGTCGGTCACGTAGCCCGGAGGACTGTCGATGATGCCCATGACGGCCTGGGCCGACACCGACTTGCCCGAGCCCGACTCACCAAGGATGGCAAGGGTCTCACCGGACTTGAGGGTGTAGTGGACCCCGTCGTTGGCAACGACCGTGCCGGTGTTGAGTCGAAACTCCACGCGCAGGTTCTCGACCTCGAGCAGCGGCGCACCGGGGTCGACCTGGCGACCGGCAATGGTCTCGGTCGACGACTGCGCCGACGGTGAGGTGGTGGCAGTGCTCATCAACGGCCCTTCGGGTCGAAGGCGTCACGGAGCGCATCGCCCATGACCAGGAATCCGAACACGGTGATGGCCAACGCCATGCCCGGGAAGAACAGCAGGTGTGGTGCCTGGAGGATGCGCGTCTGGGCCTGGGAGATCATCAGGCCCCACGACACCGCGGGCAGTGCGACGCCGACACCCAGGAAGGACAGGGCGGCCTCGGCGGTGATGATGGAACCGATGAAGATCGTGGCGTACACGATCACCGGCGTGATCCCGTTGGGCAGGATGTGGCGCACCATCAGGCGCATGTTCGACGCGCCGAGGCTGCGTGACGCCATCACGAAGTCCTCCTCCTTGGTGGAGATGACCTGTGACCGCATCAGCCGCAACATCGACGGCCATCCGAACACGGTCAGCACGAACGCGACCTGCCACATGCCGCGCGTCCCCATCACCGACAGCAACACGATGCCACCGAGGATGGTGGGGATGGCGAACCAGATGTCGGTCAGGCGGGTGATGAAGGTGTCGAGGAACTTGCCGTAGTAGCCCGACAGCGTCCCGAAGATCAGCGCGATGACCACGGCGAACGTCGTCACGATGATCCCGATGAAGACCGAGATCCGTGCGCCGATGATCGTCTTCGTGTACATGTCGCAGCCCTGGATGTCGAAGCCGAACCAGTTCGTCGTCGACGGTCGGCCGCCATTCGGGGCATTGGGGTTGTTCACCGAGTTGGACAGCGTGCACACGCCATCCGGGTTCGGGTCACCGTTGTAGAACCACAGGTAGGCCTGGGGGAACAGCGCCATGATGATCATCGCGACGATGATCACGGCGCTGACCCAGAACATGGGGTTGCGTCGGAGCACGCGCCAGCCCTCGGACCACAGGCTGGCTTCGCCGGTGACCTGCTCGGCACTGACGGAACTGACCAGGTTCTCGTCGCGCTTGGGCGGCAGCGGTCGCCCGTCCGGCGTGAAGTCGCGTTCCGCGGCGTGGCTCCCTTCGCGCGCAGTGTCGTGGTCGAACGTCGTGGACGGTGTGGTGTCGGTCGTGTCACTCATATCGAATCCTCGGGTCGAGGAGGGCGTACATGACGTCCACCACCAACGTGGAGATCATGAAGATGAGGACGAGGAACGTGGAGATGCCCACCACGACCGCGCCGTCCGACCTCGTGATGGCCTGGAACACTTCTCGGCCGATGCCGGGCACGTTGAAGATGCCCTCGGTGATGATGGCACCCCCCATCAGCGCGCCAAGGTCGATGCCCAGGTAGGTGATCACCGGGATCAGTGAATTTCGCAACGCGTGGCGACCGATCACGCGTTTGCGCGGCAGACCCTTGGCCGTGGCGGTCTTGACGTAGTCCGCCGACAGGTTCTCGTGCAGGGACGTGCGAGTCAGGCGGGCGATGTAGGCCAGCGACACCGCCCCGAGCACGAGCGCCGGCAGGATCAGTTCGTTGAAACTGCCCCCCGAGGCATTCACCGGAGCCCATCCGAGCTGCACGCCGAAGAGGATCTGGGCCGCATAGCCCAGCACGAAGACGGGGATCGCGATCACCGCCAGGGTGGACAACAGCACGAAGTTGTCCATGAACGAGCCACGTCTCAGTCCTGCCATGACACCGGCACTGACACCGATGATGATCTCGAAGACGAAGGCCATGATCCCGAGTTTGGCCGTGACCGGAATCGCATCGGCCATGATGTCGCTGACGGGACGCCGTGTCAGCGAGAACCCGAACTCCCCCTGCAACACCCCGGCGAAGCCTGCGACGTCGCTGTTGGGGTCGGCCTCGATCTCGTCCTGTGGCAGCAGGCCCATGTACTTGCCGTACTGCACGAAGAGGGGATCGTCGAGGTTGTAGCGGTCGTCGAGAACGGCCTTGGTGGTGGGGTCGAGGGGCTTCTCGCCGGCCAATGCCTGGATCGGGTCGCCGGGCACCGCGAACACCAGCGCGAAGAGCAGGAAGGTCGCCCCGAAGAAGACCGGGATGAACTGGAGCATCCTGCGGATGATGTATCTGAACATGGAGTCCTCCTCTGCCGCTGCGGTGGTCAGCCTAGTCAGCCCACACCCTGCAGTCGTCGTGCCCGGGCAGTTTCTTGTCCCTGCGGCCCGTGCAGCGACTCAGGGCCGACCATGTGTGCGACGGACGCACCCGCGTCGAGGATTTGCGACACGAAAAGGATCGGGGGGAGCAGGCATGTCGCCTGCTCCCCCCGATCACGGGTGGTGCCTGATCACCAGGTGATCAGCCGCTGTGCCACTCGGAGACCAGCTCGAGGTCGATCGGGAAGCCCAGGTAGTTGAACGAGGAGGTGGCCTCCTCGATGTACCTGTCACCGAACTCGTTCTGGGCGTTGGTGATCTCTGCCAGCGGCACGGTGTCCATCACGTCCAGTGCGCCGGAGCGCAGGTCGTTGTAGGCCGTGGTGTCCTCGGCGTAGATCTTGTAGGTGAGGGCGTCAACCTGCG
>Ga0102946_1000323_pt1 | contig 16674 bp, 16 predicted proteins | sample SalPon2A_A_D1_MG_FD_78209 | JGI IMG/M metagenome (GOLD analysis project Ga0102946, IMG submission 78209) | Soil microbial communities from South San Francisco under conditions of wetland restoration - Salt Pond MetaG R2A_A_D1_MG | ecosystem: Environmental > Terrestrial > Soil > Wetlands | place... | reverse complement strand
GCGGCAAGATGGACTTGATCTGGGTGACTACCGCTTCAGAAGACGAGCAGCTTGTGCGCCTGGCATCCAAGCGCGGTATGAGCGCTGCCGAAGCCCGCAAGCGGATGTCGAATCAAAGCCCACAGGCCGAAAAAGCTGCTGCTGCCGATGTGGTTATTGAAAACAACGGCAGTTTTGAAGATACCTGGGTCCAGGTGCAGGCCGGCTGGCAGAAAATGTTCCCCAGCGGCAGCACCGGTGATACAGTACGCATCCCGGTGGAGCAGGTGCGGGAGGCCGCAGCCCAGCAAACGGATTTTTCCACGGCTGCCCTGGAAACCGACCGAGCAAAACCGCGCCAGGCCGAAGATATTGCGCTGCTGATCAATCGCCTCTCTGGCGGAGACAAGCAGTTGAACCGGATGGACATCATGGCTGCTTTTGGGGAGAAAGCTTTTATGCTGCTGATCGCCGAGGGGCAGCTTGTTGGTGTAGCGGGCTGGCAGGTTGAAAATTTAGTGGCCCGCGTAGATGAAATTTGGCTGGAACCAGCCTTGAACCAGGCCAAGGCAGTGGAAGTTTTGATGGATTCAGTGGTAGCCGCTTCGAAAGAGCTTCAGGCTGAAGCGCTGCTGGTCTTTGTGGATCCGGAAGAACTGGCAGACGCTGCCGTATGGCAGCCCTTAAATTACCAGATCATGACCATCCCGCAGCTTGAAGTCACAGCCTGGAAAGAAGCCGCTGGCGAGAGCCAGCCGCCGGACACGGTCATCTTATTCAAACAGCTGCGTATTGACCGCGTGCTTCGTCCGCTTTAGCGGCTGGAAAATGGGTTGTATTGTTGAAGAATTGTAAGTTTTCACGGAGAATGTCCTGTGACAGACTTTGTTGATAATCTGTTATTCATATTTGAACGTCTGACTTGGGAAAGCCTGCTGGACGTCGGTCTGGTTACGGTTATTTTCTTTATTGTGCTGATGTTCCTGCGCAATTCGCAGGCAATTGTGCTGATCCGCGGCATCATTTTGCTCATTATTATCATTAGTATGATTACAACGTTGTTTGATCTGCCGGCATTTTCCTTCCTGATTGCGGCTACACTACCGACCTTGCTGCTGGCGGTGCCGGTCATTTTTGCGCCGGAAATACGGCGCGCATTAGAGCGGTTGGGACGCGCCAGCGATCTGCTGCCAAATACCCGCAACCGCACCCAATTTGATGATACCATTTCAATTATTGTGCATGCTTGTGAGCGGCTTTCCGCCCTGCGGCATGGTGCGCTGATTGTCTTGCAGCGCTATGATTCTCTGGAGGAATATGTTGAGACCGGTGTGCCAATTGATGCCACGGTTTCTCCTGAACTGCTGCTGCAAATTTTTTATCCAAATACACCGCTGCATGATGGTGCGGTGATCCTGATCGGTGATAAACTGGTGGCTGCTTCTTGCGTGATGCCGTTGTCGGCCAGCGGTGTGCTCAACCTCTCTGTGGAGCGTAAGATGGGCCTGCGCCACAGGGCTGCGCTGGGTTCCTCAGAAGTCAGCGACGGAGTGGCAGTGGTGGTTTCTGAAGAAACCGGCTCGATTGCAATTGCCACCGGCGGACGGATGATCCACCGCCTGGATGGCCGCCGCCTGGACGGCGTGCTGCGGGCGATTTACCGTCCCACCGAGACACTGACCGGCTTGGAAGCCTTTCTGGCCCGCCTGATGGGAACGACGAATGTCTCTGACCAGATAAAAAGGACAGGGGAGGATTGATCCGCGTGGAGCCTAAGTTTTCGAATCCATTTCGATTATTGTGGAAAAACCGTGAAACGCTCTTGCTGGCGTTCCTGTTGAGCGTGGCTGTTTGGGTTTCGGCGGTAATTGCCAGCGATCCGAACCGGGAGGATTTTATTCAAGGTGGGGTGGAACTGGATGTAATTGGGTTGGGGGATACGCTCATCTTGAGTTCATCTCCGCCAAAAACGGTGGACGTGCAGATCCGTGCCCCGGAATCCCTCTGGCTGGAGATTGAAGAAAACCCGGAGTTGGTGCGGGCATTCATCGATTTTTCCAGCGTGGAAAAAGGTGAGCAAACACTACCGGTGCAGGTCTCTGTAGGAGTTACCCCGGCAGAGGTGATTGATGTCAACCCGCCGTCTGTATCGGTCATTATTGAAGAAGAGATCACGGTCCAGATGATGCCAACCGTAAACTTGATCGGTGACCCAGCCGAAGGCTTTGAAGTGCAGGAAGAAGGGATCGAAATCAACAACAATGAACCGGTTACCGTGACAGGCCCAGAATCTCGGATGAAGCTGGTCGCCGGTGTGGAAGCAAATATTTCAGTATTGGATTCACGGGAGAACATTTCAACCGTGACCAATTTGATTGCTGTGGACGAAAGCGGGCGTCAGATTTCCGGCGTAACTCTGGACCCCAATCAGGTGAATGTGACCGTGCCGATTATCCAATCCGGCGGTTACCGGGATGTGGCTGTACGAGTGGAGACCACCGGCCAACCGGCCAGCGGCTACACCGTGGTGAATATTGAAGTGGAACCGCCCACCATCACAGTCTATTCACCGGAAGCCAACCTGGTTGAATCCATATCTGGTGTTGTCAGCACCCAACCGCTTGACCTGACGGATGTTTCCACAGACTTGGACATCCGTCTGGGTGTTGTGCTGCCAGAAGGCGTGACTATGGTCGGTACTGAGCAGAGTGTTCGGGTGCGGATTGGCGTGTCTGCGATTGAATCCAGCATGACGATTAGCGTACCGGTCAATGTGTTGGAGCTCGGCACTGGCCTGTTTGCCACCTTGTCTCCAACCAATGTCGATGTCTTCCTGACCGGCCCTGCCCAGGTGATGGAAAACTTGACCTCAGAAGATATTGTGATCTATATTTCTCTCAGTGGTCTGGAACCCGGCTCCTATTTGATAAACCCAGGCTTTGATGTGCTGGTTGAAGGGGTTGAAATCACCTCGATCAATCCAGATACCATCGAAGTCGTGATCTCCGATAGTGAGGACACAGGGTCTGTCGGTTCAGATGTTGAAGCCACGCCTACTTCGACAATTGAACCAACTCCAACCGAAAACCCTTGAGGTAATTTATTGATGACGAAAAGAATTCCTGTGGTTGCCCTGGTTGGGCGGCCAAATGTAGGTAAAAGTACACTCTTCAACCGTTTAGCAGGGGAACGGCTGGCGGTGGTGGATGAAATTCCAGGCACAACGCGAGACCGGCTGCATACTCACGCCGATTGGGCCGGGAAAGAATTTATCATCGTCGATACGGGTGGAATTGATCCAGTCGAGGTGAGCGGTGCCAATAATCAAGAACCGCTTTCGATTGGTTCTAAGGATTTTGTGCCGGAGATCCGCTCTCAGGCCGAAGTGGCGATTCGTGACTCGGATGTCGTATTGTTCTTGGTGGATGTGGAAAGCGGCATCACCCCGGCAGACCGGGAGGTGGCTGATCTGCTTCGGCGAAACCAGGCCACGCGCGATGGCGAACGATTCCCGCCGGTGCTGCTGGTGGTGAACAAATGTGATAACCAGACGCGCCGGAATGATGCGTATGTCTTTTATGAGATGGGGATGGGCGAAGTCTACCCAATTTCCGCCCAGCATGGGCACGGCACCGGAGATCTGCTGGATGCGCTGGTGCAGTCATTTGGCGAGAGCGCCGTGAACCTGGCGGATGAAGATGAAGAAGATTCTTCAGTCAAGATTGCGATTGTGGGCAAGCCCAATGCCGGGAAATCCAGTTTATTAAACAAGTTGATCGGACAGGAACGCGCCATTGTCAGCCCGATTGCGGGCACCACGCGTGATGCTGTGGATGAATACCTGACCTATAATGGCATCCCGATCACATTGATAGATACAGCCGGTATCCGGCGGCGCGGTAAGGTCGAGCCGGGGGTGGAAAAATATTCTGTCATCCGGGCGATGCGTGCGATTGAACGCGCTGATGTGGCCTTACTGGTGATCGATGCGACCACCGGCATTACCAACCAGGATGCCCATATTGCCGGTTTCATCCTGGAAGCCTGGAAGAGTGTAGTTGTGGTGGTGAACAAGTGGGATTTGATTGAAAAAGATACCCACACGATGGAAGATTACACCAACCTGCTGCGGAGGGAGTTGAACTTCCTGGATTATGTGCCGATCCTGTTCATTTCTGCGCTGACCGGTCAGCGGATCCATCAGGTGCTCGCGACCGCGCTGCAAGTGCAGGAAGAACGCCTGGTGCGCCTGACAACGTCGCAGATCAACAAGGTGCTGCAAAGAGCAATGGACCGCCATCCGCCTCCTTCAAAAAATGGACGGCATCTGAAGATATTTTACGGCACTCAAGTACGGACTGACCCTCCTACTTTCCTTGTTTTTGTCAATGAACCAAAGCTGTTACACTTTACCTATAAACGTTTCCTTGAAAATCGATTCAGGGAAGCCTATGGTTTCCTTGGAACGCCGATACGGTTTGTATTCAAACCAAGAAATTAGCTTTTCCAGCGTGTATTGTCTCAATCTGCCCTGGATGGTGCAGGTTGTGATGTGAGTGACCGCCGGAAAAATTCTGATAGTAGTGCGAGGTGAATACGTGGAGAAAGAGCCGGTTAGTGTTTCCGTTCTCTGTAAAGAGATCACAATTGAAATATTAAGAGCCTTCAATTTGCCTGACGGCGAGTTTGGGCAGTGGGCATTTGGGGGGTGGTTTAAAAAGCCTGCGACACGATTTTCGGAGATTTTTGCCCAATTCGACCATGATGTGGCTGATTTTGGACTGAGCGAGGCGGCCAAGCGGCTGCTGCTGAACTTTACCGAGCCTGCCACGGCTGTGGGGGCAGAGCTTATCCCTGCTGAAGGTCCCGTGCTGATTACCTCCAACCACCCGGGCACGGTGGATGGTGTCTCGATTGTGGCGAGTATGCCGCGCAATGATGTCAAAGTGATTGTAGGTGGGATGCCTTTCTTGAAGAAACTGCCGATCGCCAGTGGGCACACGATTGTGGCTGAGCGTACGAGCAATAATGTGGTGCGCGGAAACGTGGTGCGCGAATCCATCCGCCACCTGAAAAATGGCGGCGCGCTGCTGATCTTCCCCTCCGGTCGGATTGACCCCGACCCAGCAGTGCTGCCGGGGGCGGTGGAAGCCCTGGAGTATTGGTCTCGCAGTATTGCCATAATGCTGCGGCGGGTCCCCGAAACGCTCCTTGTGCCAACCATCACCAGCGGTGTGCTGGCCGAACGCTATACCCGTTCGCCGCTCACTATGCTGAAGTCGGATGGGGTCGGCAAACGCCGCATCATGGAGATGATCCAGATCATGCGGCAGTTGGTGTTCGGGGAACATTTATCGCTGCGCCCGCTGATTACCTTTGATCGTCCATTCACGGTCAAAGATTTAGGGATCACGAACTTGCGCGAAACCGAACAGATTCTGCATTCCGTTATCGAACGGGCAAAAAATTTACTGAACGAGCATATCGCTTACCTTCCTGAGCATCTTGATGTCGGCCGCAGCCAATACGCCTGACGGCTCGCTGCGGGATTATCTGCACCAGGTTGCCCTGCAAGGGATTTTGTTTGTTCTCAATATGCCGGAAACCCGGTTCACCCGCTGGCTGGTGACCCGTTTGTTCGGGCGTATGTTTTTAAATGTGATCGATGTGGCGGTGGAATTTGACCACCGTGTGGGGGAGGAAGGTGTGCAGAAGGGCTGCCAGTTTATTTCCTTGCGCTGTGGTACACCTGCCAAAGTGCATGGTGCTGAACAGCTCCCCGCTGAAGGCCCGCTACTGCTGGTTTCCAATCATCCCGGTTATTTTGATACGATGGTCATCCTCGGCCATCTGCCGCGCCGGGATGTCCGGGTAGTGGTTGGGGGGGTGCCGTATTTCAATGAGATGCCGCATGTCAGGCAGTACATTTTTTATACCGACCATTCCCCCCAACAGCAGGTGCAGGTCTTACGGGATAGTGTGCGCTACCTGAATGGGGGCGGTTGCGTACTGATCTACCCGACTGGGATGGCCGACCCTGACCCGGATGTGATGGACGGGGCACATGCTCAAATCGAGCGATGGTCCAAGAGTGTGGCGCTGATGATGCGGCGCGCTCCGGCCGCGAAGCTGGTGCCAGTCACGGTCAGCGGTATCCTGGCTCAAAAATATTTGAACCATCCAGTTGCCCGCATCCAGCCCAAAGTCCGCTACCGCCAGCGCGTGGCCGAGTTTTTCCAGTTGTACCAGCAGTTCCGCCGCACGGATGTGCCGCCGTTAGCGCGCCCGCGTGTGAGCTTCGGCAAGCCGGTTTCTCTGGCAGAGCTGTCTGAGCATTCGGTGGGGAAAGAACTCCTTCCCTCGGTAATTGGCTGTGCCCAGGCTGGGTTGGACGCGCATATGAATCTCCGGGGGAGTGATTTGCTTCACTAAGGGGAAATCTGGGCTATCGCTTTCCGCTTGCCACATTATCTAACCCCTCTTATAATTTGGACGAATAGAAGGAGCGTTAATTGAACGATTATCAAGATATGCAGCAGCCTGTCCCTGGTCTGAACCCAGACGCGGAAATGGAAGCATTGGAAGAACAGCCGTCAAAGTGGCGGGTATTTGTTCGCGAGATTATTGACACCCTGGTCTTAGCTTTTGTCCTATTTGTAATTATCAATGCGCTGACAGCCCGGGTGCGGGTGGATGGCCCCAGTATGGAGCCGTCCTTCTTCCATAACAACCGGGTGGTGGTCAGCAAGATCAGCTATTACCTGGGCGACATCCAGCGAGGCGATGTGATCGTGTTCCCTGCGCCGCCTAACCCTGACGAAGATTACATTAAGCGTGTGATCGGCCTGCCCGGTGACGAAGTCCGAGTGTCTGGTGGGACGGTGTATGTCAATGGGGACGCGTTGGCGGAACCGTACATTGCCGCGCCCCCAATCAGCGAGATGCGCCCGATGATCGTGCCAGAAGGGCAGGTATTCGTGATGGGGGACAACCGTAATGTGTCCTCGGATTCGCGTTCGTGGGGGCCATTGCAGGTAGAGGACATTATTGGGAAGGCGGTCTTTGTGTATTGGCCGTTTGACCGGGTTCACCTCGTTAAACATTATGAATTAGGGGGGGGATAGCTGGGGAAATTTGGTTTTTTTCGAATCTTCTGCTTGACCTGTCCTGACACATCTGGTAAAATCCTTGGGCTTTTCACAAAAGCGATTGTGGAAAGCAATAGATGTACCCGCCCCCATCGTCTAGGGGACTAGGACGTAGCCCTTTCAAGGCTAAGACCGGGGTTCGAATCCCCGTGGGGGTACAAAAAAAGCCCAGCTTTGCTGGGCTTTTTTTGTATTTGGTACTGGAATGAATGGGAAGATTCGTCTAGAAACTCCCGCGGAAGGCAAGCTTTCCTCCACTCTTGACAAAATCGATAAAATACTTTACTATTTAGCTAAATAGGAAAATATATGAACATGAAAACCAATAATGATTCTCTGAGTGTCACCTTTGCTGCGCTGGCAGACCCAACCCGCCGCGCCATGCTGGAGCGTCTGTCAAATGGTCCAGCTACCGTCAAAGAACTTGCTGAGCCCTTTGATCTAAGCTTACCGACCATCTCCAAGCATCTCAAAGTGCTTGAACATGCTGATTTGATCGAGCGCGGGCGTGAAGCCCAATACCGACCAGCGCAGTTGAAAGCTGAACCGCTCAAAGATGTTTCTCAATGGTTGGAGCAGTATCGAGTGTATTGGGAAAAGAATTTTGACCGGCTGGAAGAATACTTACGCAAGCTGCAAGAAGACCAGGAGGGTTAATCTTTGTCCAACGGGCGATATTTTACCTATTGTCGATTATCTACAACTTAGTAAGGAGAAAAAATGTCAGAATCAATTAAAGACCGCGAACTCACCATTTCCCGTTTGATCGATGCGCCTCGCGATCTTGTCTTTTCCGCCTTCACTGAATTGGATCATATCGAAAAATGGTGGATTCCTGGTGGCACGACCCATGAATGGGAAGGGAAACCCGGCGGCCTATGGCGCTACAGCCAGTCCGGCCCCGGCGGTGTGGAAAACACATTCAAGATCGAGTATATTGAGATCACCCGGCCAACCCGTTTTGTCTACGATTTTGCCAGCGATGTGGAGGGCGGCCCGGATGCTGTGCACACCACCGTGACCTTTGAGGAGCAAGAAGGGAAAACCAAAGTCACGATGCATTTGCTGTTTGCAACGGCGGCTGCCTTTGAAGAAGCCTCAAAATTCGGAGCAGAAAAAGGCGCCGCGTTGGCCCTGCGCAGCCTGGCGAAGTATTTGGAGAATCTATCCTAAGCATTGACCGTGTTTATAAATTTCAGCAACTTAGAACCGTAAGGAGTAAAAAATGAGCAGTCAGAAAAAAACAAAAAAATCATCCGACTTTACTGAAGAGGAAAAAGCCGCCATGAAGGAGCGTGCCAAAGAGCTTAAAAAGGAAACCCACCGCAGTGCCAAAAAAGAGAAACAGCGGGAAGAAGGGGAAAGCGATATCATGGAAAAGCTCGCTGAGATGTCGGAGACAGACCGCACGATGGCGACACGGCTCCATGAGCTCCTCATGGAAACTGCACCAGAATTGATGCCGAGAACCTGGTACGGAATGCCGGCCTATGCCAACGAAGATGGCAAGGTGGTTTGCTTCTTCCAGGCCGGGGAAAAGTTTAAGACAAGGTACTCTTCCTTTGGCTTCAGCGACTCAGCCAACCTTGATGAAGGGGACATGTGGCCGGTTTCCTATGCGCTCAAGAAATTGACCCCAGCGGTGGAAGCCAGGGTTGTTGATCTGGTAAAGGAGGCCTTGAGCTAAAAGGAAATATCTTATGATTGCCTCAAGTTGCTACCATGAATAATGAAGCTTGTACTCTGGTGCCCGTGCTTTAGCAAGCATACTCCTGCGTTGGCACCAAATTATAGACTTTCCGTGCCGACGCAGAGCATCGCTACGAGAAAATTGGGGAATTTTAATCGGGTGGCAACTTGAGATGAAAATTTGGAGAAAATATGGAAAAGCCAGATATTAATGATTTAGGATTGCAACTTGATTTAGAAATGGCGAAGCGATCGGTGATGACCCGGCGTGATTTGCTAAAAATGGGGGTAGTTAGCCTGACAGCCTTTTTGGCGAGCTGTGTGCCAGGCAATCGAACCATACCGGAATCATTCAACGAGGCAGATTTCACCGCCGCAGCCCCCACTGCTGCAGTCCCTACCGCTGCCGATCCCACGGCAACCCTGGACAAAACCACCTCTGCAGACCCCACTGCAACCATGGAGAAATCCCCCACTCCTGCAGAAGAAGTATGTGTAGACGATGAAATTCCCAGCGAAACAGCGGGACCGTTTCCGGCTGATGGCTCGCAGGCTTCTCGGCAGACTTTGAACGCGTTGGCATTCTCTGGGATTGTTCGCCGTGACCTGCGTCCGAGTCTTGGAACGGGAACTATCGCAGAAGGCATCCCGTTGGAATTGGAAATGCGCCTGGTGGATGTGAATAATAATTGTGCACCGTTGGCGGGGTATGCCGTGTATGCCTGGCATTGTGACCAGGATGGGAACTATTCGATGTACAGCAATGCCACAGTAGCGGAAGATTATCTCCGCGGTGTGCAGGAAGCAGATGGAAATGGGGTTGTGCGTTTTACTTCCATCTTCCCTGGTTGTTACCTGGGGCGGTGGCCGCACATTCACTTTGAGATCTATGAATCTTTGTCAAAAGCGACCAGCGCGAATAACATTGTGCTGACCTCGCAGCTAGGATTTCCGGAGGCGGAGTGTAATCAAGCCTACGCTGCAGACGGATACGAAGTCAGTGTCAGCAATTTCTCGCGAACCTCGTTGGAAAATGACGGGGTTTTTCGTGATGGCTGGGAGTCTCAGATTGTATCCATGTCCGGGAATAATGAAAGTGGGTATCTGGCTCAGTTGGTTGTGGGAATTGCAGTCTGAGCTGGCGCTAATTCAAACTACCAAACTTGACGTGTCTCGATACCCATGATATAAACTCACTAACATACGAATACATTCGCTCTTATCCAGAGAGACCGAGGGACCGGCCCGATGACGTCTCGGCAACCAGCGAACGAAAGTGCAGCCTGGCAACAGGCTAAGCTTCTCGTCAAGCAAGGTGCCAATTCCGGCAGAGATATTCTGGAAGATAAGATGATGCGCTTTGCCTCTTCTTACTTGCCAGGAGAGGTTTTTTTTGTTCGACCTCCTCCCTGGCCTGGGCGGATAAACCAAAGGAGGCTCTCATGAGTGACAATACCCAACGAAACTACGGATTCACCACCCGGCAGCTCCACGCCGGATACACCGCCGAACCGACGACTGGCGCACAGGCGGTGCCGATCTATCAGACCTCGGCCTATGCATTTGGCAGTACTGAGCGGGCTGCCCGCCTGTTCAAATTGGAAGAGAACGGCAATATCTACACTCGAATCGGCAACCCGACCAGCAATGTGTTCGAAGAGCGCATCGCCGACCTGGAAGGCGGTGTGGGGGCAGTCGAGCTGAGTTCCGGGCATGCTGCCCAGGCCGCGGCGATCTTCACCTTGTGCGAGGCAGGCGACCATGTGGTTTCGTCAGCCAGCCTGTACGGGGGGACGGTCAGCCAGTTCCGGCATACATTCCCACGGCTGGGGATTGAGGTCACCCTGGTAGACCAGTCTGACCCGGAGAATTTCCGGCGGGCGATCCGCGAGAACACCAAGCTGATCTACGGTGAGACCCTCAGCAACCCGCTGGTGAATGTCTTCCTCTTTGAGGAAGCCGCCAAGATCGCCCAGGAATTTCACCTCCCGCTCGTGATCGACAATACCTTTGCCACTCCCTACCTATGCCGTCCATTTGAGTGGGGGGCGAATATCGTCACGCACTCGACCACCAAGTTCATTGGCGGGCACGGCACCTCGATTGGCGGCGTGCTGGTGGATGGCGGCAACTTCGACTGGAACCACGAGCGCTTCCCGAACTTTGTTGAACCAGACCCGTCCTATCATGATGTCTCGTATGCGCTGGATTTCGGTCCGCTGGCGTTCGTTTCAAAAGCGCGGGCCGGTACCCTCCGTAATCTGGGGGCCTGCCCTTCGCCGTTCAATTCCTGGCTGTTCTTGCAGGGGCTGGAAACGCTCTCCCTGCGCATGGAGCGGCATGTGCAGAATGCCCAGGCAGTGGCCGCATTTTTGAATGAGCACCCAAAAGTCGGCTGGGTTAAATACCCCGGCCTGGAGAACCACCCCAGCTATGCAGACGCGCAGAAATATCTCTCCAAGGGACCTGGCTCGATGCTGGGGTTTGGTGTGAAAGACGGGCGTGAGGCCGGGGCGAAGTTCATCAACAACCTGAAGCTGTTCAGCCATGTCGCTAACCTGGGGGATGCCAAGTCGCTTGCCATTCACCCGGCCAGCACCACCCACAGCCAGCTGACCGAAGAACAGCAAATCGCCAGCGGCATCAGCCCAGATTTTATCCGCCTGAGCATCGGTATTGAGGATGTCGAAGACATTCTCTGGGATATCGACCAAGCGTTGGGTTAGGAGGCAGCTATGCCAGTCCGAATACCCAGTACCCTCCCTGCCCGCAGTATCCTGACGGGTGAGAATATCTTTGTGATGGGCAACACCCGTGCCGAAACGCAGGACATCCGCCCTTTGCAGGTTGCCATCCTGAACCTGATGCCGACCAAGATCAAAACGGAGACCCAGCTCTTGCGCCTGTTGGGGAACTCTGCCTTGCAGGTGGAGATCACCTTGCTGCAGACCGCCACTTACCAGCCCACTCATACCGCCGCCGACCACTTGCTCAAGCATTACCAGACCTGGGACGATGTGCGCAGTCAGAAATTTGATGGACTGGTCATCACCGGCGCGCCGCTCGGGCACCTGGCCTATGAGCAGATCGAGTATTGGGATGAGCTTTGCGCCATCATGGATTGGGCGGAGACGAATGTGTACGCCACGCTGTATATCTGCTGGGCGGCACACGCCGCATTCTATTACCATTACGGCCTGTCCACGCGCAAGAACCAAAAGAAGGTCTTTGGTGTATATGAGCATCGGGTTTTGGCACGCAATGAAAAGCTGCTGCGCGGCTTCGATGACGTTTTCTACGCCCCACATTCCCGCCATGCCAGCGTGTGGGCGGATGATATCCGCAGGGTGAACGACCTGAAACTGCTGGCCGAATCCGATCAGGCTGGCGCATACCTGGCAACCTCGAAAGATGGGCGCAAGATCTTTGTGATGGGGCACTCCGAATATGACCCGCTTACCCTGAAGGAAGAATATGAACGGGATATCGCCAAAGGGCTGAATATTGAGATTCCGGGCAATTATTTTCCGCAGGATGACCCGACAAAACCGCCAGAAGTGCGCTGGCGCGGGCATGCCAACTTGTTGTATGCCAACTGGTTGAACTACTATGTTTACCAGGTGACGCCGTACAATATTGCGGATATTCCGACAGCCAGCACCGATACAGATTTTTAATACGGTTTTTGGCGAGGTTGATGAGAGGCACGTCATATTTTTTTGTGAAAGGAACTGCTGTGGGAATGATGTTCAAATCATATTTTGGGACCAACAAACCGTTGATTCAGTGTGTTCTTGATATGGTGGAGATGTGCAGAATTTCCAGTATATTTGGTATCATGGAGAATGGACTCTGTAATTGTTCCGGTTCCCTCGCAGTTTTGTACTGCACATAGAATACAATAGAGGTATAGTTCAAAGGAGTATAAAACATGCCAAATAAAGATATCACCGTACTGGTTACCGGCGTATCCGGCTACCTGGCCGAACACTGCATGGTGCAGTTGTTGGATGCGGGGTACAGCGTAAGGGGCACCCTGCGCAGTCTGGATAAATCCGACCACATCCGCCAGATTGCAGCCGCACACAGCGCTCACCCTGAAAATTTAGAGCTGGTTGAGGCTGACTTGATGCTAGATGCTGGCTGGGACGAAGCAGTGCAGGGATGTACGTATGTGCTGCATGTCGCGTCGCCATTCCCAGGTACGATTCCGGATGACGAGAATGAGCTGATCCGTCCGGCTGTAGAGGGTACGCGGCGGGTGCTGTTCGCCGCGGAGCGGGCAGGCGTAAAGCGTGTCGTGCAAACTTCGTCCGTGGCAGCCGTCTCTAGCGCTCATCCGGACCAAAAACGCACCTTTACTGAGGCGGATTGGTCCTTACTGGACGGGGATATTGACCCGTATCCTAAAAGCAAGACCCTGGCTGAGAAAGCCGGTTGGGAGTTCATTGAGAGCCTGCCGGAAGGACAGGAAATGGAACTGGCGGTGATCAATCCTGGCTATATCCTCGGCCCGGTGTTGGACGATCGCTCGCGCACGTCGACCTTGCTGTTTGAAACTTTATTGAATGGTTCATTACCCGGTCTTGCCCGGATGCCCTTCAATATTGTGGATGTACGTGATGTGGCTGCTGCGCACCTGACTGCGATGACCACGCCGGAGGCTGCTGGGAAGCGTTTTATCTGTGTGGCTGGCGGTATTTCGCTGCCGGAAATTGCCGGGATTTTATCGGAGAATTTTGGATCGCACGGCTACCAGATACCGACGATCGTGCTGCCCGATTTCCTCATTAAATTGTACGGTTTGTTTGACAAGACGGTGCGGGATAACGCCAGCCACCTGGGGAAAGGACCTGATTTCGATACCAGCCGGATCCGTAAGACTCTCGGCTGGCAGCCCCGTGAGATGGAAACATCGATTATCGAGATGGCGGAAAGTATGATTGAGATAGGAATGGTCTGATAGTGAGTTGGTCGGAAAGGCCAACGGCAATGTAAAAAGAGACGGGCATTTCACCCGTCTCTCATTTTTTTACTAAATTGACTAAAGATTAATCGACTATCTGACTAATCCGCCAGCGTACTCAAATCGCCTTCGTCTTCGCCCAGGGCGCGGGCTTTCAACACGCGGCGCATGATCTTGCCGCTGCGGGTCTTGGGCAGGCTGTCCACGAAGGCGATCTCCTCCGGTTTGGCAATCGGTCCCATCTCGTGCCGGACATGCTCCATCAGCTCGGACTTCAAGGCGTCGGAAGGCTCGCTGCCCTGCTTGAGGATAACGTAGGTGTGGATGGCGTTGCCTTTCAGCTCATGCGGCAGGCCGATGGCGGCGGCCTCGGCCACAGCCGGGTGGCTGACCAGCGCACTCTCGACCTCGGCGGTGCCCAGGCGGTAGCCGCTGACCTTGATGACATCATCAATTCGCCCAATCACCCAGATGTAACCGTCCTCGTCTTTGCGGGCCGAGTCGCCAGCCTGATACATATCCCCGTATTTGGCCCAATACTGCTCTTTGTAGCGTTCCGGATCGCCGTAGATGGTGCGCAGCATACCCGGCCAGGGCTTCTTGACTACCAGATAGCCCTCTTCACCAGCATCCACTGGCTTGCCTTCCTCATCGACCACATCCACGTCAATTCCGAACAGCGGCCTGGTAGCCGAGCCGGGCTTGAGGGGCGTGATCGGTAAGGGGGCGATCATAAAACCGCCGGTCTCCGTCTGCCACCAGGTATCCATGATCGGGCAGCGCTCCCCGCCGATCACCTTGTGATACCATTTCCAGGCCTCCGGGTTGATCGGCTCACCGACACTGCCCAGCAAGCGCAGGCTGCTCAGGTCGTGGCGGTTGGCCCAGGCGTCGCCAAAGCGCATCAAGCCGCGGATGGCGGTCGGGGCGGTGTACAGGATCGTGACGCCGTACTTCTCGATCATCTTCCACCAGCGGTTGGGGTAGGGGTAGTTGGGCGCGCCCTCGTACATGAAGCTGGTTGCGCCATTCACCAGTGGGGCGTAAGTGATGTAGCTGTGCCCGGTGATCCAGCCGGGGTCGGCGGCGCACCACCAGCGGTCTTCGTCTTTGATATCGAAGACATATTTGAGCGTGGTATAGGTATACACCATGTAGCCGCCGTGGGTGTGCAGGATGCCTTTCGGGCGTCCAGTGGTGCCGGAGGTATACAGGATAAAGAGCGGGTCTTCTGCGTCCATCTCTTCGGTGTGGTCGTTCTGCTGGTTGGCAATCGGCAGATCGATCAGGTCGTGGTACCAGTAATCGCGACCACTTTCCATATAAATATCTTGCCCGGTGCGATTGACTACGATCACGCTTTCGATGGTGGCCTGGCGTGCAATGGCTTCATCGGCAATATTTTTCAGTTCCACGATCTTGCCGCGCAGCCAGCCGCCGTCGGCAGTGATGAGCAATTTACTCTGTGCATCCTGGATGCGTTCGGCCAGCGCTTCCACGCTGAACCCGCCGTACACGACCGAGTGCGCCGCGCCGATCTTGGCGCAGGCCAGCATGGCGATCACCTGTTCGGGGATGCGCGGCATATAGATGGTGACGATATCGCCTTTCTTCACACCCAAACTGCGCAGCACGTTGGCAAACTTGCACACCTCCCGGTTGAGGGCGTAATACGAGTAAGAACGGGTATCGCCCGGTTCGCCCTCCCAGATCAATGCCAGCTTATTTTTGCGGTGAGTTTTCAGGTGGCGGTCGAGGGCATTGTGCACGATATTGACCTTGCCGCCGGAGTACCATTTGAAGAAGGGGGCATTGCTGTCGTCCAGCACTTTATCCCATTTTTGGAACCACTCCAGCTCGTCTGCCCGCTCACCCCAGAAACCTTCCGGGTCATCAATAGAATATTGGTACAGCTTTTCGTATTCTTTGACATTCGCATTTTCGGTAATATTTTTAGGGGGGGGATATAATTCGGTATTTGATTCGTTTCCAATTTTTTCCGACATGACGCTCTCCTTCCAGAACAATAAAAAATGAACAATGCAATATTTCCGGGAGGAGGGATGTCTGTGCCGCGATTCAACCCTTTAGTAGATAAAGTTTACCATAAATATAAATTTCATTCAGCTAAAAACGAAATTTTTCTAAGATTTTTAAGGTTTTTAGCGGCTTGCACTTTCCTATCCAGCAAGTTTACCCAGATCGTAACTGGTTCCATATCTGCAAACCCGCTCAGCAGGTATAATATCCCAGGAAAGGAACCCGCTTATGGAATGGCACAAAGAGACTGTACTGATTCGAACCAGCGGCAAAGGACTGTACAATTTCACTGCTGAAGTTGAGAAGCTCATCCGGCAGTGGGATGTGCAGGAAGGTATTTGCCACCTGTTTATCCAGCATACCAGCGCCTCGTTGGTTGCCAGCGAGAGCTACGACCCCACCGCCCGCCAGGACCTGGAAGCCTTTATGGATCATCTGGTGCCTGAAGAACAGCCGTATTTCCGTCATACGCTGGAAGGGTCGGATGATTCGCCTTCACACATGCGCGCCATGCTGACCAATACCAGTCTGTCGATCCCGGTGGATGAAGGGCGGCTCAGTCTGGGCACCTGGCAGGGGGTGTATTTGTTCGAGCACCGCCGCCGCGGCCACAACCGCAGGGTGCTGTTGCGCTGTTTGTCCGTACTGCCCTGAGCGGGATGAATGGAATGCTACCGTCAAGTGACGGAATAATAGAAAACGGAGTTTTGTTATGTTGAAGATTGAACAAGTTGAGTTTAATGGGTATCAGAGTGTCAAATTGGAGAATGCAGACCTGAGTCTGTATGTGACGGTTTCATCTGGGCCGCGCATTTTGGGCTGTATATACAAGGGTGGTCAGAACCTATTTGC
>Ga0102946_1000322_pt1 | contig 16740 bp, 11 predicted proteins | sample SalPon2A_A_D1_MG_FD_78209 | JGI IMG/M metagenome (GOLD analysis project Ga0102946, IMG submission 78209) | Soil microbial communities from South San Francisco under conditions of wetland restoration - Salt Pond MetaG R2A_A_D1_MG | ecosystem: Environmental > Terrestrial > Soil > Wetlands | place... | reverse complement strand
GGTTGCTGGCGATGCCCGTGGAGTTGGCGACGGCCGGGGCGACGTTCCTGGGGGCCCTGTGGCCGCTGTTCGCGCCGGTCGTGGGTGCGCTGGGATCGTTCGTGTCCGGCAGCGCCACCTTCAGCCACCTGATGTTTGCCCAGTTGCAGGCCGACGTCGCCGCCGGCATCGGCGCCGACCAGGCCGCGGTGCTGGCCCAGCAGGTGGGAGGGGCCAACGCCGGCAACATGGTGTGCGTCGCCAACGTCGTCGCGGTGGCGGGGGTGACGGGCCAACTGGGCAAGGAGGGGCTGGTGATCTCGCGGACGGTCGTGCCGATGCTGGCCTACATCACCGGGTTCGCCGTCGTCGGTTTCGTCCTGGTCCGCGTCTTCTGAGCGGCGGCTGTCGTTGGCCGGCGGTTGCCACGGGCAGCAGCGTCTGTGCCGTAAGCCACACGAAGGCCCGGTTGAGGTTCCCACCGGGCCCACTGGATCCCCCCCGGGGTCAGGATTCGACGCCCCGTGCGGCTTGGTCGTACAGACGCTGGTCGCTGCCATCGACGTGGGCCACCGTTCATGCCCGATCCGCCCCGCCGCGAGGCGACCAAGGCCGACGCCGACGTCCAATGTCGCGCGGGTGGGGTTCAGACCCACGGATCGGCGGGGAGCGCCTCGCGGGCATGGGCGCGCCCCGTCGCGGCGAGTTCGGCCACCCGGTCGAAGGCAAGCAGGCCGACACCCTGGACCGGTGGCCGCACGGTGTGGTCTGCGAGCCCGACAGTGGTCCGCTCGGAGACATCGTTCGCCAGCATCAGCGCGGCTTTCAGGACGGCTGCGAGTGTCGGCGGCGTGGCGTCCCGTCGGCCAGGACGCAGCCACGACCCCAGCGTCTGCCAGCCGGAGACGTCGTGGCCGAATGGACCGGCTGTCGTGATGCCGCGGCCCATGCCCACCTCGACCGCGAGGAGCGATCCGACGTTGGGGTCTGCTGCCAGCAGCCCCACCGGGAGGTTGTCGACCAGGCCGCCGTCGACGAGCACGTCCGTGCCGCGTGCGACAGGTGGGAGGAGTCCCGGGATCGCGGTCGTCGTACGAACCGCGTCGACAAGCGGCCCATCGCGGTCCACATGCGCCGTTCCCTTCGTAAGGTTCGTCGACACCAGCACAAGTGGCCGCCACGTGTCCTCGAGCCGGCGATCCCCGTACAGCCGAGCCAGGGAGGCCGTCCAGTTGCGACCGCTCGTGAGTGCGTGGAGCGGCAGCGTCAGGTCCAACCGATCGACCACCGCCTCGACTCGTCCCACGGCCTCGATCGGGTCGACGTCGGCAGCCAGCAGCGCAGCCGTGATGGCCCCGGCGCTCGCAGCGGCAAGGGCGTCCGGCTGCTGGTCGCGTTCCGTGAGCACCGCGGCGACGCCCAACTGGGCGAGGGCCCGAGCACCGCCCCCGCCCAGCACCAGTCCGCGTCCGCGTCCGCCGACGAGCCTGGCGGCCCGGGCGAGATCCTCGGCGTGGCCGGCGCGCACGTGGTGATGGCTGGCAACGTCTCGCTGTGCCAGCCACGTCGCCGTGTGTCGGGGATGCGGCGTCTCGGCGGGATGGAGGAGCAGGAGCATGCGACGCGTGGTGGGGCGCAGGGCGGCCAGCCGCGTCTCCCCGGCCGAGGGGGTCGGTGACTGGTCGGCGGCCGCGACCAGGACCACGACGTCGGCCTGCCGAACGCAGCGTTCGGTCCACGCTTGACCGGCTTCGGCATCGGCGTCGGTCCCGGCGACCAGGAGCAGATGGTCGCAGCCCGTCTCGAGTGCGTCGAGCCATGCCGACACGCGTGGGTCGTCCAGACCGTCGGTCGGGCCACCGCCGCGTTTGCCGATCTCGGCCGTGCAGTCGTGGAAGTCGACCACCCTGGCTGTCACGTCGCCGCACGACCGCAGGGCGTGGGCGAACCCGTCCGCGAGCGTCCGAAGCGGGACACCTGCGTTGATCGGTACAAGCGCCACGACGGCCCGCCGCGCCCCGTGCGCGTGTTCGTCCTCACCGTCCCGCAGCCGGGCAACCACGGGCTGTGTGAATGCTGCCACGACGGCCCGTGGCGAGCGGCGCAGGAGCGTGTCGAACGCGGACTCGTCGAGCCTGGCCAGCACGGTGTCACGGTGTGCGACCACCGTTGCGCTGCGCGGCGCGAGGGTCAGCAGGCCCTCCTCACCGACCGTGGCCCCGCGACCGACCAGGGCATCGCCGTCATGATCGGCGTCCGGATCGGTCAGCCGAACTCGCAGCGCTCCCTGCACCACCACGTGCAGCGCGTCGGCAGGCGCACCGGCTCGCAACACGACGTCGCCCGCCGGTACCCGCAGTCGGGTCATGGCTGCCAGGACATCGTCGCGGAGCTGGCCGTCGAGCCGCGACAGGACACTGCCCATGGTGTCCGTGGTCAGCACGAAGTCGCGTTCTGCGGGTCGTAGTGGGACCGGTTGGTCCGAGCCAGCCACGAGCGCGTCCGTCACTCGTCGCGCGCGGCCCGTTGGACCGCGACGAGCTTGGCGCTCACGACGCGAGCAAGGTTGTGGAAGAACCGGGCGGCCAGCGCCGGGCGTTCGTCGTGCAGGCCGAGCACGACCTTTTCGTTGAAGCTCAGCACGCGCACCCCGTCGGTGGCGGCCACCACGTCGGCGCTGCGGTCACCGTGCAGCAGGAAGGCCAGTTCACCGAAGACCTCGCCGGGGCCGAGCGTGGCGATGAGTCGTCCCTCGTCGCGAACCTCGATCTCGCCATCCAGCACGATGAACATCGTCCTGTCGGTCGCGTCCCTTCGGACGAGCAGGTCGCCAGCCTCGACGCGCAGCACGAAGGCGCGAGCCAGCAGCTCGCGTAGTTCGCCCTGGTCCAGACCTTCGAGCACGGACGTGGTGGCCTCGCCAGTACCGAGAAGTCCCCGTTCGACCGCCCACTGCGCGGCGCCGTCGGCGTCCATCGCCTCGATGGCGGCGACGTCCGGGAGCAGGGCGAGAATGTCGGTGGGCGGCGCCGGGTCGTAGTCCGCGCCGACCTCCAGCCCGAGCATCGGGGAGCTGATCGCCTCGAGGTGGGCGCGGTCCTCGACGACGAAGACCAGCGGCACGAGCAGGCCCATCATCGGGTCGTTGACGGTGCGGGTGTGGGTGCGGAAGCCGAGGCTGGTGTAGAGGTTGAGCAGGTGCGCCTGGCAGTCGCAGAAGGTCAGGCGCGCACGCCGTTCCAGGGAGAACGTCGAGATCGCCGCCAGGAACTGCAACGGCAGGAACGTGCCGCGGTGGGCGGCATCGACCATGAACCGGTCGAAGACGATCACCTCGTCGGGCGAGGTCACGTCCGCGAACCGGTCGAGCGCATAGACCTCGCGCAGGTCCCGGGAGAACGGGCCGTCACCACCCCAGTGGATGCGCAGTGTCCCGACGAGCTGTCCGTCGTCGTCGTGGGCGACCAGGATCCGGGCCCGGTCGTCGTCGGCGTCGGTCAACAGCCCGCGGTCGTGGTCCATCGCCGGCCCGTCGAGCTGCATCTCGCGGTGGTAGACGTCGTAGCGAAACCGGAAGGCAGCCTCGCGGTCAGCCGGGGAGGTCGCAGGGCGGACGCTGGGTGGCAAGGGATTTCCGCGAGGTCCTCGACGGGCCTGTCAGGCGCCTTCCCGTGGGCGGGTCGGCGAGGGCAGCCTACTCCTCCGGCCGTGCCCAGAGCGGGGAACGAACACCGCGTTGATGGGCCCGGGATGTCCAGATCTGCGTCAACACCTGCCCGTCGGACTGCTCAGCTGAGTTGCTCGGCCAGCCCGACGAAGATCCCCGCGGGGTTGGGTGCAGGAGAGCGGGTGAGGGGAATCGAACCCCCGTCACCAGCTTGGGAAGCTGGGGCTCTACCATTGAGCTACACCCGCGAGGTGCCGGGGATGCTACCGAGCGGGCCAGTTCGCCACCAGCCGGCAACGCCTCGTGGCCGCCCCTGTCGGCGCCCGGTCACACCTTCAACGGCGGCCCGGTCGGGTCGGCCAGCCACGTGCGTAGGTCGTCCAGGGCCTGTCGGGTCGGCCAGCCACCTGCGCAGGTCGTCCAGGGCCTGTCGTGTGCGCATCCGGCGACGCCGCCGTGGTGACCGGGGCGATCCTCGGGACCAGCCACCGCAGTGACGCAACGGCCTACCATCCCGGAGACCCCACGACCCCGCCAGTACGCCAAGGACCCCGCGTGATCCTGTCCGACCGCACCATCCGTGCCGCCCTCGACAGCGGGCGCATCGGCATCGATCCGCTGGGCGAGGATGCCGTGCAGGCCTCGTCGGTGGACGTCCGCGTCGACAACGGCTTCCGGGTCTTCGCGAACCACCGCCATCCCTACATCGACGTGACGAAGGAACAGCCCGAACTGACGGAACTCATCGAGGTGCCTGCCGACGAGCCCTTCATCCTGCACCCCGGCGAGTTCGTGTTGGGCTCGACGCTCGAATCGGTCGCCCTGCCCGACGACCTGGTGGCGAGGCTGGAGGGCAAGTCCTCGTTGGGGCGCCTCGGCCTGTTGATCCACTCCACCGCGGGGTTCATCGATGCCGGGTTCGAGGGCCACGTGACGCTGGAGTTGTCCAACGTCGCCACGCTGCCGATCGCGATCCACCCGGGGATGAAGATCGGCCAGTTCGCCTTCTTCGAACTCGATGGCCCGGCCGAGCACCCGTACGGGTCGGCCGGCACCACCTCCAAGTACCAGGGCCAGCGTGGGCCGACAGCGTCGCGCTACCACCTCAACTTTCCAGATCGGGACTGACGACGTCGCCGGGTCGTGACCCGCCGAACGAGGTGGAACGCAGGCCGAACGGACGGACGTCGAGTTTCGGGCGGCGATGGTGGGGGATTATCGTGACCAGTGCGCCCGACCGATGGACGCCGGACACCGAGGAGGACTGCCATGGCCACCTTCACGCTGGATGACTACGAGGCGGTGTTGTTCGACCTCGACGGGGTCCTGACCGACACCGCAGCCCTCCACGCGGTGGCGTGGAAGCAGATGTTCGACGAGTTCCTGTTGCGCTGGTCGTCCGAGCACGGCCATCCCTTCGTGCCCTTCGAGGTCGACCCCGACTACCTCACCCACGTCGACGGACTGCCGCGCGCCGACGGTGTTGCCGGGTTCCTCGAGTCGCGCCGGATCGTCCTGCCGGAGGGTTCGCCCGACGACCCGGCCGATGCCGACACCATCCACGGGCTCGGGACGCGCAAGAACGAACTGGTGCTGGCGCTCATGGACGACCGTGGTGTCGAGTCCTTCGACGGCTCGGTCGCGTTCCTGGATGCGGCGATCGAGGCTGGGCTCGCCGTCGCGGTCGTGTCGTCGTCGCGCAACGCCGTGGCCTCGCTGGCCTCGGCCGAGATCGACGATCGGTTCGACGTCGTGATCGATGGCAACGTGGCGTCGGAGCTGGGGTTGCCCGGCAAGCCGGCGCCCGACACCTACCTCGAGGGCGCCCGTCGACTGGGTGTGCAACCCGACCGCGCCATCGTCGTGGAGGACGCCATCTCCGGTGTCGAGGCAGCCCGCCTGGGCGGATTCGGGTGTGTCATCGCGATCGACCGTGGCTTCCAGGCCGATCGCCTCGACGATGCGGGCGCCGACGCCGTGGTGGGCGACCTGGCCGAACTCCTGCCAGACTGACCCAGGCGAGACGGGGGGACGAAGAGGAAGAGGGACCATGCTGCATCGCGAAATCATCGGGTTGCCGACGACCGTCTACCCGGTCGACGAGTGGGCGCTGGTCGAGACGGCCGTCGACGAGGAGTACATCGCCCGTACCGAAACGCTGTTCTCGGTGGCCAACGGCTACCTGGGCATGCGCGGCGCACCCGACGAGGGACGTCCCCAGTTCGACTACGGCACCTTCGTCAACGGGTTCCACGAGACGTGGCCGATCCACCATGCCGAGGAGGCCTTCGGGTTCGCCCGCACCGGGCAGACGATGATCTCGGTGCCCGACGCGCGGCGCTTCCACCTCTACGTCGACGACGAGATGTTCCAACTGACCACCGCCGACCTCGAACACTACGAGCGCCGCCTCGACATGCGGACCGGGCAACTGGTGCGGGAACTGGTGTGGCGCACGATGTCGGGCAAGAAGGTGCGGGTGCGGTCGTGGCGGATGGTGTCGATGTCGTCGCGCCACATGGCCGCGATCCGCTACGAACTGACGATGCTGGACGGTGACGCACCGGTGGTGATCTCGTCGCAACTGCGTCACGAGGGAGCGCGACGCCGGGCCGTCGACCTGACCGGCGACGTCGAGGCGACCGCTGTCGGACACGACCCGCGTGAGTCGCAGGACCTCGGTGACGTGCTGGTCCCGGAAGGCGCGATGGACGATGGCGACGGCCGTGCGGTGCTGCGCTACCGCGTGCGCAACTCCGGCATGACGCTGGCGTGCGGCATCGACCACCACGTCACCTCCGACGCCCACCTCGACAGCCAACTCCACCACGGCAACGACCGTGCCAAGTTGGTGCTGCGGGGTCGCCTGTCGGAAGGCGACTCGATCACCATCGACAAGGTCGCCGCCTACGCCACGTCGGTCGCCACGTCGTCTGCGCGACTGGCCGACCGGGTCAACCGCGTCCTCGACCGGTCGATGGCCGATGGCCTGGATCGCCTGTTCGCGGAGCAGCGCGAGTGGTACGACGAGTTCTGGCACGCCGGCGACGTCGTGATCGACGGCAGCCCGGTCGTCCAGCAGGCGGTGCGGTGGTCGCTGTTCCAGTTGATCCAGGCGTCGGCACGGGCCGAGTCGACGGGCATCCCGGCCAAGGGGCTGACCGGATCGGGCTACGAGGGTCACTACTTCTGGGACACCGAGATCTACGTCCTGCCCTACCTCATCCACACCCAACCACGGGTGGCACGCAACCTGCTGCGATTCCGCCACGGCCTGCTGGACTCCGCCCGCAAGCGCGCCCGCGAGGTCAACCAGGAAGGTGCCCTGTTCGCGTGGCGGACCATCAACGGAGAGGAGGCGTCGGCCTACTACGAGGCCGGCACCGCGCAGTACCACATCAACGCCGACATCATGTATGCGCTGCGCAAGTACGTGCGCGCCACCGGCGACACCGAGTTCCTGGTCGACGAGGGTGCCGAGATGCTGGTCGAGACCGCACGGCTGTGGCTCGACCTGGGCTTCTTCCGCGAAGGGGTGGGCAGCTTCCACATCTACGGCGTGACCGGTCCGGACGAGTACACCACCCTGGTCAACGACAACGCCTACACCAACCTGATGGCGCGACTCAACCTGCGCTACGCGGCGGACGTGGTCGACGAGTTGCGGGCACGACGCCCCGAGTTGCACGGTCGACTGGCGCACCGCACCGGCCTGCGCCCCGACGAGGTCGAGCAGTGGAGGCTGGCCGCGGATCGCATGTTCGTCCCCTCCGACGATCGGCTCGGCATCACGCCCCAGGACGCCAACTTCCTCGACAAGGAGGTGTGGCCGTTCGACGACACGCCGTCGGACAAGTACCCGCTGCTGCTGCACTTCCATCCGTTGGTGATCTACCGCTACCAGGTGATCAAGCAGGCCGACATCGTGCTGGCCATGTTCCTCCAACCCGACGACTTCGATCCCGATCTCAAGCAACGCAACTTCGACCACTACGACCCGCTGACGACCGGCGACTCGTCGTTGTCGGCCTGCATCCAGTCGATCGTGGCCGCCGAGTTGGGTGACGATGCCCGCGCGATGCGGTACTTCCGGCTCGGCTTGTACGTCGACCTTGCCGACACCGCCGGCAACGTCTCCCACGGGGTGCATGTCGCGGCTGCAGGCGGCGTGTGGCAGTCCCTGGTGTACGGCTTCGCCGGGTTCCGTGACCACTCCGACACATGGTGTTTCGAGCCGCGGCTGCCGGCCAGCTGGCGCGGGATGTCGTTCGCGCTGCGCCAGCGCGACTGCGTCCTGCGGGTGCACCTGGACCGCATGGAGGTCGCCTACACGCTGGAGGAGGGCGAGGAGTTGACCCTGCGCCACCACGACGAGGAGATCGTGCTGCGTGCCGGTGAGTCCGCGTTCCGGCCCATGGGGGCCAGCGTCAGTCCGCCGCCGCCCAGCCTGGACCCGGACGGCGACCAGGCTCCGGCGTCCGCCTGAGTCGACGTCGGACCCCCGGGTGCCTCAGGGGGCGGGCAGGGCGATGGCCGCCTTGACCACGTCGTCCCGCTGCTCGAATGTGGCGCGGATGGCGGCCTCGACACCGGCCAGTGGCCAGGTGCGCACCAGGCCGCCGACGTCCAGGCGACCGTGGTTGACGTGGTCCATGGCCGTTCGCAGGGCTGCAGCCTTCTGGGCTCTGTCGCGGACGTGGCCGTTGACGACGGTCAGGGCGCGGTAGTTCCAGTCCCGCATCGCCACGGTGCGCCGGCCGCCACCGGCCTGGTGATAGGCGAGCACCACCAGCGTGCCGTGCGAGCTGGTCAGGGCGGTGGCGGTGTCGAGCGCGGCCTGGTTGCCGGCTGCCTCGATGACCGTGGCCTGGGGCCCAACGGCGGCGCCGAGCGCCTCGGGTGTGGCGGCGGCGGGGTCGATCGCGGCGTCCGCGCCCATGTCGAGTGCGGCCCCGCGACGCGACTCGATCGGCTCGATGGCCGTGACGCGAGCACCGGCCAGGCGGGCAAGTGCCACACACACGAGCCCCATGAAGCCGCAGCCCACGACGGCGACGGTGTCATCGGGGCGGATCGAGATGCGCGCGAGCGCATGGACGCAACAGGCGATGGGTTCGCCCAGGGCGGCCGTGTCGGGGACGTGGGCGGCCACCGGCGCCAGCAGGTCGGCATCGACGGCCACCCGCTCGGCCAGGGCCTGGGTCGCGAGGGTCGCCACCCGGTCGCCGACCCGGACGTCGCGCACGCCGTTGCCCACGCCGGTGACGATCCCGGTGGCTTCGTGGCCCACCACGAGCGGTCGGACGGCCGATTCCGCGCGCGTGCGGTAGAGGAACGTGTCACCCTCGCACAGGCCCACTGCCGTGGGGGCGAGCACCACTTCGGTGCGGTTGGGGACGGGCTCGGGTCGGTGCTCGAACCGGAAGCCTTCCGTGGTCAGCAGGGACGTCAACATGCGAACTCCCGCGTCGTTGTTCCGGGGTGGTCGGGGGGGGATGTCGCCTGATCCGCCTCGGAGCAGTCTCACCAGACCCATTGGAACGATCGTTGTGGGCACGGACGTGGGGAGAACGACATTCCGGGGCCGAGAATCGGGCAATCCTCACCAGCCTATTGACAGTTGTCGTCCGTGAACCTATTGTTGAATCAGTTTAACAACCGTTCAAGAGCAGGAGCCGTGCCATGAAGAGCAAAGTTGCGTTCGCGGGAATCGCCACGCTGGGAATGGTCTTGTCAGGGTGCGGGGGCGGCGACACCGCCGCGGCTGCAGCCTGTGACGGCGAGGTGTCCGTCGACACGGTCACGATGTTCGCCCACGAGGGATCCGAGGCAGACGCCATCTCGGCGGCGATCGACGGGTTCAACTCCGGGCCGGGGTCCGACATGGGGCTCACGGTCGAGCTCACGTTGGTGCCGGAGGGGAACTACAGCGACAGCGTCAACGCCGCTGCCGCCTCTGGGGACCTGCCCGACATCATCGACCACGACGGCCCCAACATGGCGAACCTGGCCTGGGCTGGGAGCCTCAGTCCGCTCGACGAATGCATCCCGGACGAGTTGCGCGACAATGTGCTGCCCTCCCTCATCGAGCAGGGCACCTATGCCGACCAGCTGTGGTCGGTGGGGTCGTTCGACTCCGGGCTGGGGCTCTACGCCTGGCGGTCGGCGCTCGAAGAGGCCGGTGCTCGCATCCCAGAGGGCATCGACGACGCATGGACGGCCGATGAGTTCCGCGAAGTGCTCGTCAGCCTCCAGGACGTCGGCTACGACACGCCCCTGGACCCCAAGTTCTGGTACGGCTCCCAGGGCGAGTGGTTCAGCTACGCCTACCAGCCCGTCGTGTGGTCGGCCGGCGGCGACCTCGTCACGCGCGAAGGAGACCTCACTGCCGACGGTGTCCTCAACTCGGAGGAGTCCGTCAGTGGCCTCGAGACCTTCCAGGGCTGGATCGATGACGGCCTGGTGGACACCGCCGCTGCCGACGACTCGAACTTCCTGAACAAGGATGCGCCGGTCTCCTGGGTCGGTCACTGGATGTACCAGGCGTACAAGGATGCGGCCGGCGACGATCTCGTCGTGCTGCCCTTGCCCGACCTCGGCACCGGGACCAAGACCGGTATGGGGTCCTGGGCCTGGGGGATGAGCTCGACGGTGGAGGACCCGGACGCGGCGTGGGCCGTCATCGAGTACCTCATGTCGGACGACGTCATCGCCGAGATCACCACGGCGAACGGGGCCGTGCCCGGGACCCAGACGGCGATCGACGCATCGGAGCTCTACAGGGAGGGTGGTGACCTCCAGTTGTTCGTCGAGCAGTTGCAGCAGGCCCCCGACGTCGCGGTGCCGCGCCCGGTGACTCCTGCCTACCCGACGATCACTGGCGAGTTTCGCAAGGTCATCGACGACATCGTGCAGGGCGCCGACGTCCAGACGACCCTCGACGAGGCCGCTGCGGCCATCGATGAGGACATCGCTGCCAACGAGGGATACCCCCCGCCCAGCTGAGCGACACGTCTGCCCGGTGCTCTGCGAGCACGGCTCCGGGCCGACGTGACCGGCACCGCGTCGTCGGCACGCCGGGACCGTTCGGACCTCGTGGCGTGCCACGCGATCCAGGGCTCACCCGACCAACCGCTGACCCATCCACCGCACGTCATGCCGCTGTCCGTGCCGCTCCAGGAGGACGTCCATGGCTTCCCAGCCCGCCGCTGCCGACACCGAGGTACCCGAGATCGGGCCTGCGCCCACGCGGCGCAACGAGGGTGCCGTTGCCTGGGCCTTCTCGACCCCGGCACTGCTCTTCCTGGCGCTGTTCCTGGTCTTGCCGTTCGTCCTGGCGATCGTGTTCAGCTTCACGAATGCGCGGCTCATCTCGCCGTTGCCGACCCGGTTCGTCGGCGTCGACAACTACGTGTCGGTGCTCACCAGTCCCACGTTCTGGCGCGGGCTGCTCAACAACACGATCTTCGTCGTGGTGGTCGTGCCCGTCCAGACCGCATTGGCCCTGGGCCTGGCCATCCTGGTGAATCGCAAGATGCCCGGCCGCACGATCTTCCGGACGATCTACTTCTTGCCGGTCGTGACCGTGATGGCGGCGGCGGCCACCATCTGGGTGCTGCTGTTCAACCCCAACGGCCTGATCAATGCGGTGATGGAGACGATCACCTTCGGTGCCTTCGCGCCGGACTGGCTGAACTCGACGACGTGGGCGCTGCCGGCCGTGATGATCGTGTCCGTCTGGCAGGGCGTCGGCTTCCAGATGATCATCCTGCTCGCGGCGCTGCAGGACGTGCCTGACACGCTGTACGAGGCAGCCGCGATCGACGGTGCCACCCCCTGGCAGCAGTTCACCAACGTGACGCTGCCCGGCATCCGCAACGGCTTGATCTTCGTGATCACGGTCACGACGATCTTCGCGTTCCGCCTCTTCGACCAGGTCTACCTGATGCCGCAGAGTCCAGGGGGACCACTCAACGCCACCCGCACGATGATGCTGGAGATGGTCGAGACCGGGTTCAACCGCCAGGCCATCGGGGTCGGGTCGGCCATCGCCGTCGTGTTCTTCCTGATCGTGCTGACGATCACGATCGTGCAGCGGCGATTCGTCAAGGAAGAAGGGCAGGTCTGATGAGCACTGGAACCGTCACCATCCCCGCCAGCAGCGACTCGGACGACGCCGCGGCGCGACGTCGCAAGCGGTTGGTCAACATCGGCCTCTGGGTCGTCATGGTGGCCATGGCCGTGTTCTTCCTGTTCCCGTTGGTGTTCATGTTCGTGTCGTCGTTCAAGCCCGATGACGCCGTGCTGTCGGGCAGTGGGTCGCTGAGCGCGTTCATCCCGAGCCCGTTCGTCGGCTTCGAGAACTACGCCGACGCGATCGAGCGCGCCTCGGTGATCCGGGTCTTCTTCAACTCCGTGCTGATCTCGAGCGTCATCGTCGGCGGGGGACTGATCGTGAACAGCCTGTTCGGCTACGCCTTGGCGCGCCTGCGCTTCCGTGGCAAGGGGTTGCTGGTGGCGTCGATCGTCGCGCTGATCATCATCCCGTTCGAGGCCCTTGCGGTGCCGCTGCTGTTCATGGGCGCCGAGGTCGGCATGCTCGACACCTACATCATCCAGATCCTGCCCTTCGTGGCCAACCCGCTGTTCGTCTACCTGTTCTACACGTTCTTCCTCGACATCCCGATCGAGCTGGAGGAGGCGGCCCGAGTGGACGGGGCGGGGCCGGTCCGCACGTTCGTCAGCGTGATCGCTCCGCTGGCCAAGCCGGTGTACGCCACGATGGCGATCCTGGGCTTCCTGTTCTCGTGGGGCCAGTTCCTGTGGCCGGTCATGGTCACCCGTGGGATCGAGGTCCGCCCGCTGCCGCTGGGCATCGGGACGTTCCAGACCACCCCGCCGATCCAGTGGGGTGACATCATGGCCTACGCCGCCATGATGACCCTGCCGCTGCTGATCGTCTTCCTCGTCTTCCAGCGCTACTTCGTCCAGGGTGTCGCCTCCTCGGGGGTGAAGGGCTAGATGGCACCCGGACTTCGGCTCGAGGAGCACTGGCTGTGGGACTTCTGGATCGCAGACGATGGCGACAGGTATCACCTGTTCCACCTCCAGGCGGCGCGCAGCCTGGGTGATCCCGACCTGCGCCACTGGAACGCCTCGGTCGGCCATGCCACGTCGACCGATCTGCGCACGTGGACTCCCATGGGAACGGCCCTGTCGACCGGTGATCCGGGTGCGTGGGACGACGCGGCCGTGTGGACCGGTTCGGTCATCCGCCACGACGTGTACGGCTGGGCGATGCTCTACACGGGCTGCAGCACCGTCGAGGACCGCAAGGTGCAACGCATCGGGCTGGCCACCTCGCCCGACCTGCAGACCTGGACGCGGCATCCCGACAATCCCCTCATCGAGGCAGACGCCAAGTGGTACGAACGGATGGACGCCGACCGATGGCACGACGAGGCGTGGCGTGATCCGTGGATCCTGGAGGATCCCGACGGCGACGGCTTCCACGCCTTGATCACGGCTCGCGTCCCGGACGTCACGCCGTCGAAGGCTGGCGTGATCGGCCACGCGTGGTCGCCCGACCTCGCGGAGTGGGAGGTTCGTCCCCCCCTGACGGGGGCCTCGGGAATCGGGTATCTCGAGGTTCCGCAGGTGGTCGTGACCGACCGGGGCCACCTGCTGGTCTACAGCTACGCGCCGGACGGCATTCCTGCGCACCGGCAGTCACTGGGCATCGAGTCGGGCAGCTACGCCGCACCGATGGACGGGCCGCTGGGCCCGGCGCACCTCGACGAGGCGACCAGGATCGGGCCACTGGGCTCGTACAGCAACAAGGTGGTGCGTGACCGCGAAGGACGTCTGCAGGTCCTCGGCTTCGACAATCGACCGGGACCGGACTTCGGCACCTTGACGCAACCCACGCCGCTCGACCTCTATCTTCGCGTCTGACCACTGACCCCACGCAGGACGCCCAGCCGAATGTCGCCACCCGTTTCAGGCCCCAACCCACCGGGGCGCGTGACCATGGCAGACGTGGCCCGGGTCGCCGGAGTGTCCAAGACCACCGTGTCGCTGGTCCTGAGCAACGCCGAAACGCGACTGGCCGAGGAGACGAAACGACGGGTCCGGTCGGTGGCCACCCAGCTGGGCTACCGACGTGACCTCGTGGCCGCCAGCCTTCGGACGTCCTCCACCCGGACCATCGGCATGTTGTCGGACCGGCTGGCCACGACCTCGGTCGGGTGGGGGATGGTCGCCGGCGCCCAGGCTGTGGCACGGGAACGTGGCTACATGCTCCTGCTGGCCAACACCGAGGGCGATCCCGAGCGTGAGCTCGAGGCAGTCAACGAGTTCATGGATCGCCGCATCGACGGCCTGATGTTCGGAGCCCTGTACCACCGGGCGCTGACGATCCCGGAACTCCACGGTGACGTCCCGGTCGTGTTGCTGGATGCCTACGACCCCGGCGGGCGCTTCCCGGCGGTCGTGCCCGACGACGAGCGTGGGGGCCACGACGCCACGATGATGCTGGTCGAGGCCGGGCATCGGCAAATCGGGTTCATCAACGATTCGCACGACATCCCCGCCCACCGGCTCCGCCTCGCCGGATACCGGCAGGCGCTGGCCGAGGCCGGTCTCGCGGCCGACCCCGACCTCGTCGTCGAGAGCCTCGACCCGATCACACCGTCGGGTGGCCGGGTCGCCGTGCGAACCCTGCTCGACCTCCCCGACCCGCCCACCGGCATCTTCTGCTTCAACGACCGCATGGCCAGTGGCGCCTATCAGGAGATCCGGGCACGCGGCATGCGGATCCCGGACGACGTCTCGATCGTGGGGTTCGACGACATGGAGGCCTTGGCCGAGGGGCTGGACCCGCCGCTGACGACCCTGGCCCTGCCCCACGAGGCGATGGGGCGGTGGGCTGTCGAGACGCTCCTCGACACCGCGCCGCGGGATGCCGCACTGGGTCCCCACGAGCCGCGACGGGAGTACTGTCCACCCGTGCGGCGACAGTCGGTCGGACCACCGCCACCGGGTGGCTGAGGCCCGCCATGCAGTCGCCGATCGGGGCCTCGTCGTGCCCGGGCACTTCTCGATCGTGGGCGTGGACGACGAAAGGGTGTTGGCGACGGGACTCGACGCGCCAACGGCCGTTCTGCCACCGGAACCAGCCACTCGTGACGCCACGATCCGGCACCATGGTGTCCACAGCATCGATCCAGCAGTCGACGTGGAGTTCCTCGTGCCAGCACCCACCCCATCGCCCATGCCTGCCGAGCCACGCCGGCGCGTGCTCATCGCCGACGTGACCCCATCCGTCGAAGGTGGTCGATTCCCCATCCGTCGCGTCGTCGGCGAGCAGGTCATTGTGACGGCGCACGTCTTCGCCGACAGCCATGACCGGATCGCAGCCGTGGTCCAGTGGCGCGAGGTCGGAACGAAGTCGTGGTCCGAGGCCCCGATGTCGGTCACCAACGCCGGCGAAGATGCCTGGGTCGGCTCGTTCTCGATCGCCTCGATGGGGCGGTTCGAGTATCGCGTGCACGCATGGATCGACCACTTCACGACGTGGCGCCTCGACCTGGGCAAGAAGGCCGCCGCCAACGTCGACGTCCCCGCCCACCTGCGCACCGGTGCGGCCCTGCTGCGAGCCACTGCCGGTCGTCGCCGCAACGACCGCGCCGCCCGCATCCGTGAGGTCGCGACCCTCCTGGACGACTCGTCTGCCGACGAGGCCGAGCGGGTCGCTGCCGGCCTGTCCGACGAGTTGGCCGCGGCCATGGCGACAGAGGATCGTCGCCACTTCGCCACGTCGTCGGACCCCCTCGAAGTGGATGTCGATCGGCTCCGGGCCCGGTTCTCGTCCTGGTACGAGCTGTTCCCGCGGTCGTTGGGAGCCGCCGACGAGCACGGCACCCTTCGCGACGTCGTTGCGGAGTTGCCGCGGATCGCGGACATGGGGTTCGACGTCCTGTACCTGCCGCCCATCCACCCGATCGGGGTGACGCATCGCAAGGGGCGCAACAACTCGGTCACGGCCACCGACGACGAGCCCGGCGTCCCCTGGGCGATCGGTGGTGCCGAGGGCGGCCACAGCGCCGTCCATCCCGAACTGGGCAGCGTCGACGACCTGGTCGACCTGGTCACGGTTGCTCGACAGGACCACGGCATCGACGTCGCCCTGGACATCGCGTTCCAGTGCTCGCCCGACCATCCGTGGGTCTCCGAGCACCCGGAGTGGTTCCGCAAGCGCCCCGACGGCTCCATCCAGTACGCCGAGAATCCTCCCAAGAAGTACGAGGACATCTACCCCCTCAACTTCGAGACCGACGATGCCGACGGGTTGTGGCACGCGCTGCTGGAGGTCATGGCGTTCTGGGTCGACAAGGGCGTGACCGTCTTCCGCGTCGACAATCCCCACACCAAGTCGTTCCGGTTCTGGGAATGGGCGATCGCGAACCTCAAGGCCAACAATCCCGAGCTGATCTTCCTGGCCGAGGCCTTCAGCCGCCCCCGGATCATGGAGGGACTGGCCAAGCGCGGGTTCAACCAGTCCTACTCGTACTTCACCTGGCGCGAGACCAAGTGGGAGTTCGAGGAGTACCTGCGCTACCTCACCGACAGCGCCGCTGCCGAGTACTACCGACCCAACTTCTGGCCCAACACGCCCGACATCCTGCCACGCCACCTCCAGTTCGGTGGTCGCAACATGTTCGTGCAGCGCCTCCTGCTGGCCACCACGATGTCGTCGAACTGGGGCATCTACGGACCGGTGTTCGAACTGCAGGAGAACCTCGCCCGTGCCGACCACGACGAGTACCTCGACAACGAGAAGTACCAACTGCGATCCTGGAACGTCGACAGTGAGGACTCGTTGGCACCGCTCATCACCACGATGAACCGGATTCGTCGTGACCATCCGGCCCTGCAGGCCACGCGCAACCTGCGCCTGCACGCGACGGACTCCGACCAGGTGCTGTGCTATTCGAAGCGTGACGCCGACAGCGGTGACACCGTGCTGGTCGTGATCAGCCTCGACACGCAATGGCCCCAGGGCACCACGATCCACCTGGACCTCGGGGCACTCG
>Ga0102946_1000321_pt1 | contig 16760 bp, 15 predicted proteins | sample SalPon2A_A_D1_MG_FD_78209 | JGI IMG/M metagenome (GOLD analysis project Ga0102946, IMG submission 78209) | Soil microbial communities from South San Francisco under conditions of wetland restoration - Salt Pond MetaG R2A_A_D1_MG | ecosystem: Environmental > Terrestrial > Soil > Wetlands | place... | reverse complement strand
CCGGCCGAAGCAGCACGACAGCCACACACCCGTCCGTGGCAACCCGCTCACCAATCGAAGCAACTGGCCGGCCAATGTCGTCGAAACAGACGACGAGCTGTCCGCCGAGGGCACGATCAACTCCGGAAGAGAGCTCGACGCCAAGGCGTCATTCCTGATCGGAGGTGTGGATGCACCGTTTGATCCTCCCGCAGACTGGGTTCCGGATAAGCTGGCAGAGCGCGCAGCGGCGGGTATGCGGTTTATTCAGACACAATTCTGTTACGAGCCGGAAATGACGGAACGCTACGTTTCCCGCCTGGCAGAGCATGGCTTGCTCGACGACGTCGCGCTTATTATCGGCATCGGTCCCATTGCATCGCTGCGCTCTGCAGCCTGGATGAATGAGAACCTCTACGGTGTGTCAATTCCCGAAACTATCCTGCGCCGACTGGAGGATGCCGACGACGAGGCAGTGGAAGGCCATCGCATCTGCGTCGAACTGATCGAGCGCTACAGGCAAATACCTGGTATCGCCGGAGTGCATATCATGGCGCCGGCGCAACCGGCGCGGCGCATTGTTGAAGTCGTCGATGCCTTGGCATAGCTCAATGCCCGGCACTAGTCGGCAGTAACAAGCTCCAACAGTACGCTGCCGGAGCTGTCCAGCAATTTTAGCGTATCGCCGGCTAGTTCAAACTGGCCGGTGGACTGCAATGCCCGTAGAAATTCGGTTTCGAGATCCATGATTTCCGGCGGGCACATCATGCGCGTCGAACCGATCTCTCCCATTGAGATACCCTCATCCGTGGTGGTCAATGTGCCGAAAAAATTGTTGCAACCGCCATTGCCATTGATGCTGCCGTCGACAGCGAAATGGATGAACATCGAATGGTCCGCTGGCATCCCGGTATCGCCTACAATCACGGGTCGCCAGTTTTTGCCCGTGATAGCAGCACCGCCGCCGGGCAGATTTTGTCTGGCCATTTCCTGACCTTGCAGCATCACCAGCGCCAACCCTGCCAGGAACAGGAGGAAAAAACCAAAACCGATTGCTGCTTTCACCGGGAACACCTCGAATAGTGGATACCGGATTCGAATAATGGCTTAATTGAGCGGTATGAACAATTTCCTGCAACGCCGGTTATTGCGCCAGATTGCTACAGCACTGCTGCTCGGCACGCTGGCTGTGCGTTCGCTGTTGCCGCTGGGCTATATGCCCGGCAATTTACTGGATGGGAAGTTTGCAGAGTTGTGTCCGGTGGCGAGCGCCGCAACGTATGCCCTGCTGAGTGAACATGACTCGCATCATGAGCACAATGCTCCGGGGGATGCCGCGTATAGCATCGATTCCGCATGCCCGATTGGTTCGACATTGTTTTCCGATGCGCTGCCGGCAACGTACCCGTCGACCGCAATTGCGCCCCTCGCCAGCCAGTACCGACAAGTCCATGTTCTGCAGTCCTTTTCTGCAAGACCGCAGCCGGTTTATCCAGCGCGCGCACCTCCTAACTCCTGAAGTTCTGCCACGGATACAGACCTGACTGTCTCTCGCGAGGGAGACCGTCTTTGGCAAATAATCAGGAACAGGAAAATGCGAAATCTACTCGTGCTGCTCACGGCTCTCGGCGCCGTGGTGCACAGCAGCCAATCCATTGCAGACCATGCGACGGAAGCCGAGTCACTTAAGATTCGAGCCGATTCTCATGCGCCGATTGGCGTCATGGCTGATCACATGCACAAAGCCGGCGAATGGATGCTGTCCTACAGATTCATGACGATGAATATGCAGGATAATCTCAAAAACTCTTCCAGCATCGATCCGGACACGATTGCAACAACAGAACCAAACCGGTTTTCTGGCATGCCGGGCATGCCGCCGACACTGCGCATTGTCCCTCTTGAGATGACGATGGACATGCACATGCTCGGACTGATGTATGCACCTACGGACAATCTGACACTAATGCTGATGGCGAACTACGTGAGCAACTCGATGCGGCATGTCACCTATGCCGGCGGCATGGGCACCGACGAACTCGGTAACTTCAAAACCGCCACCAGGGGTTGGAGTGATACGTCTCTGTCCGGCCTGTTGCACCTGCTCGACAGAAACGGGAACAAGCTGCACGCAATCATCGGCGTGTCGTTGCCTACCGGGAGTACCGAAGAAAGCGATCGCATACTGGCACCCACCGGCATGACACCGGTCGTCCGCGTTCCGTATCCCATGCAGCTCGGCTCGGGTAGCTATGATCCAATTCTCGGCATCAACTACTCCGGGAGTCGTGAGCGGCTGGGCTGGGGCGCACAATGGCGCGGCGAATTTCGCACGTCTCGCAACGACGATGACTATGAACTGGGCGACGAGCATCGACTGAACGTATGGCTGAGCTATTTATTCCGGCCAGCCATCAGTGGCTCGATACGATTCGAATATTTTCGGCGCGACAATATTTCCGGGCAGGATCCGATGATCATGGGGCCGGTGCAAACCGCAGATCCCGATCGGCAGGCGGCACGCCGATCGGACGTCGCACTGGGTATTAACTATGCGGCATCGGGAAGCATGCAAGGCTGGCGCCTGGCCCTCGAGTATGTGCTGGCTGTGGACCAGAAGCTCGACGGACCGCAGCTGGAAACTGATGACCAGCTCATCATCGGACTGCAAAAGGCGTTCTAGAAGCTATTGATTTATTCCTGGCTGCGCCAGACCTCGACCTCGCGCCCGGAGACGGAGCTCTCGACGATAATTTCGCCCGTCTTGCACGGCGTTACGCCGCGGGTGTCTTCGCAGGTTTTCAGTTTCTTGAGCCGCTCCTTGTGCGGTAATAGCGAAGCGGCCGCTTCCGGCGCTTCGACGTCGCGCCACGCGCTTGCGTCGCTGGCCGCTTTCGCTTCCTCCAGGCTGGCATACGCTTTACTCTCGCGTGCCGAAACAGCACAACCGGATTTTTGGCGATTCACAATGACGTTATCAAACTGGCTTTTCAACGAGACCAATTCTTCCAGGGCAATTTCACATTCGGCCTTGGTGAGAAATTGCATTTCGATCTCGTTTTCCTGGCAAACAGTTTTCCCAGCCGGAGCAACACACTCGCTGAGTGTTAGCACAAATACCTGAATCCACGTTGTGTCCATCGCCAATCTCCTTTTGTTTTTATTATGCATACAGATTAGCAAAAACTGGCCCTCCCCCGCGAATGCGGCGGCCAGTTGAGGCAAAATCGTTATATGTTCACAGAGTTACAAATACCGGCTGGTCGTCGCCCTTTGTCGCGGGCCGAAGCGCGGATCTCGGCGGTTGCCGGTATCGTATTTACCATAATGATACTGATTGCGGTTTTCGATGAATTCTCGGCAAGCCGTCTCAGCGTGCTGTTTATTCTGCTGTTCTGGGTCCCGATGCTGGTATTACACGAGGCGGGACACGCCCTCGCTGCGAAACTCCTCGATTGGCAGGTCCGGGAAATTGTCATTGGTTTTGGCCGCGAGCTTTGGCGCTGGCAGATTGGCGAAACCCGTATCGTGGTCAAGCTCGCCCCAGTCGAAGGATACGTGCTCCCGGCACCTCGATCGGCGCAGAATATCCGGGCGAAGAGCATGCTGATCTACGCGGCGGGTCCCGGCGCCGAACTGCTGCTGCTGGCACTGATGTTGCTGGTTTTCGGCACAGACTACGTGTTCGGCGACGCGGACAGTCCTGGACAGGTGGCGATGCAGAGCCTGGCGATTGCTATTCTGCTTGGCGCGGGCTTTAACCTGTTGCCGTTCAGTACCGGCGGCGGCGTCAGCGACGGCCTGGGCATTATTTCCAGCCCTTTCATGTCAGACGAAGCTATCCAGATGCGCCTGCTGTCCGTGGAACTTCGCGATGTCTCTCGCCTGTTAGCGGCGGGCAAGAGCGCCGAGGCCCTGAGTTCAATGCAGCGCCTGCTCAAGCAGTTTCCGGAGAATCCTGTCCTGAAGGATTTGTACGCCAAAGCACTGGCAGCTGATCAACAGGTGGACAGGGCGCGCGACTATGTTCGCCAGGAACTCGCCGCCACACACGATGACCCGGCCCGACAATTCGCATGGCTGCGCCGGCAGGCACGGATCGAACTGGAGGCCGACGAACCGGCCTGGCTGGTCTTCGACCTGGCCCTGCAAAAAGCGGCGGCAATGTCGCCGACAGGGCTCGACGTTCGGGCTCTCAAAGCCGCGGCCATGGTGCTGCGCGGCCAGGCGGAGGCAGGTGGCGAAGAGCTGGCCAATGTCTGGCGGAGCAATAGTGGCGAGGTCGACGATGCCGAGTTGCTGGCCTATCTTACGATCGCCGCGAAACGCGTCGGCAACGCGGATGCCCTCGCCCGCTTCAGGTCGGCATTCGAGCAGGTCAACTCCGACAAGCGCCTCGAATTGTTACTTACGCACCTCGGGTCGTAACGTGGCACTATCGCAGTCGGGAGCACCGGGCATGCAAAGATGGATACTGGCAAGCATTGTTGGCGTTGCGATTGTCGGGCGAGCGCTGCGTATCTGGCTGACGCGGCCGGAGTACGTCGGCTGGTTTAATCATTCCTATTACTACTGGGTACAGACGCGAGGATTGTTGCTTCACGGCGAACTGCCCTACGCCGATATGCCGCTGATCTTCTACCTTTATGCCCTGCTGGCCGGTGCTTTACAGGTGTTTGGTATGGATCTGGAGCCCGCAGTCATCAATGCGTCCCGGTTCTGCATGAGCCTCGTACCTGCGCTGATCGCAATTCCTGCCTATTGCACGCTGCGTCGCATCAACGGCGACCAGGCATTGACTGCATCGCTGTGGATTCTGGTGGGCATCGCCGCATTCCTGCCGTTAACCACGGCACACATGCCGGAGCTATTGCAAAAAAATACGCTCGGCCTGCTGCTGCTGTTTACGTTGAGCCACGTTGCCTATGTCTTCCTGCAGGAACGCTCGGGCAACTACCTGGCTTTGGCAGCCCTGCTCGTTCTGGCAATTGCACTAACTCACCTTGGTACCCTTGCGGTCACGATAGTGTTTGCCGTCGCGTTGGCGATTGCGACGACCTGGGAGGCAGGTACAAGGCGGGAGCCGATCAAGACAGCTTTGATTCTTGTTGTCATGATCGCAGCCAGCGCTGCGATGTTGTCGGCTATTGATCCTGACGCTCTTGCCAGGGTCGTACGATACCTGCAGTCGAGCCTGCCCAATTCATTGCTCGGCAAGCTTGTCAGTGGTGCCATACGTCAGGACGGCCTGCTGCTGATAACTGGCATCCTGGTACCTGCTGCGTTGGCATTTGTGCTGTTACGCAGTTACAACCGGCATCGAGCCTTGCTCACAGCGGCTGATCGGGTGTTCTGGTTGAGCCAGATCCTGTTGGCCTGCCTGTTGCTCGCCCCGGTTATCGATCTTGAAGTAATGCCGCGGTTTTTGCTGTTCCTGCCGCTTCCGGCAATCGTTATTGTTGCTTTCCACCTGCGCATGCATCAACAGAAGTGGCTCAATCGCATTGCCGTTGCGGCAGCGGCGATCGGCGCATTGGTGATGGTCGTTGGTGATGTGACCGGCGTCCTGATGCGATACCCGGACAAAGCGCAGACGCATGCCGAACTGGATGACATGCGTGACCGATTCGACCTTGGCCACGGGGACCTGGTCCTGACTCCGTATGGTGGCAATACGATTTGCAACTGGTTTCTTGGCACGCGAGCCGGGTTAATTACCGCATTCAACCGCGATGACATACAAAAGTATGCGCGAGTCTTTGTGCTGAATCCCCGTGACGCACAGGTGCTGGGCGACGCGGCAGACCGAATAGTCGACGACCGCATCACGTTCACCACTGAGCGACAGAAATACGAGGCGATGCGCCTGAATGTCCCGGTCGCGGGAAGGGTGCCGAATATGATCAATTACCGGTTTGTGAACTTTTACAGGCTGGATGCAGTACCCGACGACTGGCTCTTCGATGACACGGGCACCTGGATCGGTGCCGACTATGGCAATTACCTAGAGGAGTGACACCGCTTGCTTTGCAGAGAAGCTGGCTCCGTGGACGGTCGCATAATAATCAGTGGAAGTCGCCTCACCAGCGAAGAAAATCCGATCATCAATGGCTTCAGCCAGTCGCCGCCGTTGCGCGTGCCCGCCCGGAATCGCATAGCTGTATGACCCCCTCGTCCATTCATCGCCGTCCCAGGCGGAAACAATTTTACGCGGTACTGTCGGCCGCGCACTATTGCCAAGCACGTGCCGCAACCTGTCGAGGATAAAGTCGAGCGTCGCGCCCTCCCCGGACTTCTCCATCCATTCGCCCAGTCGTCCACCTGCCGTAATTTCAAGGTAGTCCTGGCCGCCAGACCGATTGCGGAAATGCACGGGCTCGTCATTCCCGCGACGTACGGTAAACTCAACGGGCAACTCGTGCAGAATCGGCGCCTCGATGCCCAACGCGACCCGCGTACAGCTGCCCATCGGCAAATTGCGAATAGCGTCAAGCTTCCAGTCGGGTAGTTCCGGCAAAAACCGGATTTGCCGGTTTGCAAGCACGCCCGTCGAAACCGTCAGAATTACCTTGCTGACGTTTAACATGCCTCTGCTTGTCGTAACCTTGATATGTGGTCCGGTAGTGTCGATCTCGGCGACGGCTGAATTCAGGGATACCGGAACGTCGTTGCCCCAGGCTGTCACCAGGTTGCCCAAGCCGCTGGCAACGGCGAGATCTCTACCCTGCTCAACGTACGCTGCTGCGTCGCAGGCGGAAATCATATCCACATCGCAAACGTAGTTCTGCGCGAAAAACAGGTAGAAATACGGCGCCCAGCGACTGTCATTGTCGATGACTTCCAGGACCGCCCGGTCATCGCCGTTATTCGCAGCTGCGCCGATGCGCTGAAATTGTTTCTCGAAGTACCCCACGAAATCAGCGCGTGCAGAATTCGACAACCAGTGATCATCTTCAAAATAGTCGCCGGCGACGTAGTGTTCTCGCTCCGTTTTCAGAACGGCCCCGAGTTGTTGCGCAATTTGCGTAAATGGATTTATTTCGTCTGAATGAATCCAGTGAGCGCCAAGATCGAACGGCACACCAGGCTGAAGGTTTTCGGTGTAAGCGCGCCCACCGATTCGATGGGACGCTTCGAGCAGGACGAAGCTCTTGCCCTGTGATCGCAGTTGCCGAGCGGCAGTGAGTCCGGCAACCCCGGCACCGATGACCGCGATGTCGGCGTCCAGACTTTTGTTACCGGTCGTCACGTGACTTTCGCGACCTCCCCGGCAACGGCCGTCCAGCCACTGACCTGCACTGCACGCAGACCTACGTCCCGGGCGGCAGCGACGTTGCCGGCGTTGTCATCAAAGAAGACGATGTCGGCCGGCTCACAGTCGAAGTGTGCGATCACGTCGCGAAACGCTGCGGGACTGGGTTTTGCATTGCCAGTGACGAAGGACAGGAACAGCTTGTCAAAACTGGCGAATACGTCGGTCTGGGCATCGACATGTTGCCAGTGAATTTCGTTGGTATTGGAGAGCAGGGCCACCGCATGCTCGCTGGTCAGTTCCCGCAGTGCATTTTCCGCGCCATCGAACAATGGCAGGTGCCAGCGACGCAACGCACGATCAAACTGGACAGCATCATCAAAGCCAAGCTCGGCGCCAAACTGCTCGACAAACGCGCCGGCCGACAGTCGGCCGGTCTCGAACTTGTGGACCAGTGGCGACGACAACCACATCGCCCAGAATTCGTCCGGTGTCATGTCGAGGCCGATCGACGTCACCGGGTCTGCAAGATCCACCAGCACGCCACCCAGGTCGAAAAGCAAGATCGGCTGCCGCATTGCTAGTCCGGAGATCTGGCGTTCCAGACGAACAACGCCAGCACCAGCGATACGACTGCCGAAGCGATCCAGAGCATGCCGGCCGCATCAAATTCGTAAACCGTCTTGTCGCCGACGACGACTGCGGTATCGTTAATCAGGCGTCCGCTGATGATGTCCTGGACACCGGCGCCAATGTAACTTGCAACACCGATCGCCCCCAGTGCGGCGCCCGATGCATCTTTCGAACAGATATCTACGGCCATCAATCCGCCCAGGTACACCATTAATGCACCGACACCGAGGCCAAACAAAACCATCGCCGCATAGTCTGCATAGAGGTTCGCCGGACCCAGCACAAACCAGGCGGTGCCAACCGCGAAGATAATGCCGAAAATAAGCGCAGGGATGTTTCTGCGACCACCGAAGAATTTGTCGGACAGGATCCCCGAGAAGAATGTTGAAAAAATCCCCGCCACGGCATTGGCCGCAATGATCTGCCCGGCGGTAACCAGGCTGTAGCCTTTTTCGGCTTCCAGGAACCAGACACCCCAGCTGTTGATCGCATAGCGCGTCACGTAAAAGCTGGCGCTGGACAGGCCGAGAATCCATACCGCCGGATTCTTGAAAACCGCCCATTGTTTCTGCCCAATGGTATGACTTGCCGTGGAATCCGGCTCGCGAATCGCGCTGGGCAATCCGTAGACTTCAGGACGCTCATACAGGAATCGCCACACGCCGATAGCAGCGACGATACAAACCAGCCCGGCAACGCGAAATCCCCACATCCACCCAAACATGCTAATGACAAACGCGGTTCCGACAAACGTGATTGCCTCGCCGATATTGTGGCTGCTGGCCCACATGCCGTAGAACGTCCCTCGCTCCTTGCCGTCATACCAATGGGTGATGGTCACGACGCTGGACGCCGCACCAAACGACTGAAACCAGCCATTGAGCGCCCAGAGAACCAGGAACACGGAAAACGCCGTCGAGAATCCGAGCGTCAGGTTGATGAGCGCAGACAACAGCAGTCCGGTTGCCATGAAGCGGCGGGTATTGACGCGGTCCGCCAGGATACCGTTGGACAACTTGCCGAATGCATAGGCAAAAAATACCGTGGAACCGATCAGTCCCAGTTCGGCGGCATCGAAAATCCCGGCATCCGCCATGGAGCTCTTTGCAACACTGAAGCTCAGTCGGCAGACATAGTAGAAGCCATAGCCGAGTGTGATCGCGAAAAACACCGACCACTTGCGGCGGCGCAGTTCAATCTGCACCTCGGCATCGTCCGCCGCACGCGGATCGACCGATGCACTCTTGGCGTAAAAGCCTGCCAGGAACTCGAACATCTAGTGACGGCGGTCGCGGATGACTGGCCAGAATAACTGGTGCCGTGCGCTGACGGGCTCGAGATTCTCAACGCCGATGAGCTTCGGGTAGCGCCGCGTAATCTTCGCTGTACCAAACAGGATGTCCCAGAAAAACAGGAGATTGCCGTAGTTGCCCTTGTAGTAGGTCACACCGTCATCGATGTGCTTGCCATGATGCGCCCAGTGCGTGGCGGGCGTGGATATGGTGCGCTCTACAATCCACATGACTGGCGACAACCATTTGATAGCATACAACGGCTTGTCCCAGCGCACATCGGAATGCGCGCCGCAGATGACCAGTATCTTGACGACGATGTAGACGGCATACACTTTGCCAAGACCGAGATAAATCAGCGCGCCCGCAAACCACAGGCCGGGCATCAGGAAATAGTAAAAAACATTGTTGCGATACACGATGCGAATGCTCATGTACTCGGCGTCGTGATGCGGGCGGTGTAACTCGTATAGCCACTTCACATTGTGCGTCAGTCGATGCCACCAGTATTGCGTCATGTCGTCGAACACCAGGAGCAATCCGACCTGGGCAAGGATCGGCAGGCCGGCCAGGCTATCACGAGATTCCGGCGCGATCGCCGCGGCGGCCAGGCCACCGCATAACAGTACGAACGGCTGGGTCAACAAGACCAGCGTGGCGGTGCTAAAGATCTCAACGACACCGTCTTTGCGCCGTTGACGTGGCTTGTGAAACAGATTGGTCCGCAAGAATTCCGCCAGCGCGAAGAACAGGAATATCGACAAAATGGCTAGAGTTTCCGGTCGCACGTGGTCCCCGCAAATGGCTGGCGGCCAGTATACCGTCGAAATTGCGGGACGCAGTCCCTTTCATTCGCACCACAACCTGTTATAGTCCGCCCCGTCCTGGCGCACATCGGTCTGCGCCACACACTCCCTCCCGCGATTCTGCGGAGATCGGAGCCACCAAGAAATTACCAGCCTGGACCGAATCTTGCGCGGCTATCGTCGCCCTCGAGTCAGGCGTCTCGGAGTTAACAACCAAATGTTATTTAATCAGCTCGGCCTGACGGCCGAATTGCTGCGTGCGGTCGATGAACAGGGTTACAAAACAGCAACCCCGATCCAGCAGCAGGCAATTCCTCTCATTCTGCAAGGCCGCGACGTGCTGGCCGGCGCCCAGACGGGCACTGGCAAGACTGCCGGCTTTACACTGCCGCTGTTGCAGCGTCTGCAGCAGTCCGACAAGAACCGACGCAGCATTCGGGCACTCGTACTGACCCCAACCCGCGAACTGGCGGCGCAGGTCGCAGACAGCGTGCGCAACTACGGTAGCCACCTCCCCTTCAAGACAGCCGTGATATTCGGTGGCGTCAGTATCAATACCCAGATTGCCAAGCTGCGCAAGGGCGTCGACGTCGTGGTTGCCACCCCGGGCCGCCTGCTCGACCACATGCAGCAGGGAACAATCGACCTGTCACGAGTCGAATTACTGGTACTGGACGAAGCCGATCGGATGCTCGATATGGGCTTCATTCGCGACATTCGCAAGGTGCTTAAGGCACTGCCCGAAGAACGCCAGAATCTGCTGTTCTCGGCAACGTTTTCCGACGATATTCGGCGCCTCGCCAGGGACCTGTTGCATGAGCCGGTAGAAATTGAAGCTGCGCAGCGCAACAAACCCGCTGATCGCGTACACCAGCTGGTGCACCCGGTCGACAAGCGCCGCAAACGTCAATTGCTCTCGGAGCGAATACGCAAGGAAGACTGGCGCCAGGTCCTGGTGTTCACACGCACCAAACGCGGGGCCAATCGCCTGGCCGAGCAACTGGCCGGTGATGGCATCACCGCCGCGGCCATCCACGGCAACAAATCCCAGGGGGCACGTACGCGCGCACTGGCAGACTTCAAGTCCGGTCAAATCCGCGTCCTTGTCGCCACGGACATCGCAGCACGCGGCCTGGATATCGATAAGTTGCCCCATGTCGTCAACTACGAGTTGCCATTTGTTCCGGAAGACTATGTCCACCGGATCGGCCGTACGGCTCGCGCTGGCGAAAAAGGTCATGCCATCTCACTGGTCTGTATCGATGAACAGAGCCTGCTGCAGGGTATCGAGACGTTGCTCGGCAGCAAGATCGAGCGGCAGGTCCGTAAGGGCTTCGAACCGGATTCGAGCATCAAGGCCGAACCGATTCAAAAGGGACGGGGCAATCGACCCGGCAACAATCGCAGTAAGAATGCTCCGCACCGTCGTGGCAGTTCGGCGGCGAAAAACCGGCGCCAGCGCCGCGCCGGGTAGCAAGGATCGATCTGGTTTCTTAATCGGGTTGCGCCGCTTCTGCTGGGCAAAGCGGCGCTTTCTTGCTATCGAGGTAGCTTTCGACCAGCGTGTGCAGACGACGGCGGTCGAATGACTGGTAGTGGCCCGGTCGAACCTCATCGACGGGTATCTCCAGCAGCCGCTGCATGCTGGTGACATAGTTGTCGATGACACTTTGCTCAAGCTCATCGAGCAGCTCACCGTCGTAAACTACATCGCCCGAGAACAGCCGCCCCGCGGCAGCATCGTACAAGCCGATCGAGCCAGGTGAATGTCCCGGCAAGTGCAGTACTTCGAATGCCTTGTCGCCAAGATCAATGACATCGCCGTGCTGCAGACGCCCGGCCTGTGGACAAGGCTTCACCGTATACCCGGCCACTGAAAAGTCAGCATACGGCAGCTTTTCGAAATCCGCCTGTCGTAATAAATCGTACTGCGAGGTGAGCAGCATTTCGTCCTGGCTGGCTGTACGCAGCGCCGTCTGCTCGTCGGCGTGAATCCGAACGTCATCGAATTCGTGACAACCGCCCGCGTGGTCGAAGTGCACATGACTTGCGATCACGAACAAAGGTTTCTCCAGGAACCTGGCAAGGTAAGATTTCAAGCTGGCCACACCGAGCCCGGTGTCGACCAGGAGGTTTGCGTCGCGCCCGGTGACGAGCCAGATGTTGGCCCGGCTATGCCAGCGGTAATAAGGCTCGAAGATGCGGTACAGGTCATCGCCAATACGCTCGCGGTTAAACCAGTGGTTTGCGATTTGTGACACGGAATTCTATATGCGCTTTGCGACGACGGATTACAGTAGAATGCTCGCGTGGAAAAAATGCAACTATTCAGGCTAACCGACGGACTGCTGGTTTCAGCAAGTTTCAACAGTGCGCAAGCGAAAGATTTTGTTTTGTGTTCGCTGTGCTGTCTGTTGCTTTCTGCGTGTGCCAGCCAACCCGCCGTCGATCAATCCGTGCCGAGTTTCTCCGGTGGCATGCCCGTTGACCTGAGTGGCTCCTGGGAGCGCGACTATGCAAGGAGCGACGATATCCAGGGCGCACTGAACAGCACGCTGCGCCGCGTATATCGGCCCCCACCGGATTCCGGCTACCCGGCGCCCACCCCGAACCTGAACAAAGTTGTGGATCTTGCCAGGTTCGCCGACATGATCACCCAGTTCGACGTGATGACGATTACGCAGGACGAAAATACAATCAAAATTGCCCGCAAGGACGATTTTACGATGCTCTGCGAGTTCTACGATGGCTATGCCAAGCGTACCGAAAGCGAGTTCGGCGCAGAGGTCTGCAGTTGGAACGGCAAACAACTGATTTCCTACCTCGTCCTGCCGGACGATGTCATGGTCAGCAACCGCTACTCGATATCTGCAGATGGCAACAGTCTGCAGGTTTCAACCACTGTCGCTTCGGGCGCGACTCGTGTCCCCTTCACGGTCAACCGCGTCTACATGAAATTCGAGCCACCTGAGTCCGATTTCAACTGTATTGAGACGCTGAGTATGAAAAGGGTCTGCAGCACCGGGGAAATCGTGCCTTGATTCGGCTACTGCTTGCCATACTGGCTGTTGCTGTCTGTCATCCCGGCTTGGCCGCCAATGGCGGCCGCGATCCGACCCGGCTGCATGTGTCGATTGCGATCTTCGACCCGGGCATTCCCGAGAATCGCGCGCTGCATCGTGACCTGGAAATATTCCCGCGTGTTCGCAAGATTGAAGCGCTTTACCTGCCTTTTGTACTCCGCAATACCCTCGTTGCGCAGGATTCCTGGGGTGCTGTTCGGGTTGTCCCCGACTCTGATGTCGCGGCCGAGCTACTCATTTATGGAACCATTGCCCAGTCCGACGGTGACTCCCTGGGACTGAATATCCGCGCAGTCGATGCGACTGGCCGCGTCTGGATCGACCGGGCGTTTTCCGGCCCGACGGGCAACCAGGATATGTATCGTGAGATTGCGCAGGCTCTCGTTGAAGCCCGCGCCGTGCTGGATGAGCGGATGCTGCGCAACGTGATTGAAACATCGCTATTGCGCTATGCGCAGCAATTGGCGCCAGCAGCATTCGATGAATACCTGCAGGAAAACGACGATTCGACATACACGATCCTGCGTCTGCCTGCGAGCAATGACCCGATGGTGGAGCGCATAGAACGGCTGCGTGGCGTTGAGTACGTTTTTACCGATGCCGTGGACGCAAAATTTCGCGAACTCAGTGCCGACGTCGAGACCGTCTACGATCTTTGGCGCGAGTATCGCCGCCAGTTCAACCGCTTCAAACAGGAAGAGTCCCTGCGCGTTCAAACTTCACGATCGGACGCGGAACGCGGCAGCTTTGATGCAATGGTGGAGCGCTACGAGACCTATAAATGGGATCGCCAGGCTGCAGAGGAACAGGAAAACTGGGCCGTAGGCTTTGAAAACGAAATGGGCCCGACCATTACGGCAATTGAGGAACGCGTCGACGAACTCGAAGGCTGGGTGGAAAGTCGCTACGCCGAGTGGCAACGCATCCTCGGCGAACTCTTCGAACTGGAGACCGCATTGCCCGACTAGGCGTTCTCGAGTTCCTGCACAGCCCGGTGCGCCTGGCCAATCGCCTGGTGAATTATCGCGCCGGCTCCTGCGTCGGAGTTGGCGATCGTGATCCGACCATACGGCTGTCGCGCCTGCACGTGCGGGTAGCGGAGGTCATTCGGGTCATCGTACCAAGGGTCGCCATCCACGCCGTTGTAGCCGTAGGCATAGCCGTGAGCCCAGCGATTCACGGTAATCGCGGCTATGTCTTTAGCAGGATCAAACCCGCCATCAGCCAGCATGTCGGCCAATTGTTGCCGCACCTTTCGCTCAATGGTTTCAAACGAGGTGCCATAGAGTTCGAGTCGCCCGGCGCGATGTTGTTCTTTTTTCGTCAGTCCCTGGTTGGCCAGGTAGAAGAATCGCTCCATGTGCACCATGATCGGCTCGTCAGGATTCTGGCTGAACTTGTAGTCGCTCATGCTAACGGGGAAATCCAGCATGGCATTGGTGTGATACCCGCTCGGCGACACGATGCCGCCCACGCCGAGTTTGTCCCAGGCTCGCCAGTTGCGCAGCGCGACGGACGTGTACAACATCGGGGTTTTCACCTGCCAGGCTAGCGCCTCCCGCTGCTTCTCCGGCAGCTCCGGACACATTGACGGAATCATCGCGTTGTAGCAGGCAAGCACGCAGTTTTTAGCTGAAACTCGATACGATTTGCCGTTGTGCACATAGCCGACATTGACCCGCGTCGCCGCGGTCGCTGGCCCCTCATTCTCGACGTGCACGACAGTGCTGTTTAGCCGCAGACGGACCGCCGTTTTGTCCGTATCGAGCTTGTCGTAGTCAAAGGGTGCAGTGACGACATCCTCCATCGTTGTCCCCGGTGCCACACCCGGGATCATCGACCGGACCAGCAAACGCGCAATCGACGCGTTACCATCGGGAAAGTGGTGAATATACGGCTCGCCACCCTCTTCGCCGCGCAGGCCAGCAGCATCCACACCAGGCAACACGACGTACAGCAAAGAACCGGCTGCCGTTGCATGGTCAATCCCAAGGCTGGTATCAGTGGCCAGGCGCTGCAGTGCTGCAAACACTTCCGGCTCGGTAATGCCCATGTGCCGTTCCAGGAACTGCTTGTAGCTGGTGCTGTATACGTACTCGAGACGCTCTTGCAATGTCATGTCGGCCAGCTGGTTTTCGGTGAACGTCAGCAGGTGGAGCATTTGCTCGCGCGCGCCTTCGGACATCGGCATCTGCCCGACTGCATCCTCAATCGGTGTCGTCGCCGGTGCCAGTGGCACGTATTTTTTCAATGACCCCAGATCGCAATCTACGAGTCGATTAACACCCCAGTTAGCCTCGTCAAAATGCACCAGCGCGCGTAGTTTATGGCGCTTATAGAATTCGTGGTCGTAGGCTGTCTCGAATCGGGACAAATCCACACCCAGGTCCCGCAGCAACTGTTTCGACGGCGCATTGTAGTCATACGGCTCTTCCAGGGTCTGGCTGCCGCCATAGCCAATGAGCTTCCTGCCATCAATTTCAAATTCATTGCGCCTGGCGTGTCCACCAAAATCGTCGTGGTTGTCGAGAATCAGGATTCGCGCATCAGGATGCGACTTGCGGTAAAAGTGTGCGGCTGACAAACCGCTAATACCGGCGCCAACCACTACGAGGTCGTATTCTCCGGAATCCGACTCCGCAAACGGACCCCAATCCGTTTTACCTTCGCGCGCCAGTTTGTGGGCAACGTCAAACGAGCCAGGTTGGTTGCCGCGCATGCCGGTCAACGCCGGAGGATAGTTGCCGCTGTCTTCGGCCGCGAGCATGGCTTCGGCAAAAGCGTGACCGGGAATGAATGAGGCTGCGCCGAGCGCGCCGACTCCCTGCAGCAGATCGCGGCGAGTGATACTGCGATCCATGCCAAGTTTGCGGTCACGCGAGGCCATCAGGCCATCATAGCAGTACCTGGCTGGTCGTGCGCCGTCTGGCAGCGAATGCTGCCGTTAAACCGAGCAACAGCAGAAACGGATTCGTTGAACCGCCACCGTCGTCATCGTTATTCTGATTTTCCAACCGTACAACCACTTCGCCGGTAATTGAATTATCCTGCGGCGTTATATCCGGTTCGTCGGATGACAACGTCACCGTTACATCGCGCCGGCCTCGGAGAACTGCGTTGACCGTTACGGTCAGTGTCGATGATGACATTGCAGCCAGCGTGTTTGCCTGGCAATTCACTTGCTGTGCCGTCACCGTACAGGTGCCGATCGACCAGTCCGCCGCTGACGCCTGGATGCCATTCTCAAGCACGATACTCGCCGTTACGTTGGTCGCATCGAGCGTCGAGATGTTGTCAATATTTGCCGTCACGGTGGTGCTGGAATCCAGCAAAACGTCCGGAGCCGCAGGCCGACGTGCGACCAGGTCAACCGGCGCTTCAATTCCATAAGCTGAGACGTCCTGGTTATTGCCTGACCTCTCATCATTTCCGGTCGTGCTGACTGTCGCGGTGACGGCACCGGCGCCCACCAGCATCGGCGTGACGGTCAGTGTGATGGTCTCGGTGCTCAGGCCGGCCAGGTTCCCCAGGTCGCAATCGACAATTCCTGCGCCGCTGCTGCAGGAGCCCACCGACGCGGCCGCGCTGTCCAGGGAGAGGTTGGCCGGCAGCAACAGGCCGGCCGCGACACCCGTCGCTTCCAGCGTGCCGTTGCTCGATACCTGGTACTGGATGTCGGACGACACCCCGAGCAACAGGGTACTGAAGTCCGCTG
>Ga0102946_1000320_pt1 | contig 16764 bp, 11 predicted proteins | sample SalPon2A_A_D1_MG_FD_78209 | JGI IMG/M metagenome (GOLD analysis project Ga0102946, IMG submission 78209) | Soil microbial communities from South San Francisco under conditions of wetland restoration - Salt Pond MetaG R2A_A_D1_MG | ecosystem: Environmental > Terrestrial > Soil > Wetlands | place... | reverse complement strand
TTCCCATTCTCTTCTTTCGTTATCGGTCAAGCACACTCCGAAAAGCCACAGGAGTGGCAGACGCAGCAACCGCCTTCATGTTCAACCGGGCCGCCACACTCCGGGCAGGCGCCGCCGCCGTTGCCCGTAAATGTAATCGGAGTGCCTTCATCATCAACCATGTGCATTTCAATCGCCTTGGCGACCGCATCAGCGCAGGATGTGACCCGGTTTTCACCGAATCCGGCAGGTTTGTGACAGGTGATACCGATCATCTGTTTGACTGCCTGGCGGGCCTGAACGCCACTGCGCCAGGCCAGTGAAACCAGTCGGCCGATCGCTTCACATTGTGAGGCCGCGCAACCTCCCGCCTTGCCCATGGTGGTGAAGAGCTCGAACAGACCTCTTTCATCCTGATTTATGGTGACATAGAGCGGACCGCAACCGGTCTCCATCTGGTAGGTCGATCCTGTCAGCGCGCGAGGACGCTCCCGCTTGCGACCCGCTTTTTTACTTTCCATCGGAACATGGTCTTCCGGGTGTTCTTCCTCTTTTTTGCCGACCGAAAGGACCTGCATGTCGCGCGACCCATCACGGTAGATGGTGACGCCTTTGCACCCTTCCTTATAAGCGAGTCGATAGACTGTTGATACGTCTTCGCGGGTTGCATCGTTGCAGAAGTTGACCGTCTTTGAGACGGCATTATCGGTATGTCGCTGGAAGGCGGCTTGCATCAACACATGATCTTTCGGGGTGATATCGTGTGAGGTGACGAAAATTCGACGGATATCCTCGGGGACCGCATCGATGCCGTGGACAGTCCCTTTTTCGGCAATGTCCTTCATCAGTTCTTCGCTGTAAAAACCGCGCTCCTTGGCAATCTTTTCGAAGAGCGGATGAACCTCAATCAGTTTGTTGTTATCGAGTACCTGACGGATGTAAGAGACGGCAAAGAGCGGTTCAACACCGCTGGAGCAGTTGGCGATTATTGAAATTGTTCCTGTTGGTGCAATCGTGGTGCAGGTGGCATTGCGGATCGGCTCAAGGCCGGGTTTGTCATAGGTGCTCCCTTTAAAGTTGGGGAACGCACCACGTTCACTCGCCAGAAGGATTGATTCTTCGTGCGACTTGTTGTTGATGAACTCCATCACCTGTTCACCCAGCGCGATGGCTTCTTTACTGTTGTAGGGGAGACCAAGCAGGATCAGCATGTCGGCCCACCCCATGACCCCGAGGCCGATCTTGCGGTTGGCACGGGTCATGTCGTCGATTTCCGGCAGCGGATATTTGTTGGCTTCGATGACGTTGTCGAGGAAGCGGGTTGAGAGTTTGACTGTCTCTTCCAGTTTGGCCCAGTTGACCTGATTATCCTTAACCATGTTGGCCAGGTTCAGGGAGCCCAGGTTACACGATTCGTAAGGGAGCAGGGGCTGCTCGCCACAAGGGTTGGTGCTTTCGAATTCACCGATGTGGGGGGTCGGATTGTCACGATTCAGACGGTCGAGGAAGATAATCCCCGGCTCACCATTACTCCAGGCCATATCGACGATCTGATTGAAAACCTTGCTTGCGTTAAGTTGTTTGACGACCTGACCGGTTCGCGGGCTGATAACATCGTAATCGTCACCCTTTTCAACCGCTTCCATGAACGCCTCGGTCATACCAACCGAGATGTTGAAGTTGGTCAGCACGGTCTGATCGCGCTTGGCCATGATGAAATCCATGATATCGGGATGATCTACCCGCAGGATTCCCATATTTGCCCCGCGCCGGGTGCCGCCCTGTTTGATTGTCTCCGTGGCCGCATCGAAAACCTGCATGAACGAAAGAGGGCCGGAAGAGACACCGCTGGTGGAACGAACTTCGTCGTTGGCCGGACGAATTTTTGAGAATGAAAAGCCGGTTCCACCGCCGCTTTTGTGGATCAGGGCCGTGTTTTTTATCGCTTCAAAAATACTTTCCATTGAGTCGCCAACCGGCAGTACAAAGCAGGCCGACAGCTGTCCCAGTTCTCGTCCCGCATTCATCAGGGTCGGCGAGTTGGGCAGAAAATCAAGCTCTGTCATCATCCTGTAGTACTTGTCTTCGTATTTTTGCTTTTTTACGCCTTTTGATTCAGGTTCGACGCTGTCGATTGTTTTCGCAACCCGGCGGAACATATCGACGGGTGTTTCGGTTGTTTCTCCGGAACTGTTTCGCTTCAGGTAGCGTTTATTCAAAACGGTGATGGCGTTTTTTGACAGGGGGAGAATTTTGTTCTTCAGGTCTTTGGACATCGTCTTCTTTCCTCCGGATTACAACGGTTCATTTGTTTAATATAACTATATGGGTCCTGATTGATACTATACTTTGTTGTCTCGGAAATATAGACCACTATATATGGTAGCTGTCAAGGTCTTGATGATGAAATATCTTTTATTAATTAAATCCTTGATTTGAGCCGTTTCGAACTATATTCTTAACACCTTAAAATTGATGTGAAATACGCTCTGATCTTGTTTAGGTCACGGCGTATCAGGAGGGACGGGGGAGATGAACGATTTTCAGCGCTTGCGCGAAATTGTCGATGTGGCTCAGGTTGTGGTGTCGTCACTCGACCTGGACGAGGTCCTGCAACGAATTCTGCAGATCACCAGAGAGATGGTCGATGTTCCGGCCGGGAGCATTGCTCTTTACAACAAAAAACAACACTCCATGGAACTCCACGCAATCGAAGGGTTGAGTGAGGATCTTTCCGCAAACAAATCCTGGCAGATTGAAACAGACAGTTTGACTCAGGTTGCCCTGAATCAGAACAGCCTTTATGTCGTTGAGGATACGGGACAGGTCACTTTCAAGCTGAGCTCTCTGGCCAGAGCGGCAGGGATTCGCTCTCTCATCGCTGTTCCGTTAACGATGCATGGTCAGACCGTTGGAATTCTCTTTCTGAATGATTTTGTTCCACGTACCTTTGCTGCGGATGATCTGGAACGGTTGACTATTATCTCTTCCTTCGCTGCCTTAAGCATCGTCAATGCGCGGTTGCATCAGAAGACCAGTCAGCTTGCAGTAACAGACGGTTTGACCGGTTTATACAATTATCGTCAGTTTAAATCACTGCTGGCGCAGGAATTACAACGTGCCCAGCGATATAGGCATCCGCTTTCCCTGATCATGTTCGATATCGACAATTTCAAGACTTTTAATGATTCCTACGGACATCCATGCGGAGATCAGATCCTGGTCCAGATCGCCTCCACTCTGCGGGATATCTTTCGTGGTGCCGACCTGGTCTTCCGTTACGGTGGAGAGGAATTTACTATTATTTTGCCGGAAGCCAATCTTGATCAGGCGGTCATAGCCGCAGAGCGAACCCGGATGCAGATTGGCGAGATGGGAATCGAGTGGCCGGGTGTGCAGCAGCAGTTGAGAGTCACGGCAAGCGCTGGAGTTGCGACTTTCCCGGATGACGGTATCGCGGCGGAATGCCTTTTGAATTCGGTTGATGAACTCCTCTACCGTGCCAAACGCGAGGGGAAGAACTGTGTCTATTTTAATGAACTTTTGCGAAAACGAGCGTACAGCTGAACCTTCCTTACCAAATTCATTATCTGACAAGTAATGCTCGGTCTGTCTCTGTGGGACAGGCCGTTTTTACTGGTTCTGGACCTCCTGATACCCTCTTTTTGAAGCACTGATTGGCGCCGGATGTTTTGAGTTGCAATAGCGGTCATTTCAGTGTTAAGTCTGGCAGCGTTTTCTCTGATGAAGTGCAAAGCTGACAGGGAACTGCATTTCTCTGTATACTTAAAAACATATGACTCCATCACGACCTGAATCGACCATTTTTGAGACCATGAACGACTTAATCTATCTGGATAACGCGTCAACCAGTCATCCCAAACCCGAAGTTGTCTATCGGAGTATAGAGAAATTCGTCAGGATGAGCGCAAATCCCGGCCGTGGCGGCCATCGGATGGCCTTGACCACTGATCGTCTGGTTTTTGAAACACGTGAATCGGTCGCAGAACTGTTCGGGGTCTGCGATTCGAGTCAGATCGTCTTTACTGCGAACGCCACCATGGCGATAAATATGGCCCTGTTCGGTCTGCTGAAAGCCGGCGATCGTGTGGTCACCAGCAGTATGGAGCATAACGCCGTGACCCGCCCGTTGAGAGCATTGCAGGCTCGAGGGGTTGAGGTTTACAAAGTTCAGGCTGACCGGCAGGGGAGTCTTGATCCTGAAGCGGTGCAACGTGCCTGTCTGGAACAACCGACGCGGTTGCTGTTGATCAATCACTGTTCAAACGTCACAGGAACCTTGCAGCCGATTGAAGCGCTGGGCCCCTGGTGCCGCCAGCATGATATCCTGTTTATGGTCGATGGCTCGCAGAGCGCGGGCAGCTTTCCGATTAATCTGGAAGAGCTGTCTATTGACCTGTTTGCCGCCCCGGGACACAAGGGGTTACTTGGTCCGCAAGGAACCGGGTTTCTTTATCTGCGACCAAGGTTGCCGTTGACCCCGCTGCTTTATGGCGGCACGGGCGGCAGCTCCCATTCAGAACTGTATCCAGAGCAACTCCCTGAGCGTCTGGAATGTGGCACCATGAATACTCCCGGTCTGGCGGGATTGAAAGCCGCAGTGGAATATATCCAGTCTGTGGGATTGGAACAGATCTGCTTGCGCGAGCAACAGTTGTTGAGATGTCTGGTTGACGGTTTGCTCTCCTTGCCCGGTGTAGAGGTCTATGGCCCGACAGGTGCTGTTCAGCACGGCGCTGCTGTCTCCTTTAACCTGGTGGGTCGCGATCCGGCTGAGGTCGGATTTCAACTTGACCAGGATTTTGGCATCAGCACCAGGGTCGGTTTACACTGCGCCCCTGATGCACACAAGACGATCGGCACCTTTCCTCGTGGAACGGTCCGAGTCAGCCCAACCTATCTGACCAGCGATAAGGATATCGATTATCTGCTGAGTGCTCTGAGAGAGATGATTTCGACTTCTGCAGTTTAAACAGCCTACGGATGATATCGATGAAATATTATGTGCTTGATACAAATGTCCTGCTTCACGATCCCCAGGCCATTTACAAATTCGAAGAGAACGCAGTGATCGTTCCTTTGACCGTGATTGAAGAGATTGATCGTTTTAAAAAAGAACAGAGTGAGACCGGGCGTAACGCACGGCAGATTTCCCGTTTAATCGACGGGTTCCGCAAGGGTGCTGATCTGGTCGAAGGGGTTCCACTGGAAACGGGCGGTACCTTCCGGGTCGCAATCTATCGTGAAGAGGCGATGGCGCTGCTACCTCCAGAGCTGCAGGGAGACAAGGCGGACAACAGGATTATTGCTGTAGCCAAAGAGCTGGAAAAAGAGACTGACCAGCCAGTTATCTTTGTCACCAAGGATATTAATCTTCGGATCAAGGCCGACACCATCGGCCTGAAAGCTGAAGATTATGAATCTGACAAGGTCTCGATCGATGAGCTCTATACCGGTACTGTCGAGTGTTTCGTATCGCGCGAACAGGTCGATCTGTTTTATGAACAGGGTTGCCTGGAACTGGAAGGGGAGTTCAACGCCAACCAGGGTGTGACTCTGGTTGATCAAGGGAACCCTTCTCATTCGGCGATCGGTCGGTTTTGCAATGTCAAGCAGCAGATCATTCCCCTGTTGCGCTCGCCCAAAGAAGGTATCTGGGGGATTCATCCCCGCAACCGTGAGCAGCAGTTTGCTTTGGATCTGCTGCTGAACGACGATATTCAGCTGGTGTCACTGGTTGGCAAGGCCGGAACCGGGAAGACCCTGTTGGCAATTGCCGCCGGTCTGCTAAAGACCGCCGACGAAGGTGTTTACAGTCGTCTGCTGGTGTCGCGCCCGGTCTTTCCCATGGGGCGTGATCTCGGTTTTCTGCCGGGTGATATCGAAGAGAAGTTGGCCCCCTGGATGCAGCCGATCTTCGATAATGTTGAACTGCTGCTAACCAGCGTCGAAGAGGGTGGCAAACGGAAACGCGGCTACCGTGAACTGATCGATCTGGGTCTGATGGAGATTGAGCCGCTCACCTATATCCGTGGACGTTCCATCCCTCGTCAGTATCTGATTGTGGATGAGGCGCAGAACCTGACTCCTCACGAAATCAAAACTATTATCACCAGGGCCGGAGAGGGGACCAAGATCGTTTTGACCGGTGACCCCTACCAGATCGATAATCCCTACATCGATTCATCGAGTAACGGCCTGACCTATTCTGTTGAGCGGCTCAAGGGGCAGGGCATCGCTGGACATATGACTCTCAGCAAGGGGGAACGTTCGCCCCTCGCCGAACTGGCCGCCAACCTTCTGTAGACGAATGAAGTATTCATGTTACTGCTGACCCTTGAAACCTCCTGTGATGAAACGGCAGCTGCCATTGTACGAGATGGTCGTCAGGTGCTGTCAAATGTGATCGCCTCACAGGTCGATCTGCATGCGAAGTATGGTGGCGTCGTGCCGGAACTGGCGTCGAGGAGGCACCTGGAAACAATAAATCCGCTGCTCAATGAAGCACTGGAGAGCGCTCATATAACTCTTGACGATCTGGATGGCATCGCTGTGACGCGCGGTCCCGGGCTGGTTGGGGCTCTGCTGGTCGGTGTCTCCTTTGCCAAGGCGCTAGCCTTCGCGCGGCGCTTGCCGCTGGTCGGTGTTCACCATATTGAGGGACACATCCTGGCTATTCAGCTGGAACAGCCGGTCGCCTATCCGTACCTGGCCCTGGCTGTTTCGGGTGGGCATACGCACCTGTTCCGGGTTGATGGCATCGGTCAATATCGACTGCTTGGGAGGACGGTTGATGATGCCGCCGGGGAAGCGTTCGACAAGGTTGGAAAGATGCTCGGACTCGGTTATCCGGGCGGGCCGATTATCGACCGTCTGGCGGCGGAAGGGGATGCTGGTGAAATCCGCTTTCCGCGACCGATGCTGAAAAAAGATACCCTCAATTTCAGTTTCAGCGGTGTTAAAACTTCGGTCTTGAATTTCCTGCAGAAGGAATCTGAGTTACCGCAAGGCGAGAGGTTGAGTGCTGTTGCGGCGGCGTTCCAGGATGCCGTTGTCGATGTCCTGACTCAAAAAGCGTTCCGGGCGGCTCGTGAAGAGGGGTTGACACGGATTGTCGTCGCTGGTGGCGTCGCCTGCAACAAAGGGTTGCGCAACCGGTTCAGTGAAATGTCCGGCCGGGAAGGGGTCGAAGTCTTTTTCCCCTCCCCGATACTCTGTAGTGACAACGCCGCGATGCTGGGTGTGGCAGCCGAGTATTATCTGTCTCACGGCGTTCGTGCTCGTCTCGATATGAATGCTGTCTCAAGCTGGCCTCTCGAAGAGGTCGGCCGCGAAATCTGATCAGATTTAAGGGTTGCTTTCCATGTGGCGTCGCTGGGCTTTTTTTCGACAATTTAAACTGAATCTGATCCGCCTGGTCCGGTTGCGTGCGACTCCAAACGACATCGCCAAGGGGATGGCCCTGGGCCTCTTCATTGGTATGACGCCGACTTTCGGTTTTCAGATGCTGCTGGTTCTGGCGTTGGCTGTTCTACTGCGTGAAAACAAGATTTCCGCGCTGCTCGGGGTCTGGGTGACCAATCCGGTGACGGCCCCGCTGATATATGGGCTGGAATACGAGATCGGGCGGGTGCTGCTGCATTTACCGCGACCGGACAGGCTTGTTCATTTTAATCATGAATCGCTTGTTCACCTGGGTTGGCAGGTTGTTGTCCCACTCTGTTTAGGGAGTCTGATTTTCGGTCTGGTGGTGGCGACCATAGGCTATGCTGTGACCCTGAGAATGATCCCGGTAGTTAAGCAATGGCGTATTCCTCGTTGGCCCCGGCGTCGTCGCTGAGCTTTTACTTTTATGGTCGTCTGTGAATTATCGAACTAAAAAACGTTTCGGACAGCATTTTCTTTGTGATCAGGCGGTTATCGCGAAGATTATTGATGCTGCGCGAATTGAAGCCAATCAGAAGGTGGTCGAGATCGGACCGGGTCTCGGGGTGCTGACGGATCGCTTGTTACCGCTTGCAGACCAGGTTCATGTGATGGAGATCGACCGGGATCTGATAACACGCCTGGAGCAGCGATCTGAATCGAATCTGCATGTCCACGCCGGGGATGTTCTCAAAATCGATTGGGCTGAAACTCTTACTGCGCCTCCCTACACGCTGGTGGCGAACCTTCCTTATAATATTTCCAGCCAGATTGTGTTTCGTTTGCTCGATCATCGTCTCCTGTTCAACCGGATGGTGCTGATGTTTCAACGCGAGGTGGGTGAAAGGTTATGTGCGCAGCCAGGAACCAGGGACTACGGAATCCTCTCGGTTCTGTGTCAACTCTGGTATGATATCCGCCCGGTGACACATGTTCCACCCGAGTCCTTCAATCCTCCGCCTAAAGTCGATTCTATCGTCCTCTCATTCGCACCCCTGGCGACCCCAAGAGTTGATCCCGGCAATGAACTCTTTTTCCGCAGAGTTGTAAAGGCGGCATTTACCCAGCGCCGTAAAACCTTGCGCAACAGTCTGCAGGCTGGCGGATTTCAGGTCGAGATGATCGACCCGGCTCTCGAAACTGTCGGCATCGATCCGACCCGGCGCGGTGAAACCCTCACCCTGAATGATTTTTCCAGGCTCAGCCAGTCGCTCGATAATTCATAACCCGTTGATATTTTTATGTCTCCAGCCTTGTCAATATCATCTCCAGCTATTATGCTTCATAAGATGCAGACAGGTTCTGTCTGTTTTTTTTGTGCCGGACATGCCGTTCGTCACTGAATTCCTCAGCCTGTAAGTTCAATGGAGAGCTTCCCATGAAAGTGATTCTGACTGATCGAGGACGAGATATTGAACTGCTTGAACCGTCATTGCTGGCACAATTTGCTCAAAAGGTGTCAGGAGGGGTAGCCGAGCAGAAGCTGGTATCGCTCGCCAGGATTCTGCAGGGGCAAATTTCGATCAGCACCCTCGCGGGATTGGATATTGAGCAGGTGTACCAGTGGTTAGGGATGGCAATCGACTTTCTCGACTGTCGCACTGAAGATGTCAAGGTTGAACTACGTCCACTTGATGCAGATGATCGTTATTTTCTGTTCAGCAATGCCCCCGATGCCAACCATATCTTTTCTTCCCTGCAGGAGTACCTGCATCGTCAGTCTCTGCAGTTCACTGCGGTCTGTCACCCGATTCTATCCATAGAAAGACAGGCTGGCAAACTGACAGGATTTCCGACAGGGAATGAGAGTGGTGTTCGCGAATCTTTTGTCTGGATTCTGCTGGAGCGTTTGCCGGAAACGCTGCTAGCAACCATAAAATCTGATCTGGAGTCTATTCTGAGATCTGCACTGCAGGTCAATCATGATCGGCATGCCACCCTTGAACAGATCGGTCGCCTCCGTGAAATCACTGAATTGGCTCAGTATGGGGATCTGTTCAACTGGTTGCTTGAAGATAATTATATTCCGGTCGCTTACCGCTCTTATCTGTTCGATACCCAGAAGAATGAAGCAGAGGATAATGGTCGCCCGGAACGGTCCCTGGGGGTGACCTCACTTTATAAACAGGTTCTCAGTCCTGACCAGGATCCTGTTGATCTGCTTGATGTAGTTCTTGCTTCCCGGCTTATGCACGGGGGGAATGTTGCAATGGAAAAAACGGAACTGCGTAGTCCGATTCATCGTTTCGAGCGGTTGACCTATCTCGGTTTTCGTGAACCACTGTCCGACGGACGGGTGCGTGAGCATGCGTTCTGGGGTTTCTACACTCAGAAGAGCATCGATGAAAATACCTTTTCGATTCCGTCATTGCGTCAGCGGATTGAGAAAGCGCAGCAGGCCCTGGGGATTCTGAAGGAAAGTCACAACTATCGTAAAACGGTCCAGATATTTAACACCTTTCCCAAAGTGGAACTTTTCCTGATGGGCGAGGCTGAGCTACGCAGAATGCTCCGTTCTTTCATTCAGCTGCATCGACAGGCCGGGGTCAAGGTGGTGGTGGCGCCCAGCATGTCGGAACTTGGGCTGACCTTGCTGTTGATCATGCCGAAGGAGTATTACACCCCGGATCACTTGAGGCGGATCGATGCTTATCTGGAGCGTCACTTCAAGGCAACCTCCGTTGAATCGCGGATCATCCATCTATCAGTCGATTATATAAGCCTGCACGTTAATCTGTATTTATCTTCTTCCGAGGTCCAGGTCGACCTGTTGCGGCTGGAGCAGGGCTTGACGCGCCTGGCCCAGCCCTGGAAGCTGAAGTTCAGGCACCTGCTGGAAAAAACGTTTGAGGATAATTCGGGCAAGACCTGGCAACGTTACAGCAAAGTCTTTCACTCCAATTACCGTTCACGAACTCACCCCCGCTTCGCTGTACGCGATGTCAGCAATATCGAAGAACTGTTGAAGCAGAAGCAGGATGTTTTCGATATCTGGGGGCCATTCACTGAGCAAGGCGGGCACTATCGACTGCAGTTCTACAGTCAGAGCGAAAGTTACCTCAATGACCTGATGCCGTTTCTGGAAAACCTTAATCTCTGCGTCATCGAAGAGGTTGATTTTACGCTACAGGTCGATCAGCTGCCTATCTACATCAAGAGTTTTGCCATCCGTCAGGATTGCTCGGAATCGTTTTCGATGGATGAGCTGAAGCCTTTGTTGATCGAGGTTCTCTGTGCGCTGCGTCAGGGGCTGGTCGAAAATGACTATCTGCAACGTCTGCTGCCACTCACCGGACTCAACTGGCAGGAAATTGCCGTGTTCAGGGCCTATCGCAACTATTACTTTCAGCTGGGTAGCCCTTTCACCAAGCGTCGGGCCGCCTTTGCCCTGATTAACAATCATCAGGTTACGCTGCTCCTCTATCGTTACTTTGAAGGGCGCTTTCTCGACAAACCGGAGTGGTCAGATCCACTGCAACGGGAGACGCAGGTCCTGTCACCGATCCGTCAGCAACTGTTGAGTGCTCTGGAAAAGGTTGAGGACAGCAATGAAGATCAGATTTTACGCACCTTGTTTAACCTGATTGATTCGACGGTTCGCTGTAACTTCTTCATCCGTCGTGGGCAGCCCGACTTCTTCTTCTCTTTCAAAGTCAGCTCTCTCGGGGTGATCGATATGCCTTCTCCCCGTCCGCTTTATGAAGTCTATGTCCATTCTGTCGCGATGGAGGGCGTGCATCTTCGTGGCGGAAAGGTTGCCCGTGGCGGCATCCGCTGGTCTGATCGGCCGGATGATTTCCGCACCGAAGTGCTCGGTCTGGTCAAGGCCCAGATGACCAAAAACGCGGTGATCGTGCCGGTTGGTTCCAAGGGTGGATTTATCGTCAAAACCCCGTTCACCGATCGTGAGGAGGGCGCGCAGCTGGTCAAGGAAGCCTATCAGACCCTGATGCGTGGCCTCCTCGATCTGACCGATAACCGGACCCGGGATGGCATTCAGCGTGCGCCCGGAATCATTGCCTATGACGACGAAGACCCCTATCTGGTGGTCGCCGCCGACAAAGGGACGGCTCATCTTCCTGATACCGCAAACGGTATCAGTAACGATTACGACTTCTGGCTCGGTGACGCATTTGCCAGCGGTGGATCGCATGGCTACGATCACAAAAAACTGGGGATTACCGCCCGGGGTGCCTGGGTGAGCGTCATGAGACACTTTCGTGAGTTGGGGCACAACACTCAGACTCAGCCCTTTACTGTTATCGGTGTCGGTGATATGAGCGGAGATGTCTTTGGCAACGGGATGCTTCTCTCCCGCCAGATTAAGCTGCTGGCTGCTTTCGACCACCGGCACATCTTCCTCGACCCGAACCCCGATCCGGAGCTCAGTTTTGTTGAACGGGAGCGGCTGTTTAACCTGCCCCGTTCCTCCTGGGAAGACTACAACCCGGAACTGATTTCGGAAGGGGGCGGGGTGTTCTCCCGTCATTCCAAGGAGATTCCGCTCTCACCACAGGTGCGCGAGTGGCTGGGTGTTCGTCAGTCTTCAATGGATGTTGCAGGCCTGATTCGTCTGATCCTGTCTGCCAAGGCTGATCTGTTCTGGAATGGTGGGATCGGAACCTACGTCAGGGCGAGCTTTGAAACAGACGAGGACGCAGGGGATCGTGCCAACGATGCGGTACGAATCGACGCAACCCAGTTGCAGGTGCGGGTGGTCGGAGAAGGAGGGAACCTCGGTTTGACCCAGCAGGGACGCATTGAATTCGCTCAGCTCGGTGGTTGCATCAACACTGATGCGGTTGATAACTCTGCAGGCGTCGACAGCTCAGATCATGAGGTCAATCTCAAGATCATGCTCCAGTTACTGCGGCAGGAAGGGCAGGTCGCTGATTTGCAGGCAGGCTATGAGTTGCTCGATGAGATGGAAGAGACCGTCTGCGCCGATGTGCTGCGCAATAACTATGGACAGACCCTCTCCCTGTCACTCGACGAGATGCGCTGCGCCGAGTATGTGGAACCCTATCTCGATCTGATGGATCGCCTCGGCCGTGCCGGGATTCTTGATCGACGGGATGAGTTTCTTCCTTCACGCAAAGTTGTCGCCGCGCGACAGCCGAGCCGTCTGTTGCGCCCTGAACTCTCGGTCCTGCTCGCGTACAGTAAAATGTTCCTCTATCGAGCGCTGCTCGAAAGCAATCTTCCCGATTCTCCGTTGGCGACAGACCTGCTGCACGATTATTTCCCTGAGCAGATGAGTGATCGATACGGTGAATATCTCAAGCGACATCCATTGGCAAAAGAGATCGCGGCGACGATGATCACCAATCGAATCGTCGATCTTGCCGGGAGCGCCTTCTGGTTGACGGTCTCCCGTGGAAATGGCGTCGGGTTGGATGAAATCTCCAGAGTCTATTTGACCTTTGACAAGCTGCTTGATGGTCCTGCGCTGCGCAGTGCGATCTATGACCTCGATGACCGGATGAACAGCAAATGCCAGTACCAACTTCTGGAAAAACTGGAGAGTCTTCTCGCAGAGTTCTGTCGCTTCGCTCTCGATGAACAGATTGCTCTGCCGGCCGATGACGTCGCCTTTAACCAATATGCCGAGCAGCTTGACCACTATGCCGCGTCGATCCCCGGTCTGTTGCCGGAAAAACAGAGTCAGGACTGTATTGAACAGGCAGCGCAACTCCAGGCTGAAGGCCTTGAAGAGGGTCTGGCAAGTCGCTTTGCGGTGCTCGGTTACCTGAACGGCTTCCTGCCGCTGATCGGTCTGGCCCGAGAAACAGGTTATGATCTGGAAAAATTAATGCGACTCAACAGCTTTATCAATGAAAAGCTAAAGACGACAGAGCTGTTGAGCGGTCTTGACGCGGTGCCGATTCGTGACAGCTGGGATCGCCGTGCCCTGGAGTCTGTGATTGGCAGTTCACGAAAAATTATTCTGCAACTGGTTCAGGCCGCTGCTGATGAAAATCAGGATGAACCGGAACAGTATTTCCGTAACCGGCGTCAGCAGTATCGGATATTTGTCGATCTGCGAGAGAAGTTACTGAGTGAACCACCGAGTAACTTTCATCCCTACACTGTATTGCTGTCATCTTTAGAAGGGTTGCTCTAAGCATCGAGAGGGAAAAGAACTTGATTGTCATGGAGAGATGAATGGAAAAACGTCAGTTAGGCCCTTGTGTCACTTTCTTCCCCCAACCGACGACCCTGGTCAGCTCGTTGGGCGCAGACCAGAGCGTAAATGTGATGACCGCCTCCTGGGCCGGAATCGTCAGCAAGACACCGCCAACAATGGCGATCTCGCTCAACAAGGGTCGTAAAACTTACCAGAATATCATCACGCAAGGTGAATTCGTGATCAATATGGTGCCGGCGAACCTTGCTGTTGAAGTTGACTACTGTGGGATTCGTTCCGGTTACAATGAAGATAAACTGAATAGCTGCGGGTTTCATCTTCAGTCGGCTGAGCTGGTGGCCGTCCCCTTGCTGGGCGAGTCTCCTTTGAATCTTGAGTGCCGCCTGGTGAATCAGGTCGAGCTCGGCGATTATGTCCTGCTGATGGGAGAAATCTTACAGGTTCATGCGCTTGACGCTGCCTTTGCTGCTGATGGAACTATCGACGCGCGCAGTTTCGATCCGCTGGTTTACCTCGGTGGCATCCGTGAGTACTGGGATCTGGGTGAAAAGAAAGCTGACGCATATAAGGATGGTAAGCGCCTGGTTGCCCGGAGTTAGGTCTTTTTTCTGTCGCCGTGTTATATTGGGCATGGACAGTTTTAATCCCTTGTGGTATAGGGTAGAACGCTTTTTCAGGATATGATACTCCTTTTAAAAGCTCAGTCAGATTAACTGTTTAAGTCGTTGGCCCGGGACCCGTACCGGAGCTGTGAGACGATGAGCAGCGAACACATACGAACCGCCTGGATCTGCGGACCGGGACGGAGGGTTGTTTCAGGACAGGGAGTGTTCAGTGCTCTCCGTTTGGCCATGCCTTCCGCTTGATGCGGTGGGCATTTTTAATTTCAGTGACAGGATAGAACGTTGAATATTCAAAGAACCATTCGTGATCTGAGACAGATGAAACAGGACGGCGAAAAAATCAGCGTCCTGACCGCCTACGATTATCCCTTTGCCCGACTGATCTGCGATGCAGGAATCGATGTGCTTCTGGTCGGGGATTCAGTCGGCTCGGTCTTCTCCGGGCATGACAATACTCTGCCGGTCACTATGGATGAGATGATTTACCACACCCGCGCGGTGGTGCGTGGCGCAGGGAAGACTCTGGTGGTCGCCGATATGCCGTTCATGTCATATCAGGCCGACCTGCGCGATGCGCGCCATAACGCCGGACGACTGATCAAGGAAGCCGGAGCCCAGGCCGTCAAGCTCGAAGGTGGGGTGGCGATGGCGGAAACGATTCGGGCGATCGTCGCTATCGATATCCCGGTATTCGGTCATGTCGGTCTGACCCCGCAGTCGATCCACCGGATGGGTGGTTTCAGGGTGCAGGGGCGCGATAGTGAGCAGGCACAGCAGATTATCGCCGACGCCAAAGCGGTGGAAGAAGCGGGTGCCTTCGCCATTGTTCTGGAAGCAATCCCGAGTGATCTGGCGAAACAGATTACCGAAACAGTTTCGATCCCGACCATCGGAATCGGGGCCGGTGCCGATTGCGACGGACAGGTGCTGGTGATCCACGATATCCTCGGCCTCTGTGACAAGTACTCGCCAAAATTTGTCAAACGTTATGCCGATGTCTCCGAGACCATCAGCGCCGGCATCGGTGACTATATCCGTGAAGTCAAGGCCGGAGAATTTCCGACCAAAGCCCACTCCTTCAAGTAAAGATCATGGACCTCATTACATCAGTCAGCGAGATGCGCCACCGTTGCTTGACAGAACGGCAGGCTGGGAAAACCATCTCTTTCGTTCCGACCATGGGTTATCTGCATCAGGGCCATGTCTCTTTGCTGGAAGCAGGGCGCAAAAGAGGTGATCTCCTCGTCCTCTCGATTTTTGTCAATCCGACCCAGTTCGGTCAGGGAGAGGACTTCGAGGTCTATCCCCGTGATCTGGCGCAGGACAGCGTGCTGGCTGAACAGGCCGGGGTTGATATTATTTTTGCCCCGGATGCCAGGCAGATGTACCCGTCAGGGTACGCCACCTATGTCGATGTCGAACGTCTCACCGAGACGCTCTGCGGTGCCAGCAGGGCCGGTCATTTTCGCGGTGTCTGCACTGTGGTCAACAAGCTGTTCAATATCGTTCAACCTCAAGTTTCGCTGTTCGGCTGCAAAGATTTCCAGCAGTTGGCTGTAATCCGGCAGATGGTTGCTGATCTCAATATGCCGGTAGAGATTATCGGTCTGCCGATCGTTCGTGAAAAGGACGGGCTGGCGATGAGCTCCCGTAATGTCAACCTCAACCCAAAACAGCGCCAACAGGCGCTGATCCTTTCTTCGGTGCTAAGGCAATGTGCCGAACAGGCGCGGGCCGGAGAGCGTGATGCCCTGGCGTTGATCGATTTCGCCCGACAGCAGATCGAATTCCGGTCGGAAGCGCGCATCGATTACCTGCAGATCTGCAATCAGACAACCCTGCAGGACGTTACCCTGATTGATGAGCAGGCCGTGATGTTGCTGGCGGTCTTTTTTGGTCAGACCCGCCTGATCGATAACGGTTACCTGCTGCAGTGAGTTGACGATGCATAGACGCGGAGAAATTGCCCAGGCCAATCTGGAGAATCTGTACCGGATTTTCACCATCCCGGAAGCGCCGGACTCCACCCTTGGACGGATCGATCAGGCGATAGCGGAGAACGTCGCTGGCTTTCTGCAGGATCATATCGTCGCTCTCGAACATGAACTGGAAGATATTGAGCGTGATTTTACTGAGTCGTTGATTCCAGAAGAACCGACCTTCGTTTCCGATTACACCGAGTTTCTCAAAGAGAAACTGGTCGCCCAATCGGTCCACACTGCGTCGCCTGGCTTCGTTGGTCACATGACGTCGGCGATTCCCTATTTTATGTTGCCCCTTTCCAGGATCATGATTGCCCTCAACCAGAATCTGGTCAAGGTCGAGACGTCGAAGGCGTTTACTCCTCTTGAACGACAGGTTCTGGCGATGCTCCACCGGCTGGTCTATGCTGAAAATGAAGGGTTTTATCAGCGCTGGATTCATGACAGCCAGTATGCGTTGGGGGCGTTCTGTTCAGGCGGAACAGTGGCCAACGTGACTGCACTTTGGGCGGCCAGAAATAGGCTCTGTGGTCCGACGGAGACCTTCAACGGGATTGCCCGGGAGGGTCTTGCCAAGGCGCTGAAG
>Ga0102946_1000319_pt1 | contig 16790 bp, 19 predicted proteins | sample SalPon2A_A_D1_MG_FD_78209 | JGI IMG/M metagenome (GOLD analysis project Ga0102946, IMG submission 78209) | Soil microbial communities from South San Francisco under conditions of wetland restoration - Salt Pond MetaG R2A_A_D1_MG | ecosystem: Environmental > Terrestrial > Soil > Wetlands | place... | reverse complement strand
GAATTGATGACAGAGAACTGTGGTGTTGCAATGTCGTTGTGGGCAAGGATTTCCTTGGTGCGGCGTTTGTCGAGGCAGAGACCAAGGGTCAGCGGATCGCTGCCGGTGTAAGGGATGCCGAGCATGTCGAGCATGGCCGGAATCTGTGCTTCACGGCTGGCGCCATAAAGCCCTTCAGCGATGTTGAAAACCAGGTCGGGACGGATTCGCCGATACGTTTCAAACGCATCGAGGTTGGCTTCAACCAGGGTCACATGGTGGCGCAATGCGAGGGCCGCTTCCATTGCCTTGATGGTATGGATGTCGTCCCACTCGGCGTAAAGATCGTCGGAGGAAGAACCAGGAGGTTCCGAGGGAGGTTCGGCCGGTTCTTCCATATGTCCGGCCGCATCTCCCTTCAGATTGAAGGAAAGCGCGATATGCATGTGTTAACCCCTAACAACAAAGCCAGCTGCGAAATAGTTGCCTTCCAACAGGAAGGAGTGATGGCGTCTTCAGGGCCGGATCGCCTTGCGGCTTGCGGCTGGTTCAAGGGGTCAACTTTTTCAGCGGGCACGTCTTTCGGTCCCGGCCCCTGAACGCCAGTCAATTATTCGTCATATACGCCTGCTTTTTTTGTCTGTCAACACAAAAATTCAAGCGATGAAAAGATACTTTATTTCAATAACTTGCAGGCTCATCTAAAAGCCCGATCAAGGGTTGAATGCGCCCGACCACAGCCCGCTGAAAAAGTGACGGGCGTTGCTGCCAATATTGCGGGTGCGGTATCCGCCTTCCTGGACCAGCAACGTCGGCAGTTTCATGCGGCCAATGGCCTGGCCGACCTGGCTGAAATCTGCTCCGGAAAGTGCCCAGGTGCCGGTGGGATCACCCTTGGCGGTGTCAAAGCCGACACAGACAACCATGTATTCAGGTTGGAAGCGATTGATGCGTTTGATGGCCTTGCCTAAAGCGGCAAGATATTGCTCGCTGGTGAGCCGCTCGGGCAATGGCAGATTCATGTTGAAGCCGACGCCGCCGGCTTCGCCGGTCTCATCCTCGAAGCCGCTGAAATAAGGGTAAGCAAAGCGTGGGTGGCCATGGATCGAAACGGTCAGAATGTCGCTGCGTTGATAGAAGATGACCTGCTGGCCATTGCCATGATGATAATCGATGTCGAGAATCGCCACACGGCCGAAATCCGAGAGCATCTGGGCTGCTATAGCCGCATTGTTGAAGTAGCAGAACCCGCCGAAGGCGCGCCGCTCGGCATGGTGACCCGGGGGACGCACCAGGGCATACGCCAGACGATACCCCTCGAGGATTGTGGTGGCCGCGGTCAGGGTGCAGTCGACGGCTCCCTTGGCGGCTTTCCAGGCGTTGACGTTCAGCGGTGTGAAGGTGTCTATACAAAAGTACCCGGCACGTACGGCCAGTTCCTTGGGCGGCCTGGCGGTGTTGCGAATCGGGAAGACATAGGGATAGAGTGATTGCCCCGCCGGTAAATTCCGGCAAACCTGACGGAAATATTCGACATAGTCGCGGTCATGGGTGCTGGTAAGGAAGCGCTCCGAATAAGTTCGGGGAGGGTGGCGTTGGAAAAGTTCAGTTTTCTCGATTTCCCGGAGAATGCTCTTCACCCGGACCGGTGACTCGACATAGCCACGCTCTCGGATGTGGTGAATCTCGTGACTCTCGTTGACGACCAGCGCGATGCGCTGTGTGCGTGTAATGCTGGGAAGGCCCTCGCCCGCGAATTTTTTGTGGTAGCGCGGGACCCGCAATCGAACCGGGTCGTCGATAAAAGAATTTACGACGTTGGCAATGTACTCCGGCGAACAGAGGTCGCCATAGCGCCGCTCGAGGATGGCACGCACAATGAGTTGCGCCTGTGCACAGCCCAGTGGCTCAGCCTGGCCGAGCGCGTCGAACACCAGGTATGGAGGGTTGTCGTCGTCAGGCTTCAGGGGTGTTTCATAGGCCGTGCCGATGATCGGTAAGGCACCGTACTTCTCGTAGAACCTCAGACGGGCCTGGTTCTGTTTCAGGATTTCCGGGTCTTTGCAGAGGTCCGGGTCGTCTGGCAGGCACTCGAAAAAAATGCCGATGACACCCATGGTCGTGGCTTCTTCGCGGATATGTTCGTAGAGAGCTCCGCCAATGCCGCTGCCGGTGGTCTTCTTGGCTGCGGAAATGTAATCCAGGTAGCAGAAACGCAGATCCGGCTCATGTGAGACCAAAGCAAACCCCTGGACGCGCTGGCGGGCATCCTCGGCTACGTAGAGAATCGAGCGGAATCCTTGCTTGACCGGGTTGCGAAGAAGTTCGGGGATTTTTTCGACTTCGCTCTTGGCGAGTAGCGGGAACTGGTCTTCGAGAATTTTTTCAACCTGAGTAATAGCGGTCTGGTTGACCGGGAGCAGGTTATCGTGAATGCGGCGGATACGAAACATGGCCATGCCTCGCGGGCACAAAATCTGCGGCCACATTTTGTGGTGCATGTGTGCCCATGAGCAGGACTTATACGCTGATTTCTACAACTGTCAACAAGAATTGATAGAGAGTCTTTCCTTGTTGTGTTTGTTCCGCATCCGTGAGGTCCTCCGCTTTACTAAGGGTGCTCAAAATAATAATGCGGAGCCATAAGGGCCCCGCATTCAAGAATTCAACCTGTTGACGCAACGCTAGTGCGGCAGGTGATGAATGGTCCGGTGAATCCAGCTGAGCCGATGCTTCTTCGGAATATTGAAGTCAAGCTCTATCGGTTTTCTGATGTCAGTCTTCTTTTCTACCCGAAGTTCCTCTGGAATCCAGTCGGATGCCTGACGCGCCATATCATCGTAAGCGACCTCGCGGAGCCGAAGGTAGATAAGTTTTGCCGTGCTGTTGAGTATTGCTGGGAGGGCAAACATTGGTCTTTCCTTTTCTTTTTTAAAGTGACTTTAGAGAAATGGTAAGACCAATCAAAACGTTCCGTCAATAGGTAAAATTTTGTAAAATACTGTTATTAAAAGACAAAGTCTCGCAAGTAATGGTTATCCTGACAGAAATTCAACGGAATTTATTTGTAAAAAAATGTAAAAAAATACCTTTTATGGGTTTTGAGACGCTGTCATCAGTCACATTTATTATTTCGAGTGGTTTTGAATCTCACATAAGTACAAATAAAAAGAGGCCTGCAGTGCTTCGACGCAGGCCTCTGAAATTTGGGTAGGATCTCTTAGTCTGTGTAGCCAGCCAGGAAGTCCATGGCCTCATCGAGAGTGTCAAAGATATAAAAGCGACGTTTACTGAACATGGCGACGGCATTCAGCACGACTTTGTGAAGACCTGTGACGCCGACGATTGCAGAGGCCTTGACGTACGGCGTATTGTCACGGGCCAGTTCCTTAAGTCTGCTGATAGTCTCTCCGCTGAAGGAACTGCCGCCGGACACAATCAGGGTGAACACTGATTTCTCGGGCTGAGATCGTACGTCACGTTCGCAAGCCTCGATGACCTGATCCATCTCCTCGACGGTTGCATTGCTGCAATCCATGATGTAAAGCTGTCTGCCCTTGTGTTCAACAAACTTGGCGCGCTCCATAATGTCCCCGATCCTGTAATTATCAAGTCTGCATATTATATTCAGACAGTTTGAAGGCAAACAAGAATACTTCACTTCTTAAAGAGGTGCTAAAACCAAAAGGGAATGGATGTTATCCATTCCCTTTAGTGTGACTCCATAGAAGATATTAAATAATTGAGCCGGTCCGTTCCCTGCTCGATGTTCTAAGATTGTTCCGGGAGTATTCTGGCGGCAACCTGTGCTGCCACGATGATCATGATATAGCCGAGCAAAGGCATCAGGAGATAGTCCCCTACACTGTGCGTAATGCGTGGAAGGGTAAAACCTGAGAGCCAGCTGCTGCAAATAAATACTACACTACCAATAAGGGCCGAGAGCTTGAACATATTGATCTCCTTTCTCGACGGATTCGGGAACGGACAGCGTACTTGATAAGGTTCGAAGGTGCATCAGCCGTGCCATTTTTTTACATATAAGGTGTGCAGTTGGATGTATCTGGAATGACTAGGTTTGTGAGGCCGTTTTAATGGTTGAGACATCGTTCTGCAGGGTGATACGTCAAAAAAAGACACACTTGACTGTCTCGGTGGTCAAAAGGCTACAAAAAAAATACTTGTGTGGATTTTAGCAGATGCGTGGTAATTGTTCGCCAGCCAACATCTCAATGGCGCGCAAGCCACCGATTGCTGTTTTCAGTCGGACCTTGCCGTCTGCTAATGCAGTGACCTCTCCGATGATTGCCGCCTGGCCGCCGTGTGGGTTCTTCTGCATGACAGCAAGAGCCTCTTCCGCGGCTTCTGGTGCAACGAAGGCCAACAGCTTCCCTTCATTGGCGACGAAGAGAGGGTCAAGCCCGAGGATAGAGCAAACACCTCCAACGGCATCAGAAACCGGCAGGCTGTTCTCGGATAAGGTGATTTCAACCTGCGATTGCAGGGCGATTTCCTTGAGGGTGGTGGCAACTCCGCCACGGGTAGGGTCGCGCAAGGTGTGTAGTTGCTCGCCGAGCTGTTCGACCAGCTCTTTGACCATGCCGTTCAGGGGGGCACTGTCGGTTTTGATATCGCTTTCGAGTTCGAGTCCGTCGCGACTTGCGAGGACAGCAATGCCATGATCACCGATATTGCCGTTTATCAGGATTTTGTCGCCGATTTGGGCGTTGCGGCCGCAGATCGTCAGGTCATGCTTGATAACACCGATGCCTGAAGTATTGATAAAGAGCTTGTCTGCTTTGCCGCGCGGGACAACCTTGGTGTCACCGGTTACGATTTTGACATCAGCGTCCTGTGCTGCATGACGCATGGTTTCGAGAATTTTGCGCAAGTCTTCTACGGCAAAGCCTTCTTCGATAATCAGCCCTACGCTTATCGCGAGCGGTTCTGCACCAGCCATGGAGAGGTCGTTGATTGTACCGTGAATGGCGAGATCGCCAATGTTGCCACCAGGAAAAAAGATCGGGTCGACAACGTAGGAGTCGGTAGTAAAAGCCAGACGTCCTTCCTGTGCGGCAATGACCGCAGCATCGTTCTGGTCGCTCTGGGTGATCCCTGAGAGCGTAGGCACGATCAGATTATCCAGCAACTCATGGCTGAGCTTACCGCCACTGCCGTGGCCGAGCAGAATGATATCGGGATTCATGGTGACTCCGGGGGATGGGAACCAGGGCCTGGAAGCTGGTTAAAGGTCATTGCTGGCTTCATGCCTGCTGTCCCGAGATCCCGTACTTGTATTCCGCCGCACAGGTCCCTTCACTGGACACCATACATGCTCCGACCGGGTTCTCCGGGGTGCAGGCGGTGCGAAACAGCCGGCAGTCTGCGGGACGAACCTTGCCTTTAAGGATTTCTCCACAGAGACAACCTTGATGTTCAACGACGTCTTCAACCTCGATAGGTAGTTGTAAAGCCGCGTCGAAATGGGAAAATTCGGGGCGCAGCTGTAAACCGCTTTCAGGAATGTCGCCGATCCCTCGCCAACGGGCATTGCAGGGCTCAAAAACCTGGTTAAGCAGGGCTTGTGCTTTGCGATTGCCTTCCGGTTTGACGACACGCCGGTATTGGGTTTCGACTTTGGCCAGTTTGGCTATCACCTGTCTGGTCAGCATCAGCACACCTTGCAGGACATCAAGTGGTTCAAAGCCGGTAACGACACAGGGAATTTTATAAGTGTCCACCAGGGGCTGATAGGCGTTGGCACCTATAATTGCAGAGACATGGGCCGGGCAAAGGTAACCGTCCACCTTCAACTCGGGGTCTCCAGCGAGGACGGACATGGGGCCGGGCATGGTCTTATGTGAGCAAAGGACATAAAAATTTTCGAGCTTGATTTGTTCGGCGGTCAATACCGCACCGGCAACCGTTGGCGCGGTCGTCTCAAAGCCGACACCGAGAAAGACGATATCGCTCTCCGGGTGTTTCTCTGCCAGCTTAACCGCATCCAGAGGGGAATAGACTATCTTGATAGTGGCTCCTGCCGCCTGTTCTTTCAACAAACTTGATGAAGAGCCTGGTACACGAACCATGTCGCCGAAGGTCGCGACAATTGTGTCCGGACGTCTAGACAAGGCAACGGCATGGTCTACATAACCCACCGGAGTCACGCAAACCGGACAGCCCGGACCTGAAATCAGTCTTATCTTATCCGGAAGTAGTGAGCGGATACCGTTCTGGTAGATCGCCATGGTGTGGGTGCCGCAGACCTCCATGAAGGTCATGACGCCGTCAAATTCTGAAACCACCTGGTTTAAGGCCTGAAGCTGCAGCTTTGCCAACCCCGGGTCGCGGTATTCCTGCTGGTGTTTCATTCCGCAACCAGTCCCATATCGAGCGCTTCCCGCAATGCTTTCAGGGTCAGGTGTGCCTCATTTTCATCGATCTTCTCGATGGCAAAGCCGGCGTGAATCAAAACGTAATCGCCAACCTTGACGTCTTCGATCATCATCAGGCTGGCTTCGCGCCGTACACCATCGATTTCACAGACCGCCATCTCTTCTGCTATGGTTTTGACCTGCATCGGGATGCCAAGACACATTCGCTTGCTCCTTTATTGCTCGCTCCAGGAACGCGTAACGCGTTACCGATGACGAATAAATCCTTATTCGGGTCCCGCGTTCCGCGACCCGCTATTCTTGCGCGCAACACCCGCCGCCAACCAGTTGTACCACTGATGCATTCCTGCGCCGCTTTGACAGGAGATTTCCATGATCTCTATCTGCGGATTCACCTGCCGTGCGAAAGACTTGCATTTTTCAATATCGAAGTCCAGATAGGGCAACAGGTCGACCTTGTTGATCAACATCAGGTCGGCCGCCTGAAACATATGGGGATACTTGAGAGGCTTGTCCTCGCCCTCTGTGACTGAAAGAACCGCAACCTTGTGGTCTTCACCCAAGTCGAAGGATGCCGGACAGACCAGATTGCCAACGTTTTCGATCATCAGGATATCTGTTTCGACAAGGTCAAAATTCTCAATGCCGTGACCGACCATGTGGGCATCGAGGTGACAGCCTGCGCCGGTGTTGATTTGCTTGACCGGTACGCCTGTCGCTGCGATACGATCGGCGTCGTTGGCAGTTTGCTGGTCGCCTTCAAGAACAGAAAAGCAGAGTTGCTCCTTGAGATCGGTGAGCGTCCGTTCCAGAAGCGAAGTTTTACCAGATCCTGGTGAACTGACCAAGTTTAACACCAGTAGCTGGTTTGATACGAACAGTCGCCGGTTGCCGGCAGCCAACCGGTTGTTTTTTGCCAACAGATCTTCCCCGACACGGATCGTGCGGGACTCGTTTTCATGTTTATGTGTATGGCCCGTTTCACTACAGCCGCAGTCGATGCACATGTTCAGTCGATCTCCATCTCGGTGAATTTCATCTCCTGTCCCTGCACTATTTCCAGGGCCAGGCTTCTACAGTGTGGACAGACATGAGTGAGAGTATTGATTTCCGCCTCTTCCCGGCAATCCAGACACCTGCCCCGACCGGTGATGAGACGGATTTCGAGAACAGCCCCTTCAGCCAAAGTTCCTTTACTGCAGATGTCAAAAGCGAACTCAACGGCCTCGGCGACAACCCCTGAAAGTGCGCCTATCTCCAGGGTGATGCTGAGAATTTTTTTGGCATCTTCGCACGCGGCGTGTTCGATTGCCAGATCGATGATATTTTGTGTGAGGCTGAGTTCGTGCAAGGCACACCTTTTTGACACGCTGACCCGGTCACTACCGGACATGCTACTATAGAGGGTGTTAGTTGTAAAAATCAAGATTTCCGCTAACAGCGGCATCGTTGATGCAGTAGTATTCTTGGCTTAATATATTTTATATATTCAGGAGTATTAAAATGAAGCGTGCATTGGTTGTTGATGATGAACCTCTATTGCGGCGGCAGGTCGCCGAAATTGTTGCCGGATACGGGTTTGACGAGATTCTTGAGGCCGAAAATGGTGTCCAGGCGGTTGAAATCGCGACACATCAGGAGATTCTGCTGGCGGTGATGGATGTCAGTATGCCTGTTATGGACGGCGTCACCGCTGCTGAAAAAATAGGCAAGATAAAGCCTTTGCCAATCGTGCTGGTGACTGCCAACACGGAGTCTGAAACCATCGAACGGGCCCGCTTGGCAGGGGTCATGAATTACGTAGTTAAACCGGTACGTGCCGAGCAGCTGTTTGCTGCTGTGGACTTGGCTATTCACCAGTTCGTAGAACTATCAAGTCTGCGCGACGAGGTCAGTAAACTACAGGAAACGCTTGAGTCGAGAAAAGTTATTGATCGTGCCAAGGGTGTCCTCATGAAACGCGGCATGGATGAACCCCAGGCTTTCAGGCGCTTGCAGAAACTTGCCATGGACAAACGCAAATCGTTACGCGAAGTTGCCGAAGCGGTTCTTCTGACTGATGATTAATTCCCGGGGAGTAAGCAGGTTGCGGTAATTAGGCAAGGGGGTGTTATACTGGCGATAACAGTTCAAAGCACTGGAGCCCTTATGTCCGAACCTGTCGACAAAGAATGTACCGCCCCAAAATTCCACCACCTGCATCTCTGCCAGTTGAAAAAACAAGGGTTGCTTGAAGAAGTTGTTGCCCGATCCAATGATCCCGGGTATATCTGCCATAACTGCAATGTTATGGCAAATCGTGCAGAAGACCTTTGTAATTGTAGCCCATTATTAAAGAAACCTTGACAGTTTTGAGGTGACCGGCTTAAATAAGACTATAATCGTCTTCAAGTGAAAGGAGTTATGTATGGCGATCTGGAATTGCGAAAAATGCGGTTATGAAAAAGATGGGCGTTGCAAGCCGAAGAAGTGCCCGGAATGTAATGACCAGACTGTTTTTGTTAAACAGGAACAGTAAGCGAACGAGATCAGGCGCCTGCTGAACAGGTTGCCATGCAGGATAAATAAAAAGAGCCCGCCAATTGATGGCGGGCTCTTAATCTTTTGGCTACATAAGATATCTGATGACTTCAATCTTATAGAATCAAAACCGGCGGGTCGCGTCCCGCCAGACGCCTTACTTTTGTCCATGCGGCGACAAATGGAAGCAAAAACGCCTTTCTCCTTGCGGAAGGCATCTCCTATGCCTGATTGCCGTGACTTTAAGAACCCCCTGTGATGGGGATCCAGTCCTGTGTCATAGGGCCTGACCTTTTTGTCTGACTTACCAGAGAAAAGCGCAAAAACATTACAACCGATACAAGTCACCACAACAGGAGAGGTTCACAAGAGCCTCGGATCCTGCGAGGGAAGCGTAGTCTCTTAATCAGCTAGAACACTCTGAATTGATGCTGCCGCCCTGCCGAGCAAGAAGTGCCCAGCGCAGCGCATGCCATTTTCTGCTTACTCTTTTGGGCCAGTAAAAGAGTAAGGCGTAGTCGGGGGCGTAAACCCCGGGTTCTGATTGTGGTTTTGTCTTTAGAATCCCAAAGCACAATGAAAAAGGGCAACAGATTAACCCTCCGTTGCCCTCTCTATCATAAAGTCTGGCTGAACTTTATCAGCGGCCCAAGGGCCCGCCAATTGATGGCGGACCCTTGGTTTTTTCTGTCGATAAAAATCATTCGATCAGCATTTGCATGACTTGTCCCGCACTTTCACTGAAGAGGAGAGTGGCCAGAGAGTCATACGGTGTTGCCGTCCGATTGATAAAAATCAGACCGGCGCCAGATTGATGGGCGATCAAGGGGAACTGGTTGGCGGGCTGGACTTCCAGCGACGAGCCGATCATCAGGAGCAGGTCGCAGCCGGCGGCGGCCTGATAGGCCATGTCCATGGCTTTGGCAGGCATTGGTTGACCGAAAGACACTGTGTCGGGCTTGATCAGCCCATTACATTCTTCGCAGTGTGGGTCCAGATCCCCCGCTTCCAGGCGGTGCTGGATTTCAGCGATGTGCCACTGCCGGCGGCAGTTAAGGCACGACGCGGTTATGTTGGTGCCATGAAGTTCGATAACGCGTCTGCTACCTGCTGCCTGGTGCAGACCATCTATGTTCTGGGTAATCACATAGTCCAGTTTGCCGTCAGATTCAAGTTTTGCCAGGGCGTGATGCGCCGGATTAGGCTGTGCATTCAGTAGCCCCGGGATCAATTCTCGCCGCATCGACCAGTATTCGACACGGCTTTCTTGACCGGCAAGAAATTCCTGGAAGGTGACGATGCGGTAACGATCCCACAGGCCGCCTTTGCTGCGAAAATCTGCCAGGCCGGACTCGGTTGAGATACCCGCTCCACAAAAGGCGACAATCTTGCGTGCCTTGCCCAGGAGCGCTTTGCCTTGGCCGATCTGTTGTGCAAAGATATTCATGTTACACGGCGGTCAACCGATCGCCTGTCGCAGACCGGGAAAATAAGTGATCAACTCGTCTGTTTCCTGAATGCGTTGACCTTGTTCAACGGCCTTCTGCATGAGGACGGTCAATTGCATGTCGCCATACAGGATCGCTCCAACGATCTGGCCGTCATGACAGACCAGACCGCGATAGCTGCCGTCCTCCTTGACTTCAAAAAGTCGCGAGCTGGCGTCGGTCAGCTGAATCTGGCCGATACTGAAGAGGTCAACATCGAGCACCTTGATGCGGTTGGTCATCGGTATGCCGGGGAATTCCATATCGCCACCGATCGCATTGGCACCTGCAACCAACCCTTGGGCATAACTGGCCGGCCAGATACCGTACACTTGCCCATGGTGTTCAGTGACGTCACCTGCTGCAAGAATGTTTTTGTCGGAGGTGAAAAGCCGGTCGTTGACAACGACCCCGGTTTGTACCTTTAAACCGCACACTCTTGCCAGGTAACTGTTCGGTCGTACACCGGTCGCCAGGATGACAATGTCCGCAGGGATTTCGCTTCCGTTTTCAAGTAGTACGCCATGTACAGCTTCGTCACCAGTGAATTCCTTGACCTGGATTCCGCATTCAATATCCATCTGTTGACTGTAAAGATGAGTCTTGAGCAATTCAGCCGCCTTGGGCGGGAGTTGACGTGGCAACAGCCAGTCGAACCCTTCGAGAACGGTGACGCGTGCTCCGCGTTGCTGCAGGGCCCGTGCAGTTTCCAGTCCGAGCAGACCTCCGCCGATGCACACAGCACGGCATCCCGGCTGCAGGGAGCCAATCAGCTTGCGAGCATTTTCAAGGGTTCGGAGCACAGTCACACCATCACGGTTGGTCCCGGGAATTGGAGGGATGAAAGGGTGTGCTCCATTACTCAGAATCAGCCTGTCGTATTCCAGTTGCCGGCCGTCGCGTAAAGTGATTTTTTGCTTATCGCGATCGATGGTATGTGCTTCGCCTGCAAGGTATTCAATTTTTTGTGCGTCGAACCAGTTCTGGTGCTGAATCAGCAGATCACTCTCAGCGACCTCACCGGCCAGGAAACGGGTAAGGTTCAAACGAAAATAGGGGAGGGACATTTCCCTGGAGACGAGAGTGATTCCAACATCGGCAGATTGCCGACGGGCCTCCTCTGCAGCCGTCAGTCCGGCAATTCCTGCACCAAGGATAACCAGCCTGCGGATATCTGCACGTATAGCCGGTGTCTCGACCCTATCGTAGGGATGAAAGAGGGCTGCTGCAGCACCACAAACCGGACAGGTCTCCGGTGCCGCATGCCCTTTTGTGATGTGGTCGCAGATGCTGCATTGCCACGCGCCGGCTACTGGCTTTACGATGGGCTCTTTCCCGATTTCCAGAGGTGAAAAATGACTGTTGTCTGCGCCGCAGACAGGGCAGGATGATGGCGCCTCGACGCCGTTGTGGACGTAGCCACAAAGGTCGCACTTCCAGGTGTTGATCATGACTCAACCCGTAATCACAGTTTCCGGACGATATAAACCCGGAGACAGAAAGGCATGGTCAGCGGTGTTGGCTGGCCTTTAATGTTTGCGGAAGGAAGACTCCCATATGGTCGGTTCGACTTCGGCACTGAATCGGGCAACAAATTCGGCATGTTGCTCCGGGCTCAGGTGCACGCTGCCGGTAATCAGGTCGATCTTCCGGTGATTCCTGGAAATCAGGAGGTCGAAGATTCTTTCTGCGTCGGCCTTGCTGCGCAGACATTGTCCAATCAGGTAGCTGACGCTGTCATCGCCAATATTCGCACGATACCTCATCGTCTCCTCCTTTATCGTCGTTGCAACGTTTGGCATATCTGTAGTTTAATTCTAAATGGTTTTCATCGGGGTGCAATCCCTGACGAGTCACGCTCAGCAATTTTTCATTGAGGAGCAAGAATTGGAAAACTACAACAGCTTTTTGCCCCGAGTCGCCTTCTGGCTGGTCCCTCGACAACCGGAGCGTGAAATTATTCAGTCCTTGATGACAGAGCTGGCGGACCAGTATTTGGCGCCGGAGTTTATCCCGCATGTCACGGTTTATTCATGTCGTCGTTCGTCGCAGCAGGAGGAACTGGCAATCATGGCGGGGCTTGCCGGACGCTGTCCAGCGGTAACCCTGCGAACGGATAAGATGGTGTCCACGGACATCTTGACCCGGGCTCTTTTCACCAGTCTCAATCCGGACAAAACGCTAACGTGGTTACGTGAAATCCTACAAAAAGAACTGCCGGAATCATCGCCCCATGGATTTGACCCGCACCTCAGTTTGCTCTATCAGTTCCTTTCTCCTTCTGTTCGGTCAGGCCTGGCCCAGGAGGTCAGCCTCCCCTTGCAGGAGATCAACTTTAATCAGATATGGGCGGTTGCAATTCCCGAAACATTACATGCTGTGGAAGACTTGTCGGGGTGGCAGACACTTTTGAGCTGTCGACTTGCGTCCAGCGCAATTACCGGTACCATCTAGATGTGCCCCTTTGAGAAAAAACCACAGGAGAAATAGTAGTGGAAGACAAGATCGAAATCGTCCAGGGTGACATAACTCGACTGGAAGTCGATGTGATTGTCAATGCTGCCAACCAGAGCCTTCTGGGAGGCGGCGGCGTGGACGGAGCCATTCATCGGTCTGCCGGGCCGCAATTGCTAGAAGAATGTCGTGAACTGGGTGGCTGCCCGACGGGAGAAGCCAGGCTCACCTCCGCTTACAATCTGCCTGCCCGCTATGTGATTCACACTGTAGGTCCGGTTTGGCATGGCGGGGATCGTAACGAAGACAACCTTCTGGCAAGCTGTTACCGCAATAGTTTGGAGCTGGCCCTTAAGAACAAATTGCGCAGCATTGCGTTCCCGTCGATCAGTACAGGAGTTTACCGGTTTCCGATAGAAAGAGCCAGCCGAATTGCCCTGCGGGTGATCTATGATTTTGTCGATTCGGAAGAGTATGCACCTCGGGTGATGATCGTCTGTTTTTCCGAAGCAGACCAGACCGTTTATCTGAAATCCTGCCAGGAGCTAATGCTCTAGGCCAATAGCTTTCGGCTGTCGGTTTGGTCGTGTCCGTGTCGAAACAAGGTCAAGGTTTTACTTTTTTTATATCGAGAAATAAGGAGCCAATTTCCTCACGGATTCCTTGGTAAATGGAATTAAATTTGCATAATAATTTCAAGTATCTTTGGTGGCGCCTGTTCGGCCTCAATTTCGGGCAAATGGCCTGATCGAATGCAGGGGAATGACGGAACACTATTGAAAAGGGTTCGGGGGGAAGATGAAACAAACAATCGGTGAATACGCATCTCGTCCTGTTGTGGCTGTTGAGTCGGACTCGACGGTTCTTGACGCGATGAAAATCATGAGTGAGAAATGCATCAGCTGCGTCATCGTTCTTTCGCATGGTGAGCCGATCGGGATACTGACGGAGAGGGATATCGTCTTTGCCGCAAACTGGTTGTTGGGACAACCCGATCTCCTGATTAAAGAGGTGATGAACAAGCCGGTGATGACGGCATCGGAGGACATGACTATCTCACAGGTCTACAGTGTATTCAGCCAACATAATATCCGTCATCTCGTTGTGCTAGATTCGCGGCTTGATATGGTAGGGATTTTTACCCAGACAGACCTCGTACGTTCCTTGCGTGAAGAGGCGTTTGATGGATTCAGTGACCTGATCGAGTTGATGACCTCGAAAGTTCTGAACGTGGCTTCGGACGTTCCTGCCCGTTACGCGCTGTCACTGATGGCGCGCCGGTCGGTCAGCTGTATTGTGGTTGTCAATGACTCAATTCCCATTGGCATGTTTACAGAGCGGGACGTGGTTCGTTGTGTTGCCGATGGCATTGACATGGCAAAAGCTTCTGTGGGTGACGTGATGAGCTCATCAATTGTGACAGCGCCGATGACAACTGCACCTCATGCAACAATCGGCATGATGCAGGAGAAGACGGTCAGGCGCGTCCTGGTGGTTGATGACGTGGGAGGTGTTGCAGGGATACTGACCCAGACGGATATCGGCAGGGTCCTTGACCGACAGGACAAGGGTCATTTCGGCCGTTTTTTTGCTGAACCTGCCGGCGTGGCAGGGGCTCCGCCTGGAACCATGTAACCTTTCCGAAAAGTGCATAATAAAAGGGCCTTGCTGACTGCAAGGCCCTTTTTTCATAATCGGTACATTTATCGATCAGTACGTGTCTGGTAGTCGCAAAGGGTTGGCGCCGTAGACTAGGCATGAGTCATTATTGCGATCGGGACATGACTGGCAACACGAGTTTGTCAGCCATTTGATGGCCTCCTGACCAACAGTGAAGAGGCATGTATCAACTCCCCGGTTGTTCATTACAAGTTGCAGTATCTCTACTGGCGCCGATTTTATGTCCTTTAAAAGGTATGCTGCTTTCTTGCCGCGGTGCCCGGCCTGGTTCGTTGCCTTGTATGCAAATTCGTGTTGCTGGAAGAATGAACACGACAGCTCTGCGTTTCTGAAATCTATGATGTTGCCCTTGATGGGGACCTGTCTTGAAGCTGCTTCCACGGCGTGCAACGCCCTGAGTCTCAGGGCAAGGTCAACCGTGCCACTGTATTTGACCCAGTAGAATCCGTATTTGCAATATTCGATAGTAAATGGCATTTAGAACGCAAAAGGGGCGCACACATTGTATGCCCCCCCGATGAATTTAATTGGTAGCGGGGGGAGGATTTGAACCTCCGACCTTCGGGTTATGAGCCCGACGAGCTACCTGACTGCTCCACCCCGCAACAGAGACGTCAAACTAACCGAAGCCTGTTCCATTGTCAACCTTTTCTCGAAACACAAGACCTGCTGCTTGCCGATGGGCTCCTAATTGGAGTATAACCACTGTCACTGAGAGTTTTTAATAATGTCGACGACGATAAACCTTGAGCAAACATTGTCCCTGCGCGATAGAGGTGCGGTACTGATTGACGCACGTAGCCCGGCGGAATTTGCCGAGGCGACCATTCCGGGTGCGATCAACATGCCGATTCTCGATGATGCCGAGCGCGCTGAAGTCGGCACGCTTTACAAGCAGGTCGGGAAGGCCGACGCCAGGCGCCGTGGAATTGCACTCGTCGCTCCGAAGATTCCGGCCATGGTGGAACAGGCTGCCGGTCTTCAGGGCAGTACTTCCCTGCCGGTGGTTGTCTTCTGCTGGCGCGGTGGACTGCGCAGCCTCGCCCTGACCCAGTTCCTGACACTTGCAGGCATTCCCGCACGGCAGCTGTTGCGTGGACATAAAGGCTTTCGCAGGCATGTCCTTGATTTTCTGGATAATGGGCAGTGGGGACGTCTGATAGTTTTACGCGGCCTGACCGGAGTGGGCAAGACCCATTATCTGCATCGCCTTGGCGAAGCCGGCTTTCCAATCCTCGATCTCGAGGGGCTGGCGAATCATCGCGGCAGTGCCTTTGGCAACCTTGGCTTGCCGCCTCAACCAACCCAGAAAATGTTCGAGTCTCTGGTTTGGGACGTGTTGCGCAAGGTTCCGAAAGAGGCTTTTGTGTTGGCTGAAGGTGAGAGCCGCCATATCGGTCGGGTTGCACTGCCGGTGCAGTTGTCTCGCTCGCTGCAGATCGAGACATCGATCTGGTTGAAGGCCGATATGTCGAACCGGGTTAGAAATATCCTGAACGACTACCCGGCAATCGACAGTCTCAAGACAGATTTTACCGAACCGATAATGGCCCTGAAGGAGAGGCTTGGCAAAAAGACCGTGAACCGTTACCTGGAATTGCTTGATGCGGGCAAATGGACCGTACTTGTTAGAGATATTATGGAGAATTATTACGATCCTCTCTATCAGCATACCCTTCCGGAGAGACGGATTGAAGTCGATCTTGATCCTGAAGAGACAGCTATGGAACGCATTCAGTCCGCAATCTCAAGTATTCTGGATAATCGTCATGACCCACAGTAAACCTTTACTGCTCAGGCTTCCACCTGATAGAGTGTCTCCAAGCAGATAGCCTGAATAGACGACGTCATGACACCATCAATGAAAGACAAAACGATCAACAATCTGTGTCTTAAGTGCCTACGTCACTGCAAGCAGCCTGCGGACAATCTTCTCCTTGAATGTCCGCGTTATTTCCCTTTGCCGTTCAAAGTGGAAAAACTTCGTTTTGATCAGATGGAGCTGTTTGATGGGGATGAGTGAGAGATTATAAAGATTGCTATGAACGGGCAACAGATGGATAATCTGTTGCCCGTTTTTTTTACTCCGATATTTAAAGACGAAAGCAAACCCCGGGGGGCGCGCCACCCGACTGCGCCTTACTCTTTTGCCGGCTCAAAAGAGTAAGCAGAAAAGGGCCTGCGCTGCGCTGGGCATGTCTGGCGCGAAACATAGACGACCTCAATCCGGATTTTTCTGATCAATCAAAATGCTACATTTCCCCCGCAGGAACCG
>Ga0102946_1000318_pt1 | contig 16795 bp, 11 predicted proteins | sample SalPon2A_A_D1_MG_FD_78209 | JGI IMG/M metagenome (GOLD analysis project Ga0102946, IMG submission 78209) | Soil microbial communities from South San Francisco under conditions of wetland restoration - Salt Pond MetaG R2A_A_D1_MG | ecosystem: Environmental > Terrestrial > Soil > Wetlands | place... | reverse complement strand
TCGGCAGATGGCGCCAAGTTCCTCCATATCTGCGATGCCGAGCAGGGGATTCCCGGGCGTTTCGATCAATAGTGCACAGGTCCGGTCATTGATCGCCACTGCAACGCTCGCACTCTCAGTTGTATCAACATAGCTGACAGTCAGTCCAAAATCGGCGAAAATCTGATCAAGAACCCGATAGGTTCCACCGTAGAGATCTTCGCTGACGATCAGGTGGTCGCCGCTGGAGAAATGGAGGAAAAAGGTGGTCAGAGCCGCCATCCCCGAGGCAAAAGCCAGCGCGCGCGTTCCCCCCTCAAGCCGAGCCAGGCCCTCCTCCAGTGTCTGCCGGGTCGGGTTGCCGGATCGGGTGTAGTCGTAACCGGTACTCTCCCCAACTGCCGGATGGCGATACGTTGCACTGGGGTAGATCGGAACGCTGATCGCTCCGGTCTGTTGGTCGCGGCCGACGCCGATTTGTACCAGTTCGGTTTCCGATGATGGATGGTATTGTTTGTTCATTGTTTCTCCTTCAACAACAGAAAAGGCCCTTTCTCGAATCGATGAGAAGGGGCCTGAAGGACAAGAATAAATCGTTTCTGTCTTGGCTCCGTCCGCATCTTTCTCCAGTTTGTCCTGGAGCAGGAATTAGCACCTCGCCTCGCTCGCGCGGGCCGGTTGCTGTGGTTTCAAAGGGCCTGTCCCTCAACCACTCTCGATAAAGACGATGCTGCCAGTGCAGCTATGTGTTAAATAAAAGCTAGCAAGCCTTACTTCTGAAGTCAACAATCGTTTTCGGTTATTCCCGGTCTTTTGGTCTCAGACGATCCCTTCATAGAGGGCACTGGTCAGATAGCGCTCTCCCGAATCAGGGAGAATGACCACGATGGTCTTCTCTTTGAATTCCGGTTTGGCTGCAAGGCGCGCTGCAACCGCCGCTGCCGCACCGCAGGAAATTCCCGAGAGAATACCTTCTTCACGTGCCAGACGCCGGGCAAACTCAATCGATTCTTCGTTACCGACCTGTTCGACCAGATCGATCATATCGAGATCAAGGGTGTCCGGTATAAATCCGGCCCCGATCCCCTGAATTTTGTGCGGACCGGGCTGGAGGACTTCTCCGGCAAGCTTGTTGGTGATCACCGGGCTGTCTTCCGGTTCGACCGCGACAGAGACAATCTTTTTTCCACGCGTGTTTTTGAAATAGCGGGAGACGCCGCTGATGGTGCCACCGGTCCCGACCCCTGAGACCAGAACATCAACCTCACCGTCGGTATCATCCCAGATCTCCGGGCCGGTGGTCTGTTCGTGGATAGCGGGATTGGCCGGGTTTTTAAATTGATGTAGCAGCAGGTAGCGATCTGGTGAAGAGGCAGCAAGCTGCTCTGCTTCACTGATCGCTCCGGCCATCCCTTTCGATCCCTGGGTCAGAATCAGGTTGGCACCGAGTGCCTTGAGGACCTTGCGGCGTTCCAGGCTCATGGTTTCCGGCATGGTCAGGGTGATTGGAATTCCCCGTGCCGCAGCGACAAAGGCGAGGGCGATACCGGTATTGCCGCTGGTCGGTTCGACAATCTCTTTGTCAGGGCCAAGCAGCCCTTTCTTCTCCGCATCCCAGACCATCGAAGCGCCGATGCGGCATTTGACGGAGTAGGCGGGGTTGCGGCCTTCAATCTTGGCGAGAACGGTTGCGCCGTTTTGCGGTACGATTTTATTAAGGCGCACCAGCGGTGTGCGGCCAATGGAGAGTGAATTGTCGGTGTATATCTGTCCCATATCCCATCCTTTACTCGTTAACCTTGCCATGTCTTCCCCGCTGGAGAGGGGAATGTATAAAAACTATGACAAGAATATAATATCTACTAAGTTTGTCAACATAAAAACAAGGACAAAGTCACATAAGTTGTGTGCTATACACTTTTTCGAAATGATATAAGGTTTTGTGATTCAATATGGGGGAGAGTGGTGGAACTCTGGTTTCAGTTGTTCAGGCGAGAAAAAAGGTGATGACAGCCCTACCTGTTTTACCTGTTAATTCAGGCTTTTTTTGAAATCGGTTAAGAACTAAAAAGCTTTACCTTAAAAATGAAAGAGGTTATTGTTTTAGCGTTATTATATGATAATTTTGCATAATCAGGTTCAATTGTTTGTCTGTGTTGTCTTGTTGTTGAGGCCAGTGATATGTATCGAGTGAGGGATATGGCCGGATCAGGTCTGCATCCAGTTCATGGGGCGTCTGCTGTCGATCAGGAACGTGAGATTGGACGTAAGACTCTCGTGAACCGTTTGAATTATCTGAACTTCAAGGACGGCACCCTTCTTGTTAACCTCCAACATCCTCGTTATGATCATATCGTTTCTTTTCCGGCCCGTCCGCAGCCCTGCCTGGGGGGAAGCCTGGAGTGTTTCTGGGAGGACAGCGCCAGCCTGCCTGAAAATCTGTCGGCCTATACCTTGGAAAGTTTTCTGATCACAGATGAAAACAGGCTGCTTCTGGTAAAACCCAGGCTGGTCCACATCGATTCCAGCAGTGTCTCTTTTGCACTGCCTGAAACCTGTTCGGAAATCCATCTGCGCAGCACCAGGAGGTACGACTGCCAGGATATCAGAGTTCAACTGCTGCAGAATGGAACCGTCTTTCACGGTCAACTGATTAATTTCACCCCAACCTCTTTTCAGGTGGAGGTGGTGGCACACCCCCCGCAGACGTTTCGCTGGATCAATCAGGACGCATCGGCCGTTGTGATTTTTACCAGAGGGTCTCGGACTCTCTATTCAGCGGCCTGTCGTTTTGTCAAGAAATCAGCGGGACAGCAACGGTGCACGTTGTTACTGGCTCCCATGGCAAATCGCATCCAGCGATTCAAAAATAAAAATTACCGTAGTAGCCGTTTGAAATTAAAACCTTCTCCCAATGCTATGTTTGTCCATCCCTTGACGGATAAGCAGAGCGATCTGAAGGTCCATGATCTTTCCGGTTCCGGGCTTTCAATTCTGGAGCGGAAGGAAGACACCCTGCTGATGTCGGGACTGATGATTCCCGATCTGGAGTTGGTGTTCGGGGATGGCTGTCGGATTGTTTGTCAGGCCCAGGTCGTTTACCAGCGGCCGCTCAATGTTGATGGTCGCAGCATGAAGCTCGCCGGGTTGGCTTTTCTCGACATGGAATTGCCAGACCATGTCAGATTGATGTCGATTCTGCAACAGGTTTGGGACGAAAATGCTTATTTGTGCAATCGGGTCGACCCTGACGCGTTGTGGAAATTCTTCTTCGAGACGGGGTTCATCTATCCTCAAAAATATGTGGGGATCGAGGCGAACAAGCAGGAATACCGTGAGACCTATCAAAAGCTCTACACCGAGAATCCTGAGATCGCCCGGCATTTTATCTATCAGGAAAACAGTGCCATTCTCGGCCATATGGCAATGCTCAGGATGTACTCAAACTCCTGGTTGATTCACCACCATGCCGCAATCAAGGAAGAGGCCAAGCGGGCCGGGTTGATGGTCCTGCATCAGATTGGTCGCTCTATTAACGATTCACACAGTCTCTATTCAGCCCATATGAATTATGTCATGTGTTATTACCAGCCTGAAAACCGGTTCCCCAAACGGATGTTCGGTGGCGTAGCCGAGCATTATCAGAACCGAAAGGGGTGTTCGATCGACGCCTTTGCCTATTTTCACTTCCGGCAGAATTTTGAACGGCCATGGAATCTCTCTGCACCCTGGAGCTTGACCCGGACGGAGCGGCACGATTTACAAGAGCTGGAGAACTTTTATGAACGGGAGTCAGGTGGGCTGATGCTGCAAGCCCTCGACCTGATTCCGGAAACGCTGGAGAGCGTCGAGATGCAGGAAAAGTTCCAATCGCTCGGGTTTAAACGCGAAAGATACGTCTATTCTTTGAAAAAAAATGGCGGACTCAAGGCGCTTATTCTGATTAATCTCTCCGACCTCGGTCTTAACTTTTCCAGCCTGACCAACAGCATCAAGGTGATTGTTGTTGATCAGGACGATACGCCGAGGGAGACTCTTAACCTGATGCTGGCGCTGCTGACGGTCAAGTTCGAACTGGAGGAACCACCGGTTCTGCTTTTTCCACAAGAGTATGCTCAAGCGAACGGACTGGCGTTTGAAAAAAGTTACCAGATGTGGGTTCTGAACTGTCAGGACACAGATCCGTACTTTGAATACTGCGAGAAGATTTTTAAAAAAAATTAAGCCACTTGAATGGTGATGTGTAATGCGATCAGATTTCAGTGAGGATCTTCCTCTTTATAACAGCCGGGTTGTCGACCTTTTTGTCCAGTTGATCAAAACTGATTATCCGCAGATCGATACCGGCCAAGTATTGGCCGAGGTCGGTATAAAGCCCTATGAGGTGGCCGATCTGGGGCACTGGTTCACGCAGGAGCAGGTCGATCTTTTTGTCGAGCGGCTGGTCCAGTTGACCGGCAATAAAAATATCTCACGAGATGCAGGTCGTTATGCCGCCTCTCCTCAAGCGATCGGACCGATGCGGCAGCACGTTCTCGGGTTGATCAGTCCGGCCAAGGCATTCAGTCTGATCCACAAAGCGACCCGCAACTTTACCAGGTCGGTCCACTATGAAACGCGAATGCTCAGTGAAAACGAAGTGGAACTGGTTGTCACTCCCGGTGGGGGGGGGGCAGAGAAGGCTCATCATTGTGCCAATCGCGCCGGCTTCCTTGAGTCGATTGTCAATACGTTCAATGTTGAATCCCCGGAAATTAAGCATCAGACCTGTGTCCTTAAGGGCGATTCCTCCTGTCACTATCTGGTCTCCTGGAAGCAGCCCCGTTCAGCTCACTTGGCCTGGGTGAGAAACTATGTTTTCCCAGCGTTTGTACTTGTCAATCTCGGCGGATTGATATTCTTTCCGGCGTTGGTTCTGACCAGGCTGGCTCCAATCTCGGTGCTATTGCTTCTTGTAATGACCCGATGGGTCGACAGTCTGGAAAAGAAAGAGCTGAGGGCAGGGGTGAAGAACCTGCAGGAATCGACGGAGAACCTGGTCGATCAGCTGAATATTAATTACAACAACGCGCAAATGGCTGCCGAGATCGGCCAGGCTATCAGTACAAAAACCGGTGTGGAAGGCATTCTGGAGGCTGTCAGTCAAGTCCTGCAGGATCGTCTCAATTTTGATCGGGGGGTCATCCTGCTGGCCAGCGAGGATCGAACCCTCCTGAACCTGAAGTCCGCGTTCGGCTGTTCCGACGAGTTACGGAATCGAATGAATATGTTCTGTTTTCATCTGGATCGGCCTGAATCCAAGGGCGTTTTCGTCCAGGCTTTCCACGAGCGAAAACCGCTGCTGATCAGTGATATCGGTGAGATCGAAGAAAACCTCTCTCCCCGGAGTCTGGCAGTGATGCGGGAGACGGGAACCCGTTCTTTCATCAGTTGTCCCATCTCCTGTGATGGCGAATCGATTGGAATTCTGGCCGTCGATAACTATAAATCTAACCGGCCGCTGACGAAGGGCGATATGGCACTGCTGATGGGGATTGCACCGATTATCGGCATCAGCATTCATAACGCGCGATTGCTGGAGCAGCGCTCGACGCAGTTTAACTCTACCCTGCAGGTGTTGTCCGCCAGCATCGATGCGCGGGATTTTCTGACTGCCGGTCATTCGGAAAAGGTGACCAAGTATAGTGTCGGGATCTGTAAAGCGCTTGGCCTTTCGGCAGAAGAGACCGAGATGATCAGGGTTGCGGCCATGCTGCACGATTATGGAAAGATCGGGGTGCCCGATTTTATTCTGAAAAAGGATGGCCCACTCACGGATGATGAGCGCGCGATGGTCGAGACCCACCCGAACAAAACCCGTGAAATTCTTGAGAGCATTAATTTTGAGGGAGTTTACTCGCAGATTCCTCAAATTGCCGGGTCGCATCATGAAAAGATCGATGGCAGTGGCTACCCGGAGGGCCTTAAAGGGGATGAAATCCCGCTCGGAGCGAGGATCATTGCTGTAGCCGATTTTTTTGAGGCGATTACAGCCAAGCGGCATTACCGTGGCCCGATGACGGTTGAGCGGGCCTTGTCTTTATTGCGAGATGGGAGCGGTAACCATTTTGATTCATCTATCGTTGGCGCCATGATCAATTATGTGACCCAATGCAAAGATTTTGTTCTGGATGAGGATGACGCCAAGGTCAAATTTTTTCATCGCCATGTGCGCGTTCCATGCCGCAGCCTTGTCTCCTGCAAAGCACAAAAGAAGACAATTTCCGGAGCCAGTTCTAACTTGAGTCTGGGCGGATTGTTTATCGCAGCTGATAATCTGGTTGAGCCGGGTGACGTGATCGATGTTGTCTTCTCCCTGCCCAAATCCCCGGATCGATTGATCAAGGCGAAGGGCCGTGTCGCCTGGATTAATCCGAAGGATAAGGTTGCATCTCTCCCTACCGGCTTCGGTATTCAGTTTGTCGATTTGTCCCAGGAGGAGTCTTCAGAGATCATGGATTACGTGAATCATGTTTTTGCTGCATAGGAAATGATAAGCTGTTTCGAAATCTTGATGTCAGTAATGCAACAGGGCCGTCGTTGAAATTACCCAACGTCGGCCCTGCTCATCCTGAGTTTCTACTGCCGGGTTAAATCCCGGTAATTGATTCGATGGGGTTGATCGGCGTCTTTGCCGAGGCGTTTTTTTCGATCGTCCTCGTACTCCGAATAATTCCCCTCATACCAGACGACCTGACTGTCTCCTTCGAAGGCCAGAATGTGAGTTGCAATCCGGTCGAGAAACCAGCGGTCATGGCTGATCACGACGACGCAGCCGGCGAAGTTTTCCAATGCGTCTTCAAGGGCTCGAATTGCATTGACGTCCAGATCATTGGTCGGCTCATCAAGCAGAAGCACGTTCGATTCTTCTCGCAGGACTTTCGCCAGATGGACCCGGTTCCGTTCTCCCCCTGAAAGGACTCCGACTTTTTTCTGCTGATCGCTTCCAGAGAAGTTGAAGCGGGAAACATAGCCGCGTGAGTTGACCTGTTGGGTACCCAGTTGCATGATTTCTGCCCCACCAGTGATCTCTTCCCAGATGGTTTTGTTCGATTCGAGTGTCCGGCTCTGATCAACGTAGCCGAGCTTGACTGTATCCCCGACTTTGATCGTGCCGCTGTCCGGTTGTTCCTGTTCAGCAATCATGCGAAACAGGGTCGATTTTCCGGCGCCGTTTGGTCCAATGACCCCGACGATTCCACCTGGCGGCAAGGCGAAGGTCAGATCTTCGACCAGCAGGCGGTTATCGTAGCCCTTGCTGACCTCGTTCAATTCGATAACGGTCGAGCCGAGTCTCGGGCCAGGTGGAATGTAAAGTTCCAGGCCTCTCTGGCTCCGTTCGGACTGCTCATTGACCAGTTTGTCGAAGGCGTTGATCCGGGCCTGACTTTTGGCGTGCCGGCCTTTGGGTGACATGCGGATCCACTCCAGTTCTCGCTCCAGGGTCTTCTGCCGGCTGCTTTCGCTCTTCTCCTCACGTCTCAGCCTTTCCTGCTTCTGGTCAAGCCATGACGAATAGTTCCCCTTCCAGGGAATCCCTTGCCCACGATCCAGTTCCAGAATCCAGCCTGCGACATTATCGAGGAAGTAGCGGTCGTGAGTGACCGCAATAACTGTCCCCTGATAACGTTGAAGGTGCTGCTCCAGCCAGGACACGGTCTCAGCATCGAGATGGTTGGTCGGCTCGTCAAGCAGCAGGATATCAGGTTTTTGTAACAGCAGGCGGCAAAGGGCAACGCGGCGTTTTTCGCCGCCGGAGAGAACCTTGATCTGAGTTTCCGGGGGCGGGCAGCGCAGTGCCTCTTCCGCCAATTCCAGGCGCGAATCGAGATCCCAGGCATCCGCTGCATCGAGCCGGTCCTGAACTTCACCCTGGCGGATGATCAGTTTGTCCATATCTGCGTCAGGGTCGGCGAAAGAGTTGTTGATCTGCTCGAATTCTGTCAGCAGGTCGACGACCTCCTGCACCCCTTCCTGGACAATTTCACGAACGGTTTTGCTTTCGTCCAGTTGTGGTTCCTGCTCCAGGTAGCCGACACTGTATCCCTCGGACAGAACCGCTTCGCCGTTAAATTCCTTATCGACCCCCGCCATGATTTTCAGCAGGGTACTTTTTCCCGAGCCGTTCAGGCCCAGAACGCCTATTTTGGCCCCGTAAAAATAAGAAAGAGAGATGTCTTTTATGACCGGTTGTTTGTTGTAGGATTTACTGACCTGCATCATCGAATAGATAATTTTTTTACTGTCTTCGCTCATGATTGCCTCTGCTTGGAATTTCAGGTTTTTATCGTCTTGTGACACGCCTTATACCTTATTGTCTTGGTGACGACAAGCTGTTGCTGTCAGTCGAATTGGACTGGAGCCGACCTGAAGTTCTCAGAACGTTGATTTTCATTCGCTTTGGTGGTAGGTTTCGCCTGTGAATACATCGGTGAATTCAAGGACGCTTTGCCCATGAGTCCCAAAGGACAGGTAGATATCGGCGACGCGACCCTGGCCGGGCAATTATTCGGCCAGCAGAACAAGCATTTAAAGCTGATTGAACGGACTCTCGGCATCAAGGTCGGAAGCAAGGGAACCGTTCTTCATCTTACCGGCGACGAGCCGCAGGTTCAGGTTGGTCTGCGTCTGGTGGAAGAGCTGTGCGTCCTGTTACGCGAAGGTATGCCCATCTACCTGCAGGATATCGATTACGCAATCAGAATTCTTTCTGCTGACTCATCGGCCCATCTCAAGGATATTTTTCTCGACACCGTTTTCATCTCTGCACGCAAGAAGATCATTGCCCCTAAAAGTTTGGCCCAGAAAACCTATATTGATGGAATCAGGCAGAATGATGTCGCCTTCGGAATCGGTCCTGCGGGAACGGGAAAAACCTATTTGGCGATGGCGATGGCCGTTGCCGCGTTGATGCGCAAAGAGGTCAGGCGTATTTTATTGGTACGACCGGCGGTGGAGGCCGGGGAGAAACTCGGTTTTCTTCCGGGAGACCTGGAGGAGAAGGTCAATCCTTACCTGAGACCTCTCTATGATGCCCTCTATGATATGCTTGATCTGGATCGTGCCAAGAACCTGGTGGAGACTGGGATTGTCGAGGTCGCGCCGCTCGCATTTATGCGTGGGCGAACGTTGAATGATGCTTTTGTCATTCTTGATGAAGCTCAGAATACGACGGTTGAGCAGATGAAAATGTTTCTGACCCGCCTCGGATTTGGCAGTCGGGCTGTCGTGACTGGTGATGTGACCCAGATCGATCTGGCAAGCGATAATCTCTCTGGCTTGTTGCACGCCATGGAAGTACTGGAAGGGGTCCCCGGGATATCATTTAATTTTTTTAGTGATGTAGATGTTGTTCGTCATCCCATTGTTCAGGCGATTGTGAAAGCTTATCAGATCTCTGATAAGCGGGTTCTCAAGCCGCGTCCGAGAAGAAACTGACCCATTCCGGTTGGTTGTATCCACCCATAGCGAAACTAAAATTAATATGACAAAAAAAGAACAGGACCAGGGGCATAAAAGCCGTACAGCGTTTTTCAGCTCAAAGGTACGCAGTGGACGTCAATGGAATCGTCGCTCCACCGGTTTGATTCTGTTGTTTGCCGTAGGTCTGTTGCTGACCTTAATCATTGTCCCCAAAGGTGGCTTTATTCCCGATTACTACGCGCCGGGAGACATCGCTTCCCGTGATATTAAATCCCCTCGCGACCTGCTGCTTGAGGACAAACCGCTGACCGCGTCAAAGCGAGAGGAAGCGCGGACCTCTGTTCTTCCGCTCTATGACTACGATTCGGCTGCCGGTCGTCTGGCGGCGGAAAGGTTTATTCGGGGACTGACTCTGATTCAGCAACAGGCGGCAGAGCAGGAGATGAGCATTGACCCCGATGTTTTTCGTGCTCAGGTTGAAGAAGCGTTCGGACTCCTTCTGGCCGAAGGGGAGTTACAAACATTGCGAACTCTCCCTCTTGATGCCGGACTCATCCAACAGCTGGGGCAGATACTGAAGAAAATTTTCGCCAGGCCGATCGTCGCTAACAGGCAACTTTTTGATACGGATCTGTCGCAGGGAATAGTTGTTCGTAATCTGCAAAGTCAGACTGAAACGACCCGTTTTGATATCACCAACGTTGCCGGACTGGAAGAAACTCTCAAGCAGGGGCAGGCTCTGTTGAAAGAGATAAAGAGCCTCTCGGTGAATCAACGGGAGACTCTGTTGGAATTGATGCAGCAGCAATTGCGGCCGAGCCTGACCTTCAATCAGCAGGAGACAGAGACTCGCCGCCTGGAAGCCTGGGACCAGGTCACTCCGGTTCTGTTTCAGATCAAAAAAGGAGAGATGATTGTCCGCGAGGGGGAGAGGGTAACCCTGCCGCAGATTTCCAAGCTCAGGGCGTTGCGCGATTTAGGTCGCGATGACCGAGGATTGCAGACGGCTTTCGGTCTTCTGGTCTGTATCGTTTTGTTGATCTACGCCGGTTACCACTTTTCAATGAATAATATCCGCAAGTTTCGCCCAGATTCCCGAGATCTGTTTTTCCTGTCACTGGTTTTTCTCGGGTTGTTCGTTCTGATTAAAATTGCTATTTTTGTGGCGACAGGCCTTGAGAGTACCTTCGCTTATATCGATTCATCCAGTTATTATTACGCGATTCCTTTCGCGCTGGGTGCGATGTTGGTTCGTATCGTTCTGAACTCTGAATCGGCACTGATTTTTTCTATCTGTTGCTCTTTGCTGGTCGGTATTCTGTTCGGAAACAGTCTGGTTATGGCCCTGTACGTGCTGGCCAGCAGCCTGGTCGGTGCCCATGGTGTGCGTCATTGTAAGGAGCGCTCTACCCTCTACCGTGCGGGGTTCTGGGTGGCCCTGACCAACGGTGCTCTGCTGATCGGGATTCACTTCATGGCCGGCCGAACCCTAGAGATTCAGCTGGCTTACAAGCTCTGCATGGGCCTGTTCGGAGGATTGTTCAGCGCCATGTTCGTTAACGGAATCATTCCGCTGATCGAATCCGGCTTCAAGTACACAACAGATGTCAAACTGCTGGAACTGGCCAATATGAATTCACCTGTGCTACGTGAACTCATGATTCAGGCGCCAGGAACCTATCACCATTCAATTGTCGTCGGTAATCTGGTTGAAGTCGCTGCCGAAGCAATTAATGCCAACCCGCTTCTGGCCAGGGTTGCTGCCTACTACCATGATATCGGCAAGATCAAAAAGCCGCTCTATTTTATAGAGAATTCCGATGGTCAGCGAAATCGCCATGACAAGCTGGCCCCGTCCATGAGCGCATTAATTCTAACTTCACACGTTAAGGACGGCGTGGAACTGGCCAGAGAGCACAAGCTGGGCAAAGAGATTATAGATATCATACAACAGCATCATGGGACCGCGCTGATCAAGTTTTTCTATGACCGGGCCAAGAATCAAGCCAATCCGGGCGTTCAGCAGATTGATGAACGGGATTATCGTTATCACGGGCCGAAACCACAGACACGGGAAGCTGCCCTGATTATGCTGGCTGACGCGATTGAGGCGGCCAGCAAAACATTGACTAATCCGACCCAGGCCCGGATTCAGGGGATGGTGCAGAAGCTGATCAATAATGTCTTTATCGACGGGCAGCTCGATGAATGTGAATTGACCCTTAAGGACCTGCATCTGATTGCTAAAAGTTTCAACATGGTCCTGGCTGGAACTTTTCACCATCGGATCGATTATCCTGAGCCGGTCCATATCGAGCGAGAAAAAGAACCTGAGAGCAGTGACAAGAATGAAAATACAGATCGAAAACCAGCAAAAGAAGCACAAGATTCTGAAACGTCCGCTGAGAAAGATAGCCCGGAAGATCTTAAGCGCCTCGGGATGTCCTGATGCTGAACTGTCGATACTGATTGTCGATAATGAGACAATTCAGGGAATCAACCGGGATTATCTGCAGCGTGATCGGCCGACTAATGTGATCTCTTTCGCCATGCAGGAAGGCGAAGGAGGAGGGGTTCATCCAACACTGTTGGGTGATGTGGTTATTTCTGCGGAAAGAGCTGCCAGTGATGCCGCCGAAGCAGGGGTGGTCTTTGAACATGAGCTGGTTTTTCTCCTGCTGCACGGTGTGCTTCACCTGCTTGGCTTCGATCATGAGCGTGGCACCAGGGAGCAGGCGGAAGAGATGGAAGCACGCGAGCAGGAGTTGTTTTTACAGTTGCAGGGCGAATTTTTGAGCCCTGATGCCTATTTGATATAATAAACTACAACAAACAGAAAGGGGAAAAACGCTTGGACGGTGACCATTCTGGCGACTCATCTGGCTGGTCGGCAAAATTGAAAGGACTTTTTTCCGGGAAACCCGGAGCAAATTCCGAAGAGGAACTGCAGGAGTGGATCGACGCTTCTGAACAGAAAGGGATCATCGATGAGGACGAGGGGGAGATGATGCAGTCGATCCTCGAACTGGATGAGACCATTGTTCGTGAAATTATGGTGCCCCGTACCAGCATGGTCTGTTGTGATCGCGAGGCACCACTCTCCCAGGTCCTTAAGGAGATCATAGCTTCCGGGCATTCACGAATTCCAATCTATCAAAATACCAACGACAATATCATCGGTTTTGTCTATGCCAAGGACCTGCTCAAATACTGGGGGCAGCCTCTTGAGGAAATTTCTCTGGATGACGTGTTACGTCACCCCTATATGGTTCCCGAATCGAAAAGTGTCAGCGAGTTACTCAAAGAGTTTCGTCAGCGAAGAGTCCATGTCGCTATTGTCATTGATGAATACGGCGGTACCTCGGGGTTGATTACGATTGAAGACCTGATTGAGGAGATCGTTGGCGAGATTCAGGATGAATACGACCTTGAAGAGGAGTGCCTGATCCCGCAAGAGGATGGTTCCGTGCTGGTGGATGGCCGGCTGGCGATTGAAGAATTCGAGGAATATTTCGGGCTGGCGGTTGAGCGGGAAAAGTTTGACACTGTGGGTGGTTATCTCGTCGAGCATCTGGGTCATGTGCCCGCCAGCGGCGAATCTATCGGTATTAATGGCCTGAAGATTGTGATCGTTTCTGCTGACCCTATGGCGATCAGGCAGTTGCGCGTCTGTTTTGCGGAACAGCTCTCTCCCTCTCTGGACGCAGTTGAATGATCCGTCTCCCACGCCCAGATCAAACCCTGCTCTGGTCTGCCGGTTCCGGCCTTCTTCTGGCCTGTGCTTTCCCCGGTCCAGACCTGGCCCTTGTCGCCTGGATCGCTCTGGTGCCGATGCTGCTGGTCATGTCGAAGCGCCCCTTTGCCAGCGGGTTCATCGCGGGTTTTTCTTTCTTTGCGCCACTGCTCTACTGGCTCAATATTGTCATGACCACCTACGGGCAGCTGCACCCGTTCTTCTCCTTGATCGCTCATCTGCTGCTGGTTGCTTACCTGGCGCTCTTTTTCGGTGTCGCCAGTTGGCTGACCTGTCGACTTAAGTCTTTGCTGGGCCTCCCCGTTATCGTGACGCTGCCGATCATCTGGGTTGCATTGGAATTTCTTCGCGGGCTGGTTCTTTCCGGGTTTCCCTGGGGCCTGCTCGGCTATAGCCAGCAGAACTTTTCCTGGATGATCCAGAGCGCTGACATTAGTGGCGTTTACGGGGTTTCCTTGCTGTTGATTTTGATAAATTGTGCAGTTGCCGGGTTGTTTGCAGAGCCCGGAAGGATGTTTCCCCGCCTGGCCGCGGTTGTTGTGCTGTTGCTGCTGGCGGGGCATCTTGGCTACGGTTACTGGAGCCTCAGGGCTGACCCGGACCGCAGGGATGAGCAGCTGAAGGTCGCTTTGATTCAGGGGAATATTGATCAGGCGGTCAAGTGGAACATGGATCAGCGACAGACGACCGTGGAAAAATATCGTAATCTCTCGCTGAAAGCGGCTGAAGTTGATGTTGATTTGATCATCTGGCCGGAAGCGGCCGCCCCTTTCTATCTGCAGGATGACAATCCGTTAAGCAGGCAGGTGCGATCCGTTCCCAAAAATCTCGAGAGTTATCTGCTGGTCGGTAGCCCTGCTTATGAACGGGATGCTCAGGCCGGAGATGTTCGATACTATAACAGCGCCTATCTGCTTTCGCCTGAAGGTCAATTCCTGGGGCGCAGTGACAAAATCCATCTGGTGCCGTTTGGTGAATATGTGCCGCTGGGGCAGTTGCTTACTTTCATCAACAAACTGGTTGTAGGGGTCGGTGATTTTTCAGCCGGGCGCGTTCAACCGCTAGCCCTTAATGGTCATTCTCTTGGGGTCTTGGTATGTTATGAGGCTATCTTTCCCGAATTGGCACGAAACTACGTTCGCCAGGGGAGCGATCTGCTGATCAATATCACCAACGATGCCTGGTTTGGAAACTCCCCGGCATCCAGTCAGCTATTGGCCATGACCCGATTTCGAGCCATCGAGAACCGGGTCTGGATTGCGAGGGCAGCCAATACCGGCATTTCGGCACTGGTGACCCCCAGCGGCCGAGTGACAGTCGCCACCCCATTGTTTGAAACCCTGCAGACGGTTGGCATGGTCGGTCTTGGAGCGAACCCCACACTCTATAATCGCTTCGGCGACCTGCTGCCCTGGGCTTGCCTGATCATCATCGGCGGTTGGCTGCTGGTTTTTGGGTTGGTTCGCAGGCGCCAATTGTCATGAAATTAGAGAGCCTTCTCTCAATCATGTCTTCCGTTAATATTGTCCGGTTCTTGGCACTGGTTAAGCGTCAATAGGACGTTAGGATATCGGAGGGTGTTCTGCATGGAGAATGAATTCCTGTGCCCTTCTGGAGCGTGCAGATATGGATATGAAACGACTCGATTTCTTCTGCCAGGTTCTGGAGTTGAAAAGCTTTACCCGGGCAGCTGAGAAGCTTCACCTGACCCAGCCGACGGTCAGCGAGGGAGTTCGACTGCTGGAGGAAACTCTGGGTGAGACGCTGCTTGACCGGATGGGACGGGAAGTCCTGCCGACGCCTGCCGGAAAGATTCTTTATCGTTATGCGAAACGCATTCTGCAATTGCGCGATGAAGCAAAAAAAGCTGTTATCGATCTGCGAGATAGTGCTGGCAGCTTGTTGTCTCTGGGGGCAAGTACCATTCCTGGCGCATACCTGTTGCCGCACCTGATTGAAACCTATTCCAATCAGAATCCTGGTGCCGAGATCACGCTCAAGATTTCCGGAACCGGACAGATTCTGGATGATCTGTCGCAGGAACGGCTTGAGTTGGCTCTGGTGGGAGGCATGAGCATGGCACGCGGTCTGGACTGGCACGCATGTTTTGGCGACGAGCTGGTTTTGATCGTCCCTCCGACACATCGATGGGCCGGTCGGGAAACGATTGAACCCGTAACGTTGCTGGATGAGCCGATGCTGTTGCGTGAGGCAGGGTCAGGGACCAGAACAACTCTTGAACAACATTTAAGGCAGAACCGCATTGAACCGGCAAAATTGCGTGTCCTGGCTGAAATGGGCAGCAACGAAGCAGTCAAGCAGGGTGTGCGTGGAGGGCTGGGGGTCGCGGTGATCTCTGGTCTGTCTGTTGCCGATGAGGTCAGCAGAGGCGATCTGATTGCACTGAAATTGGCAGGAGAACCACTGAGTCGTCCCTTTTACCTGGTGCAACGCAGTGGTCGGCAACTGTCTTCAGCTGCAGAATCCTTTCGTCGTCTGGTTCTGGCTTCTAGCTGACGTCGCACATTCTTTTTTATCCGGAGGGTTTCGCTTTGAAAGTCACCCGCATTTTCGCAGACGCGGTCGGTGAATCACATTTTGAAGATTTCGAAATGGAGCTTGCCGATGCGGGAGATATCGGTTTCCTTTCCGAGAAGGTCGCAGCTACCGGCGTCATCTTTCGCACCACTGGCGGTGATTACGACTATTGCTGGCATAATGCCCCCTGTCGTCAATATGTGGTAATTCTGGAAGGTGCAGTCGAGATTGAAGTTGGGGATGGAACCCGTCGAGTTTTTCATGATGGAGATATTCTGCTGGCTGAAGATGTCGAAGGTCGGGGACATGTCAGTCGCGCCGTAGACGGTCAGCCCCGCCGTTCATTGTTTATTACTCTGGAGTAGAGGTGTTCTTATGCAAGTGACTGCTGTTATTCCTGCCCGATATGCTTCGACACGTTTTCCGGGTAAGCCCTTGGCGTTAATCCACGGACGACCGATGATTGAACATGTCTATAAGCGAGTCAGCAGTTCCGAAACTATAAAGCGCGTGATTGTGGCGACGGATGATCTGCGTATTGAGCAGGCAGTCAGAGGGTTCGGCGGGGAGGTCATGATGACCCGTGCTGATCATCCGACCGGAACTGATCGGTTGGCGGAAGTCGCGATACAACTTGACGCTGACCTGATCGTCAATGTCCAGGGTGATGAACCACTCATCGACCCGCTCATGATAGACCAGGCAGTTCAGCCTTTACTGGATCAGCCCTCAATCAAGATGGGAACTCTGAAGAGCCGGATCGACAGGGTCGATGATTTTTATAATCCCAATGTGGTTAAGGTGGTGACTGACCGGGCCGGGTTCGCACTCTACTTTTCACGGGCGCCGATCCCCTGTCCTCGAGATATCCCTGTAGATCGGTTGGCGGATAATACTGCGCAACTGAAGCTTTATCGGCATATCGGACTCTATGTTTATCAGCGTGATTTTCTTTTGCAATACCCTCAGCTACCGAAAACTCCTCTCGAGGAGCTGGAAAACCTGGAGCAGCTCCGTGCGTTGGAACAGGGTGTCCGACTCTATGTCGCAGAGACCGACTTT
>Ga0102946_1000317_pt1 | contig 16829 bp, 18 predicted proteins | sample SalPon2A_A_D1_MG_FD_78209 | JGI IMG/M metagenome (GOLD analysis project Ga0102946, IMG submission 78209) | Soil microbial communities from South San Francisco under conditions of wetland restoration - Salt Pond MetaG R2A_A_D1_MG | ecosystem: Environmental > Terrestrial > Soil > Wetlands | place... | reverse complement strand
GGTGGCGGTGGCGGTGGCTCGTACGCCCGGGCGGCGGACCACGTCATCAACCTGCCCGACAGCGACGCGTCCAGCCCGTCGGTGACCATCGCCTGGCCCTGGCGCCACCCCTACACCTGAGCACCGCTGGCCGAACTCGACCGCCCGCTCGGCAGGCTGCCGTGCGGGCGGACGGCCGTCGCAACAGGCGCGATGCCGTGGCTCATCGCGGCTGGGAGGACGGACCACGGGCCTGGTCCAACTCCACGTCGGCAAGCTCGTCGACCACGGTCTGCTCGGACAGCTCGGTCCCGGCGTGGTAGGCCGCGCGTCCCACCAGGTGGGAACCCACAGGTGCCGTCAGGAGCTGGAAGACCACCACCAGGACCAGCTTGGCCCGACTCCCCGGATCGGGCACGACCAACGCGGCACCCAGCAGCACCAGCGCGAGCCCGAGTGTGGCCGGCTTGGTCGCCGCATGCATCCGGGCGAACACGTCCGGGAAGCGCTGGAGCCCGATGGCGGCGACGACCGCGAGCAGGCATCCCACCGCCATCATGACCCCGGCCAGCACGTCGATGATCATCGTGCACCTCGCCGCTCGACGAACCTCGCCACGAGCGTGGTGCCGGTGAAGCCGAGCAGCGCAGCCACGACCATGACGTCGAGGAACACCCCGGAACCGCTGCGCACGGCCCCCACGGCGATTCCGCACACCACGACGACGAGCATCGTGTCCAGCGCCACGATGCGGTCGGGCAATGACCTGGCGCGCAGGATCCGCAGCAGGCACAGTGCGGCAGACAGGACCAGCAGGCCCAACAGGACGGAGGTCAACAAGATCATGGCGAGTGCTCCTCGCGGTGGCGGGTGGTGGTCGCGGCGGTCGTCTCGGGGACGACGCCGAAGGTCGCACAGACCATGCGTTCGATGTGCTCGACCTCGGCGCGCATGTCCTCGACGTCGCGCAGGTGCAGCACGTGCACCCAGAGCGTCGGGGGTTCGGCGCGCACCTCGAGCGTGAGGGTCCCCGGGGTCAGGGAGATCGTGTTGGCGATGAGCGTGACCAGGCCGGGGACGTCGGTGCTGAGCGGCACCGCCACGATCGCCTCGTTGATGTCGTCGTCCGGCGTCACCACCTCCCAGGCCACCACGGCACTGGCGCGCACCAGCGCGACGACGAACCACCCTGCAAACCGCAGGACGGCGAGCGGCCGCACCTGCAGGTGGTCGTGGGGCGGCGCCAGGGGGACCAGCCACACGGTGGCCCCGGCCAGGACGGCTCCCCACAGCACGTTGGCCACCGTCACCTCGCCCCACAGGGCACACCAGACGACCACGCCCCAGGCGATCGCCACCGCGACCCGGCGGCGACGCCGGGGTGCGGGGGCGCCATCGCGAACCGTCATCCGCCGACCGCCTCGATGTAGCTGTCCCGGCCCAACAGCACGTCGGCGGCCCGCTCGCTGAAGGCGTACAGCGGGCCAGCCACCACGACGAAGGCCAGCGAGGCAACGACCAGCACCGTCGTTGCCGCAGTCATCGACCGCGAGCCGACCGGACCGTCGAGGCGGACCTCGGCGTCGTCGGGATCCCCCCAGAAGACCCCGTTCCAGATCTTGGTCATCGAGAACAGCGTCAACAGGCCGACGCCCAGCGCCACGGCGGTCACCGCCCACTGCCCGGCGGCGATCCCGGACTGGGCCAGCGACAGCTTGGCGACGAAGCCGGAAAAGGGCGGGATGCCGGCCAGGCTCAACGCCGGCAGGAGGAACAGAACGGACAGCAGCGGGGCCGTGTGGACGCCACCTCCGAGGCGATCGAGCGCCGCGGTCCCGGCGCCCTCCTCGACCAGGCCGCCGACCAGGAACAGGGTCGTCTTGACCACGATGTGGTGGACGACGTAGAGGACCGCGCCCGCCACACCGGCCAGGGTGAACAGCCCCAGCCCGAAGATCATGTAGCCGATCTGACTGACGATGTGGAACGACAGGATCCGCTTGACGTCGTTCTGCGCGATCGCCCCGAGCACGCCGACGGTCATGGTCAGCGCCGCCAGCGTCAACAGGACGACCGAGGCCCGACCACCGGTGGGGAACAGCAGGGTCTGGGTGCGGATGATGGCGTACACGCCGACCTTGGTGAGCAGGCCGGCGAACAGCGCCGTCACCGGCGACGGCGCGGCCGGGTAGGAGTCGGGCAGCCACTGGAACAGCGGGAAGATGGCGGCCTTGACACCGAACATGACCAGCAGCAACAGCCCCAGCGGCGTGCGGATCCCGTCCGGGACCTCCTCCATGGCCAGGGCCACCGCAGCGAGGTTGACCTGGCCGGTGGCGGCATACACCAGTCCCACAGAGGTGATGAACAGCGTGGACGCCAGCAGCCCGATGACGACGTAGGTCATCCCGTGGCGGACCTGGGCGCGGCTGCCGCCCAGGGTGATGAGCACGTAGGACGCCACCAGCATGACCTCGAACGCCACGAACAGGTTGAACAGGTCCGCGGACAGGAACGACGCCGCGACGCCACCGGCCAGCACGAGGTACAGGGGATGGAACGAGGGCGCCTGGTCCTTGGTGCGTGAGCTGCCGATGGCGTACACCATCACGGTCCACAGCAACAGGCACGACACCGCGAGCATGATGGCCCCGAGCGGATCGGCGGCCAGGACGATGCCGATCGTCGCGTCGACGTCGCCGATGCGCACGCTGAGCACGGACCCGTCCCACGCGCCGGCGAGCACCAGCAACGACAGCACCTGCATGGCCCCGAGGGTCACCAGGCTCAGCGTGCGTTGCAGGCCCAGGCGGCCCGCGACGAGCATGGACAGTGCGGCGGCGCCCAGTGGCAGCGCCACGAGCAGGGGCAGGACGACATCGGGAGGCAGCCAGCCCGTCACGGGGCCTCCCGTCCGACCCCGAGGTCTCCCGGGTCACCTTCGACGTTGCCGAGCTCGTCGCCTCGGTGCTCGCGCTCGTGCGGGGAGGCGCGGTCGGCGCCGTGCCGGCGCACCGCCGCTGCCAGTCGACGATCCTCGACGTCGTCCTCCACCGTGTCGTCGTGGCGCAGCAGCCAACTGCGATGGGCCATGGCCAACAGGAATCCGCTGACCCCGAACGTGATCACGATGGCCGTCAGGGCCAGCGCCTGGGGGAGCGGGTCCGACGTCGTGGCGGCGTCGCCGCCGGCAACCGGGACCCGACCAGCCCGGCCGCCAGCCGTCAGCAACAGCAGGTTGGCGGCGTGGCCGAGCACGGCCAGTCCGATCACGATCCGGGTCAGGGACCGCTGCATGAGCAACCACGAGCCGACCGCGAACAGCACGCCGACCGTCACCGCGAGCACCACCGTCACGAGGCGCTCTCCGTCTCGTCGGTGCCGGGCGTGGCGCCCACAGGCCCGGCCGGTGTGGGCGGTTCGTCGGGGCCCCCGAGGGCACGCAGCACTGACAGGACGAGCCCGACGACCACGCCAGCGACCCCGACGTCGAACACCAGCGCCGATGTGGCCTTGAGCGTCCCGAGGATCGGGACGTCGAGGTCGCCCTTGGCGCCGTACAGGAACGCCCCGCCGAGCAGCCATCCCGCGGCACCGGTCAGGAACGCCAGGAACAGCCCACCGCCAAGCAGGACACGCTCGGGCACGGGCACGATGCGGTCGACCTCCTCGACACCGCCGGTCACGAAACGAAGCACCAGCGCGGTGGACGCGACCAGTCCGCCCACGAAGCCACCCCCCGGGGCGTTGTGGCCGGCCACGAGCAGGAAGACCGCGAACAGCAGGGCCGTGCGGAACACCAGGTCCAGGACGACGTCGAGGACCAGACTCGGTCGCGGGGTCACGCGTCACCTCTCGGTCCGGACCCGAGTTCACGGAGGAGGTCGAGTTCGGGATCGTCGTCGTCCAGGGGTGTGCGCACCATCAGCGTGATCCCGATCGCGGCGACCACGAGCACGGTGATCTCGGCGAAGGTGTCCAGGGCCCGGAAGTCGGTCAGGATCACGTTCACGACGTTGCGACCGCCCCCGTCGGGCATCGATCGGGCGAGGAACTCGCCGGCCGTCGACCGGGGGAGGCCGGTCGAGGAGGCAGCGAGCGTGAACGCCCCGACCGCGACGCCGATGCCGACCGACAGCCCGGCCCGCATCGCTCGCCCGAAGCGCCACGGCGCGGGCTCGAAGGTGTCGGGCAGCTGGCGCAGCACGAGGACGAACATGCCCAGCGACAGCGTCTCGACCACCAGCTGGGTGAGGGCCAGGTCGGGAGCACCCTGGACCACGAAGAGCACGGCGACGGAGTAGCCGACCGCACCGAGCAACAGCACGGCCGGCAACCGCCGCCGCGCCCGCGCCGTCCCGATCGCGGCCACGACCACCAGTGCTGCGACGGCGGCCTGGAGGCCGGACTCCGCCACGACCAGGTCGCTGGGGACCGCCAGGCCACCGACCAGCGCCACACCGGGCAGGGCCAGCACGGTCGCGAGCACCACCGCGCCGTACAGCGGCAACGAGCCCGGCTGGACGAAGGCGGTCACGCGGTCGGCCAGCGACAGGATCCCGCGAAGCGATGCCCGGTAGACCTCCTGGGCATCCGGGATGCGCGCCGTGCGCCGGGCGAGGCGATCGACCAGCTCCGGTTCACGCCAGACGAGGTACCCACCGAGCCACGCCACGGCCGACAACAGCAACGCGAGCCCGAACCCGTGCCACAACACGAGATACAGGTCGCCTGCCCCCGTCCCGGCCAGCGCCACCGTGGCCGCCGACACCAGCACGTCGGCCGGGACCACCCAGATGCCCAGGACCACCGTCAGCACGGCCAACACGACGGCGGGGGCCTCCAGCGCCGCTGTCGGTCGGGGGACCCGGTCCGGTTCGACGGCGTCGTCGGGCAGACGGGTGGGGTCGCCCGTGCCGAGCACGCCCACGACCAGGCGGAGCGAGTACGCCCCGGTGAACACCGACCCGATGACCACGACCGCGGTCATGGCCACGCCACCTCCGGGCACGGCCAGCGTGGCCTCGAGCGCGGTCTCCTTGGCCACGAATCCCAGCAGCGGGATGACGCCGGCCATGGATGCCGCGGACACGCCCAGCGCGATCGCGGTGGGCCGCATCCGGCGGCCCAGGCCGGACAGGCGGCGCAGGTCGCGCGTTCCCGCCTGGTGGTCGATCACGCCGACGGCCAGGAACAGGGCCGCCTTGAACAGCGCGTGGGCCAGCAGCACCGCCGTGCCCGCGTGCACCAACTCGGGAGCGCCGTGTCCCACCAGGAGCACGATCAGGCCGAGTTGCGACACCGTGCTGAAGGCCAGCAGTGCCTTGAGGTCGGTCGCACGCAGGGCGCGCCAGCCACCGAGCAGCATGGTGACGGCACCCAGGGTCACCACCACCGGGGACCACCACTCGACCGCCGGTGCCATCGCGGGCGCGAAGCGGGCCAGGAGGTAGACCCCCGCCTTGACCATCGTCGCCGAGTGGAGGTACGCCGACACCGGGGTTGGCGCCGCCATGGCACCGGGCAACCAGAAGTGGAACGGCACCTGTGCCGACTTCGTCGCCGCCGCCAGCACGACGAGTGCGAGGCCGACCTGCGCGACTCCGTCGTTGGGTGCCACCGCGAGGATCTCCGTCAGCGACGTCGTCCCGGCCGAGGCGGCCACCAGCAGCAGACCACCGAGCAAGGCGATGCCGCCGGCACCTGTCACCAGCAGGGCCTGGAGGGCGGACGAGCGGGCCCGGGCCGAACGATCCTCGAACCCGATCAGCAGGTAGGACGTGATCGACGTGAGTTCCCAGGCGACGAACAGCACCAGCACGTCGTCGGTGCACGTGAGCAACAGCATCGCGCCCATGAAGGTGACCAGCGACGCCGCGAAGCGGCCGAGGTCGTCCCGGCGCCCGAAGTACGGCACGGCGTAGGCCACCACGGCCACCCCGATCCCACCGATCAGCCACCAGAACAGCCGCCCGAAGCCGTCCAGGGCCACGTCGATCGACAGCCCCAGGCCCGGCACCCACGGCACGTCGGCAGCCAGTGCCGTCGAGGGGATCACGCCCGCCAGGTCGGCGACCAGCAGCGACACGGTGGCCAACGGCGCGACCAGGGCAACCACCAGCACCCGGCGGCCGAGCTGCCGCCCGAGCAACCCGGTGGCGATCGCGACGACCCCATGGAGCCCGAGAACGGCGAGCAGCGCCACTAGTGCAACCACCCGCCCGTGACGAACGCGACCCCGGCGGCCACCCAGAGCACGAACAGGGCCAGCGCGCCACATGCGGTCCCGACGCCGGTGCTGGCGAGCACGAGCTCGCCAACCTGCCTCGTCATGGCCTCGAGGCCGTCATCGATCCGGCACGACCGACGCCGGGCCCGTGGCGGACGCGCTCGATCGGTGGGGGTCGGTAGTCGTTGGTGGCGACGTCGCTGTGAGCCACGACGCCGTAGATGCGCAGCATGACGTTGAACGGGTCGCTGGTCACGGGCAGCCAGTTGGACGCCGGAACGCCACGTGGTCGGTCCTGCGCAATGTGGATGGAGATGGAGCCGTCGGCGTTGGGTTCGGGGTCGTCGTAGCTTGCCACGACGTACTTGTCGGCGGGGTTGTCGATCAGTTCGATCGTCTCGGGGGTGTAGGCGGTCACGGACCAGAACCGTTCGGCCTCCGGCAGGTCGTCGGCCGGGAAGGTCAGCACGTAGCCGTTCCTTGTCGACGCCTTCAGCTGCTTGGCGTCAACATCCAGGAAGGCGTGGTAGTAGGCCGAGGTCGCGATCGAGTTGCCCCACTGGATGTACTCGGCGATCGAGGACCGGTCGAGGGACTGGTCAGCGTCCCACGTCCCGATGTCGGTGAAGTGAATCCAGTTGCCGCCGTCCCGGTTGTCCAGGTAGTTGTCGATGATGGCCTGGTGGGCGTCCTGCGCGGCACGTGCGAACGCGCGTCGGTTCCGGGGGGCCACCGCGGTTCCGCCGTCGCCGAACACGTCGTCGAAGGCGGCGACCATCCCTGCCTGGCGTGCGGTCAGCGGGGGGACGATCTCGGAGCCGACCGCCTCCTGGAGTTGACGCAGCCAGGCGATCGGGTCGCGCTCGATCAGCCCGTCGGCGACGGACTTGAACGGGATCCCGAAGGTCTCGACCGGCAGGAGGCGCGTGGCACCGTCGTCGGACCCCGGTGCATAGTCCTCCAGCGGCAGCAGTCGGAGGTTGCGTCGGACGGTCTCGGCCTCGGACGTGAGGTCGGTGGTGCCGGTGAACTTGTCGATGCGGAAGATCAGGAGTGAGAACTCGTAGAGCATCTCGATGACGGTCGCCCCGTCCGGAACGGCCGGGGACCCGGAGTAGCCCGGAGGAACCAGCGCGTACACGACCTCCTCGCTGGCGTCGCCGGCCCGGTGACCTCGGATGCCGCTGTCGAAGACGTTGCCGAACGGGCTGAGGGTGAGCACGGAGTACGTCACCTCGGTCGGAGCCGCCGGCGTCGTGAGGACGACCGGTCCGGAGCTGAGGTCCACCGGGGTGCTGGCGTAGAGGGTGTCGTCGTTGATCGCGACCACCGACCTGTAGGCCGGGGTGATCTCGCGGGGCCCGACCAGGGAGTTGCTGGGGTCGAGCCGGGTCTGCTGGTACACGAGCCACAGCGGGAAGAACTCGACGACGTAGTCGTGCACGGCCTCCGTGATGCGGGCACGTTCCTCGACCGGGCCACCCCGGGACTGCGCCGGATCGGCGGCGGACGCGGACGGGGTGAGGAGCGCCACCGCGAGGGCCAGGGCCGTGGCAACGGCCACCACGGTGCTCAGCCGTCCCCGAAGGGTGCGTGTGTCGTTCACGATGCCTCCACGTCGTGTCATCTCCGCTGGTCGGGTCGTGTCAGCCCTGGTCCACGGGTGGGACGAAGCAGCCGCCGTCGGTCCAGCCCTTGTTCTCGAACTGGCCCTCGTTGCAGATCACGGTCTCGACGGGGTAGTACTCCTGCAACTGCTCGTAGGCGGTGGTCCAGGCGCCGTCACGCTCGACGGAGGGGACGGCGGTGGTGAAGCTGTCCTGTGCGACCATGTGGCGCAGGATGAACGCCACCGGCAGCCCGGGCACGACCCGCAGCACGGTTGCGCCGTCGGTCTGGGTGCTGTCGGAGAGGTCGGCCGAGGACACGATCACCGTCCAGTACCCGTCGTCGCCGACCTCGATCTTGGTCAACCCGTCAGGGTTCGTGTCGGCGTCGTACACACCGCTGCCCCAGGACCCGTTCGCGCACGACCAGTTCGCGTCCTGGGCCGGGTACGGCCAGACCTTGACGTCCACGCACAGCGAGTAGTAGCGCATGTCGTAGTCGGCACTGCCATCGTCGGCCCACGGCACGGGGTGGGCGACCTCCGGTACCCGTGGCGCCTTGCCCCGGAACACGTACACGAACCCCGGGTCGGCGACGAATCCCGACGCGAGGTAGCCCGCCACCGGGTTCGACCAGACGCTGCTCTGGGCCACCTGGGTCGGCGCGACGAACATGTGCGGCACCGCGCAGGGCGTCAGGTCGGCCCCGATGTAGCCACAGGCGTTGGACGAGCGCGGGACGTCCAGCCCTGCGCTGGGACCGAAGAAGTCCCCCTGGACGAGGTTGGACGACGGCCCTTGCGGGCCGTAGCCGGAGTCCGTGCGGCTCAGCGGCAACACGTTGAAGTTGGTGCCGGCCGATGCGTACTGGCCGGGACCCCCACCCGAGCAGTTGCGCGCTCGGGGCTCGAACTCCAGGCTGACGGTGTAGGTGTCGTCGTAGTCCTGGCTGTCGACCTGCCACGGGTTGACGCTGCCCGGGTCGGGCTCGATCTGGTAGTCGGTGTTGTAGGACTGGCACACCACGCCGTCGCGGTTGCGGTAGTAGTAGAAGTTCATCGAACTGTCGTAGACGACGTGCGACATGAACAGCTGTTCCTGGAACTTGCCCTGCACGTCGACCCGTTCCAGGACCCAGTTGCGCCGGTCCGGTTCCTGGTTGGCGACGAACGGCACGGCCCAGTAGGTCGCGTTCGAGTCCGGCAGGAAGATGTCCATGCCCTCCTGGACGGGCGTGTCGTCCCGGTCGTAGTCGCGCGACTCGTACACGCTGGTGTTGATCCTCGCCCACCAGCTGCAGTGTGGGAAGTCGTGTCGGAACGGTCCGCGGACGATCTCGCGCCCGATCTCGTCGATCATCTCCGTGAAGAACTGCTGGGGTGTCTCGCTGTCCACATCGTTGAACAGGTTGGTGAACAACCGCGCGCTGGTGATCCGCTTCGGACAGTCAGGCAACGTCACCTCCTTGGTACGGCCGCTGCGCACGTGCCGCTTGACCAGCGTGATCTCCGGGGGGTCTGCATCGATGGCCATCCGACCGTCGGCGGGGATGTAGGACCGCAACAGCAGGATCCGGATGTCGTCCGCCAGGTCGTCGGTGCCGGTCGGCACCTCGTCCGACGACAACAGTTCCGTCGTGCTGCCCGGAAGGTCGGCGGCCAGAGCCGTCGTGGGTGCACCCTGGCTGCCCACCATCCCCGCGGTCACCGCGACCACTGCGAGCGCGCTGGTGGCTCGCAAGACCCTCTGCCAGTTGCCCCGTGCCATGGCTGTCCCTTCCGTCGTTCGATGGCTCGCGTCGACCTCGGCGCCGCCTTCGTGTCGTCCTCGCCACGACCATCGAGCCCGCAGTCCCGCGCAGGATCCGTCGCTCGACGGGCCGGGACGATCTGGATCTTACGAACCAGGTGTCCGGGCGTGTTGCACGGACGTCCCAGGTTCTCGTGAGCTCGGATCGGACCGTCCGGGTGGCCCGGGACTCCCACCGTCCCCAACGGTGACGACGTGGTCGGCGAGTCCGGCGATGCCGGACCGGCTCGTGGCGACCACGAGCGTGATGCCGTCCAGCACGGTGGTCCGTGCCCGGACCAGGCGTGCCAGCGCATCGCCGTCGAAGGAGTCCACGATTCTGTCGAGCACGAGTACGTCCGGCGTCCGCACCGCTGCTCGGGCGATCGCGAGGAGCCTGGTCGAGCCGGCGTTCAACCGCCGGCCGCGCAGGTCCACCTCGGTGTCGAGACCGGCCCGGAGATGGTCACGGACGTCGTCGCCGAACATGCTCGACAGCAGGCCCCACAGGTCGTCGTCGCTGGCGGTCGGGCAGCCCAACAGGAGGTTGTCGCGCACGGTCCCCTGGAAGAATCCGGTCTCGGGCGACACGTACCCGACCAACCGACGCAGCTCGGACCGGGACAGCGTGCTCGCGTCCACCCCGCCCAGGAGGACACGGCCGGTTCCCGCGGTTGTGACGCCGGCCACCTTCCGGGCCACCTGGCCGGCACCGGCCCCGGGATCGCCGAGCAACGCGAGCATCGTCCCGCGGGGGATGGTGACGGGCAAGTGGATGCCTCTCGACGAGTTTTCGTGCCTCCTCGCAGGGTTCCGAGGATCGTGACATCCCAGGAGGAGTTGCATGCAAGGGCAACCTCATGCGCCCTGATGGACGCTCGCAGCCAGGGGCGGGCGGGGGCATGTCCAAGCCCACCGGTCGTCCGGGGTCCAGCTTCTCCCCGGCGGTCGTGCTAGAACGGTGGTGGTCGGCGGACCGTCCCTGGACGGGACTGGTCGACGCCGGCAACGGATTCGGGACGGATGGACCATGGCGCGGGTGTTGCTCATCGAGGACGACGACCAGATCGCGACGTCGCTGGCCCGGCTGTTGCGCCGCAAGGGCCACGAGGTGGTGCGGGCCGAGCGGGCCAGCGCCGGGCTCTCGGCCGTGGTCGACGACAGCCCTGACGTGGTGGTGCTCGATCTCGGGCTGCCCGACATCGACGGCATGGACGTGATCCGGATGGTGCGCGGGCTCAGTTCCGTGCCGATCATCGTGGCAACTGCCCGCGACGACGAGGACACCATCGTGGCGGCGCTTGACCGTGGCGCCGACGACTTCGTCGGCAAGCCGTACTCGGGTCGCCAGCTCGACGCGCGGATCCGTGCCCTGCTGCGGCGTGAACGCACGCTCGACGCCCCGGTGCTGCAGGTCGGGGACCTGCGTGTGGACCGCGCCACCCACGAAGTCCAGCTCGGTGACGAGGTGCTCGACCTGCGCCCCAAGGAGTTCGACCTGTTGGCCCTGTTGGCGGCACGGTCACCGGAGGTCGTGCGGCGAACCACCATCGCCCAGGAGGTCTGGGACGATCCGTTCTCGGCGTCCGACGCCACGATCGACGTGCACCTGTCCGCCCTGCGACGCCGTCTCGGTGAGACCGCGGCGGCCCCGCGGTACCTGCGGGTCATCCGCGGCGTGGGGGTCAAGCTGGTCGCACCCGAGCCCGCGACGTGAGGCGGCTGCTGGTCGCCATCATGGGGGCGACCACCGCGGTCACCGTGCTGGCATTCGTGCTGCCGCTGAGCCTGTTCGTCCGTGGCATCGAGTCCCGTCTGCGGGTGGAGGCGGTGGTGGATGCCGCCACCTCGTTGGCCGCCTTCGTCGACGACGACGTGTCGGTGGCGGACATCGCGTCCGGCGTCGCGCGCTTCGAGACCGAGCACGAGGACCTCGACGTCGTGGTCTACGGGCGTGATGGCGTGGCGGTCGGGACCGAGCTGCGACCGGCTGACCCTGCCGTCGCGGACGCGTTCGCGGGTGAACGGGTGGTGCAGCGTGATGACTCCGGCGTGACTGTCTACGTGCCGAACAACGGCCCGTTCGGGGGCGGACCGTCGTCCTACGTCGTGCGCGTCGACGCCACGGGCGACGTGCTCGACATCGGTGCCCGACGACTGGCGTTGGTGCTGGTCGGCAGTGGGGCGGTCGCGGTCGTGGTCGGTGCCGCGGTGGGCCTGCTCGCGGCCCGGGCCATCTCAACACCCACGCTCGCGCTGACGGGGACAGCCCGGCGCCTGCGGGACGGGGACCTCGCTGCCCGGGTCGAGCCGTCCGGGCCGGTGGAACTGCGAGAACTCGGCGAGACCCTCAACCACCTGGCCGCACGGATCGAGGAGCTGCTCGAGCACGAGCGCGAGGCGGCGGCGGACATCGCCCATCGCCTCCGCACCCCGCTGACCGCGCTCGGGCTGGAGATCGAGGCGCTCGACGACGTCGACCAGGCCGCGGCGCTGCAGGAGCGGGCCGTCCGGTTGCAGGTCGCGCTCGACGACGTCATCGCCGACATGCGCGACGTCGAGACCCCCACGATCAACACCGTCGACGTGGCCGCCGTGGTCGAGCGGCGGACCAACGACTGGCGTGACGTGGCCGCGGCGACGGGCCGGCCGTTCCGAGTGGTGCTGCCGGCTGACCCATGTGAGGTCCCACTCGACGCGGAGTCCTTCGAGGCTGCGCTCGACGCCGTGGTCGGCAACGCGTTCACCCACACACCCCCGGACGCCGCCATCGCGGTGACGGTCGCGCAGACGCACGACGATGCGGTCCGGGTCGTGGTCGACGACGCCGGGCCCGGCCTGCCCGACGGCACCGTGGCTGCCCGCGGTCGCAGCGGTGGCGGCTCGACCGGACTCGGGCTCGACATCGCCAGCCGCACGGCAGCGGCGGCCGGCGGGTCGCTCGAGCTCGCGACGGCGCCCACGGGTGGTGCCCGGGTGACGATGGCGCTCCCGCTGGTCCACGGTCGACGCCAACCGGATCGCGGCTGACGTGGAAGGGGCCCGGCCCGACCCCGACATCGGGTGCTTGCGTCCGCCCGGGCTCCGGCAAACCAGTGGTCAGGTCGGGGGTGCGGGTCGAGGTGTCCCGGCCACGAGCGCGGTGAGGAATTCGGTCCAGCGGGGCCGATCGACGAAGCCGTAGTGGCCTCCCCCCGGCCAGACGTGGGTGGTGGCGTCCGGGAGGCGTTCTGCGACACGGGCAGGCATCTCGGGCGAGATGACGTCGTCGTCGTCCCCGAAGAAGACGTCGAAGTGCTGCGTGACGTCCTCGGGCTCGAACCCCCAGCCCCACAAGGCCATCGTCATCTCGTACACGCCTTCCTCGCCCTGTGCCACGCCTGCGGCGAAGTTGGCCTCGAACATCTCACGTTGGGCAGGATCGGACAGCAACGTGGCCGAGTCCGACCGGTCCTCCTGGGCAAAGTCCGAGACGTATGCGGCCATGTCCTTCCTGGCCTTCCTCACGTCGGCCTTGTAGGCCCACCGGATGACGGGGTGCAGGTGCCGGAGACGCACGACCAGCTTGAGGTGCTTCATGACCACGAGGTTCGCGAAGTCGTCCTGGTCGAAGGGCCCGACCGGGGAGACCAGGACCCCGTGGGTCACCCGGCCGGGGAGGTGGGTGGCCACCGACAGCGCGTGCGGACCGCCACCCGAATGGCCGGCGACGGCGAAGGTGTCCAGCCCGAGTTCGTCCGCCAACTGCTCCATGTCGGCACCCCAGTCGACCATCCGCCGACCCCTGTTCGGCGACGAACCGCCCACCCCGGGTTGGTCCGCGGTGATCATCCACACGCCCAGCGAAGCGGTCAAGGCCTCGTCCGGGCTCCGGATCAGGCGTGAGTCCGAGAAGCCGTGGCTGAAGATGACCGGCAGGGCGTCGGGATCGCCATGCGTGTCGTAGGCCAGGTCGCGGCCGTCCGCAAGGATCATGATCTTCATCGCAGCTCCGGGTGTCGACGCCAGCCGCGACGGCACCATAGAAACTGGTGATCACCTTTCGTTGCACGGATGTCTCGCACTATGGTGGACGCCGTGGTACTACGGTGAAGTCCGTGGTTGCGAGTTGGCGCCGGGGCGGCAGACCGTCCCGACACTGAACGTGCCGGGAGAACGTCATGCCAAAGGTCCCGAAGCTGGTGTTCGACGGGTCGAGCTTGACACCCGAAGAGGACTTCGAGGTCTTCCACCACGCGACCCGGCCGCTGTTCCACACCGCCCCCCTGAGCGACCTCGCGTCGTTTCGGTCGCGGTCCACGGACTGCCTGGTCGATGACCTGCTGGTGAACAGGATCAGCTACGGGCGGCAGACGCTGCAGCGAACCAGGCGACATCTCGGCAACGGGACCAGCGAGTGGATCACCGTGCAGGTCTACCTCGAGGGCAACCTCACGGGGCGTGCCGGCGAGCGACTCCTCGACTTCGGCCCGGAGCGCATCGGGGTCCTGGACCTGGCGCAGACCTTCACCGCCTGGAGCGACAGGACCGACGCGATCTGGGTCTGCGTCCCACGGTCACGGCTGGCACATGTCAACGACCGCTATGGCCGTCACCCTCTGCGCACGCTGCATCGATCGTCACGGCGTGGGCAGGTGCTGGGCGCCGCGATCGAGCGACTGTGGCGACGGTTGTCGCAAGCGGACGAACGCGACGCCCCGGCGCTGGCTGCCGGCATCGTCGACACGATCGACACCGCGCTGGCCGCCGATCGGTACGTGCCGACGGATCGCGACCTCCTGACCGCCATGGAGCACCACATCGCCGTGCACCTCGACGACCTGTGCCTGGACACGGCGTCGCTGCAGGACGCCTTCCACTGCTCGCGGTCGGCGCTGTACCGCCTGTTCGAGCACCATCGAGGAGTCGCCACCTACATCCGGGAGCAGCGGCTCATCCGCTGCTTCGCTGAGCTCAGTGAACCCGACGACCCTCCGAAACCGGTTGGGCAGGTCGCCACCCGCTGGGGATTCGAGAATCCCAGCCACTTCCATCGCCTGTTCGTGGGCAGGTTCGGACTGCCGCCGTCAGCCCTGGCGCGCCGCCCGAGGTTCGAGCCGGCAGACGGCGTGGCCGACCCGCAGGTCTCGTCCCGCATCGCGAGCTTCCGCCGCTGGGCAGAGTCCGGACCCAGACTGGCCACGGGGTCGGGAGCCGTCCCGGCGTGACGGCCCGGCCTCCGCGGCGCCGGCTCGGTCCCGGCAAACCGCCATCCCGAGTGGTTCGATGAACACCAGATCTGTTGCACCCCGGAGGCGCGAGAGCATGGACCAGGACCCGATTTCCGCCATCAGCCGGCTGCGCGTCCACGACGTGGCCCGGTACACACCCCTCGCCGACGAGTGCGTGGAACGGTTGTCGGGGATGGCGGGGTTGTTGACCTACGAATGGTTCCTGGACGAGACCGAATCGGTGTCGCGATTCCTCGAGTGCTTCGACTCGTCCGACTCGATGCTGGAGCACATGCGTCGGCTCGACGACGTCTACCCCCGGGTGTACGAGGTGGCGACGCTCGAGGTGGTGGATGTCTTCGGGGAACCCTCCGACGAACTCCGTGAGGCCCTCGGGGACTTCGAGGGTGTGCGGTACTGGGGAACGGCTCGTGGTTTCGAACGCGGGTGGGGCTGACTCCCGAGCAGTGACGGGGGGCACGTGCCTGATGCATCTGGGACGGGTGTGCAACAACAGGGCTCGCTTCGGGCGTAGGGTCCGCCCAGTCTCGGCCATCGTCGTCACTCGACAGGAACGCCATGTCCGTCCGTGCGGGATCTCGTGCCAACCGTCTTGCCGTGGTCGCGCTGGCGCTGGGGCTGGTGCCGGCAATGGCCGCGCCCGTGGCGCTGGCCGATCCGTCGGGCGATGCACCGACTCTCGCCCTGCCGTGGCTGGTCGGCATCGCGTTGGTGCTGCTGACCACCGGCGGCCTCCTCCGACGTGCCGGCCGAGCCCGCCGGTACTGACGTCGACCCACCCGGGGCCCGATCGGCCCACCGACACCCGCAACGACAGGGGACCACGATGTACTCCAGGCAGGCACAGATCGAGGGTCGCGGCGATGATCGCGCGATCCACACACGGCCCTGTCCCCGGTGATCGGCTGCGACAAGGCGTCCGCCGTCGCATGCGCACGAAGGACCTGCGCATGCGTGACGTGACCGTCCTCGTGGCAATGGGCCTGCTGGTGGGGTCGTGTGCTCCGGCCGCCCAGCCAGCGCCCGAAGCGTCCATCGCGGTGAGGACGACACCGGCCGGCGGGACGGCGTCGGCGAGCCCTCCCGGTGACGACCTGTGTGCCTCCGGTCGCGAGCAGTCACCGATCGATCTGTCCGGTGCCGAGGCGGCCGACCTGCCCGAGATTGCGTTCTCCTACGAGCCCAGCACCCTCCGGATCGTCGACACGGGCTCCACCGTCCAGAACCCGTTCGACCCGGGCAGCGCCATGACGATCGGTGACACGCGCTGGGAGTTGGTGCAGTTGCACTACCACGCTCCCAGCGAACACCGCGACGACGGCCGCTCGTTCCCGATCGAGTTCCACCTGGTGCACCGCGACGACGACACCGGGGACTTGGCGGTCGTGGCGCTGTTCGGCCGGGTCGGAGCCGAGAACCCGGCGCTGGCGACGACGGTGGCCAACCTGCCGGACGTGACGGGTGAGGAGGTGGTCGTGTCAGGCGAGTCCCTCGATGCGTCGGACCTCCTGCCGGAGTCCCGTGAGACCATCCGCTATCCCGGGTCCCTGACCACGCCACCGTGTGCCGAGGGCGTGCGGTGGAACGTGCTCACCCAACCGATCGAGGTGTCGCAGGCCCAGTTGGATGCCTACACCGAGGTCCACGACGACAACGGCCGCGCGATCCAGCCAGCCAACGGTCGCGTGCCCCTCATCGACCGCGGCTGAGCGAGCCGGCCCACCAGGCGCCTCCGGAGGTCCCGGGCCTGCGTTCCGGGATTCGGATGTCCCACATGCCGGGGCCGATCGCCGAAGTGGCGACCGGTCCCGGTGTTGGGGGTGTGTGGTTGGGCTGTCCTACCAGCCGGGCGAGTGGGTGAAGTTCGCGCCGATGGTGGGGTTGCCAGCCGGGTCGATGGTGCAGGTCGGGCCAGTACCGCTGCAGCCGGCGGACCAGTGGGAGAACACGGTGTTCTGCTGGCCGCCCCACCGAAGGGTCGCGGGGGCCCGCTCG
>Ga0102946_1000316_pt1 | contig 16849 bp, 13 predicted proteins | sample SalPon2A_A_D1_MG_FD_78209 | JGI IMG/M metagenome (GOLD analysis project Ga0102946, IMG submission 78209) | Soil microbial communities from South San Francisco under conditions of wetland restoration - Salt Pond MetaG R2A_A_D1_MG | ecosystem: Environmental > Terrestrial > Soil > Wetlands | place... | reverse complement strand
TAGGAGTTGAGGAGGGCGTCGGCATAGAGCCCGACCGCGTCCAGGAGTGCGATGTGGTCGACCATGCGGCATTCCGTTCCGTGGTTGGTGCGCCCCGAGGCTGGACATCGTCCAACGATGCCAACGAGGGCGGTCGAGGCGAGTGCCTGATCAGGACACCGGGCACGACGAGGCACGGGCGTCGATCCTAGTCCGTCCATGCCGGCGCCCCGCACGGGATTCGCCCGGCCACGGCGGGCCCGCACATCGCCCCCGTGCCAAGACTTCGCCACGACCGGGAACTGATGCTTGACGCGGGAGAATTTGCTCGTCTAGCGTCCGGCGAGGGGAATTCTTCAGCGATGCCGGAATTCGCGCATCGCGGGGCTGGGCCTTCGGGGCCATCCGCGTCACCGAATGCGCCATTTGGTGCTCGAAGGACTCCCATGACAGGACTGGACACAACGTCCGGTCCGCACACCGCCGAAGGGGCGAACATGAACCGCATTGGCAGACGCATCACGGTGGCCACCGCAGCCGCTGCACTCCTCCTGGTACCGGTCGCGGCATCGGCGGTGGGCGGCCTCGCCGGCCCAGTCTTCAAGCTCGACGCCGCGCCGAACGGGGACATCCTGGCGGCCGATGCCAGCAGCGGGGTCCACGTGATCCGCGACGACGTGGTCGTCGACACGATCGACCTCCCCGGGGCGGCGTCCGTGGCCGCGATCGGCTCGAAGTCGTTCTGGGTCGCAACGAGCAGCATGGACACCGAGAACGACAGCGGCCAGGCCCTGTGGCGCGTGTCGAACGGCAGGGCACGCATGATCGCCAATCTCTTCGAGCTCGAGGCGCTCGACCCCGACGGGGCGGGCGTGGACTCCAACCCCTACGACGTCGCCGCACTCGGGGGCGGGGCCGCCCTGGTCGTGGATGCCGGTGGCAACAGCCTGCACCGGGTCGACAACGACGGCCACGCAGAACTGGTCGCGACGTTCCCGATCGAGTTGCTGTCCACGGAGAACTTCAACGAGCTGGCTGGCTGTCCACCAGAAGTTCCGTACTGCGCCACCGATGGGGCACCTGTCATCCCGGGCGAATCGGTCCCGACCAGTGTCGTCGTTGGTCCGGGCGGCGACTACTGGGTCGGTGAGTTGAAGGGCTTCCCGGCCCCGACCGACGAGTCCGGCGTGTGGCGCATCGACGCCGGCGCGACCGATGTCCAGTGCGGCGTCGACCCCGAGTGCACGAAGGTCCTCGACGGCTTCACCTCAATCGTCGACCTGACGATCGGACCGGACGGGAAGCTGTACGTGTCGGAGTTCGACGAAGCGTCCTGGGCGGCTGTGGAGATCTTCGGTGGCGGCGTCGGTGGCACGCTGAACGCCTGCGACCCGGTCACGGGCGACTGCGAGGAGGTCGCGACCGGCGTGCCGATGCACACCTCGGTGACCTTCGGCAAGCGCGGCACTCCCTGGGTGTCGGCCAACGCACTGGTCCCGGGAGGAGCCCAGGTGTTCGCACTCGACTGACCACGCGCGGACGGCGGGCTGGCTCATCGGAGTCGGTCCGCCGTCGGCGTTTCGTGCGACGGCTCGGCGGGGGCCCACTGGGTGGTGCCCAACTACCATTCGGCGTCCGACCAGGAGCCCTCTCGATGAGCCCCACCCCAGACCTGACCACGTTGGTCAAGGCCTACGACGTGCGTGGGACCGACGATCAACTGACCCCACCCGTCGCGCGGGCGCTGGGGGCCGCCATCGCCGAGGTCCTGACGCTGCCCGGGGGCGGGGACGGCCTGGTCGTGGGGCGAGACATGCGACCGAGCTCCCCGGCGATCGCGGACGCCGTCGCCGACGGCGCTGCCAGCCGTGGCGTGGACGTGGTCGACATCGGGCTGGTGTCCACGGATGCCCTGACGTATGCGTCGGGTCACCTGCTGCGGGACGGCGTCATGGTGACCGCGAGCCACAACCCGGCCGGCCACAACGGATTGAAGGTGTGCCGTGCCGGCGCCGTGCCCGTGTCCTTGGGGTCGGGACTGGCAGCGGTGCGTGACCGCGCCACCCGCATCCTGGAGGACGGACTCGAACCCGTCGCCACCCCCGGTCCACGCAGCACCGCCAGCATCGACGACGCCTACGTCGCCCACCTCCATGCAATGGTCGACACCGGGGCGCTGGCTCCCCTGCACATCGCCATCGACGCCGGCAACGGCATGGCCGGACGCATGGCGCCGCTGGTGTTCGACGGCTTGCCCATCACCGTCGACGAGCTCTTCTTCGAGCTGGACGGGACCTTCCCCAACCACCCCGCGAACCCGCTCGACGAGGCCAACCTCGAGGACCTGTCCCGTCACGTCGTGGCGCACGGCCTGCCCCTGGGTCTGGCCTTCGACGGTGACGCCGACCGCGTGTTCGTCGTCGACGAGAACGGGCGTCCCGTGGCGTCGTCACTGGTGGGCGCCGTGGTCGCGCAACGCCTGCTGGCTCGCAATCCCGGCGCCACGGTGCTGCACAACGTCATCTGCTCGCGCACCGTGCCCGAGGTCATCGCCGCCGCGGGTGGGACGGCAGTGCGCACGCCGGTCGGCCACTCGATCATCAAGCAGCGCATGGCCGACACAGGGGCCGTGTTCGCGGTCGAGCACAGCGGCCACTACTACTTCCGCGCGTTCCACCGAGCAGACTCTGGCCTGGCTGCTGCCCTGGTGCTGCTCGAGGTCGTGTCCGAGGAAGGGGCACCCCTGTCGGCCGTGCTGGCCCCGTTCGAACGCCGCGTCGCCAGCGGCGAGATCAACTTCACCGTGACCGACGCCGATGAAGCGATCGCCGCAGTCGAGGAGGAGTTCGGGGTCTCGGAAGCGTCGATCGACCACCTCGACGGCCTGACCGTGGACTTCCCCACTGCCTGGTGCAACCTGCGCGCGTCCAACACCGAACCGCTCCTGCGCCTCAACGTCGAGGGCGACGACCACGCCTCGATGGACGACCTGCGCGTCCGGGTCCAGGACGTCATCGCGCCGTTCACAGCGGCCGCCGACGCCGCCACGTGAGCGCACGTCAGCGACCCTGACTGCCGGTTCCGTTGATCCTGGCACGATCGAGCCACTACGTTTCTCGACAACGACCTGCCCGGGGGCCCGAGGCGGCGGGTTCGTCATTCGTGCGCCAACCCGCCCGGTGGCACGACAGATGGCAAGGACGCCACATGACCAGACGACTCCGCATGATGTTCCTCGTGCTCTGCGCAGCGCTGCTCGCGGTCCCGACGCTCGCATCCGCCAAGCCGCCCCGCGACGGGCCCGCCGCGCGCAATGCACAGACCACCGAGGTCCAGCTGCTCGCGATCAATGACTTCCACGGCAACCTCGAACCGCCGTTCCTGCGCCCCACCGGCGACTTCATCGGCGGCGCCGAGTACCTCGACACCCACATTGCCCAACTGGAGGCGACGAACCCGAACACGCTGGTCGTGTCCGCTGGTGACCTGATCGGTGCCAGCCCCCTGCTGTCGGGGCTGTTCCACGACGAACCCACGATCGAGTCTGCCAACCTCTTCGGGCTCGACTTCAACGCCGTGGGCAACCACGAGTTCGACGAAGGTGTGGACGAACTGCTGCGCATGCAGGACGGTGGCTGCCATCCGGTCGACGGTTGCCAGGACGGCACGCCGTTCGCCGGGGCCGACTTCCAGTTCCTGGCCGCGAACGTCGCCTACAACGACGGCAGTGGCACCATCCTGCCGCCCTACACGATCCAGAAGTTCAAGGGCGTCAAGGTCGGCATCATCGGCATGACGCTGGAGGACACGCCCTCCATCGTGTCGCCCGGCGGCATCCAGGACGTCTCGTTCGCCGACGAGGCGGACACCGTCAACGCCCTTGTCCCCGAACTCAAGGAGCAGGGTGTCGAGACCATCGTGGTCCTCGTCCACGAAGGCGGGTTCCCAAGCGCCTTCGACAACACCTGCCCCGGCATCTCGGGACCGATCATCGACATCGTCGAGCGCACCAGTGACGAGGTCGACATGTTCATCACCGGCCACACCCACCAGGCCTACAACTGCGTCGTCGACGGCCGGCCCGTGACCAGTTCCTACCAGTACGGCGGCATGGTGACCGACATCGACATGTCGATCAGCCGCGCGACCAAGGAGCCGGTGTCGATCGACATCAACGGCGTGCTCGTGACGCGTGACGTGGCTGCCGACCCCGAGCAGACCGCACTGATCGAGTACTGGAACGTCTTCGCCGACGAGGTCCGCACGCGGGTGGTCGGATCCATCACCGAGGACATCCTCGAGGACTACAACGACGCTGGTGAGGCACCACTCGGTGACCGCATCGCGGACGCGCAACTGTGGGCGACGGCCGACGTGCAGGGAGCCCAGATCGCGTTCATGAACCCCGGCGGCATCCGGGCGGACCTGATCTATGACAACCAGGACGCCGGCGAGGCACCCGGTGAGGTGACGTTCGGTGAGGTCTTCACGGTCCAGCCGTTCCAGAACACGCTGGTGTCGATGGACCTGACGGGCGCGCAGATCGATGCCCTGCTCGAGCAGCAGTTCGACAACCCGGACCCCGGCTCCATGCGGGTGCTGCAGGTGTCGGAAGGCTTCTCGTACGAGTGGAGTGCGTCGGCGCCCACCGGCAGCAAGGTCGACCCGGCATCGATCATGCTGAATGGTGTCGTCGTCGATCCGGCCGGCACCTACCGCATCACCGCCAACAGCTTCATCGCCGAGGGCGGGGACAACTTCAGCGTCTTCACCCAGGGCACCAACCGCTTCAGCGGCCAGGTGGACTCCGAGGCGTTCGCCGACTACGTGGGCGCGGTGTCCCCCCTGACACCGGGGCCCAACGACCGCATCATCGTGGTGCCGTGACGTTCTGACGCACCACGTTCGTCGAAGGGCCCGGGCCATGCGCCAGGGCCCTTCTTCGTTGGTCAGCGGGAGCAGGCGGCATGCCGCGAACCGGGTCGGGCTCAGCCGGGAGCCGTCACCTCGACGAGGAACGCCGTGGTGGCGTCCGCGATCTCGGTGTGCGCAGTGGCGTCGGTCACCTCCGCCTCGAGGTCGCCGCCCTGGTCGCCGTAGGCACCGAACTGCGCATGGTTGACCCCGTTCAACTCCACGAACGACGACGACGCAGGCAGGTCGGTGCGGCTGGCGTCGATCTCGTCCGGTGTCGACAGGCCGTCACGGCCACCCGACACCGACAGGATCGCGAGGTCGTCGCGATCCACCAGGACGTCGCCATTGGGGTACGAGCCCCACAACACCAACCCCGCCCATGCACCCTCGGGCTGGCCGGCCAGGAACGACGCCGCCATCGTGCCGCCCAGCGAATGCCCACCGACCCACCACTCGCCCTCGACGCCGGCGCCCCCCTCGTCCGCGGCCTCGTCGCGCACGCCATCGGCCGCATCGATGTCCAGCACCGCCAGGCGCAGGGGCATCGACGGGATCACCACCTCGACGCCGGTCTCGGCGACCACTGGTGCCCACGTCACGACGTAGGCCTGGGGTGGGACCCGGGCACCCGGATAGAACACCATCGTGTCGCCCTCCAGGACACCCTCGGCAGCATCGCCAGTCGGGGTGATGGTCACCAGGTCGTCGGTGATCGCCACCTCGACGCCGTCGATCGCGCTGGCTGCGAACAAGGCGTCCTGTTCGGCATCGGGCGCGCCGACGATCCACCACACCACTCCGATGCCCACGACGACCACCAGGACACCCACGGCCACGACCAGCCAGTGCCACCATCGTCGCCGGGCCGCCGGCGCGTCGGGCGACGCCGTCGTGTCCATGGTCACTCCTGCGACAGATACGACGACGTGGCACCACGAGGGCTGGCATCGAGCAGGTCGAATCCCGCCGCGATGACGGCGTCCCGCGCTGCCTCGAGTCGCTGGGGTGCCAGGTCGGCTTCGGCCCAGGCGTCGGAGCGTGCAAGGACCGTGTCGATGCGAAGGGTCCGGGGGTCGAGGTCATCGGTGACCTCGTCCCAGGTCAGGGGGGTCGCCACTGTCGCCGCAGGGTGGGCCCGGGGGCTCCAGGCGGCGATCAAGGTCGCCCCCGGCGTGCTGCGCGACCAGTCGAGCAGGGTTCGACCGCCGCGTTGTGCCTTGCGCATCTCGATCGTGACGTCGTCGGGATGCCGCGCCGCCACCATGCGCGCGATCGCCAGGGTGAGCGGTCGCAGCAGGTCGCCGCCGTAGCGACGCTCGACCGGCACGACCACGTGCAGTCCTCGTCCACCACTGGTCTTCACGAGTGACTGCAGCCCGAGTTCGTCCAGCACGTCGCGCGCCCACCTCGCCACCCGCGCCGGCGGCAGGTCACGGTCGCCGGGGTCGATGTCGAACACCAGGTGGTCAGGCCGATCGGGCCGATCGATCCGCACCACGCCGGGATGGAACTCGATCGTGTTCTGCTGGGCGAACCAGGCGAGGTCGTCGACGGAGTCGACCACGGGATACGCCACCTCGCGATCCGCCGACGCGGCCCACTGCCGCCACCGCTGGATGCCCCCGGGGGCATGCTCGGGCAGGTGCTTCTGGAAGAAGCCCCCGGATCCCACGCCGCGCGGGAACCGCTTGACCGACAGCGGCCGCTGGGCGACCTGGGGCACCAGTCGGTCGGCCGCCGCGTGCACGTAGTCCCACAGGTCACGCTTGGTGGCACCCGCGTCCTCCCACAGCACCTTGTCCGGACTCGACAGCGACACGTCGGTCATGGGGCCGTCACCCGGCAAGGGTGCCGCCGAACACCTGCCACGCAAGGGCGGACTTGGCGACCAGGCTCAACAGGATGTAGGTCCGCTCGCCCGTGAGGTAGTTCGACCAGCGTCCCACCTGGCGGTACTGCAGCAACTGCACCAGCGCGAAGACGTTGAAGAACAGGAACAACGAGATGAAGATGCCGTACACGAACCCGGGTGGGTTGGCCTCGCTGCCCGGGGAGATGACGTACCAGCCAATCGCGAGCCATGGCACGATGCCCAGGATGCACCCCAGCCAGAACGGCAGCAACGATCCACCGGGTTCCTCGTAGCGCTCCTGCACCGACCCCATGAAGATCATGCCGGCGTTGACACCGAACAGCGCGATCAGTGCCGCGATGTCGCTGATGCCGGTCAGCATGGCGATCAGCACGATCATCACCGATGACGACAGCGAGTACTCGATCCAGCGAAAGTGGTTCTGTCCCCGCGACAACTGGTCGACGTAGCGATCGGCCATGACCACCCCGACGATGAGGTGGAACAGCGCGGACAGGAACAGGAACGACGCCACGCCCCAGGCCAGGTTCAGGTCGAAGACCGTGGCCGGTTCGCCCAGGCCGCTGCCGGGTGGGCCGGCCAGGAAGGCGTCCGTCACGGGCAACGTGAAGTCGGTCGCCAGGAACACGATCGCAGCGCCCTGGACAGCGTGCAGGGCCGCCATGACCAGGTTGTTGCGTCGCAGCGAACCAGCCTGGTCGGAACTGATCTCGACGGTCGATGCCACGTGTGCTCCTTGCGTGATACGGACGGAGGGTCGACCGTGGCACGGCGGTCAGGCAGGCTCCACCCTATCCACGAGGGCCCCGCGGCGGCGGCAGCGGTCGCCAGGCCCCCCACGACCAGCAGGATGCCGGCAAGTGGCCCGAGCACGGGGATGCGGACCCCGACGTCGAGCGTTGTCGCGACACCGGGCGTCCCGTCCACGGTGGCCACGACCGCGGTCCAGTGGCCGTTGGTCGCCGTCCAGTCCAGCTCGGATCCGCCGTGTTCGAGGCGACCCAGAAATCCTGGTCGATGGGCGGCGGCACCGGCGACAGCTGCGAGCCACCTGCGGCCACCACGCTCATCTGCCCAGAGACCACCTCGAGGCGACCGTGTGCCGTGTCGGCGAGCCACCCGTCGACGTCGACCGTCGAGGCGATCCCGACGATGGTGCGCCGCTCGCCAATCGAGCCGAAAGCGTGTCTGGAGCACGAAACGACGTCAGGGAACCGGGCAGCCTGTTCGATCCGACGGGCTTCGACGAGTAGGCTCCCGCCCGAGGCTGAGGACGCAGCGCCCACGGGACAACCTGTTCCGAGTTGCATCCGTCAGGCGCTGACCACGAACAGAAGGGCACATCCTCATGGATCCACAGACACTGCATCGCAACGCCGGCCGCGTCGCCGGCATCTTCAACGCACTCGCCACGTTCATCCTCGTGATCGGGGCCATCTCGATCGTCGCAGCCTTCATCCAGGCACTCACGGCCGACGAGGGACTCCTCGTCGGGATCATGGCCGGTCTCCTTGCCGCGTTCCTGATCGCGCTGTACGTCGCGCTGTCGTGGGCCGCTGTCCAGATCGCCGCGCTGGTCGCGGGCTACATCCAGGTCCGGACCGGCGACCGCTGAGTCGTCCAGCACACAGCGTCGCCCGCGGCGCACCGACCTGATCGGCGTCCGGGCACGAGCACCGACGAACCCCCGCTGCCCCGAAGGCGGCGGGGTTCATCGGTGGTGTTGGCGACACCACTCCCTGGCCAGGAGTACCTCGCCGAGAGCTCCGTGTGACGGTCACATCTCGACGGCACGTGAGTCACCGAAGTCGCCGGCATCGTCCTGGTCATCAGCGACCAGTGTCCGCGCGATCGCGACCATGGTGCCGATCGCACCGGGGGCATCCCACAACTGGGCGCTGTCGGCGGCGACATGCACCACGCGAAGCGAGGGGTCGGTCGGTCCGTCGAACCAGGCCGACTCTGGCCCGTCCCACAGGTCCCGGGCACGCACCTCGTCGACCTCCACGGTCGCGGTCCCCGCCAACGACACCCACGTGCGGTCGCCGACGAACGCCAGGTTCACGCGCGGATCCTCGTCGATCTGGACTGCCAGGTCACTGCCCGCCTTGGCGAACAGCCACAGGTCGCCGTGCGAGTCGACCCGTTGGGCGGTCATCGGGCGGGCAGCCAGGGAGCCCTCCGACGTGACCGTGGTCAGCATGCAGATCGGGTTGTCGCGCATGATGGCCACGATGTCGGCCACCACCTCGGCGTCGTCGCGGGCACGATCGTCGGAGTCGGGGGTGTGCTCGGCCATCGGCAGGTCCTGGTCGTCGTTTCGTTGGGTCGAACGTCCTTGCCACCCTTCCCCCCACGGTCTGCTCCCAAACATGCTGGGTCCGCATCGAGCATCGGACCGCGCCGCGGCTGGGAACGAACGCGATCCTTGACTGATCGGTCAAGCGTGATACCGTCTCCTTGACCGAATGGTCAAGGAGGAGACTGCATGGGCGCCGAAACCAGGGGTCGATTGGTCGCGACCGCGGGCGATCTGATGCAGGCATCCTCGTTCGCGCAGGTCGGTGTCGGTGACGTGTGCCGGGCCGCCGGTGTGAACAAGGGCAGCCTGTACCACTTCTTCGACTCGAAGGAGGACCTCGCGGCGGCTGTGCTCGACGCACACTGGGCCCGCATGACGGGGCTGATGGAGGTGACCGTGGGCGGCGAGGGGGAACCCCTCGACCGCATCGACGCCTTCGTTGCCGCCTTCATCGACACCCTGGACCAGCGGCGCCGGGAACTTGGCACCACGCCCGGTTGCCCGATCGGCTCGTTCGCAGCCGAGTTCGCCGGCAGCCATCCGTCGCTTGGCCCCCGGACCACCCACATGCTGGGCCAGTGGGTGACCGTGTTCGAACGGGCACTGGACGAGGCCCGGGCGTTGGGCCATGTCGACGCCGACCTCGATCCAGCAGTCGCAGCCCGGTCCCTGGTCGGATACGTGCAGGGCATGGCCCTGATGGCCCAGGCGATGGATGATCCCGGCGTGGCCCGATCCATGGCTGTCGGGGTCCGTCCACTCCTGCAGGCCACCACTTGAAGCCTTCCACGATGCACGCCCCTGCCCCACCACGCCATCAGAATTGACCGTTCGGTCAACTTCACTCGCCCCCGTCTGGAACTCGCCATGATGACAACCCCACCCTTCACCTCCGCAACCCCCGCCGAAACCCCCTGGTCGCCAGCTGGCCATGTGGGGGCGGCCTATCGCTTCGAGACCTTTCGGACCGGGCTGCTGCTCGACGACATGTGGTTCAGCGCCACCGATCCCGGTCCGGGGGACCTGTTCCCGGCGTTCGACCTCCCGACCGTTGACGGCGGACGCTTCCAGTCCACCGACCTGGGGGACCGACCGGTGGTGATCGTCTTCGGGTCGCGCACGTGCCCCATGACCGAGAGTGCGATGCCCCAGTTCACCCTGCTGCACCGGGAGTTCGGGGACCGCGCCCGGTTCGTGCTGGTCAACACCAGGGAGGCCCATCCCGGCGAGTTGATCCGGCAGCCGCACACCGCCTCGGAGAAACTCGCCCGCGCCGCCCAGTTGCGCGACCACCACGGAGTCGCCTTCGAGGTGGCCGTCGACGACATCGACGGCTCCCTGCACCGGGCCGTGTCCCCCAAGCCCAACTCGGCCTACGTCGTGGATCCGTCCGGCACGATCCTCCACCGGGCGCATTGGGCCAACGACGTCGCTGCTGTGCGCCGCGCGTTGACCGAGGTGGTGGCGGGGACGACGCCAGGGCGAGGCACGAGCCGCGCCATGCTGGCACCGATGATGCGCGGGGTCGGCCACCTCCCCGACATCGTGGCAGCTGCCGGTCCCAAGGTCATGCGCGACATCGTGCGCGCGGCACCGCCGATGGCTGGACTTGCCAGGCTCACGACCTGGGTCCGCCCGGTGCCGAAGGATCGCCGGGGAGCCGCCGTGATCCTGGGCATCATTGCAGCAATCGCGGTCGCCATCGTGCTGGTCGTCGTCGGGTAGGGCCCCGGGTGCACGGCCGGTTCGCCCGCCGCGGAGCCGCCACCGTCGACCTCCTCGCTCCGCTGTGGGGCAACCGGCTCGCTGCAACAGCAGTGGTCATGGCGGTCGCAGCCGTCGTCGGGATCGCCACCGCCGGGCTCACACCGCGGGGACCGCTGACCGGTGGCCAGGTGGTGGCCACCACCGTCGTGATGCTGCTCCTCGGTGTCATGCGACCTCGATCGACCCGGTCGAGGACCTGACCGTGGAACAGGCGGTGGCCGACACCATCGAGGTGACCGACTACCTCCGCGACCGGTTCGGGCAGGACAAGATCTTCTCACCACCATGGTCCTCGGCGAGCACGAGGCGCGTGGACGGGCCGTCCTCGCCACCGAGTGGTTCGACCTGCTCGACGCCCCGGACAAGCAACGGGTGATTATCGAGGACGCCGGACACCGGCCGTCGTTCGAACAGCCCGACACCTTCGCCGACCTCATGCGCGAGGTCGCGGCCACCACCTCCCGGTAGGGGGCGGGGCAGAACACCGCCACTCACTCCGTGGTTCACGCCCACCATGAAGAGGGTGACGGCGGGCCGACGGACCCTCCTCCGACAGCGCCGCGCGCGAGAATGCCCCCGCCTCTCGCGTACGAGGCGGCGCGACGCCGACGGCCAGTCCTGGTGGCCGCCGTGCGAATCATGCCACCGTCCGGCCCCTCGGCGCCCTCTCCCGGACCTAGAATGGTTCGCACCTCGGTGGTGCCGGGGGGTGGCTGGCCGCGGAGGGTGCATGTCGGCGCGATTGTTCGAGCTGGGGCGGTGGGCGTTCGCTGCACGCCGGATGGTCGTGCTGGGCTGGCTGGTCGTCCTGTCGATCCTGGTCGGTGGGGCCATGGTCGTGGGGGTGGGGACGAACAACACCTACGCCTTCCCGGGCACGGAGTCCCAGGACGCGCTCGATTCGCTGTCGCGCACGTTCCCGCAGTTCGCCGGCACGTCTGCCCAGTTGGTCGCCGTCGCGCCCGACGGAGGTGACGTCACGTCGTCATCGTTCTCGGCTGCCGTCGCCGACGCGGTCGACACCATCGGCTCGGTGCCGCAGGTGTCCGGCGTCACCAACCCCTACGACGGCCCCTCGACCGGCAACGTCGCGCCGGACGACTCCGCGGTCCTGGTGCCAATCCAGTTGTCGGTGGCCGTGGCCGACGTGACACCTGCCACCTCCGAGGCACTCCAACAGCAGGGTCGCGACCTGCAGGCGGCGCTTCCCGACGGGTCGAAGGTGGCCGTCGGGGGCCAGCTGTACTCACAGGTCGATGCCGGCATCGGCATCAGCGAGGCCAGCGGCCTGGCCATCGCGTTCGTCGTGCTCGCGTTCACCTTCGGTGCGCTCGCCGCCGCCGGGATGCCGTTGGCCACGGCGGTCGTGGGCGTCGGCGTCTCGGTCGGGATCGTGTTCATGGCGACACGGTTCGTCACCATCACCTCCACCGGGCCGCTGCTGGCGGTGATGCTGGGCCTTGCCGTCGGGGTGGACTACGCGGTGTTCATCGTGTCGCGTCACCAGGAGCAGTTGCGCCAGGGGATGTCCCCGGAGACATCGGCTCCCCGCGCCGTGGCGACGGCTGGATCGGCCGTGGTGTTCGCCGCGACCACCGTGGTGATCGCGCTGCTCGGCCTGTCGGTCGCCCGCATCCCCTTCCTCACCGTGACCGGGGTCGCCGCCGCGATCACCGTGGCGTTCGCGGCGCTGGTCGCGCTCACGCTCACGCCGGCGCTGTTGGGTTTCGCCCAATGGCGCGTGGTCGGCCGACGCCACCGCCCGACGGAAGCCGCCGGCGAGCGCGGTGGGGCCACCGACGTCCCGGTCGACAGCGGCAGCGGGCCGGTGCCAGCCGGCCATGCCGACGATGGCGAGTCGTCCGGTCCAGCAACCGCGTCGGGCGCCGCGCAGGGACGCGGAGGCCAGGATGCCCCAGGCCCGGATCCGGATCCTCCCGGGGGATTCTTCGGACGCTGGGTCCGCGTGGTGACCTGGGTGCCGCTGCTGACGGTCGTGGCAGTCACGGGGCTGCTGGTCTACGCGGCGGCGCCGGCCCTGAACCTGCGCCTGGCGCTGCCGGATGCCGGGGCGCTGCCGCCCGGCGAGCCGGGGCGGGTGGCCTATGACCTGGTCAGCGAACACTTCGGGCCCGGGTCCAACGGACCGCTGCTGGTCACGGGTTCGGTCATCCAGTCCACCGACCCCGTGGCCCTGGTCGATGACCTCGCCGATCGGATCGCTGCCACTCCTGGTGTCGACTCGGTGCCCCTGGCGACACCCAACCAGACCGGTGACACGGCGGTGATCCAGGTGATCCCCGAGGGCGCCCCCGACTCGGAGGCCACGGAGGACCTGGTCGGGGCCCTGCGGGCCCAGCAACAGGAACTGCTCGACGACTACGCCGTGGACTTGTCGGTGACCGGCTACACCGCCCTGGGCATCGACATCTCGACGCGCCTCGGTGGCGCGATGCTCCCGTTCGGGTTGCTGGTCGTCGGCCTGTCGCTGGTGCTGCTCATGATGGTGTTCCGGTCCGTGGTCGTGCCGATCACGGCTGCGCTGGGCTACCTGTTGTCCATCGGGGCCGCGTTCGGACTCGTCACCCGGGTGTTCATCGACGGCGACCTGACCGAGGCGCTGCAGGTGGCCAACGTCGGGTCGGTGATCAGCTTCACACCGATCATCGTCATGGGTGTGCTGTTCGGGTTGGCGATGGACTACGAGGTCTTCCTGGTGACCCGGATGAAGGGGGACTACGACCATGACGGTGACCCGCATCTGGCCATCGAGCGTGGCTTCGTCGCCTCTGCCCCGGTCGTGACCGCCGCCGCGGTCATCATGACGGCCGTGTTCGGCGGCTTCGTCCGTGGTGGGGACGCAAACATCCAGCCGATCGCCTTCGGCCTTGCGGTGGGCGTCGCGATCGATGCCTTCGTGGTGCGAATGGTGCTCATCCCGGCCGTGCTCGCAACGTTCGGCCACCACGCGTGGTGGCTGCCCGGATGGCTCGACCGCAGGCTGCCGCAGGTCGACGTGGAGGGACAGGGACTCGAACGTGAGGACGAACTGGCCGACTGGCCGGCCACGTCCACCGACACGGCAATCGCACTCGAGCAGGTCCGGACCGAGCGGATGGGGCGGGCATCGGCCGGGCTGGACGGGCTCGTGCCCAACGGTGACGTGCTGGTGGTGGAGGGCGGCGACCACGAGTCGCGAACCGAGGTGCTGTTGGCCCTGACCGGTCGCCTCCCCGTCACGGCCGGGCGCTGCAAGGTTGCCGGACTCGTCCTGCCGACGCGGGCCGCGTCCGTGCGCGCCCGGTCGGCCGTCGCCCTGCTGGGCCAGGCCGACGACCCTCCCGGCATGATCCAGGGTGCCGCCGTCGACGGCCCGGCCGTGCTCGGCGTCGAAGGGGCCGACAGGTTGTCGGACGCCGCAGTCCGTCGGCGGGTTCGCGACATGCTGGCCGAGGCCACGGCAGGCATCGGCACTGACACGAGCGCCCGTGCGACACTGATCCTGACGAGCGCGTCACGCGACGGCGTCGCGGACCTGGTCCCCGCCGGCGCCCGTGTCCACGCCATCACCCTTGCACAACCAGCACAGGTGCTGCAGGCTGTGGGGGAGGGCTGATGCACATCCCCACTTTCGCACCCATCCGCGGCGTCGAGCGCTTTCGTCCAGCCGCCCTGGCCGGCGTGCTCGTCCTGCCGGCACTGGTCGCGCTCCTGCTGGCGTGGGGGTTGGCACCCCCCCAACAGCATCTCGAACGGGTCACCGCGGCCGTGGTGAACAACGACGACCCCGTGACCGTGAACGGGCAGACCGTCCCGCTCGGGCGCGAACTCGCGGGCGGGCTCATCGGCGGTCCTGCCGGCAGCGGCGCCCCCGACGATCCGGTCGCGACCTCGGCACCGAGCCCCACGGCGAGTGGGACCGCCACCCCGGCTGCGAGCCCGACGGCCACCGGCGCGGCCAGCCCGTCGCCGGGTGCGACGAACGGTTCGACGGCGAGTCCCGAAGTGGGCACCACGTCGTCGCCCACCCTGACGTCGTCCCCAACTCCGACGTCGTCCCCAACTCCGACGTCGTCCCCGACCCCGACGTCGTCCCCGACCCCGACGTCGTCGCCGAGTCCCGCTGCGGATGGGACCTCGACCCAATCGGACTTCACCTGGGTCCTGACGACGGACGACGACGCGTCGTCCGGGCTCGCAGACGGACGCTATGCCGCGGTCGTCACGATCCCGTCGTCGTTCTCGGCCCGGGCCACCTCCATCTCGGGGCCGGGCGCCGAGGCCCAGCAAGCCACGATCACCGTCGAGATGGCCCCGACGGCGGCCGCGCTGGACGCCGCACTCACACGGGCGATCGTCGAAACGGCCGTGACCACGCTCAACCAGGGCCTGACCGGGCGCTACCTGGACAACGTCTATGAGGGCTTCGACCAGATCGACTCCTCCATCAGCCAGGCTGCCGATGGAGCCGACCAACTCCAGCAGGGCGCCTCGTCGCTGTCCTCGGGGGCCGACCAACTCGCCGCCGGGGCCGACGAGCTCGCGACGGGTCTGGACACGTTGTCGTCGGGGGCCGACCAGGTCGCGACCGGGGCCGACGAGCTGTCGTCGGGGCTCGACACGCTCTCGTCGGGAGCCCAGGCGCTGTCGGCTGGGCTCGCCGAGCTCGATTCGTCGGTGCAGTCCCTGCCGGAACAGACCGCAGAGCTGGCTGACGGGTCGGGCCAGGTCGCCGCGGCCCTGGACGGCGCGGCGGCCGCGCTGGACTCTGCCGCCGGCGGCGCAGCGGCCGTCGTCGACACGATCTGCCAGGACGTCGGACCCCTGTGTGACCAGGCCACCGCCGTGCTGCAGCAACTCGAGCAGGCCGACGACGACGTCGCCGCGCTTGCGTCCGGCGCCGACCAGGTCGCCGCCGGCAATGCGCAACTGGCCGACGGCATGCCGGACCTGGTCGAGGGGATCGACAGCTCGGCGACCGGGGCCGCCGAGGTTGCCGGTGGTGCCGACAGCTCCGCGGCGGGAGGCACCTCGCTGACCGACGGTGCCGGCCAGGTCGCCGACGGCGCGGACAGCTCGGCAACCGGAGCCGCGTCGGTTGCGGAAGGAGCCGACAGCCTTGCCTCGGGGGCCGACCAGGTCGACACCGGGGCCGAGCAACTGTCGGCAGGGCTCGGCGAGGCCGTCGGCCAGATCCCGACCTACAGCGTCGAGGACATCTCGACCCTGTCGAGGGTCGTGGCGACGCCGGCCACGGCGCAGTTCGCCAGTCCTTCCGCCAACGGGTCGGTTTCACTGTTTGCAGTGGTGGCCCTGTGGATCGGCGGCATCGTGATCGCGCTCGGGCACTCGGCGGTGGCGGCCAGCCGGCTGTTGACATCCCGGTCGAGCGTGTCGCTGGCCCTGGACACCTGCGGGCGTGTCGCGGCCGTCGGCGCCGGACAGGGCGTGCTCGTGGGCCTGGTGCTGCTCGGGTTCGTCGAGGGCGGCTCGGGGTGGGGTCTGGTCGCCTCGTCCGTGGCCGTCGGCGCGACGTTCGCCGTGGTCAACACGGGCCTGGCAGCCCTCCTTGGAGGCTTCGGCCGGATGCTCGCCGCGATCGTGACGGTGGTGACGCTCGTCGTGGGCACGTCCTCGACGGCGCCACCGGCGCTCGAGGCGTTCGCCGCCCTGGTGCCCACTGCACCTGCCCACACGATCGTCCTTGCCACCACCGGTGCCGCGGTCGCGTGGGTCGGTGCGCTCGTCCTGCTCGTGGTGTGGGCGGTGCTCTCGATCGGGATGGTGGTCGGCGGAACCACACGGCGGCGACACGGCCCCGGCCTGCTGGCCGGCCAGGCCGGCTGACGAGTGGCTGAGGAGCGGCTGCAGGTCGATCCGGAAGGTCCTCAACACTGCGGCCGGTCGAACTGGGGCGGCCGGCCCCCTTCGGGCCAACCCTGTTGGGGCCAGGCATCCGCCGTCTTCGCGCAGATCAGCGTCGCCACGGTGGTGGCCAGTCGGACCGACAC